>Ga0209375_1000730_pt1 | contig 26804 bp, 18 predicted proteins | sample GraSoiAngelo_131_FD_185888 | JGI IMG/M metagenome (GOLD analysis project Ga0209375, IMG submission 185888) | Grasslands soil microbial communities from the Angelo Coastal Reserve, California, USA - 14_0929_02_30cm (SPAdes) (version 2) | ecosystem: Environmental > Terrestrial > Soil > Grasslands ... | reverse complement strand
GGTCGATTTCTCGGACGTGGATCGAGACGGCAACGTGGATATCCTGGTGGTCGATATGCTGGGTCGCGGGCCACGCCGCAAGACCCAAGTCCCCACCCACACGCCGTTGCCCAAGCTGGTCGGACGGATCGACGACCGCCCCCAGTGGCAGCGCAACACGCTGCTGTGGAACCGGGGGGACGGGACGTTCGCGCAGATCGCCGGCTACGCGGGGATCGAAGCATCCGACTGGACGTGGGACGCGCTGTTCCTCGACGTCGACCTGGACGGGTACGAAGACGTCCTGGCGACCACGGGCCACCTGTGGGATGTGATGGACGCGGATACGTGGGAGCGCATTCGGGCCACGTTCACCGGACTCGAGTGGCGCCGGGAGCTCGCCTTGTTCCCGAAACTGGCCACGAAGAACGTGGCCTTCCGCAACAACGGGGACCTCACATTCAGCGATGCCGGCGTCAAGTGGGGCTTTGCCGGCGCGGATGCCATCTCGCACGGTATGGCGACCGCGGACCTGGACGGGGATGGCGCGCTGGACGTGGTGGTCAACCGCCTGGACGGGCCCGCCGCGGTGTTCCAGAACCTCGCGAGCGCTCCTCGCGTGGCGGTGCGGCTCCGCGGGCGCGCACCCAACACGTCCGGCGCCGGCTCCAAGATCCGGGTCCTGGGGGGACCGGTACCGGCGCAGCAGAAGGAGGTCGTGCTCGGCGGGACGTACCTGTCGGGATCGGATCCGCTCTACACGTTCGCGACCGGCACGGCCCAAGACCTGACCATCGAGGTCGACTGGCGGAGAGGCGGGCGCTCGGTGGTGCGCGGCGTACGGCCCAATCGCGAATACGAGATCACCGAGCCACCGGGCTCCCCGGGCTTGCGCCCGGGGTCAGCCGCGCCACCCCCGCGGGCCGAGCCGTGGTTTCGGGATGTGTCGGCCCAGCTCGGTCACCGGCACGTCGAGACGCCGTTCAATGACTGGGCCCGCCAGCCGCTTTTGCCGCAGGCGCTCAGCCAGCTCGGGCCGGGCGTCTCGTGGTACGACGTGGACGGCGATGGTGCCGAGGACTTGTTAATCACCTCGGGACGGGGCGGCACGTTGGCGTACTACCGCAACGACCACGGCCGACTCGTGCGAGTCGATCTCCACCTCCCTCCCGCGCGCTACGACGAGACGACTGTTCTGCCCCTGCCCGACGGCAAGGGCGGGAGCACGCTGCTCGTGGGGCAGTCCAACTACGAGTCGCAGACGCCGTCCGAGGCCGTCGCCGTACCGTCGGTGATCGCGATCGCGCCGTCCGGCGGCGGGGGGGCGGGCCGCGTGACGCCCGTCGTGGCCGGCGACGTCGGGAGCGTGGGACCGCTCGCGGTGGCGGACGTGGACGGGGACGGAAGCTTGGACCTGTTCGTGGGCGGCCGGGTGGCGCCGGGTGTCTACCCTGCAGCCGTGTCGTCGCGGCTGTTCCGGAATGAGGGTGGGCAGTTCGTCCTGGACACGGCCAATAGCCGCTTGTTCGCGAGCATCGGGCTGATTTCGGCGGCCGTTTTCTCCGATGTGAACGGGGATGGCTGGCCGGATCTGATCCTGGCGCCGGAGTGGGGATCGCTCGAGCTGTTCCTCAACGACCACGGGCGCTTCCGTGACGCCACCGCAGAGTACCAACTGGACCGGGTCATCGGTCGGTGGAACGGCGTGACCACGGGCGACCTGGACGGCGACGGCCGGCTCGACATCGTCGCGACCAGCTGGGGCCGCAACACGAAATCTCGAGTGGATCCTGACCATCCCCTGCTGCTCTACTACGGGGACTTCACCGGGTCACGCCGCTGGGACGTGATCGAAGCACAGTATGACGACCGCTTGCGCGCCGTCGCCCCGCTCACCTCGCTGGGCCAATTGATGGCCGCGCTGCCGGCGGTGCGCCTCAGCACGCGCACGTACGCCGCGTACGCCAACGCGACGCTCGAGCACGTGCTGGGCCCCGCGTTCAGCGGAGCCAAACACCTCGAAGCGCGAACGCTCGATCATTACGTATTTCTCAATCGCGGCGGCACCTTCGAGGCCAGGCCGCTTCCCGCGGAAGCACAGTTTGCACCCGCGTTCTACGCGGGCGTGGCGGACCTGGACGGCGACGGCCACGAGGACGTGTTCCTCGCACAGAATTTCTTCCCGACCGACCTCGCGACGCCGCGCTACGACGCGGGTCGCGGGCTGGTGCTACGCGGCAAGGGCGACGGGACGCTCGAGCCGGTGCCGGGCCAAGTCTCCGGCATCCTGGTGTACGGCGATCAACGGGGCGCGGCCCTCGCGGACTACGATGGGGACGGCCGTATCGATCTCGTGGTGTCGCAGAACGGCGCGGAGACCAAATTGTATCACAACGAGCGGGCCCGGCCGGGGCTGCGCGTGCGTCTGATCGACGGGCCGCTCAACCCGCACGCGATTGGAGGGGTGGTGCGCGTCGTGTACGAGGGATCCCGCGGGCCCGCGCGGGAAGTGCACGGCGGCTCAGGCTATTGGTCCGAGGACGGGGCCATCCAGGTGCTCGGGCTGGAGCAGGGGAAGGTGCCCGTGTCCGTATGGGTCCGGTGGTCGGGTGGCACCGAGACGGTCACGCCGCTGGCGAAGCGCCAGCGGGAGATCACCATTCGCCGTCCAGCGGCACCGTAGCTAGTGACAGACCGTCGTACTGGTCACGAGCGGTACGACGAAGCTCCCGGTGACCGAGAGTGTCCCGAGGGGATCGGTATAGAGATCGGTCCGTTGCGTCCTGAAGCGGAACTGTCCGCTCAGGGCCTGACCGTGGGGAATCGGGACGATCCGCAACGCGCCCAGCGTGCCTCCCGGCCGCGAGTAGCTGACGATCCGGTTCGGCGCCAACCAGAACGCCCACGAGCGCGGCGGCGAACATTCAGCCACGAATCCATGCGAGCTGGTTTGATCTTCGCCGGGGTTGAGGGAGTCGATCGCGAATGTCGTGTCGGCGGCGATCACCGAGTCTGGCAAGGTGATCTCGACGCGCTGCAACGTGGAGCCGGAGGGGGCGTACCTGCCGAGCAGCTGAAATGCCAGCTTGCCGCTGGTCGCCCTGTAGTTCACGGCTACGGCAGAGGCACCAACGTGGGTGACCACCGTGCCGCCAACCGAGAAGAACATCTTGCCGCCCGTCGTGTCCGACAGGCTCATGACGTACACCGCTCCGGTGTCGGCGAGCGAGTCGGCGTGGACGATATAGCGACTCGGCCCGCCGGGGGTGGCGGTTGCCGTGATCCGGCCGCTCGCCGAGTCGATGCTGAACTGAGCATTGCTCGGTGCGGTAAACCACACCGCGGCCGCCGGCACCGGGGTCCGCTTCAGGACGGTCACGGGCACGCTCAGGGTGTCGCCAGGCAAGACGTACACGGTATCGAGCTGTAACGTGATGTCGAGCGTGTCCGAGACGACGATGAATGCGCCGCCGGGGGTGCCATGCGCGGAGGCGTTGATCACCACGGAACCCCGCCTCACGCCGGTGACGGCGCCCGTTTGCGCGTTGATCGTGGCGATGGTCGTGTCGGTGCTCGTCCAGACGACGGTCCCCGCCGGCTGGACATTGCCGTTTTCGTCGAAGTAGGTGACCCGGTGCGCCAGCGTCCGGTCGCCGACGAACACCGAGTCGAGGACCGGCTGGATGCTCAGGGATGGGACCCCGTGCTGTACACCGAGGTCGACACAGGCGGCCAGCGCGGCCGCGCCGAGCAGGACGAGGGAGGATCGGTTCATAGTCGCGTTAACGCTACCTATGACGAGCGAGAACGGGAAGACAAAATGTGATTCGTCGCGACCGGGTCGACCGCGGTCGGCGTGACAGTTTCCGGATAGAGATCGTTCCATCCTGTAACATCGTTCAACTTGGGGCGGTCCGCCACCCGCGGGGTCGTGGCTCACGGTCCGCGTGCCTCCCGTCGCGCCCGACCCCGTGTATCTTGCGCGGCAATGCTGCAACTCACGGCGCTGCTGCTCGTTGCCCAGATCCAGCTGCCGCCTCCGCGGGGCTACGTGAACGATTTCGCCGGGGCGCTCGACTCGCCGTCGGTCGCGCACATGGAAGCGGTGATCGCCGAGGTGCGCGTCAAGACGCGCGGCGAAATCGCCGTGGTAACCCTTCCCGATATCGCTGACCGCCCGGCGGCGGACGTAGCGCTCGAGATCGGCCGGCGCTGGGGCGTCGGGGCGAAGGGGGAGGCGGGCGATCCGGCGAAGAACCTCGGGGTCGTGGTGCTGCTTGTTCCTCTGAAGAATCACCGTGCTGGGACGGGTCAGATCTTCATCGCTACCGGTCGTGGAGCCGAGGGATTCCTCACGGATGCGCCCGTGGGCCGGATTCGCGACGCCATGACACCCTACCTCTACAACGCCTATATCCGACGCTTCCCGCAGGTGCTGACGGCGAAGCTGCTGGGGAAGGGGCCCCGCCCCTACTTCGAGCTCGAGACACCGGGCGCGGCGCAGGCGCCGAAGGTGGATTTCTCGAGGTGACGTGCCCTAGATGTAATTGATAAAGAGGTTGTTCACTGAGCCGTAGTGAGCGAAGCTGGGAGTGGCGAAACCACCAACCCACTCACCAGAGGGCTCAGTGAACATGCACAAGCTAGCACGCTTGACGCCGACCGGGCGATGGCTGATGGTGCGGCGGCTGGAGGTCGGGGAACCGGTGCGGGACGTCGCCGAGGGGCTGCAGCTCAGCCTGACCACGGTGTACCGGTGGTGGTGACGGTATCGGGCGGAAGGCGAGGCGGGGCTGCGCGATCGCTCGAGCCGGCCGCACCGCTCGCCGCGGGCCCGGCCGCGCTGGCAGCGGCGGCGGATTCGGCGCCTGCGCGAGCGCCGCTGGAGCTCGCTGCGGATTGCCGGGGCGCTGGGGCTTCCGGTCTCCACGGTGGTGCACATCCAACGGCGGCTCGGGCTGGCTCGGCTCGGGCGGCTGGAGCCGCGGCGCCCGGTGATCCGTTACGAGCGCCGCCGACCGGGGGCGCTGGTGCACCTGGATGTAAAGAAGCTCGGCCGGATCGGCCGCATCGGGCATCGGATCCACGGCGATCGGCGCACGCGCGTGCGCGGGATCGGGTGGGAGTACGTCCATGTGGCGATTGACGACCGGACCCGCCTGGCCTACGCCGAGATCTATCCCGACGAGACGGCCGCGAGTGCGACGGCGTTTCTGGACCGGGCGGTGCGCTGGTTTGCGCGCTGGAGCGTGCAGGTACGGGCGGGGATGACGGACAACGGGAGCGGGTTTCGGGGCTACCGCTTCGCCGCGGGGCGTCGGCGGCTCCGCCTCCAGCACGTGCGGACGCGGCCGTACTCGCCGCAGACCAACGGGAAGGCGGAGCGCTTCATTCGGACGGTGCTGGCCGAGTGGGCGTACGTACAGCCCTACCGGACGTCCCTGGCGCGGGCGAGTGCGCTGACCGACTTTCTGCGGTACTACAACCGGGCGCGGCCGCACAGCGCGCTCGGGTATCGGACGCCAGCTCAGCGCCTCACGGAGCGGCCGTGAACAACGTCTTCGTCAATTACACCTAGAGCGGCAACCTGTACGATGCGCCCAGACTCCAGGCGAGGTCTATCTGTGTCGCGCTGAATCTTGCAAGTGTCGGACTGCTCATTCCAGTCAGCGAATAGGCGAGCCCGTCTCCCTGAGCGAACACCGACAGCCCGGACTTCCCGACGGAATACGCGATCCCCAAACCCAGGTGCACGAATCCCTGAGTCTTGTCCGCTCCGCTTGAGCCTTTTTCGTGCAGGAGTACCGCTCCAGCACCGAGGAATGCGTACGGTTTGAGCCCGTTCGCCAGCGGATAGCCGCCCTTCACGTCGGCCGCGATGTAGTACCGGTTCAAGTACACGCCGGTCGGCGAGCCGTCCTCTACGAGCTGACTCTGCGCCCCCGTGAGAGTAAAGCGTAGCTCCACGTTCTTGTCCACCTCGTAGCCGATACCGCCGCCGATCGTAAAGCCGGTCTTGAATTGCACGGTCCCGATCGCGTTGACTTCTTTCAGGGCGGTGTACCCTCCACCGTACGTGAACACATTGACCGCCTGGGCTGCCGTGGGCACCGCGCCGGCCACTAGCAGGGTTGCCGCGAGCAATCCGCTTCGACTCAGGACCATGAGGTAGCCCACGCCGTGAAGTTTGTTCGGAACGACCGGGCCAGAATATGTCCTGAGGCGGCGCGCAGGGCTAGTCGCAGCGGGTGCGCCTCGGGTGAAGCCCGCTCGGGCAGCGACTTACCAACGTCCTCCCCGGCGGGTACGTTTGGAGCCGGAGGGGTAGCCATGCTTCGTCCGAGGGTCGCGTGCGCGCTGAGTCTCGCGGCGGCACTTGCGGTTCCGGGGCGGACCGCGGCCCAACAAGAGACCGCCAGCTTCACCGGCCGCCTCGTCAACCGAGAAACCCGCGCCCCGATCGAAGGGGCCACGGTGGTGCTCGTGGGCACCGCGGGCACCGCCACATCCGACTCGGCGGGTGGGTTCCGCTACGCAGGCCTCTCGCCCGGAGACCACCGGCTCGAGGTTCGTGCGATCGGGTATGCGAAGGGCGTCTGGTTGGTGAGCCTCGCCGCAGGCGAGCAGGCGCACGAATTCGAGCTCGACGTCTTGCGGTACGAGCTGCCGGGAGTCGTCGTGGAGGCGCACGGGTGGCTGGCTGAGTTCGAGCGGCGGCGGGCGCACGGTACTGGGTTCTTTTTCACGCGTGAGGAGATCGAGCGGCGGCGCGCCAGAACCCTGGGTGACCTCACACGGGGCGTCCCGGGCGTGCAGACCACGTGCGGCCGCGGGTCCTGCGCGATCGTGATGACGCGCTCGCCGCGGGGGTGCCGCCCGGAGTACTACCTGGATGGATTTCCCGCCTCCTTCTCCGTGGGGCCTGATTTCCAGATCACGGGCATGTACGGGATCGAGGTGTATCGGACGGCTTCGGAGGCGCCGGCCGAATTCCGTAAACCCGAGTTGCGCTGCGGGGTTATCCTGATTTGGACCGACATGAGCCGGTAAGGCGAGCCCCCTCGAGACGCCCTGCCTCCTACCGCCCAAGTCTTCCCGCACTGTCCCTTCCCCCCCCCAACCCCCCGTCCCCCACGCCGACCGCCCTCCCAGGCCCTGACGGGTGCTGGTACCCCTTGCGGGCTTCCAAATCGACGGCCAGCTTAGCATGAGTTTCAGAAAAGAACGTATGACGCCGCGGCCGCGCGCGCTTTGCGCCGCCCTCGCGACGTCCCCCGCGATCCCAGACGCCGTCACGCGCCTGCGCGCTCTCCCCAGCCGTTGAGCGTTCGCGCGCGCGAGACCTGAATAGATGACTGAAGCTTAGCGAGCCGGTTACGTGCGGAGTCGGGGTTTTCTCGCCCACGACTGGCGTGACGGGTGTGGTCTTGGGGTGGAGCATTCACAGCGTTGGAAGCGAGGTGCGCACTATGAGGCACAATCGTTTGTTCGGTTTCGTCTTGGTGACGGCGCTGGCCATCGGAGCGGCGCGTGACGCACGAGCGCAGAACGCGGTGATCTCAGGCACCGTGACGTCCGTGGATGGGCGCTCGGTATTCTCCGCGACGGTGGACATCGGGCAGCTCAACATCGCCGTGCCCACGAATGCGCAGGGGCGCTACACCCTCACCGTGCCCTCGACGCGGATCACCGGGCAGGTGATGACGTTGCGGGCGCGGGGCTTCGGCTACCGCTCCAGCAGTCGGCAGATCACGCTCAGCGCGGGTGAGCAGTCGGTCAATTTCCAACTCAGCCTCGACGTAAACCAGCTCGAAGAAGTGGTCGTGACCGGGGTGCTCGACGCGACCACCCAGGCCAAGCTTCCATTCTCGGTCACCACCATCGACAACTCGCAGCTGCCGGTGCCCACGGTGAACCCGATCGCGCAGCTCCGCGGGAAGGTCCCGGGCGCCAACATAGTGGAGGCCAGCGGTCGACCCGGGGCCAACGTTTCGGTCCTGCTGCGCGGCCCCAAGTCGATCAACGCAGTCGGACGCTCGCAGGGCCCGCTCTACATCGTCGACGGTGTGGTGCTCGGCGGCGGACCGCAGGAGGTCGGCGCCTCCGTCAGCACCGGTGGGCTGCCGGACATTAATGCCCTCGATATCGAACGCGTGGAAGTGGTTCGTGGCGCGGCCGCGTCATCGCTGTACGGCGCCCGCGCCGGCAACGGCGTCGTCCAGATCACCACCAAGTCCGGTCGCAACGGGCCGGCGGGCGCGACCTTCCGGTTCCGCTCGGAAGCCGGCCGGTCCGACATCGAGCGCGAGATCGGGCTCGCCCGGAACCACTCGCTCCTCATGAACGAAACGAACACCCAATTCTGTGAAGCCGTGAGCGGGCAGCCGCTGTGTGCCCGGTCGTTCGACTGGAACACGGAGGTGGCGCGCATCAACAACGCGCCAGGCAACTTCGCAGGGACGCCCGCGTCCATGCCGCTGCAGCCAGGCTCGGCGGCAAGCCCGGCCACCCTCAAGCAGGTGTTCCAGTCGAACCTGTGGCCCGGCACGACCTACAATGCCGTGCAGCAGGCGATCCAGCCCCATCTGTACAATCAGCAGAGCCTCGACATGACGTTCCGGGGCGGCAACACGAGCGTGTACGCCAGCGGCTCGTACCTCAAGGAAGGCGGCTCCATCCGGTTCCTTGAAGGGTATCGGCGGATGTCCGGCAGGGTGAACGCCGACCAGCAGATCACCGAGCACCTGTCGGCGTCAGTCCGCGCGTACTACAGCCGGAGCAGCTCCGACGGGTTTGACCAGGACGGCGGTGGGCAGGCGTTCTTCCGCCTGACGCGGATGCCGGCGATCGTCAACATCCTGGCGACGGACGATTCGGGGCGCCCGTACGTCAGGCCGAACCTGATCACCGGAGGTGAGCAGAACGAAAACCCCCTTCAGTCGCTGCAGAACACATTGCGCGAGGACGTCACCGACCGTTTCCTCGGCGGTTTCAGAGTCAAGTACACGCCCCTCGAGTGGCTGGACGTCGAAGGCAACTTCAGCTATGACGGCAGCTCGGGTACGTTCTCGCAGTTCCGCGACAAGGGGTACCGGGCGACGACGGCCGCGTTTTCGGCGCAGCTAACGAACTCGCCGGGTGCGATCCTTTCGGGCGCCTCGGGGTTCGACTCCTACAATGCGAGTCTTAACGTTGTGGCGCGGCCCAACCTTGGCCCCGCGCTCCTGGCCCGCACGAACCTGAACTGGCTGTTTCAGCGGGAGGACACGCGGTACCGCCGCCTCACCGGCCACACCCTGGCGGCGGGAGGCGTCGAGAACGCGTTCAACGCGACCACGTGCGGAGGCTTTCTCACGGGATGCTACAACTCGAGCACGACCTCGCAGCGGTTGATGGGTGCCGGCGGCGGCGTCGGTCTGGAGTACAAGGAGCGTTACATCGGGGACGCGTTGGTGCGGCGCGACGGCAGCTCGCTCTTCGGGTCGGACAACCGCTGGGCGACGTACTACCGCGGGTCGCTGGCCTGGCGCGTGGCGCAGGAGCCGGCGTGGCCCTTGAAGGACCAGATCGACGAGTTCAAGCTGCGCGTCTCACGGGGGACGGCGGGCGGCCGGCCGAGCTTCGCCGCCCAGTATGAAACGTACACCATTGGCGCCGGGGGTCTCCTGACGCCGACGACGCTGGGCAACCGTAACCTGAAGCCCGAAACCACCACCGAGACCGAAGCGGGCGTCGATCTCCAGCTGTTCCGGCGTATCGGCCTGACCGTGAACTACGCCTACTCGACGACCGTGGATCAGATCCTGTCCGTGCCGCTCCCCGCCGCCGCCGGGTTCGAGCGCCAATGGCGCAATGCCGGCACACTCCAGAACAAGACCTGGGAGCTGTCGCTGAACATCCCGATTATCCAGAGCCGCGACTTCTCGTGGTCGATCCGGGGTACCTACGAACGGACCCGCACCTGTATCTCGGCGCTCAGCGTTCCGGAATTCAACTTCGGCACGCCCCAACAGGCCACGGGCTCGATCTTCCGCGCGAAGGTCGGGTGTCCCACGGGCGAGCAGTTCGGCACGTTCTACGGCCGCACGTTCCTCACGAGCTGCGGCCAGTTGCCCTCCGCGTTCCAGAGCGCCTGCGGCCCCAACGGGGCGTTCCAAAGGAACGACGACGGCTTCATCGTCTGGGTCGGTCCCGGCAACACGTGGCGGGACGGCATCAACAAGAATCTGTGGCAGACGTCGTTGCCCGCCAGCCAGGCTCCGTGGGGTGTGGGCCTGGACTGGGGGATGCTGATCGTTAGCCGCAACACCAACCTCGCTGGTGACCAGCTCCCGATCGGTCACGCCCTGCCCGACTTCCGCTACTCCATCGCGCAGGACTTCCGGTGGAAGCGGCTGTCCGTATACGCCTTGCTCGACGCCTCGATCGGCCAGGACGTCTGGAATCAGGGGCGCCAGTGGTCGTTCCTCGACTTCAACAGCCGGGACCAGGATCAGCGCGGCAAGAGCCCCGAGACCGCGAAGCCGCTGGGCTACAATTGGCGGGCGGCGCCGCCCAGTGGCGCCGGGGTCGGCGGCATGTACGACATCCTGGCGCCGAACAACATCTCCGTCGAGGATGCGAGCTACGCCAAGCTGCGCGAGGCCTCGGTGTCGTATCACGTCGGGCCTATCAACGGCGTCGGCGATTGGGACGTGACCGTGTTGGGTCGGAATCTTTTCACGATAACGCATTACAAAGGGTTCGATCCCGAGGTCGGGATCGGCGAGATCAACGGGTTCGCCGGCACCGGCGGCGTGGGGGCGGCCACGCAGAACGCGGGTGCTGCGGCGATCAACGCGATCGACGCATTCACGTTCCCGAACTTGCGGACGTTTTCGATCGCACTTACTACACGCTTCTAAGGCGCTGCGGCAGGCCCACCGTGGCTGCGCAGCGGCGCTCCCGGGCGGGCCTGCCTCCGCCTTTCGAGGAGGAAGACCGATGCGACCCTTGCCACGTGCGCTCGTCGTACTCGTCGGCATCGCTGCGTGCGATCTGACTGCCACGAACCTCAACAATCCCGACCGGGACCGGTTGCTCCGCACGCCGGGGGACGTGGAGGCACTGGTCGGTCAGCTGTTCCAGAACTTCCACAATGCCACGGTGGGTGGCTCGAACGAAGCCGTCAATCCGCAGCTTCTGGTGAGCGGGATGGAGAGCTTTTCGGGCCTGGGCAACTTCCAGATGGGGGTTCGCGCCGCGGTTCCGCGCGCCAATCCGCACGTCGACAACAACCGGGGGAACGCCGGGGAAGCGGGCAACCTACGGGACTTCCAGCGCCTGTCCACTACCTCTCGTTCCGCCGCCGACGCGCTACGGCGGCTCGCCGCCCCCGGCTTCACGTTCGGGGACGCCGCTCGCGACGCGCGCGGCAAGGCATTCGGCCAGTTCGCCCTAGGCCTTGCGCTGGGCCATCTGGCCATGCTGTATGACTCCGCGGCGATCGTCGGCCCGGCCGACGACCCGGAGACCATTCCTCCGCTCCGGGGCTATCTCGCCGTCAGAGACGCGGCGCTCGGCTGGCTCGACTCGGCGATCGCCACGGTGAACGCCAACACGGCGGTCTTCGGGAGTCTGCCGAACACCTGGCTGAAGGGCAATGCCCCCGATGGAGCGGGCTTCATCCGGATCGTTCGGTCCTACCGGGCCAGAATGCGCGCCGCCATCGCGCGCACGCCCGCCGATCGAGCGGCCGTGGACTGGGACGCCGTGATTGACGATGCGAACAACGGCATAACGGGCGACCTGAACATCGGCATGGACCCCGGTGTCGGATGGGACATGGTCTGGGTGGTCCAACACTACCTGTTCTCGAGCTGGCACCAGATGTGGCAGTTCGTGGTCGGCTTCGCCGACACTTCCGGCGCGTTCGACGCGTGGCTCGCGCAGCCGGTGGCCAACCGCGCGTCGTTCCTCGTCATCACGCCTGATGCGCGCTTCCCGCAAGGGACGACCCGGACCGCACAGCAGGCGAATTCCCCCGCCGTACCGACGGGGAACCTGTATTTCCGCAACCGGCCGGCATCGCAGGACGTCCCCGGGAACGCTCTGGGCGTCTCGTTCTACGATTACTACCGCTTCCAGGCCTTCTTCAACGCGCAGCGGATCGGCAACTATCCGGTGATGACGCGAGCCGAGATGCGGCTGCTGGCGGCGGAAGGTTACATCCGCAAGGGTCAGATCACGCTGGCGGGCCCGTTGATCGATTCCTCGCGCGTGGCCAAAGGGAATCTGCCTCCAGTGGCGGGAATTGCGGACTTGACCACGCCCGTGCCCGGCGGGGCGGGATGCGTGCCGCGCGTGCCCCAGCCGCCCAACTTCACGTCTTCCGCGTGCGGCAACATCCTGGAAGCGCTCAAATGGGAGAAGCGTATGGAGACGGCCTTCATCGGCTACGGCTCCTGGTACTTTGACGGCCGGGGCTGGGGCGACCTGCCGCAGGGCACCGCGCTGAACTGGCCCGTGCCGTGGCAGGAGATGGATGCACGGGTGGAGCCGTTCTACAACATGCCCGACGTGGCCAAAGGCACGCTGCCCGGGGCGGCGCAGAGTACTTACGGACTGTAAGACGAGAGGGGTCGCGATGCGACAGAGCCTGCGGCGCTGGAACGGGTTGTCGATAGTGGCGCTCCCGTTGCTCGGAGCGTGCTACGTCTACGCGCCCGTGACGACGCCCGATCCGCAGCCGGGCGTGCGCCTCACGCTCGACCTCAACGACCAGGGGCGCGCGGCGCTGGTGACCAGCGTGGGACCCGAGGCTGCCCAAGTCGACGGCGCGCTGGTGAGCGACATCGGCGGCGAATACGTGATTCGGGTCGCCGGCGTCGTCGGGCGCCAGGGCGTGCGAACCAAATGGAATGGCGAGACCGTGACCTTGCGCCAGGAGTACGTGCGGCGGATTCGCGAGCGGAAGTTCTCACGTGGCCGCACGGTGTTCACCATCGCCGGAGTCCTGGGGGCCGTGGTGGGCCTCGCGGCCGGTACGAATCTCGTAGGCTTCGGGAGCGGAGGCGACGGTAAACCCGGGAGCGGCGTGGGAGAGGGACAGTGAACCTTACTCAAGCGAGCCGTCCATGAGACTAGATCGTGTGTGGCGTTTGCTGTCGTGGGGCACCGTGGCCGGCGCTGTGCTGGCGTGTCACGACTCGAAAGGGATCCCGACCCAGCAGGGGCCGCTGGCCGGCCTGCGCTACGTCAACGTCGTGTCCGATACCGGCGCGTTGGACATCCGGATCGTGGATATCGTAGGAGACGCGCCGGCCACCTTCGGGGCGTCGTTCCGGACCGGGGGCAGCCCCATCGGCCAGGCTGCGCAGACCTCGCCGCCCTACCAAGCCGTGGCGGCGGGCCTGCGGCACATCAAGGTGTTCAACTCGAGCACCGATGTCGCAATCGCCCAGCAGTGGCACGTGGACACCACCTTCACCTTCCAGGCGGATCGTGAATACACGTTCGCCGTACGCGGGTTTTCGCGCACCGGTCAGACGCCTCGGGTCGTTGCCGCCATTCAAATCGATGCTCCACCGGCCAGTGTGGCCGGCCAGGTCGCGGTTCGCACTTGGCAGCTCGCGCCCGGACTTGACCCGTCTGCGACGACCGCGCTCGACGCGTGGATCGTGCCCCGCGGATCGGCCGCCCTGTCCGGCTCGCCGACGATCGCTGGGCAGTCGTACCCGGACACGAGCTCGTATGCGAACGTCGCGAGCGGGACGTATCGCGTGGCGTTTACTGCGGCCGGGACCACCCAACCCGTTTTGTTCCAGGCGAACATGCCGGTCGGAGGCTCCGGGGTCGGGGGCACGACCGCGGCTGGGAGCGCGATCACGGTGCTCGTCGCGCCGCGCTCCGTCCCAGGGAGCCGCGCCCCGATGTCGTTCGCCGCGATCGGGGCTATTGCATCGCTCACGTCCAACGCCGACTCGACGGTGACGGCCGTGACGTCCGCACCCCACAACCTCGCCAGCGCTAACAGTGTGGTCATAGCCGGGGCGGATACGGCGATCTATAACGGTACCTTCACCGTCACGGTCGTAAACGCGACCACGTTTACGTACCGCGCTGCCCGTACGACGGTCGGCTCGCCAGCCACCGGGTATCCGTTCTGGCTTTTGGCCAGCTCCGTCTCGTCGTTCAACGGTCTCGGGGTCTCCCGGCTCAGCGCGACGGGCACGACGGCCACGCTCGTGACCACCTCGAGTCATGGCTTGGCGAAAAACGACATCATTACGATCAGCGGAGCCAACGAAGCCGAGTACAACGGTAGCTTCGCCGTCGACTCAGTCGTGAGCAGCTCGACCGTCAGGTATACGGCGAATGGTACACCTGCGGCCGCGGCCACGGGCGCACCGGTTTGGCGTCGGGGCGCGGATGATTTCACCCGCCCGAACGTCATGTTCCTGATCGACCGTCGGCCGTAGGGGGAAGCAACGACCCGGTTTGGGGGCCGCCGCTCCTCTGGAGTGGCGGCCCCTTCGCGTCTAGGGCCGCCAGCGGGGGATGTAGTTCGCCGCGTCCGTGCCGGTTACCCGCGCAAGACCGGTTCCATCCGCCCGCATGACGTAGATCTCGGCATCGCTGTCGAAGGCGATGCGTGAGCCGTCCGGTGACCAGGCGGGAAGCTCGCTCGGCGCGCCGAGGGTGGTGAGCCGTACGACGCCTGAGCCGTCCGCGTTCATCACGTAGATCTGGAAGATGCCGTCGCGGTCCGAGTGGAAGGCGAGCTTGGTGCCGTCCGGCGACCACGCCGGACCGAGGTCGGAGGCGGGGTCCCCGCTCACGTTCACCACGCCCGTGCCGTCCGCGTTCATCACGTAGATCTCGGGGTTGGCGTCGCGCGTGGTCACAAATGCGATCTTGCTTCCGTCCGGCGACCAGGCCGGCTGGACGTCGCTGGCGGAATCCGTTGTCAGTCGCGCGAGTCCGCTGCCGTCCACGTTCACGACGTAGATCTCGGCGTTCCCGTCACGGTTGCTTCGGAAAGCAAGGCGCGTCCCGTCGGGGCTCCAGGCTGGCTCATCGTCCTGCGCCGTGTCGGAGGTCACCCGCGTGACGCCCGTGCCGTCCGCGTTCATTACGTAGATCTCGAGGTTGACAGAGCCGGTCTGCGAGTCGCGGTCAGACGTGAAGGCGATGCGGGATCCGTCCGGGGACCACGAGGGCCAGAAGTCGAACGCCAGGTCATCGGTCAGCCTCTGAATCCCGGTCCCGTTGGCGTTCATGACGTAGATGTCGAACTGGGCGAGCCGGTCGCTCGCGAAGGCGATTTGGCCGGGGCCGACGTCGGGCGGTGGCGCTTGGGACTCATTGCACGCCGAGGAGGTGAGCACAGCCGCCAGGAGCCAAAAAAAAGCGGTGGCCGATTCGGCCACCGCCCTGTCGCTACCGTGTCTGGTCTCAGTCCACGATGGCATCGGGCATGACGTACTTCATCGGATCCACCGGCTTGTGGTTCACCCATACCTCATAGTGCAGGTGCGGTCCCGTGGAGAGCCCGGTCGAGCCGACCTTCGCGATCACCTGCCCACGCTTCACGCGCTGGCCACGAACGACGAGGATCTTCGAGCAATGGGCGAAGCGCGTCACCAGCCCAAAGCCGTGATCCATCGTGACGATGTTGCCGTACCCTTCCTCCCACCGCACCTCGGTCACAATGCCCGCCGCGGGCGCTTCGATATCCGCCCCCATCGTCGCCGTCACGTCGATCCCCTCGTGTGGGCGCGCCAAGTGAAGGATCGGGTGGATGCGCTCCCGCATGAACGCGCTCGTGAGCCAACCCTTGGTGGGCATGATCGACGGCGTCGCGGCGAGGCGCGCCCGGTTCCTGGACAGCGAGTCGTACGCTTCGTTCAGCGACCGCACCAGAATGTTGGCGCGCCGCGCGAGCGCATCGACATCGGCCCGCGCCGCGAGTGCCTGCTGTCCGCCAGGGCCGAGCGCCTTGAGGCTGTCGCGCTCCGACCACATGCCCGCCGGCCCGCCGATGCCTGCCTGCTGCACGGTCGTGTCGGTCGGCGTGAGCCCGGCGAGCAAGCGCAGCTCCTGCTCCCGCTGACCGAACCGTTGCAGCGTGTCCCGCAGCCCCGTCATGCGCTCGCGCATCCGCTGGATCTCGTCCGCGAGCAGGCGGTTCTCGTTCTCGAGCGCGCGGCTATGCGTGATGTTCACGCCGCGCGAAATGGCGGCGACGCCCAGCACCAGGAATGTCAATGCCACCACGCTGCCGATGCCGACGAGCGCTTTGACGAAGGTCTGGGACACCTCCACGGCGCGGGACGACCCCGAGCCGTGCGGCACCAGCATGACCGTCCAACGTCGTTCCGCCTTCTTGCGCATCCGCTTGCCGCGCCTCGCATCAAAACCGTTAGCCCCGGCACAGAAAAAGCGCCGGTCCATCAGGACCTGCCAAAGGGAGAACCCGGACAGGGCGTGGGGTCCGGTTCCCGAGTGTGGACCTCTAAAGTACGGCTGGATTGGAAAGTCGTCAACACGAGCGAAGGTGACGCAAATCACATTCGTTCTGGCACTTATGCGGGGGCGAGCCGGGGCTTGGGGAACAGGATGGGAGGCTTCTGGACCTGCCGCCCCCCCAGATCCAGCGCCTCGAGGTCCCCCAGCCGGACACGCTCCAGGGGACCGGGGGGAGGCGATCCCACCGTTGCCCAGATGGTTGCGGCGGTCGCGGGGAGGAACGGCTGTGCGAGCACCGCGATCCGGGCGACGGTGCGGGCCAAGTTCGCGAGCACCGAGTCGAGCTCGGCCGCCCGCTCCGGCTGCTTCGCGAGCTTGTAAGGCTGCGTCTCCTCGACGTATCGGTTCGCGGCGCTCGCCAGCGCCACGAGCTGGGCGGCGCCCTCTTGCAGGCGGTTCGCGTCCATGGCGCGCGCGTACGCCGCGAGCGCGCCCCGGGCCGCGGCCTCGAGCGGCGTGTCGGAGTTCTTGGGGTCGCGTGGTACCGTGCCCCCGCGGTAGTTCACGATCATCGTGAGCGCGCGCGACACGAGGTTGCCGACGGTGTCGGCGAGCTCCGAGGTATAGCGTGCGTCGAAGCGCTCCCACGTGAAGTCGCCGTCGTTGTCGAAGCCGACCTCGCGGAGCAGGAAGTAGCGCAGCGCATCGGCGCCGTGTCGATCGATCGCTTCGGCGAGGGTGACGGCCGTGCCGGCGGTCTTGCTCATCTTGGCGCCCGACCACTGCACGTAGCCGTGTGCCCACACCGCGCGCGGAGGCGGGAGCTCGGCGGCGAGCAACATCGCGGGCCAGATGACGCAATGAAAGCGCGTGATCCCCTTGCCCACGACGTGCAGATCGGCCGGCCACAGGCGGTCGCAGCCGGGCGCCGGGAAGCCGGTCGCCGAGAGGTAGTTGATGAGCGCGTCGAACCAGACGTACACGGTCTGCTGCGGGTCGCCGGGGAACGGGATGCCCCACGGCTGGCGCTGCCGCGAGATCGAAATGTCCTGCAGGCCGGCCTCGAGCAGGCGCAGCACCTCGTTGCGGCGGATCTCGGGCTGCACCGTCAGCGAGCCCGAGCGGATGCGGTCGAGCACGGCGTCGCGGTACGCGCTCAGGCGGAAGAAGTGGTTGCGCTCCTTGGTCGGAATCAGCTCGAGGGTGGGATGCTCGACGCAGTGCCCGTCGACGATCTGCGCGCCCGTCTTGAACTCCTCGCATCCGGTGCAGTACAACCCTTCGTACTCCGCCTCGAACAGATCCGCCGGGTGTCGCTGCTGGATGCGCTCGAGCAGCGCCGCCACCGCGCGGGCGTGCCGCGGTTCCGTGGTGCGGATCCAGTCGTCGTTCGAACAGTGGAGGCGGCGCCAGTAGTCGGCGAACGTCGCCGCCATGCGGTCCACCCACGTCTGCGGCGTCACGCCGGCGCGGGCCGCCGCCTGGATCACCGACTGGCTGTGCTCGTCCATCCCCATCAGGAAGTGGACCGCGTCCCCGCGCAGCCGGCGATACCGCGCGATGCAGTCGGCCCCGACCTTCTCGAGCGCGTGGCCCAGATGCGGCTCGCCGTTCGAGTAGTCGATCGCGGTGGTCAGGTAGAACTTAGGCATCCGCTCCGGAGACTTCGCCTTTCAGCTTCTCGAGCGACACCACGCGCGTGTCGCCTGCGTCGGTGCGGAGGGTGACGGTCTCGCGGAAGACATCCACCGCCAGCACGCGCTCGGCCCCTATGGCGGTGCGCAGCACCCGTCCCTCTTTGGGGAACCGCTTGCGGGTCTGCACGTAGAAATCGTGTTCGTAGCGGAGGCAGCACAGCAATCGCCCGCATCCTCCCGAGATCTGCGACGGGTTGAGGGAGAGGTGCTGGTCCTTGGCGAGCGCCAGGCTCACCGGCCGCAGCTCCGGCAGCCAGCTGGAGCAGCAGTATTGGCGGCCGCAGCGGCCCACCCCGTCGAGCCGCTTGGCCTCGTCGCGCGCGCCGATCTGCCGCAGCTCGATGCGCGTGTGGAACAGGCTCGCGAGGTCCCGCACCAGGGCGCGGAAGTCCACCCGCTGCTCGGCGATGAAGTACACGGTGAGCTTCTTTCGATCCCACTGCCACTCGGCGTCCGAGACCTTCATGGGGAGGGTGTGACTCTTGACCCGTTCCATCACCCGGCGCCGGATGTCCTCCTCCTCGCGGTGCAGCTGCTCGGCGATGGCGGCGTCGTCGGCGGTGGCGCGGCGCACGATGCGGCGCAGGGAGGCCGTCTCTCGTTCCCCCTCTCCGCTTTGCGGAGAGGGGGACAGGGGGTGAGGAGCTGCGAGGCTGCAGCCGCTGCAGCTACCGGCGCACTTCTTGGCGGCGACCGGGCCCACCGCGGACACCCGACCGAGGTCCTGCCCCCGGTCCACCTCCACGATCACGGAATCGTGCAGGGCGAGCGGCTCGGCGGACGGCCAGGAGAAAAATTCTTTCCGGTTCCCTTTGAACCGGACCTCGATGACGTCGGTCAACTCACTTCTCGCTCAACGCACCCATCGAAAGGTACTTCTCCTCCCGGCGTTTAAGGAGTTTCTCGATCCTGACCTTGCGCAGGTGCCGCACGTGGCGTCGCAGCGTTTCGCCCAGCGCCGCGGCGGCCGCCTCGGGGTCGGCGTGCGCCCCGCCCGGCGGCTCGGCGATGATCTCGTCGATCACCCCGAGCTCCAGCAGGTCCTCGGCGGTGATCTTGAGCGCCTCGGCGGCCCGCTCCCGCTGGCTCGCGTCCTTCCAGAGGATGGCGGCGCAACCTTCGGGGGAGATGACCGAGTACACCGAGTTCTCGAACATCAGCACGCGGTCGGCGAGCCCGACGGCGAGCGCGCCGCCCGAGCCTCCCTCCCCGATCACGGCGGTGAGGATCGGCGTGCGCAGCGTCGCCATCTCCACCAGGTTGCGCGCGATGGCCTCGGCCTGACCGCGCTCTTCGGCGCCCAGTCCGGGGTAGGCGCCCGGTGTGTCCACCAGCGTGATCACGGGGGCGCGGAACTGCTCGGCCAGATGCATGAGGCGGAGCGCCTTGCGGTAGCCTTCGGGGTGCGCCATGCCGAAGTTCCGCCGCAGGTTCTCCTTGGTATCGCGGCCTTTCTGATGCCCGATCACCATGACGCTCATCCCGTCGAGGCGCGCCCAGCCACCCACGATGGCGGGATCGTCGCGGAACAGCCGGTCCCCGTGCAGCTCGACGAAGTCCGTGAACACCGTGCCGAGGTAGTCGAGCGTGTACGGTCGCTTCGGGTGGCGGGCCACCTGGACCCGCTGCATCGGCGTCAGGTTCTTGTAGATCTCGGCGCGCAGCTCGGCCAGCCGCTTCTCGAGCGGGGCGAGCTCCTTGGTCACGTCCACCGCGGTCTCGCTCGCCACGCGCTTCAGCTCCTCGATCTGGCGCTCCAGCTCGAGCAGCGGACGCTCAAAGTCCAGTGTATGGGTCGCCATCGTCAGGTCGTCCGAACCAGGTGCACGTGGTCGGGCCCGAGCAGGGCGCGCAGCGCCACGACGAGGTCGTCCGCCGCGTCGACGCGAAGCGAGCGGCTGCGGAGGCGAACGGCGCTCCCGCCGTTCCCGCCCTCGCTCCATCGCTCCCCCTCTCCGCTTTGCGGAGAGGGGGATGGGGGGTGAGGTTCCCACTCGACCAGCACCGGCGCGGGGCCGGGGTGGGCCGCGCACAGGGCGGCGACGGCGCGGGTCGCGTCGGGCGGCGGCGGCGCGCCGGGCGACCAGCGGAGCGCGATGCCGATCGCGCCGCTCGCCTTCAGCTCGTCGAGCGCCTGAGCGGTCTCCACGATGAACGGTGCCTGCTCCTCGTCCCGATCGCGCCCGCTGTAGCTGCCCGCCAGCAGCAGCGCGCGGTCCGCACGGATCACCTCGTTCAGCTTGGCCCAGGCCTCTGGGAACACCAGCGCCTCCGCGGTGCCGTGGAAGTCCTCGAGCGTGAGACGCGCGTACTCGGCGCCCGTCTTCTTCGAGATCTGTCGTTTCACCACCGTCACCACTGCCCCGATCCGGACCCGTTGGTCGCTCCACTGGCCGAGGGTCGCGGTGGTCCGGGTCCCGAAAAGCTCCACCTCTACGCGGTACCGCGCGAGGGGGTGGCCGGAGATGAAGAATCCGAGCACCGCCTTTTCCCGCGTCAACCGGTCATGTTCCGACCACGGCGCGACCTCGGGGAGCAGGGCGCGGGGCGCGGGGAGCGGGGCATGCTCGCCGAATAGAGCCACCTGGCCGGATTCGCGCTCTCCCTGCCGGGTCTGCGCCTCTCCGAACGCGGCGTCGAGCGTCGCCACGAGCTGGGCGCGGTGCCCGCCGAGCGAGTCGCAGGCGCCGGCGTCGATCAGCGCTTCGAGGACGCGCTTGTTGCAGAGGCGCAGGTCGATCCGGTCGCACAGGTCGACGAGCGAGCGGTACGGCCCGCCCGCGGTCCGCCCGGCGAGAATCGACTCGATCGCGCCCGCGCCGACGTTCTTGATCGCGCCGAGGCCGAAGCGGAGCCGGCGGTCGCCGACCACCGTGAACTTGAACCCGGACTCGTTGACGTCCGGCGGCAGCACCTCGAGGCCGAGCTCGCGCGCCTCGTTGATGTAGCGCACGACGTTGTCGGTGTTGCCGATCTCGGAGGACAACAGCGCCGACAGGAACTCGGGCGCGTAGTGCGCCTTGAGCCACGCCGTCTGATAAGACAGCACCGAGTACGCGACGGCGTGCGACTTGTTGAATCCGTACCGGCCGAAGGTCTCGATCTGGGCCGCGATGTCCTCGATCCCGCGCCGATCGTGCCCCAGCGCGAGGGCCCGCTCGACGAAGCGGCCCAGCTCGTGCTGGATCAGCTCCTTGTCCTTCTTCCCCACCGCTTTGCGCAGCACGTCGGCTTCGGCGAGCGAGAAGCCGGCGAGCACGTTGGCGATGCGCATCACCTGCTCCTGATAGGTGATCACGCCGTATGTGGGCTGGAGGATCTGCGCCAGCGCGGGGTGCGGGTAGCGCACGGGCTCGCGGCCGAGCTTCCGGTTGATGAACACGAGGTGCATCCCGGTATCGAGCGGGCCGGGACGGAGCAGCGCGTTGGTCGCCACCAGGTCGTCGAACCGATCGCACCGCATGCTGCGGAGGCAGTCGGTGGCGAGCGGCGACTCGAACTGGAACACGCCGGCCGTGCGGCCCGACCCGAGCAGCTGGTAGACCTGCGGGTCCTCGAGGTCCAGCGCGTTCATATCGAGCGTGACCCCGTGGCGCTCCGCGACCATCCCCACCGCGTCATGGATCACGGTCAGCGTGCGCAGGCCGAGCACGTCGATCTTCAGCATCCCCACCTGCTCGAGCGCCACCATGTCGTACTGGGTGATGATCGCCTCCGCCTCCTGCGGCGCGAGGCAGACGGGGACGTAGTCGGTGAGCGGCCCGGGGGCGATCACCACGCCGGCGGCGTGCACCGAGGCGTGGCGCGCCAGGCCCTCGATCCGGGTCCCGAGCTCGAGGATCTTGCGGACACGCTCGTCCTGGCGGGCGAGCTGGCGTAGCTCGGGAGACTTCTCGGACGCTTCCGCCAGCGTCACCGAGATGCCCGGCCCGGCAGGGATCATCTTGGTAAAGCGGTCCACCTCGCCCGGCTCGACCCGCAGCGTCCGGGCGACGTCGCGGAACGCGGCGCGGGCCTTGAGCGTGCCGAACGTGATGATCTGACCGACGGAGTCGCGCCCATAGCGCTCCCGGATGTACTGGATCACCTCGCCGCGCCGCTCGAAGCAGAAGTCGAGGTCGATGTCCGGCATGGAAATGCGCTCGGGATTCAGGAACCGCTCGAACAGCAGGTCGAACTTGAGGGGATCGATATCCGTGATGCCGAGCGCGTATGCCACGAGCGAGCCCGCCGCCGAGCCGCGCCCCGGCCCCACCGGAATGCCGCGGTCCTTCGCCGCCTTGACGATGTCGTAGACGATCAGGAAGTAGCCCGCGTAGCCGGTGTGCGAGATCACCTGCAGCTCGTAGTCGAGCCGCTCGTGGACCGCCTGAGGGAGGGGGTCGCCGTAGCGCGCCGTCGCCCCCGCCCGCGCCAGATGCACGAGCAGGTCGTTGTCCGACGCGAACTCGGCGGGGCGCGGGTACTGCGGAAGGAAGTAGCGCTTCTCGAAGTCGAATTCGCACAAGTTCGCGACGCGCTGCGTTTCCGCCACGACCTCCGGGTGGTCCGGGAACAGCACGCGCATCTCCCGCTCGGACTTGACGTAGCTCTCCTGGCCGAAGAAGCGGAAGCGGTTGGGATCGTCCAGGTCCTTGCCCGTCCCGATGGCGAGCAGCACGTCGTGGGCTTCGGCGTCCTCTTTCCTTAAATAGTGCGCGTCGTTGGTGGTGACGACCGGGAGGCCGAGCTCCCGCGCCAGCTGCAGCATGCCGGCGACGACGATCTTCTCGTCCGCGAGGCCGTGGTCCTGCACCTCGAGCCAGAAGCCGCCGGGGGGGGGGCCGAACACCCGGGCGAAGTACTGGGCGCTCGCCTTCGCCGCCTCGTAATTCCCCTGCCGCAAGTACAGCGCAATCTCGCCTGACAGGCAGGCCGCGAGCCCGATCAGGCCGTCCGAGTACTGCTCCAGCACCTGACGGTCGATGCGCGGCCGCCGATAGAACCCCTCCAGGAATCCGATGGAGGAGAGCTTGACGAGGTTCTGGTATCCGGTGCGGTTCCGCGCGAGCAGCACGAGATGCGAATACGCGCCGGGTGCTTCGGGAGGGGGGCGCTCACGCTTGTGGCGGTCGCCGAAGGCGAGGTACGCCTCGAAGCCGAGGATGGGCCGGATCTTGCGCGCCCGGGCCTCGGAGTAGAACTGCCACGCCCCGTGCAGGTTGCCGTGGTCGGTGATCGCGAGCGAGTCCATGCCCAGCGCCTGGACCCGGTCGAGCAGTTCGGGGATCCGGTTGGCGCCGTCGAGGAGGGAGTACTCGCTATGGGTGTGGAGGTGAACGAACGCCATACGGCTAGCGGAAGATATCGGCGCTCCAGCGCATTGTCAAAAGCGCATGGCGACTGATACTTTGCGGCCCATGCGCTGGGTGGCGAGTCTGTTCGCGCTGGGCCTGATGATGGCGCTTTTTCATCGCGTGACGGCGGGTGCTCCGCTCGAAGCGCGCGCGACCCTGGTGCTCGGCTTCCTTCTGCTCGTCGCGTACGTCGGCGGGAAGATCGCGCGGCGCGTGCGGCTGCCGCGTCTCACGGGCTACCTGCTCGTGGGTTTCGCGGTCGGCCCCGCGTGGCTCGGCCTCGTGCAGCGCGAAGAAGTGGATGCGCTCCGGTTTATTGAAGAAGCGGCGGTCGCGCTCATCGGGCTCGCGGCAGGGTCGGAGCTGACGCTCGACGCGCTGCGCGGGGGGCGGGTGGCGCTCGCGCGACTCGCGAGCGGTGCGATCGTGTTCCCCCTCCTCGCGGTCAGCCTCGTGGTCCTCTCGGTCAGCCCGTGGTTCCCGCTCACACGGCATCAGCCGCTAGGCGACGCGCTGGTCGTGGCGCTCGTGCTCGGCACGCTCGCCGCGGCGTCATCCCCGGCCGTCACACTGGCGATGATGAGCGAGCTCGACGCGCACGGACCCGTCGCGCGCGCACTGCTCGGCATTACCGTCGTCAAGGACGTCGCCGTCGCCCTCCTGTTCGCGCTGGTGCTCGCCCTTGGCAAGGCGCTCGCGAGCGCGGGCGCCCTGAACGTCGCGGTCGCAGGGACGGCCATCCTGCAGCTCGTCGGCTCGGCCGCCGCGGGCACGCTCCTGGGCTATGCGCTCGGCCAGTATCTGGGGCTGTTGCGGCGGGAGTCGGGCGTCTTCCTGGTGGCGACGGCATTCGTCGCCGCGGAGGTGGCGCGGCTCATGCATCTGGAGGCGCTGATCATCGCGCTCGCTGCCGGGTTCTACCTGGAGAACTTCGCGCCGCTGGAGGGCGAGCGGTTGCGTCGCGAGCTGAAACGCGGCTCGCTGCCGGTGTATGTGGCGTTCTTCGCGCTGACCGGGGCCGGGCTCCGGGTCGGGGTACTGGCGGATCTGTGGCCCTGGGTCCTGCTGCTCGTCGGCCTCCGGCTCGTGGGCCTGCGCTACGGCCTCCGTTGGGCGGGGCGGCATTCGAGTGTGACGCCCGTCCTGGCGCGGCACGGGTGGCCCGGGCTCATATCGCAGGCGGGGATGGCGCTGGGGCTGGCGCAGCTCGTCCGGCGGGCGTTCCCGGAATGGGGGGTCTCCCTTGAGACCCTGATCGTGGCGATGATTGGTGTTCACGAGGTAGCCGGACCCATCTGCTTCCGGACGGCGCTGGTGCGCGCCGGGGAAGTCACGGAGGGATCACGCGATGTCGAAGAGTTTGTGGGGGATGGGCCTGTCGTTGCTCGTCGCGGCCGGGTGTAGCGACGAAGGACCGACACTCGCACGGCCGTTCTGTACTGGGAGTGGCGCACAGCTGAACCTGGCGGTGGGATCGTGCACCGTGGTCGATCCCCTTGTCACGGGCGACTCGGCGGTGTTCCGAGCGAATACGACAGGTTCGCAGATGGAATACGTGCTCGTTCCTTTTTCGGCGAGCACCACCCCGGACGATTCCGGCGACTTCCTGCTACAAGGAGCGAGCGCCACCGCCGCCCCTGTCGCTCCCACCGTCGCCGCCATGACCCGCTCGCCAGCCAGTCCGGCTGAGGAGTTCCACCTGTTTCTCCGCCGGGCCGAGCGCGATCGCGCCTATCCAGTGCCGCCGCAGCCGAATCTCGCGCCGCAGGCGCAGCCAGCGCCCCCGGAGCCGCAGGCTGCCGTCACACTCACGCCCGCCGACTCGGGCACGATCCGGTCGTTCAAGGTTTGCGGCGACCTCAAATGCGACAGCGTGCCGACCGTGCGGGCCGTGCTCATGAAGATCGGGCGCCACATTGCGATCTACGTGGACAGCGCCGCGCCCCAGCCGGGGTTGACGCAGTCGGACCTGGATGGGATGCGCGACGTGATCGATAACCGCCTCTATGTAGTGGATACGCTGGCGTTCGGGCGCGAATCCGACATCGACGCCAACCACGTCGTGCTCGTGCTCATGACGAACAGGGTCAACCAGCTGGTTACCGCGGCCGAGTGCGCAACGGGCGGCTACGTTGGCGGATACTTCTTCGGGGGAGACATAGATCCGTTCTTCCGGGGGCTCTTCAACAGCGCCGAGATCTTCTACTCGATCGTTCCTGACCCGGCGGCCACCCTGAGCTGCGCACACTCTGTTTCCGAGATCAAGAATACTCTGCCAGTCACCTTTGTCCACGAGTTTCAGCACATGATCAGCTACAATCAGCATGTGCTGGTCCGACGCGGTCAGGCTGAGGTTCTCTGGCTCAATGAAGGGCTATCGCACTATGCTGAAGAGCGAGGCGGCCGGAGCTACCTGCCACTTCCGGCTGGTGACTCCACGTTCTGTTTCTTCGTGAGAGGCATCCTGTATGACGCAGGGCAGTACCTGACGAACCCCGAAGATCATTTCCTGGTTGACACGTCGGGCATCGGGGGGCTGGCTGAGCGGGGCGCATACTGGCTGTTTGTCCGTTACTTGGTGGACCACTTTGGCAGGACCGGTGCGCTTGCCGACGCGGACGCCTTCACGCGGACACTCGTTCAGACGGGGTTCACGGGCGCCGCGAACGTGACCCGACAGACCAATGCGTCGTTCACGGACCTGGTGAGTCGGTGGGCCTTGGCCAATTGGGTCTCCGATCTTCCCGGGTTCACGGCGCCTTCCGCACTCCAATACAGGAGTTGGGCGTTCCGCACGGACTTTCCGCAGTTCAACCAAACGTGCAGCAGCCGGATCCCGTCGGCGTTCCCGCTGGTACCCGCCGTGAGCCAGGCCAGCGCCGTGAGCCTCAGCGGCACCCTGCGGGCGGGTTCGGCTTGGTACTATCGGGCGCAGCAGGACGCCGCGGCCGCGGGGGTCGTCCTGCGTTTCACCGATCCTTCGGGTGGCGCGCTCCGCTCCTCGCTCGTTGGGCGACTCGGCGTCATCCGCATCCAATGACGTGGGCGATTGGACGATCGGGCGGTCGTGTCGTCGGCCTGCTCGTCGCCCTGCTGACCGCCCGATCGCCGGTCCGTCTGACCGCCCAATCGGCGGGCACTCTGCTTGCGGTGCTTCCCGGCTCTGCCCGGGCGGCGGGCATGGGCGGTGCCGGCGCGGCCATCGTCGGCGACGCCGGCGCCATCTTCGCGAACCCCGCGGCGCTCGCCACGATCCACCACCTCGCCGTGGAAGGATCGTACGAGTCCTTCCCGTCGGGATCGACCCTCTCGATTGGAGCCCTGGCGCTGCGCGTCAACCGCT
>Ga0209375_1000727_pt1 | contig 26859 bp, 27 predicted proteins | sample GraSoiAngelo_131_FD_185888 | JGI IMG/M metagenome (GOLD analysis project Ga0209375, IMG submission 185888) | Grasslands soil microbial communities from the Angelo Coastal Reserve, California, USA - 14_0929_02_30cm (SPAdes) (version 2) | ecosystem: Environmental > Terrestrial > Soil > Grasslands ... | reverse complement strand
AAGCCATGCGCGTCGAGCGGGGGGAGCGGGTCGCCATGAACCACTCGTACAAGTACGCCGCCGACACGTTCCTCCGGATTCTCTCCGATGCAGGTCTCGCCGCGCGGTGGCAGGGCGTGAGCGATGACGAGCGGTTTCTCATGGTTCTGGCCGGTCGGACGTGACGGCTGCCCTGGAGGTACGGGGGCTCAGTTACGAGCTGCCGGGACGGGGGACGAGGGACGGGGGACGGGGGCGGGAAGGCGGGCGCGCCCTCGTGCAGGACGTGTCGTTCACGGTCGGCGCCGGCGAAACGCTCGTGCTGCTGGGGCGCAGCGGGTCGGGCAAGACCACCACACTGAAGTTGATCAACCGGTTGCTCGAGCCCACCGCCGGCGACGTGCGCGTCGCGGGGGAACGGGCGGCTGACGTGCCGGCGACGAAGCTGCGGCGCCGGATCGGCTACGTGATCCAGGAGGTGGGGCTGTTCCCGCACTTCACGGTGGAGCGGAACGTGGGACTCGTTCCGCGGCTCGACGGGTGGCCGCCGCCGCGCATCGCCGCGCGAGTGCGCGAGTTGCTGACGCTCGTGGGTCTCGACCCGGAGCGGTTTGCGGCGCGGTATCCGCACGAGCTCTCGGGAGGCCAACGCCAACGCGTGGGAGTCGCGCGCGCGCTCGCCGCTGATCCACCGCTGTTGCTGCTCGACGAGCCATTCGGGGCGCTCGATCCGATCACGCGCGTCGAGCTGCAGCGCGAGTTCCAGGCGCTCGAGGGTCGACTCGGCAAGGGTATGGTCTTCGTGACGCACGATGTGCGCGAGGGCCTGCGTCTGGGGACGCGCATCGGGCTCATGCACGAGGGGCGACTCGCGTTCCTCGGGACGCCGGAGGAGTTCCGGCGCTCGGACCACCCGGAGTGCAGGGCGTTCATGGCGGCGGCATGAGCGGCTTCAGCCGCGTACGGGGCGGGCGATGAGTCTCTTGGCCTTCTACGCCCGCAACGCCCAGGAAGTCCTGGGACTCGTGGCCCAGCACCTGTATCTGGTCGCCGTCTCGACGCTCCTGGCGTTCGCGCTCGGCATTCCCCTCGGCATCGTGCTCACGCGGCGGCCTGCATGGCAGCGGCCCGTGCTCGGGCTCGCGAACGTGTTCCAGACCGTGCCGAGTCTCGCGCTGTTCGGTTTCCTCATCCCGCTTCCCTTCATCGGTGGGATCGGGGCATCGACGGCCATCGTCGCGCTCGTGCTGTACGCCCTCCTGCCCATCGTGCGCAACACGTACACGGGGATCGCGGGTGTCGACCCCGCCGTGCGCGAGGCGGGGCGTGGGATGGGCATGACCGACTGGCAGCTGCTCACCCAGGTCGAGCTGCCGCTCGGCTTCGGCGTGATCTTGGCGGGCGTGCGGGTGGCCACCGTTGTCAGCGTCGGCACCGCGACGATCGCGGCCGCGATCGGGGCCGGCGGTCTCGGCGTCTACATCTTTCGCGGGGTGGCCGTTGTGGACGACACGCTGATCCTCGCCGGAGCGCTCCCCGCGGCCCTGATGGCGCTCGCGGCGGACGGGTTGCTGGGGTTGGCGGAGCGGAGGCTCGCGTGGCGGGGAAAATGACGGTCGGACAGTCAATCGTCTTCGTCGCTACGCTGCTCGCGGGGTGCGGCCGCGCCGACCGGATCGTTGTGGGCTCGAAGAACTTCAGCGAGTCCGACCTGCTCGGGGAGATCGTGGCACAGCAGATCGAGCGGCGCACCGGGCTGCCGGTCGAGCGGCGGTTCCATCTGGGCGGAACGTTCGTGTGTCATCACGCGATCACGTCCGGTCAGATCGACCTGTACGTCGAGTACACGGGGACTGCGTACACGGCGGTCCTCAAGTTTCCGCCGGCGCACGACGCGGACAGCGTGCGGCGCGCGGTCACCGCCGAATATGCCCGGCGCTTCGGGCTCACGTGGGGCAAGCCGTTCGGCTTCAACAACACGTTTGCCATCACGGTGCGACGCCGCGACGCAACGCGGTACGGCCTTACGCGCATCGCCGATCTGGCGCGTGTGGCGTCCCGCTGGAAGGCGGGATTCGGATACGAGTTTCTGGAGCGGGCCGACGGCTTCCGCGGCCTGGCGGACGCGTACGGACTGCGGTTCAGCGCGCCACCCACTGCGATGGACCTGGGATTGACGTACCGCGCGCTGGCGGAAGGGAAGGTCGACGTGATCGCCGGCAACTCGACGGACGGTCAGATCGAGGCGCTCGACCTGGTGGTTCTCGAGGACGACCGGCACTACTTCCCGCCGTACGAGGCCGCGCCCGTGATACGGCAGGCGGTGCTCGACGCGCACCCCGAGGTCGGCACGGCGCTCGCGCTGCTCGCCGGGCGGATCACGGACGCCGAGATGCGTCGGCTCAACGCCCTGGCGGACGTCGAGCACAAGGACATCGCCGGGATCGCGCGGGACTGGCTCCAGGCGCCGCGCCCGTGAAGGCTCGCCTGCAGCTGGTACTCGCCGCCGCGTGTTTCTCGACGGCCGGCGCGGCCATCAAATGGTCCGCGTTCAGCGCGTGGCAGATCGCGGCGGTCCGAGCCCTCGTCGCGATGCTCGCGATCCTCGCTCTGATCCCCGAAGCCAGGGCCCGCTGGAGCTGGCGTGTCCCGCTCGTGGGCGTGGCGTACGCCGCGGCGGGCCTCCTGTTCGTGTTCGCGAACAAATTGACCACCGCGGCCAACACCGTCTTCCTCCAGGCGACCAACCCCCTGTTCGTGGTCGCCCTGGCGCCGTGGCTCCTGCACGAGCGCGTGCGCGCCGCGGACCTGCGGTTCATGGCCGTGCTGGCCGTCGGCCTGGCGCTCTTGTTCGTCGGGGGACAGCGACACTTCGTCACCGCACCCGATCCCTTTCTCGGCAACGTGCTCGCGGCCGGCAGCGCGGTCGCCTGGGCATTCACGGTGACGGGCTACCGGTGGCTGGCCCGCGACGGAGGCGCAGACCACGGGCCGATCGCGGCCGCGGCGGCGTGCGGTAACCTGATGGTATTTCTCGTGTGCCTGCCGGGCGCGCTTCCCTTCGCGGCGGGCCGGTCCGTCGACTGGCTGATCGTGATTTATCTGGGCGTGTTTCAGCTCGGGTTGGCCTACGTGTTCCTGTCCCGCGCCATCACGCGCGTGCCGGCCCTCGAGGCGTCGTTATATCTCCTGGTCGAGCCGGTGCTGAGCCCCGTATGGGCCTGGCTCGCGCACGGCGAGACCCCGGGCCCGCTGGCTCTGCTCGGAAGCATTGTCATACTCACGGCGACCGCGCTCAAGTCGTGGACCGATACTCAGGTCGTGGCGGCATGAGCGGGAGCATCATACGCACGTATTACGCGATCACCGGGCTCTTCAACCTGGCGATGTCCCTCATCTGGGGGATCGACACGCTCTTCAAGATGCACGCGGGGCTCGACATCCAGCAGGTGCTTCTGACGAACGCGGCGTTCACGCTCGGCTCGATGGTGTTCGAGATTCCCACCGGCGTGATCGCGGACACAGTGGGACGACGGGTCTCGCTGCTGCTGTGTCTCGTCACGCTGTTCATCACGACGCTCCTGTACGTGACGATCGCGTGGCGAGGGTGGGGTTTTTGGGCATTCGCATGGGTCTCCGTGTTCCTCGGGCTGGGCTACACGTTCTACACGGGGGCCGTGGACGCCTGGTTGGTAGACGCGCTGAAGGCCACGGGCTACACCGGACCGCTCGAGCGGGTATTCGCCCGGGGTCAGATGTTTTTCGGGGGCGGCATGCTGCTTGGCACGATCGGCGGCGGATTGTTGGGCCAGATCCGCCTCGACATCCCGTACCTCGTGCGCGCCGCCATCGTGGTGCCGCTCTTCGCCCTCGCGTGGTTCAAAATGCCGGAGCTGGGCTACACCCCTCGCGCCCTGGAGCTGCGACGTGTGCCGGAGGAGCTTCAGCGAGTGTTCGTCGAGGGGCTGCGCTACGGCCTGAGCCATCCCGTGGTGCGACCCGTGATGCTCGCGTCGCTCGTCTCGATGAGCTTCATGATTTTCGGGTTTTACAGCTGGCAGCGCTATTTCCTCGACTTGCTGGGACGCGACCTCGTGTGGGTGGATGGGGTCATCAGCTCGCTCGTGGGCCTGAGTCTCATCGCGGGGAACGTCCTCGTCGCGCCGCTGTCCCGGGTCGTCCGGACACGTACGGGCCTGTTGATGGTGTCGGTGGGAGCGCAGGTGGTGCTCATCGTGTTGTGCGGCCTGTTGACGAACTTCTTCGTCGTCGTGTCGCTCTACCTGCTGTACGGCGCGGCCATCGGGCTCGCGATGCCCGTGAAGCAGGCGTACCTCAACGCCCACATCCCGTCGGCGCAGCGGGCGACGATCATTTCGCTCGACTCGATGTTCGCGAGCACGGGCGGGGTGATCGGGCAGTCGGTGTGGGGCGCGGTCGCGCGGGCGCGCTCGATTGGGCAGGCATGGGTCGGGAGCGGGCTCACGCTAGTACTCGCGATTCCACTGTACTGGATAGCACGACGGCGTGACAGAAAGCAGGACATCATAAGCTAGAAGTTGCCTTGCCTGCCTTACTTCGTACTGTCTTTGGGTTCGCCTTGATGCAGGTCTTTCTTGTCCTGCCGCAGGTCCCGTCGATCCGAGCGCTTATCGCGCTCGTCGTGCCGCCGGTCGCGCCGATCCTCCCGCACGTCGCCGTGGTCCTGCCGCAGGTCCCGGCGGTCTTGGCGCGCGTCCTTCAGGTCGCCGTCCTTCACGTCCTGATGAATGTCGCGGCGATCCTGACGGATATCACGCCGATCTTGGCGGATGTCCCGGTTGTCCTGATGGATGTCTTTGCGGTCGCCGCGCAAGTCGCGGCGGTCGTGACGGACTTCCTTGCGGTCCTGCTTGACCTCGCCGGAGTCCTGGGCGGACAAGAGCGCAGGCGCGCTCGTGGCGAAGGCCAGCACGGCGAAGAGAGCGATGCAACGTCGCATATATCGTCCCGGTTGAGGTTCGGAGGTGAGACTCTAGGCGACCCGGGGCGTTAAACCCGTGATGCACCTCACGTTCTGAACTTCGGCAACTCGGCGCGGTGCCGGCGCGCGAACTCCTCATAGATGTGGCTGTCGGTGTACTCTCGCAGGTCGACGATCGCGTCGCTGGTGAGCCTGATCACCACGCAGGTGCGCAGGTCCATCACGTCTTTAGGGCGGCTCTTGAGCCAGGAGCGCTCGCGGATCTCCACGATCACGCGATCGTCCGCGTCGTACCACTCGCGCCACACGTCTTCGGAGACCCAATCGCCGGGGCCCAGGCCGGCCTCCCGATTCCAGAGGGCGTCGAGCACGCGCTCGCGCCCCCGCCACTCGCCGCCGATGCGCGGGCCGCCGGCGACCCAGTAGACGATGTCATCGGAAAACAGTTGGGCGACGCGGGCGCGGTCTCCCGCGAACAGCGCCTTCTCGTAGGCCTGGGCGAGCTCCAGACGCCGGCTCATACCGCGATCTCCGCGATCTCGTCAGGCTCCGGGAGCGTGTTCGCTTTGCGCCCCGCCCGCTCCATAGGCTTGTCCATCTCGGCCTTATGGCGGTCGATGATGGTCCAGAAGTCGAGCGCCCTGTCGAGTAGCTCGAAGGCGGCTTCCTTGAGTGTGTCGCTCATCTTCACCTGCCGGACGTTGTTCTGCATATCCTCGGCGTCCCAGCCACGCGAGTGCGCGATGAATGGGAAGGGGGGAAATACGCAGCCGAGCTCCGCCCAGAAGGTGAACATTGCGCCCGCCACGGCCTGGATGTTGTCCTGCCCACCGGTGATGATGAACGCGGCGACCTTGTTCTTGATCAGCACCCGATTGTGGATCGTGACCTGGTTCTGCACGCAGTTCAGGCGCTCGATCATCTTGTAGTAGAGCGACGAAGCATTCCCCCAGCGGATGGGTGTGCCGATGATCACCACGTCGGCCCAGTGGACCAGGCCCTCGTACACGGGGGTGAGCTGATCCTCGGGGTCGCGCTCGGTGATGGCGCACGGCCAGGTGCAGGCGTGGGCGGCCTTGGAGTAGTTCCCCTCGCAATGCCGGAACTTCAGGTCGCGCAACTTGATGAACTGGACGTCGGCGCCGCGGCGCTTCGCCCGGTCGACGGCGTGCTCGAGCAACGCGTCCGACGTGGAAAAGCGCGGGTTGAGGTCGTCCATCGCCGTGGTCGAGAGCACCAGCACGCGCGGCGGGGCGCCGGCGGGCTTGGGGTGCGGCTCGAGCAGGTGGGAGGGCTTGTGCTTGATGAGCTTGCGCGGCATGACCGGCGGCGTTTCCACATATACGCCATCCGCGCGCTCTTCCACCGCGAACACGGGAACCTGCTCTTCGTCGAAGCCTTCTGGTCCCTTGCCCGTGATCACGCTGTATTCCCACGCATGCCACGGGCACATGACGAATTCACCGCGCACCCGTCCCTCGCACAGTGGACCGCCTTTGTGGTTGCAGACGTTGCTGATCGCGCGGAACCGGCCGTCGTGGAAGAAGACGGCGACCGAATGACGATCGACCTTCACCGAAAACGGGACGCGTTCGAGCAGCTCCGACTTGCTGCCGAGCCGATGCCAGGTGGTCATACCGCACCCGCTCCTCCAGGGGGGTGTAGATTCTAGCCTCTATGCCGACCACGCGCTCGCGCGTTGCGGTCATTTTCTTCACGGTGCTGATCGACCTGATCGGGTTTGGTATCATCATCCCGATCCTGCCCTACTACGCGCAGCGCTTTGGCGCCGGGGGACTCGGACTGGGCGCCCTGCTCGGCGTGTTCTCGGCCATGCAGTTCGTGGCTACAGCAATCCTGGGTCGTACGTCCGATCGCATCGGCCGCCGCCCGATCCTCCTCGCGACGATGCTCGTGAACGCGCTCGGATACGTGCTGTTCGCCGCGGCACACTCCTACGTGGTGTTGTTCTTCGCGCGGGTCGTCTCGGGATTCGCCGGCGGCAACATTTCCGCAGCCCAGGCTTACATGGCGGACATCACGTCGCCGGCGGAGCGGTCGCGCGGGATGGGGATCATCGGGGCCGCCTTCGGCCTCGGGTTCATGATCGGCCCCGCGATCGGCGGGCTGTCGGCGCACTACCTCGGGCCGGCGGCCCCCGGGCTCGTGGCGGCGGGGCTGTCGCTCGCCAACTTCGTATCGGCGTACGTCGTGCTTCCCGAGTCGCTTCAAGCCGAGCATCGCACGGAGCGGGAGTTGTGGGATTTCTCGCACATCGGCGAGGCGATCCGAAACCCGCGGCTCGCGCCGCTCATGATCGCCTGGGCGCTCGCGCCGTTCGCGTTCTCGGGCTACACCGTGGCGCTGCCCCTCTGGGCCGGTGTGACGTTTGGTTGGCGGGAGCAGCAGCTCGGATGGTTCTTCACGGTGATCGGGGTGACGGCGGCGATCGTGCAGGGATACGCGTTCGGCAAGCTCGCCCGGCGTTTCGGCGAGCGCGTGCTGCTGATTCTGGGCGCGTTCGGCATGGCGGCCACTATCGCGCTGGTTCCGGGGTTGCGCTCGAGCGCCGCGCTGTACGGGTGGACGGCGGTGCTCGCGTTCTCGAACAGCATCTTCGGACCCGCCGCGACCGGACTGGTGTCGGTGTTCGCCGACCCCACTGAACAGGGGACGGTGCTAGGGGCGGCGCAGGCCCTCGCGGCCCTGGGCCGCCTGCTCGGGCCGCTCGTCATGGGACAGGTATACGATGTGTCGCGCCCGGCGGCGTTCTTGGCGGCGGGAGCGATGATGGCGCTGGGGGGAGTGGCGTGCCTGCGAGTGCCGACCGTCGAGCACCGAGCGGCAGACGTGGCAGACGGACAGAGGGCAAGGTAGACGCTGAGTCGCCGAGACCACTCGGCGGCTACCCGCCTAGGCGTCTGCCTAGCCGTCTTCCTCCCTGTCGGTTCATATTCTCCTCACCCCTGCCGGAGTGACCTGCGCCCATGCGCGTGTACAAGACACCGGAGATCCGCAATGTGGCGGTCGTGGGCCACGGCGCGAGCGGCAAGACGTCACTGGTCGACGCCCTCGCGTTCGTGGCCGGCACGAGCAAGCGACACGGATCCGTGAAAGACGGCACCGCCCTTACCGATTACACCCCGGACGAAATCGAACGCAAGTACTCGATCAACCTCGCCCTCGCCGTCGCCGAATGGATGGACGTAAAGCTCAACTTGATCGACACCCCGGGCTATCTCGACTTCACGGGCGAAGCACTGGCGGGCGTGTACGCCGCCGACGGCGCCGTAGTGGTCGTGTCGGCGACGGGCGGCGTGGAGGTGGGCACGGAAAAGGTGTGGGACTACTGCGAGCAGCGGGGCATTCCGCGCCTGTTCTTTGTCTCGCTCATGGATAAGGAGCACGCGAACTTCGAGAGGGTCTACACGCAGGTCAAGGACCGGCTCACCCCCAAGGTGATCCCGGTCGAGATCCCCGTCGGTGAGGGGCCCGAATTCCACGGGATCGTCAATCTCTTCTCGAAGAAGTGTCACATGTACAAGAAGGGAACCAAGGCCGGCGAGTACGACGAGGTCGACGTGCCACCCGAGTACCAAGAGCGCTTCGAGCGGTACTCGAAGGAGCTGATCGAGCGCATCGCTGAAACGGACGACACGCTGCTCGAGCGATACCTCGGCGGGGAGGAGATCGGGCGGGACGAGGCGATCGCGGCGATGAAGGCGGGCATGCTCAAGGGGGAGCTCTTCCCCCTGTTCTGCGGCGCCGCCGAGCTCACCTTCGGGACTCGGGCCCTGCTGTCGAAGCTCGTCGAGCTGGTACCCGCGCCGAACGAGCGCCCGCCCGTGGAGGCGCAGCGTTGGGGCAGCGCCGAGCGGGTGACCCTGAGGCCCGAGGACGCGGCGTCGTTCGTGGCGCAGGTGTTCAAGACGATTTCGGAGCCGCATGTGGGGGACGTGACCTACTTCCGGCTGTACTCCGGCACCGTGAGAAATGGCCAGGACGTCTACAACGCACCGCGCGAGGCGGTCGAGAAGCTGAACCACCTGTGCGTCACGGTCGGCAAGGAGCGACTCGAGATCGCCGAGCTGCACGCGGGGGACATGGGCGTCGTCGCCAAGCTCCGTGACACCCACACCAACGACACGCTGTCCACCAAGGACCGGGCCATCGTGCTCCCCAAGATCCCGTTCCCAGAGCCGGTGATCACCGAGGCGATCGAGGTGAAACAGCGTGGTGAGGAGGAAAAGCTCTCGACCGGCCTGCACAAGCTGCATGAGGAAGACCCGACGTTCCAGCACGAGTACTCGGGCGAGCTGTCGCAGACCCTGATCCGCGGTCTGGGGGAGCGGCACCTGGAGATCATCGTGGGGCGGCTGGCGCGCAAGTTCGGGGTGCACGCCGTGATCGGCAAGCCGAAGATCGCGTACCGCGAAACGTTCAAGGCCCGCGCCGAGGGCCAGGGGAAGCACAAGAAGCAGACCGGCGGCCGCGGTCAGTACGGTGACTGCTGGATCCGCATCGCACCGCTGCCCAGGGGATCGGGCTTCCAGTTCGTGGACGAGATCGTGGGCGGCGTGATCCCGCGACAGTACATCCCGGCGGTCGAGCGCGGGGTCCAGGAGGCCGCGGCCCGCGGGCCGGTGGCGGGATACCCGGTCGTCGATTTCAAGGCGGAGCTGTACGACGGCTCCTACCACGACGTGGACTCGAACGAAATGTCGTTCAAGATGGCCGGCATCCTGGCCTTCCGGAACGTCAGCCCGAACTGCCGGCCCGTGCTGCTGGAGCCGATTCTCGAGCTCGACGTGTGGACACCCGACGACTACCAGGGCGCGGTGATGGGCGATCTCTCGTCGCGCCGCGGCCAGATCCTGGGCACCGAGCCTGCGGGCCGCCAGGTCAAGATCAAGGCGCTCGTTCCCGAAGCCGAGCTGGACCGCTACGCCACCACGCTGCACTCGATCACGCACGGCCGCGGCACGTACCGCTCGAAGTTTCATGTGTACCAGGAGGTCCCGCCCGACGCGGCGCAGAAGGTCGCCGAGGTACGGAAGAAAGAGCTGGAGGAGGCGAAGGCGTGAGCGAGAGGCGCTGGCTGCGCCTCTGGTTTTCCTTCCGCGATCCGGTCGACCGGCGCACCGACCTGCCGCACGGCGCGGGCCTGATGCTGCTCAAGTACGACACCACGTCGTTGCGTTCCCCGACCTGCCCGAGCCTGACGAGTGGATCTTCCGCGCAGGCCCCCCGATGCGCGAGTGGAGCCCGTACCGCGAAGTGAACCCGCCGCACCTGGACGGGTACTTCCGAGCGACCCAGGGGGAGTTTCGACTCATTGCGCTGCCGGGCCACGGCACCCGCCTGGAGGGGCGCACGCGGTACGTGCTGGACATGTTTCCGCAGAGCTACTGGACGCTGCCCGCCGACCGCCTGGTCACGGCGATCCACCGGCGGGTGCTGCGGCACATCAAGGCAGTAGCCGAAGAGGAGGAACACCAATGAGAGGGACTGTCCTCTGCCTCGCCGTCCTCGGCGCCGCTTGCCCGCCGATGGAGCGGCGTTCGGCGCAGCGCCAGGCCGACACGTCCGTGACGGACACGACGCCGGTGGCGCCCGTCGCGCAGCCGACGCCACCCGCGCCACTGCCGAGTCCCGGCGCGACCAAGGTCGGCGTCGTGGAAGGGTTCCTCACCCCCGAGTCGGTGCTGTACGACCCGGCGCAAGACATCTACTTCGTCTCGAACATCAACGGCGGGCCGACGGCCAAGGACAACAACGGCTTCATCAGTCGCGTGCGGCCGGACGGCGCGGTCGAAAACCTCAAGTTCGTCGAGGGCGGGCACAGCGGCGTCACGCTCAATGCGCCGAAGGGGATGGCGCTGCGCGGCGACACATTGTGGGTCGCGGACATCGACGTGGTCCGTGCCTTCGACGCGAAGTCCGGGGTGCCCCGAGACACGGTGAGCCTCGCCGGCCTGGGAGCGGTGTTCCTGAACGACATCGCGACCGCTCAGACCGGCGCGCTTTACATCACGGATACGGGCATCCGATTCGACGACGTCGGCAACGTGCTGCACCCCGGCCCCGATCGGATTTTCCGAATCGCGCCGGACCGGCAGGTGACGGTGGCGGTGCGCGGGGACACGCTGGGTCGGCCCAACGGCATCACCCTGGACTCGGTGGGCAAACGGTTCATCGTCGTGCAATTCGGCGGGCGCGCCGTGCTCGCGTGGAAGCCGGGCGACAAGGCCCCCAGCGTGATCGCCAAGGGTCCGGGCGGGTTCGACGGCGTCGAGATCGTCGGCAACCGGATCCTCGTGTCCAGCTGGGCCGACTCGACGGTCTCGAGCTACGAGTCCGGACAGGAAGTGAAGGTGATCACGGGTGTGCCCAGCCCCGCGGACATCGGCTTCGACGGCAAGCGCCGGCGCGTGCTGATCCCCGTCTTCACGGGGAACCGGGTGGAGATCTGGCAGCTGCCTTGAGACAACGCGGAACGGGGAGCGCGGAACGCGGAACTGATGGGACGGTTCGATCGTCGATGGCGGCCGTCCGGTTCAGGACTCGCGCGATCTGTTCCGCCTTCCGCGTTCCGCGTTCAAACTTGTAGGACCGCAGCTCCCCGGACTGTTCCCGCCCGCAGCTTTTCCAGCGCCTCGTTCGCCCGCTCGAGCGGGTACGCCTCCACCTCGGTCCGCACGGGCACCCTGGGAGCCAGCGCCAGGAATTCCGCGCCGTCCCTGCGGGTCAGGTTCGCGACGGACCGGAGCACGCGCTCCTCCCAAAGCCGCTCATAGGGGAGTGACGGAATGTCGCTCATGTGAATCCCCGCGCAGACGACCGTTCCACCCTTCGCGACCGCGCGGAGCGCTGCCGGCACCAGCGCGCCGACGGGCGCGAAGATGATGGCGGCGTCGAGGGGCTCGGGGGCCTGGGCATCCGATGCTCCCGCCCATGCCGCGCCGAGCCGGCGCGCGAACTGCTGCGCCTGGTCGTCGCCCGGGCGCGTGAACGCGAAGACACGCCGTCCCTGATGTCGCGCCACTTGCGCCACGATGTGCGCCGCGGCGCCGAAGCCGTAGAGCCCGAGCCGCTCCGCATCCCCGGCGGCGACGAGCGCCCGGTACCCTATCAGGCCGGCGCACAAGAGGGGCGCCGCCCCGAGATCGTCGTAGCCGTCCGGGATTGGGAAGCAGAACCGCGCATCGGCGACCGTGTACTCGGCGTACCCGCCGTCGATGAGGTAGCCGGTGAAGCGCGCGCCATCACACAGGTTCTCGCGACCGGCGCGGCAGTAGCGGCATTCACCGCAGGTCCAGCCCAGCCACGGGACGCCGACGCGCTGCCCCCCCGTGAACCGGTCCACGCCCGCGCCGACGCGCTCGACCGTGCCGACGATCTCGTGGCCCAAGACGAGCGGCAGCTTGGGATGCGGCAGCTCGCCGTCGAGCACATGCAGGTCGGTGCGGCACACGCCACATGTCTTCACGGCGACAAGCACCTGGCCCGGGCCGGGCTCGGGGGGCGGGGTGGCGCTGGCGCTGAGCCGAAGGGGCCGACGCGGCGCGTCGAGCAGCATCGCTCGCATGCGGAAAACTACTTCGGGCAGGTGCGCGGTGTTGCAGCCGCGCAACTCTTCCGACTGGGTTCCGACTGGGTACGGAACATGCTACCCGTGCAGAGAGCGGGTCTGGAGGGAGGTTGTCGCGGTGTTCAGGCCGGGCGCCGCCGCCGGGCGGCGGCTCATCAAGGTGATTCTCGCGGACGATCACACGGTCGTGCGGGCAGGCCTGCGCGCGTTGCTCGAGAAGGAGTCCGATCTTGTAATCGTCGGCGAGGCTGGCAGCGGCAGTGAAGCCGTGACGCTGGCCAAGGCCACGCGACCGCACGTCGTCCTCATGGACTTGGCGATGCCGGGGAGCGGCGGCATCGAAGCCACGCGTCGCATCGTCGCACTGGGTCTCGGCACCAAGGTCCTCGTGCTGACCGCGCTGCCCCAGGAAACGCAGCTGTGCGATGCGCTCGAGGCCGGCGCGAGCGGCTTCATGCGGAAGATCGCCCCCATCGACGACCTGACACGCGCGATTCACACCGTGGTCGAAGACCGGCTCTTTCTGGACGAGGACGCGGCCCGCTTGGTAGTGCTGCAGCGGTACCGGAGGGTGGGTGAGCTCGACGACGAGCGGGTGGCGGCGGATCGGCTCAGCGCACGCGAACGCCAGGTGTTGGGGTTACTGGCCCTGGGGTACAGCTCGAGAGAGATCGCCCGGCGGCTGGCGCTGAGCCCCCGCACGGTGGACGAGCACCGTGCCCGGCTGAAGGATCGGCTGGGGCTCTCCCAGCGACCGGAGCTCGTGCGCTTCGCGCTGCGCACCGGACTGCTCGCCGAACCAGGCGCCTAGTTCCAACTCTCCTCTTTCACGTCGGCGAGCACCGACTCCAGCGGATTGAGCTCGAGCCGCTTGGGCTCGGCCGGGAGATCGAGAGTCAGCTCGCTCACTGTTCCGGTCACCTCCACGCGTACCCACGCGTGCATCGTCGTGTCGGTGAACGTGATCTCGATCGGGACCGGCATCGTGAACTCCCGCGGCACGTCCTCCTGCCGGATGCGCATCCGCAGCGCGTAATGCCCGGCTTGGGCGCCCTCGCCGCGCTCGGCGTGCCACGAGAAGACATACCTGGGGATCGCGGTGCCGCGGACCCACTCGTCGAAGAACCAGGTCATGTCCGTCCCCACGTGACGTTCGACCACGCGTTGGAAGTCCCGCGTCGACGCCCGGCGGCCGCGAAACTGGCCATAGAAATCCCGCATTGTCGCGATGAACGCGTCCTCTTGCATGGTACGGAAGTTGAGCATGAGGTTCCGCAGCATTTGCAGCACCCAGGCTCCCTTGTAATACGTCGTGAGCCTCGAGTCCCGGGCATTCAGCTGTTCCGCCCGCCAGCCGATGCCGAGCGGAGGCGCGGCGTCGCGCCGCCCGCGAATCTCCCGGCGCCAGTGTTTGAGGTGTCGGAAGAACTTCTCGTTGTCCCCGAGGACCAGCTGCATGTACCACAGCCCGGAGAATTCGGCGAACCCCTCCGACAACCAGCGATCCCGGTAGCTTGCGGGGTCGACCCCGATGCCCCACCACTGGTGGGCCATCTCGTGGGCGCGGAGGATCTCGTCGTACCCGCTGTCGCTCATCGCCTGAAACGTCCACACCGGCAGGTAGATGAGCCCCGGGAATGCCTGCCCGTAGGCGAACGGGATCTCGGCGGCGTAGTAGCGATCGAACAACGGCGGACCGTAGATGCGGGTAAAGAACGCGAGGCTGTTCGCCACGTCGCCACCCACCTCCTGCTCGGGTGAGCGCGAGGAGACGAAGCGCGACCAAAACGGCGCCCCGTCGAATTGCTTCTGCAGCGTCAAAAAGAACTGGTCGAGCTGGCGATGCGCGTCGCCGTTCGTGTGTACGGTGACCGGCGGAATACGCGGGTCGTGGATTTCGAATTCGTCGAGCTCGCCCAGACTGAAGCACACCTGATCGGTGGGCCGTACCGTGGCCCAGTGCGACGTCACCGCGTCACCCTGGGGGTGGGAATCCAGTAGCCGGCCGATGCTCGCGAGACGGTACCGTTTCGGCGTATGGAACGTGATGTCCACACTCGCGGCTTGCCCTCCGTAGCGGGGGAACCAGCTGTAGCAGGACTTCACGTACAACCACTTGTCGGGCGTTCCTGGGATATCGCCCCTGGCCGACATTGGCCAATGGCGGGTGATGTTTTGCGTGATCGACGTGTAGCCCACGAGGTCGCCGTGATACGCGACGCGTAGGGCGAGCGTGTCTCCCGCGCGCAGCGCGGGGTCGATGCGAACCCAGAACTCCGACGTCTTGCTGGGGCGGAAGAACGTCGCGGCCCGGCCTCCGTCCGCTCGCACGGAGTCCACGGCCAGGTCGGAGAGCAGATCGAAACGGGCCCAGTGCGTCCCATCCCGGCGTGCCGTCAACCGGACCGTGGCCGTGGCCGCAAACCCGAGCCCTTTGGCGACGGTCGCGTCAATCTCGTACGCCCCGAGCTTGAGCGCGTTACGCCGCCCCGGCTCCGCGCGAATGGTATCTGGCAGGTCTTCGGCGCGCTGAAACTCGGACAGAACTTGAATCTTCTCTCCCTCACGGCCGGCGCGGAGGAGCATGACCGGCTCTTCGTCCTCTGGGTCGACCACGAACATCAGGTTTTCGCCTTGCACGCGCTTGACGTAGGCGTAGAAGAACCCGTTGGTCTCGCCGTCCAGCAGTGCCGTCATCAGAGTGGGTTGCACCACCCGACGGCCATCCACCAGGTGTTCGACGGCGTCTCCGAGAACGCCGGACGCCTGGCTCGCGGCGGGGCGCGGGAGGGGAGCGAACTCGAGCTGTCGCTGGAGCTCCGCCAGCGTGGAATCGGTGAACACGAAGGCGGCCGCCGAGATTTGTGCCTGCACGGTGGAGTCCCCAAGGAGACGCAGCAGCTCCACGCGTTCGATCGCGAGCGGAGGCGTGAACGAGATGGAGCCGCGTCCCACGAACGTCGCGCCGACCGTGCGGCCCGCGACGGGCGTCGCGAGGACGAGCATCCCGTCTTCCAGGTGGAATGTGATGACGTCGCGTCGTAGGGTGAGGTTCCGGACGGGGGCGGCCCGCTCCCCCGCCGTCATGCTCCGCAAACCCTCGAGGACCGGGTCGTAGCGGTCCGCGGCGAGGTGATCGGCCGTCCCGGGTCCCGGTCTGGTGGCCCTACTCGTCTGCGCCGTGATCGGCACGGTGCAGCAGAGCGACAGCAGTGCGGCGATCGAGATCAACGACGGCTTGCTCATGGGAGTCGTCCCTGTTGCCGACTTCGGAAGCATGGAGCGCGCTCCCGAGAGCGATAGGGTGTTCTTGGGCACGGAGGGGCGAAAATGTGGCGTGGCACGCACCAAACGTGGCGCCGCCGCAACAGGCGGCGAAGAGCCTACCCGACCGAGACCGGCCGAAACTCGGTCGGCGGTCGGGGCTCCGACGCACGGGCTGGCTGCCGGTACACATAGCGCTTGCCCGCGTAATTCCTGAGAACCACCTCGTTATCGTCGATCGATTCCACGTACTCCGGCAACAACGGGATCTTGCCCCCGCCCCCAGGCGCGTCGATCACGAAGTGCGGCACCGCCAGTCCCGAGGTCCACCCGCGGAGGGCCCGGATGATCTCCAGACCCTTTTCGACGGTGGTGCGAAAATGCTCGGCGCCCGCCACTTGGTCGCACATGTAGATGTAGTAGGGACGCACGCGCGCGGTGAGCAGCTTTTGCATCAGACGCTTCATCACCTCGGGATCGTCGTTCACGCCCTTGAGGAGCACCGTCTGGCAGCCGAGCGGGATGCCGGCGTCGGCCAGGCGGCCCAGGGCTGCGACGGCTGCCGCGGTGAGCTCGTCGGGATGATTGAAGTGCGTGTTGATGTACAGCGGGTGGTATCGCTGGAGGATGGCGCACAGCTCCGGCGTGATTCGCTCGGGCAGCTGACACGGTACGCGGCTCCCGATCCTGATCACCTCGAGGTGCGGAATGGCCCGCAGGCGTTGGCACAGCCCGTCGATGCGCCGGTCGGAGAGCAGCAGGGGATCGCCGCCCGACATAATGACGTCGCGGATCTCGGTGTGCGTCTCGAGATAGCGGAACGCCGACTCGAGCTCGGACATGGGGATCTTCTCGGGGTCGCCGACCTTGCGGCGCCGCGTGCAGAAGCGGCAATACGCGGCGCACACCGGAGACACCAAAAACAGCGCGCGGTCGGGATACCGGTGCGTGATGTTCGGAACGGGCGAATGGGCATCCTCGGCGAGGGAGTCCACGAGGCCGTCGTGCACCTCGAGCTCCTGCAGATCGGGCACGTACTGGCGCCAGATGGGATCGCCCGGCGACTTGATGAGGTCCACCATGGCGGGCGAAATACGGAATTCGAAATTCTCCGCCGCCAGCCGCAGCCGCTCGAGGTCGGGGAAGTGTTCGGCACCGAACTTGGCGACGAGCGCTTCGAGCGAGGCGATGCTCTGTTTACGCAGTACCTGTTGCCAGGACTCCATGCGTCAGATCCTTGAGGTAGATCACCAGGTCGTCGCCGGGGGCGTAGTAGCCCGGGAGCCGGGCCGCCTGGGTGTAGCCGCGCCGCTCGTAAAACGCGCGGGTGGGCGCGTACGCGGCACGGGACGACGTCTCGACGACGATCAGGCGTCCGTCTTCCGCCGTCAGTGTGGCCTCGACGGCGCGCAGGAGCTGGGTCCCGATGCCCGCTCCCTGACGCGCCACGTCGACGACGATCCAGTAGAGATCGAAGGTGCCGGTGGTCGCCGGCGTGGGCCCCCAGCAAGCGTATCCGACGAGTGCGTCGTCCGTATACGCGCCGACGAAGCGGTAGTCGTCGTCTCCGGCGAGCGCCTCGTCGAGTAGCTCCACCGCGATGGCGACCTCGTCCGGCCGAAACAGGCCGGTGGCCGCCGTGAGTCGCTCAAGCGGTCCGCGTTGCGCGCGGCCGACGGGACGGAGCGAGCAGCTCACGCGCCGCCTTGGCGCCCTGCGCTTCGCGGAGTGCCACCTCGGCGATCCGGCGCACCAGCTCCGCGTAGTCCCAGCCGGCGGCCTTCGCCATGCGCGACAGGCCGGCGTCGTCGTTCAGGTCGGGATTGGGGTTGACCTCGAGCACCCAGGGCCGTCCCGCGTCGTCGAGCCGGAGGTCGATGCGCCCGTAGCCCTTTCCCTGCATCGTGCGCCAGGAGAGGTCGGCGATCCGGACGAGCCGATCGGCGAGCTTCTGCGGGACGGCCGCGGGGCAGACGGGCACGCTCCCCAGATCGTCCGGGGACCCGATTTCCCATTTCCCCGCGTAGGTGAGGATCGGCCACGCGCCCTCGGGCATGCGGCTGAAGTCGATCTCCGCGATCGGCAGCACCCGGTTTCCGACGAACCCCACGTTGAACTCGCGGCCGCCGACGTACTCCTGGACGAGCACCTCGTCGAACTGCTCGGTCATCGCCGCCACCCGGGCGCGCAGCGTCTTGCGGTCGCTGACCACGGACCCGCGGTCCACCCCGGCGCTCGCGTCCTCGGCCGCCGGCTTGACGATGGCCGGCAACGGGAACGCGTCGTCGATCTTCCCCTGTGCCACCGTCCAGCGGGGGATGGGAAGCCCGGCCTGCTGCAGCAGGGAGTTGGCGATCGGCTTGCGCCGGCACGCGGCGAGCGTCCAGAGGCTCGCACCGGTGACCGGGATGCCCGCAAACTCGAGCGTCCCGACGACGTGTTCCTCCCACTCGCTCTTGCCGTGCACACCCTCGCACAGGTTGAAGACGAGGTCCGCCCGTCGCGCCGTCTGGAACCAGCGCATGTCGTGGCGGACCGGAATCTTGCGGATCTTGTGCCCCTTCGTCCCGAAGATCGTGCCGATCTCGTCGACGGCTTTCATGACGCCGCGGATGTCCTCGGGTGTCCAGTCGGCGGCCCCGGGGTCGAACAGGATCGCGATCTTCACGCCGGCACCGCCGCCGCCCGCGCTGGGGGCACGGCATGCCTTGCCCCTGGCTCCCTGCCGGTGATCCGACGCCACGCGAGGCGGACGACCTCCTGAATCAGCTCATCGTACGCGAACCCTGCCGCGCGAGCGGCCTTGGGGAAACACGAATTCATGGCCGGATCGGGAATGACGCCCGGCAACGGATTGAGCTCCAGGACGTTCGGCACGCCGAACCGGTCCACGCGGAGGTCCACGCGGCACCAGTCGCGGCACCCCAGCGCGTGGTAGGCATCGAGTGCGGTGCGCTCGATCTCGCGGTACAGGTCGGCGGGGATTTGCGCCGGGCACTGGAAGATCGCGAGCGGTGCCTCCGGGCGGTCCCACACCCACTTGGCTTCATACCCGTAGACGGGCGGTGCCCCGTGCGGCAAGCTCGAGAAGTCGAACCCGATCACCGGAAGGCAATACGCCTCCGGGCCGTTTCCCAGAATCGCGACGGTAAACTCGGGGCCGGGGAGGTACGTCTCCACGAGCACCGGCTCGGCGTACCGCCCCAGCAGGAACGCGACCCGCTCGCGCAGGGCCGCCGTGTCCGCGCACAGGTTCGTCCCGAACACGCCTTTTCCCGACCCTTCGGCCACCGGCTTCACGAAGACGGGGTAGGGCAGCGGCAAGCGCGCGACGTCCGCGATGGTCTCCATACAGGTGAACGGAGCCGTGGGCACGCCCCGATAGGCGAGCGTCTCCTTGGTGCGGCCCTTGTGAAGCGACAACGCGAGCGTGAGCGGGTCCGAGCCCGTGTACGGAATGTTCACGTACTCGCAGATCGCCGGGACCAGCGCCTCGCGGCTCTGGCCATGGAGCCCTTCGGCCATGTTGAAGACGAGATCGGGGCGGGCGCGGACCAGCTTCTGGGGAAGGGATTGATCGGCTTTGAGTCGGATGACGCTACCGAAGCGACTGAGAGCCTGCGCCACCGCAGCGATGGTGGATGGGTCGTCCCACTCGGCGAACGCGTCGCTGCTACTGTCGGAGTCCGCGTCGGGCGCGGGATCGGGTTTTTCGTTGTAGGCGAGACCGATTCGCATGAGGTCTCGGGTTACCTCCCACAAAAAAGGCCGCTCGTGCGGTCTGTGAATCAAAACGCGTTGTCGAGTAGACAATACGACACACCGAAGCGATGCGCAATAGGGAATTGAGAATTTTTTTCGCGCGCCGACGCGTCAGACTTTGTGATACGCGACCCGCGCGGCGTCGTGCTTGTCGTCGGCGACGTAGATCTCGAAGTCGGAGAACAACGCGGGCGCTTCGCGCTGCAGGACGCGGAGGCACGCGATCGCCATCCGCCGGATCTCGAGCTCCGCGCCTTCACTCGTCCGCAGCTCGAGCATCGTGCGCCACGCACGCGCGTTCCCCGAGACGACGATCTTCACCTCCGTGGCGTTCGGGAGAACGCTGCGCGCCGCTTCGCGCGCCAGCTTGCGGCGGTGAATCTTGTCCGCGACCCACGCGTAGCGTTGCGTCAGTGCCTCAACGGCCCGCACGTACGCGGCCTGGGCGTCGGCCATCTCGCGCTCCCACTCGGCCTCGAGCGCCGGATCGCCCAGCATCGCGGGCGGCAGCACGAACGCGGCGTGGGACTCGTCCACGTAGCGCTGCGACAGCTGTGAGTATCCGAACCCGGCGCGGTGCCGCACCAGCTCGTGCGAGCACGATCGCGAGATGCCCTCGATCAGGAGCACGTACACGGCGTGCTCCAGCACCGAGCCGTGGCCCTGCTTCTTGATGTTCTCGAGGTATTCGGCCGTTGACCTGCTGGCTGGATTGTGCTGACTCATGTAGCAGATCCGTCCCGCAAACTCGGCGAGCCGCTCACCGGCGGAGGCGTCGCCCTGCCATTGCACACGCAGGTGCTCCGGCTCGAGGAACTCGGGGCGGGCGATCAGGCTGACGCGCGGGGCGCGGAACACTTCCATGAGGCAGGTGCTGGGTGTCGGGTGTCTGGTGTCGGGTGTCGGGTGTCGGGTGTCAGGTGTCGGGTGTCAGGTGTCAGGTGTCAGGTGTCGGGTGTCAGGTGTCAGGCCTCGCCAGCTCGTACTTCGGAGTGGCCCAGCCTGCGGTCCGCTCGACCTCGCGCAGCCGCGCCGCGATGTCGTCGGGAATCGCTGCCGTCGCCGGACCCACCTTTAAATCGGCCAAGGGCGTCCAATCGGGCGCGGGGATTATAACACCGGGGTTGAGGATCCCGCGCGGGTCGTACGTCTCCTTCACGTCGCGGAACAACGCCATCACAGCGGGTCCGTAAAACCGCTCGAGCAGGCCCGCACGCAGGCGTCCGACCCCGTGCTCCCCGCTCGGTGTCCCCCCCAGGTGTTGCAGCAGGTCGGCGGCGTCGCCGTACAGCCCCGCGAGGGCGTCCCGCCACCCGGTGCTCGTGACATCGGGGAGCGCGTTGACGTGCACGTGACCATCGCCGGCGTGCCCGAAGATCGCCACAGGAACGCCGCGCCGCGCCGCCGCCGCGCGGACTCCGGCGATATACCGCCCCAGAGCCTCCAGCGGCACGCAGCCGTCTTCGATCAGTTGGAGGGAGCGCTGCGTGGCCGGAAGCCGGGCGAGTGCCGGGCTCGCCAGCTTGCGAACCGTCCACAGCGTCTCGAGGCCCGCGCGGTCCACGGCCGTCGCCACGTGGATCGTCTGGTCGTTCAACCCGCGCACGGCGTCGCCGACGACACCGCGCGCGGCCGCCGCCGTCTCCCGCTCGAACTCGATCAGCAGCAGCCCTTCGAGCCCCTCGGGGAGCGCGGTGCCGGCCTCCCGCACGAAGTCGAGCAGCGTTCGATCGAGCAGCTCGACAGCGGACGGGTTCAACGCCACGAGGTAAGGGACGGCTGCGGCGAGCCGCTCCAAGTCCCCGAACCCCAGGGCGGCGCCGGCCACATCGCTGGGGATCGGCTCGAGCCGCCACTGCACGGCGGTCACCAGAGCAAGCGTCCCCTCCGACCCGATCAGAAGGTCGAGCTCGTCGCCGGAGCGCGCGTACCGATCGAGCGCATAGCCCGCCGAGCTCTTGCGCGTCTTCGGGAATCGCGCCTCCACGAGCTTCTGCTGGTCCGCCGACAGGGCGAACCTCTCCCATCTCCCCTCTCCCCGCTTGATGCGCCGCGCTTCCCCGTCAGCGCCGATTATCTCTATCGCGTCCACCCAGCGCCGCACGCTGCCACATCGGACGGAGCGTGGGCCCGCGGCGTTCGTGGCGATCATGCCCCCGGAGGTGGCGAACGCGCCGGAGGACGGATCGGGGGGGAGCCGGAGCCCGAAGGGACGGGCGGCGGCCGTCACATCGGCCCACGTGACCGACGCGCCGGCCCACAGCGAGCGCCCGGGCCAGTCGGGTGCCATCCAACGGAACCCCTGGCTCAGGTCGACCACGATGTCGCGCCCCACGCTCCCGCCCGCCATCCCGCTGCCGGCCCCCCGTGGCACGAGCGCCCTGCCGGTCGCTGCGGCCCAACGGACCAGCTCCTGCAGCTTTTCCACGCCCTGTGGGACGGCAACGGCCTTCGGGACGATCCGATAGATCCCGGCGCCCTCCGAGTATGCGGCTCGGCTGCGAATATCGGTCAGGAGAGCAGGCTGAGGCTGCGTCAACCCGGGTGCGTAGTGCGTGGTACGTGGTTTGTCACGTGCACGGAAGTTACCACGCACCACCCACCACGCACCATTCACGCTTGACACCACCAGCGGCGCGGGTGATGCTTGACCCGCGTATGACCGCCGACGCAGCTGCGCCCCCGCCCCGCGCCCAGCTCATCCACATCGAGACCGACCGCCGACTCGGCCACGAGTGGGACGAGTGGGACGGTCGGCCGCTTCCCCGCGGCGGCGACTTCTCCGCCCCGCCGGGACTCTTCTTCCGCTTTGCGGCGCTGACCCTGGGTCTCGGGATGGCGGCGGGGGCCGCGGTCCTCTTTCTGCTCGCGCCGCGTCTCGGTTCCGTGTGGTTGCTGCTACCGCGCGCCCTCTGGCCCGCCTTGGGGGCGGTAGCCGCCGCGAGCTGGCTCTGGTTCGGAGTGCTGATCCTTTCCTTCTATGGAGGAGCGGTCTGGCTCCCCGAGCGCTCGCTCGAGCGAGGACCGTACCTCGCCCTCATGAACCTCACGTCGCAGGTCGCGCGGGCGTTCGGCAAGCGCGATTGGGTGGAGCACGCGGCGATCGACGTGTATAACGCGCTCGTGGAGCGGCGCGGGCGTACCGTCGGCAAGGGGGAGCTGCTGGTGCTCATTCCCCGTTGTCTGTCGAAGCAGGCGCTCGACGGCGTGCTGGCGATCGCGGGACGCTACGAGGTGCCCGTGTTCGTCGCTACCCGGGGGCAGCTCGCGCGGCGTGTGATCAGGGAACGCCGCCCGCGCGCCGTGGTCGCGGTCGCGTGCGAGCGCGACATGATGACCGGGCTCCGGGACGTGGCGGGCCGGCTGCCCGTCCTCGGGCTCACCATGCGCCTCCCCAACGGTCCGTGCCGCGATGCGATGCTCGATCTCGACGTCATGGAGCGGTGGGTGAAGACCTGGGTCGGAGCCTAGCGCGTCGGCTCCTGGGCTGCCTTCGGTACTCCGAATCGCTTTTTCAGTCCGTCCACGAACTGCTGCGCCAGCTTGTAGCCAGCGTGGTCCTTGTCCACGATCGCCTCGAGAGCGCGCTCCCCGCGCGACGGATCGTAGCGCGGGCGGTACATCGGCTCGACGGTGAGCCGGGTCTGGCCCGGGACCCAGGGGTCGGCCCAGAAACGGATCTTCACCGTTTGGGCGAGGCTCGCGATCTCGTGCTCGTGATGGCGGCTGCGGCGGGCCTGCGTGTCATACCAGGCCGTCTCCACGTAGCCGTCCCGCAGGTTGGAGTGCGCCACTTCGAGGCTTTCGGCGGGCACCAGGCTATCGAGTATCGCCGTCACCCGGTCCGGCCGCGCATCGAGGATCACGACCAGAGCCTGCGGGTCAGGGAAAAATGGAGGACGGGTGGTGACGGGGGTGCAGGCGGCGAGGAGAAGGCAAACGCGGAACGCGGAAGTGGGAACGCGGAACAGCAAGGTTAGGTCGTGCGCAGCGAGGCACACCCTTCTGTTCCGCGTTCCGCGTTCCGCGTTCCGCATTAGTGTTTGTGCTCCGGCGTCCCCGGCGCGTGCGTGTGCGCCGGCGGTTTCGTTGAATCGGCCTGCTCATGCTCGTCTGCGTCGGCCTCTCCAGCCGCGTGATGGTGGCCCGCCTCGCGGTTCTCGAGCTCGACCTTGAGCGTCGCCGAAGGGACGCCTGCGGCGTGCTCGAACGCGAGCTTTCCGCCGATCGTGGCCGTGTACAGGAGGCCGACGAAGCCCAACACGCTCAGCCCGCGTAGCACCAGGTCCTCGATGGGAGCCAGCTGGAAGCGGCGGTAGAGCTTCCACACCAGCACGACGGTGAAAATCCCCATGGTGATGAGTGCCTGCCGCTCGTGCTGCTCCATGAGCTCGTGAATGGCTTCGCCGTGCTCGATGACGTCTTCCGCTTTCAGGCCGGCGAGCACCGCCACCCACCCGCCGACCACACCGGCCCACAGGGTCCAGAGTGCCGCCGCCTTGAGCGAGGCGCGCTTGGTGAGCCAGCCACCGATCTCGAACAGCACCGTTACGAACAGCAGCGCCGCGGGGAGGTCGTTCACCGCGGCGTGGAACCGGGGCCAGTCGTAGCCGAACATGCGGGTCCTTGGATGGGGGGGGACGGGGACCAGGGAGTGGGGGCAAGTCAGACGCCGAGGGCCACGACCTTCGGCGGATCGACGGAGTAGTCGTAGAACCCCTTGCCGCTCTTGCGGCCGTTCATCCCCGCCAGGACCATCCGTTTGAGCAGGGGCGGGGGCGCGTACCGCGACTCGCGGTATTCGGTGAACATGATTTCCGCGATTTTGTAGGTGGTGTCCAGGCCGACGAGGTCGAGCAGCGTGAGGGGACCCATCGGATAACCGCAACCGAGCTGCATCGCCTTGTCGATGTCGGGGACGCTTCCCACGCCGCGCTCGACCGCGCGGATGGCGTCGAGCAGGTAGGGGACGAGCAGCAGGTTCACGAGAAACCCGGAGGTGTCCTTGGCGGCCACGGGATCCTTGCCGAGCGATCTCGCGAACGCGAACGCGCGGCCCAGCGTCTCCTCCGAAGTCGTCACCGTCCGGACGACCTCGACGAGGGGCATGAGCGGCACGGGGTTGAAGAAGTGCAGGCCCACGAAGCGGTCGCCGCGCTTGGTCGCCGCCGCCATCGCCGCGATCGTGAGGCTCGACGTGTTCGAAGCGAAGATGGTCGCCGGACCGCACAGCCCGTCGAGCTCCTTCCAGAGGGTATTCTTGAGGTCGAGGTCCTCGGTGACGGCTTCGACGACGATGTCGCGGTCCTTCAGGTCCGGGGTCGTGGTCGTGAAGCGCAGGCGCTTGAGCGTCGCGTCGCGATCTGCCGGCGCGAGCTTGCCTTTTTCGACGAACTTCGCGAGCGACTTCTCGATCCCGGCGCGCGCCTTGTCCCAGACCTGTTGGGACACGTCCCGCACCAGCGTGTCGTATCCCGCCGTCGCGGCCACTTGCGCGATCCCGCTTCCCATGAGCCCGCAGCCCAGCACCCCCACTCGTTTGATGTCGGTCATGTCTCGCTCAGGTGGTCGATCGTCCGGCGGATCTCGTTCGCAATACGCTCGAACGCGCCTGCCTTGGGGCTCGGCAGGGCGTGCTCCGGCTTGATCTCCCCGCGCTCGAGCCGATCGAGCACCTGCTCCAGCCCGGTCTGGATCTGCTCGTGCTGGTGACGGTGGCTGCGGAGCACCGCCACGGCTGCGGGCCCGAGCACCACGAGCGGCAGCCACGGGAACGGCGCGAGCACGCCCATCGCCACCAGTGCGGCCGTCGCCGCACCTCCCGCGCCGAGCAGCACACCGGCACCGGTGACCCGCTCCCGCCGGATGTTGCGTACGTCGGCGAGTAGCTGCACATGGCAGAAGCCGGCCTCGAGCGGGACGACCTGGCTGGCAATCTCGGTTGCTCGCGCCAGGGCGAAGCGCCGGCCCCCCGAGCCCAGTGCCCGCTGAATCGACGCGAAGGCGCCGACCTTCGGCTCCCAGGTGGTGCGATCGGCGTAGCGGCGCTTCACCTGCAGCAGCTCTTCTCCCTGCATCCAGGAGCCGAGCGCGCGGTCCACCGTCGGAGCGTCCCCGGCGACCACGCGCTGGGCCAACAGCCGTCGGGGACCTACGAGCCAGCGCGCCAGGCCCCCCCCTTCCGGGCTCTCCGGCGATCGCGTCCGCTCCTCGAGCAACGCCTGCCGCAGGTAGCGGTCGGGGATGCCGACGTCCTGGCCGAGCGCCAGCAGCTCGGCCTCGGTGAGCCCTTCGCCGATGTCGTGGGATCCCGCTTGCAGCTCGGCGGCGCGCTGGATGATCCGCTCGAGCACCTCGCGCTGGATCAGCTCGCCTGCCATCGCTACGCCCCGGCCTTGCTCTTCTTCAGCTCGGCTGGGAGTGTCTCGCCCGAGGTCGTCTCGGGGAGCGCCGGTGTCACGGGCTTCCGGGACACCGCGTCGAGGAATCCCTTGAACAGGTCGATGGGGATCGGGAAGAACGTCGTCGAGTTGTTCTCGGAGGAGATCTCGGTCACCGTTTGCAGATAGCGCAGCTGGATGGCCGCCGGCTCCGCGCCGATGATCCGGGCGGCTTGGGCGAGCTTTTCTGAGGCTTGCAGCTCGCCTTCGGCGTTGATGACCTTGGCGCGCCGCTCGCGCTCCGCCTCGGCCTGCCGCGCCATCGCGCGCTTCATTTCGGGCGGCAGGTCCACGTCCTTCACTTCGACGGCGGATACCTCGATGCCCCAGTCCTCGGCGCGCTTGTCGATGATGTTCTTCAGGATGTTGTTGATCTTCTCGCGATTCATCAGCAGCTCGTCCAGCTCGGTTTCGCCCAGCACCGAGCGCAGCGTGGTCTGCGCGAGCTGGCTCGTCGCGTACAGGAAGTTCTCGACGCCGATGACCGCCTTCACCGGATCGTTCACCCGCATGTAGAGAACGGCGTTCACCTTGATCGAGATGTTGTCGCGGGTGATGACGTCCTGCGGCGGGACGTCCATCGCCACGACGCGCAACGACACAGTCTGAACCTTCGTGAGCAGCGGTGGCAGAAACCTCAGCCCGGGGCCTTTCGCACCCCACGATCGGCCGAGGACGAACAGCACGCCGCGCTCGTATTCCTTGAAAACGCGGAGTCCGGAGAGGACGTACAAGAAGACGATCGCGAGGGCCGCGGTCAGGACGACGTCCATGTATTTGCCCTTAACCCGGGAAGGCTTCCACGATCACCGCCGCGCCCTGGCCGCCGCCGATGCAGGCGGAGCCAAGCCCGAACCGTT
>Ga0209375_1000705_pt1 | contig 27368 bp, 29 predicted proteins | sample GraSoiAngelo_131_FD_185888 | JGI IMG/M metagenome (GOLD analysis project Ga0209375, IMG submission 185888) | Grasslands soil microbial communities from the Angelo Coastal Reserve, California, USA - 14_0929_02_30cm (SPAdes) (version 2) | ecosystem: Environmental > Terrestrial > Soil > Grasslands ... | reverse complement strand
CGTTGATGGCAATGGATCATACTCTACCTCCAGCCAGCGCTCGGATCGAAAAGACAGCGTCGAGCATTCAGCTAACTGATGGGTGGGGACTCTATCATCGAAGCGACATAGGCTCAGAACAACTTCTCGCAAAGAGACGCGACTCAGCGGAGCGAGTCCGTCGACTCTACAAGTACAGGGAAGAACACGGGACTCTTGGAAGAAGAATGGAATGGGTTCCAAAACTCGGCAGAATCGACCCTTCACAACTATTGCTGAAAGAGATGCACGGACCCGAAAAGGCCTGACTAAATGGTCCCGATCGGCGTCTTGGCGTCGGGACGCGGTTCAAACCTTGAAGCCGTGCTAGACGCGGTCGACAATCACTACCTCACCAAATGCGAGGTCAAGATCGTGATCAGCAACCGACCCAACGCTCCCGCTCTCGAGATAGCAAGGAAGCACCATGTTGAAACAGTCACGCTAGACGACAAAGGTGTCCCTAAGAAAAACTGGGACTATGACCAGAAGACTGTTGCCGCTCTCCAGTCGTGCGGGGTGGCGCCGAAAACCGGGCTCATTGTACTGGCAGGTTATCTCCGGATCCTCAGTGAACAGTTCGTTGATCTCTATCCTCGCAGAATCATAAACGTACACCCTGCGTTGCTTCCGTCCTTTCCCGGTTTGGAAGCACAGAAGCAGGCCCTCGACCACGGGGTCAAGGTTACTGGCTGCACCGTGCACTTTGTCGACAGGGAGGTCGACCATGGTCCCATAATTCTCCAGACGCCAGTTGCGATCCGCGACGATGATACCGTGGAGACTCTTTCTAGCCGGATTCTGAGAGAAGAGCACCGGATTCTCCCCGAGGCACTCCGACTCCTTACAGAGGATCAGTTGAAGGTGGATGGGAGGAGGGTTCTCTTCAAGAATTGACAGCAATACTAATGGATGGAAAACTGGTGGCTGGAGAGGTCAAGAAACAGGTCGCTCAACAAGTCCAACAATTGGAAAAACATGGCACTAAACCTCTCCTCGCCACGGTTCAGGTCGGTGATGACCCTGCCAGCGCTTCCTATCTCAAAGCCAAGCACAAAGCGGCTGACGAGGTTGGAATAAGATCCGAGAGCCACCATCTTCCCGCTGATACTTCCCAGGACAAACTCGAGGCTTTGCTAGGCCAGCTCAATACCAACCCTAAGGTCAACGGAATACTCGTCCAGTTGCCACTGCCCCCAGGTTTCAACGAGGAAAAGGTAATCGAACGAATAATACCCTACAAGGACGTTGACGGACTACACCCCATCAACGCTGGAAAACTGGCTTCGGGCTATGAGGCGCTTGTTCCATGCACGCCGAAAGGCGTCATCAAACTCCTCAACTACTACAAGATTCAAGTCGCCGGATCAAGGGCTGTAATCATTAACCGAAGTAATCTTGTGGGTAGACCCCTTGCCAATCTTCTCCTCAACAGAGACGCGACCGTTACCGTCTGCCACTCCAAGACACCTAACCTTTCAGGGATGACACGGACCGCAGATATTCTAGTCAGCGCAGTTGGGAAAGAAATCTTCCAGGTTCACGCGGATCATGTGAAACCCAACTCGGCTGTCGTCGACGTCGGACTAGCAAGGGTCAACGGAAGACTCCGGGGAGATGTCGAATTTGACAAGGTCAACAGAGTAGCCGGCTATATCACCCCAGTCCCGGGAGGCGTTGGACCGATGACGGTGGCATGTTTGCTAGAAAACACGATACTGGCCTCAAGTATCCAGATTGGCTTGAAAATTTGACCGAAGCAAGGACTGCGGTCGAGAAAGAGCAATTCCGACGATACATTTTGCGACTTAGAGATCGACAGTCTATTCAAGACATTGAACAGAAGAGCATGGAGATCATGGATCAGGTTCTGCATCTTCACGAGTACGTCCGCGCGAGAGGTATTGCCTGCTATGTCAACAAGGACAGTGAAGTCGCTACTCGCCCGCTGATTCGAAAGGCCCTCGATAGCAAAAAGCGGGTTCTAGTCCCGGTTGTGAAGAAAGGAGACATTGACCTCTTCTTCTCCGAGATCAAAGACCTCGGGAAGGAGCTCGGGCCTGGAAGCTTCAACATTCCCGAGCCCAAGCCTGAGTTTCTACGGCCACAGAGTCTCGATGCAGTTGACGCCATGTTTGTTCCCGGGATAGTTTGGGATAAGGAAGGTTACCGGCTCGGTTGGGGCAGAGGATACTTTGACCGCGTCCTCAAGACGCTCCCAGAACATGTTCGTTCGATCGGTCTCTCCTTCAATCTACAGCTTGTCAATCGTGTTCCTCGGGATCAATTTGATTTACCAGTGAGCACGGTGGTGACAGAATCTCGTGTTGTGCGGTGTCACACTTGACTAGAAGCGTCAGCATACTCATGGGCTCCGAGAGCGACCGAGAGATCGCTAAGAAGGCCGAGACCGTATTTGAGAAGCTCGGCATTCCCTTCGAGACGAAGGTTCTCTCAAGTCACCGCAACCACAAAGAACTCGACAAGTACGTCGAAGCCTCAAAGTCTGATGTTTTCATTGCCATAGCAGGTCTCAGCGCAGCCCTGCCTGGTTTCGTAGCATCCTTGACCAACAAGCCGGTAATCGGAGTCCCTGTCTCAGGCAAGCTCAACCTCGACTCAATCCTCTCGATAGTCCAGCTTCCATCAGGCGTCCCAGTCGGAACCGTTGGCCTGGATAATGGAACTAACGCGGCGCTATTGGCCGCTGAGATTCTGGCGCTCTCCGACACAGAACTCGCAAAGTCTCTCCAACAATATCGTAGTGGACGTGCCTAGATGCAGGAACACGTTACCGAGCCCGAGAATGCATTGTCGGCCACGCCCTTCAAGCGTGGCAAGGTGAAGGACATCTACGAGCTCGATAGCGAGCAGCTATTGTTCGTTTTCACCGACCGAGTGTCTGCCTATGACATTGTCCTTCCCTCAACCATTCCTCGGAAGGGCGAGGTGCTCTGCAAGCTGGCGGCCTATTGGTTCAACTATCTAAAAGTCCCACATCATATGATCCGAGTGGAGAACGCGAACCGGATGGTTGTCCGGAAGCTGAAGATGATTCCAGTCGAGTGCGTTGTCCGAGGTTATCTCTACGGCAGTCTCTACGAGAGGCTTGTCAAGAGAGAGGTCAATCTACCCGTGAAGCCAATCAACGCTACCAAACTTCCCGAACCCTACTTTGATCCAACGACCAAGTCTGACGTGAAAGACGAGCCTGTCACCGTCAATCAGATTGTCGATGAGGGCTGGCTGGACACGGAAGAGATCACCGCGCTCAAAGATAATAGCGTCAGCATCTACAAGAAAATGTCAGAGCGGGCAGACAAAGCCGGCTTCATTCTCGCAGATCTCAAACTAGAGTTTGGGTTAGATGATGAAAGCAACATTGTTCTAGCGGACTCGATCGGGCCTGACGAGTTTCGGCTCTGGCCGAAAGAGAACTATTCTCCAGGCAAGAATCAAGAGAGTTATGATAAGCAGTTGATCCGTGACTGGCTTTCCAAGGTTGGTTTCAAGAAGACCCTTGATGAGACGCGAAAAGGTGGACAGCCAACCCCGAGACCGCCTGACCTTCCTAAGGATCTGATTGATGAGACGAGTAAGCGGTATGTTATCGCTTACGAGCGCTTGACGGGACTGAAGCTATAGGCTTGCCTCAGCCCCGCATGACCTACGCCAGGGCGGGAGTTGACGTTTCTCAAGTCAGGAAATCCCACGAGGCCCTTGCACGACTGCTGGAATCTACGTTCAAGACCCGTAAAGGGAAAGTTGGGCATCCTGTTTTTCCAATCGGCCATTACGCAGGTCTTGTTGGCCTCAACGATGGTCGGGTCCTGAGCCTCCATACCGATAGCGTTGGGACCAAGATCATCGTTGCTCAGGTGATGCGGAAGTACGATACCATCGGGATAGATTGCGTGGCGATGTGCGCGAATGATCTAATCTGCACAGGCGCGGAACCCATCAGCTTCCTCGACTACCTCGCCATGGCCAGACACGATCGCAATATTGTCGAAGAGATCGCGGTGGGACTAGTTGAGGGTGCAAAGCAAGCCGGAATGGCAATCATCGGCGGCGAGACAGCCATCGTACCAGCCCTTCTATCCCACGACCCAGGGCTAGACCTCATAGGGATGGCGGCCGGAATCGGAAGAGAGGAAGACCTCATCCTTGGAGACGAGGTTCGAAAGGGGGATGCCCTAGTCGGAATTGCCAGCTCAGGAATTCACTCAAACGGTCTGACTCTCGCTAGGAAAATCCTCCTAGGACAGTACAAGCTCAAAGAGAATGTGCCGGAGCTTGGCCGAAGCATCGGTGAGGAACTGCTTGAACCAACTCGAATCTATGTCAAGCCGGTTCTAGAGGCGATAAGAAAACTGGAGGTTCACGGGTTGGCCCACATAACTGGAGGAGGGTTTGCAAAACTCGACAGGGTCGTCGGACAAGCAAGACTAGGAGCAGATATCGACCGATTACCTTCTACGCCCGGGATATTCCGGATAATTCAGAAGAAAGGAAGAATTTCCGATCGGGAGATGTATCGGACTTTCAACATGGGAGTAGGCTTCGTCCTAATCTGTCCTCAAACAACAGAGGACGCTATGATCCGACTATTCACGAGACACGGTCACAATGCGTTCCGCTTGGGAAGGATAGAGAAAGAGAGAGGAATTCGAGTTAACGACAAAATCGTAAACTGACTGTATGCATAATTGAGATGATTCAAAGGATTCTATTGAAACAGGGAAAAGAAAGGTTCTGGATCTTCTCAGTGTGGAATAAGCCCGAAGAAAAGAGGGCGAGGTTCGGTTTGTTGTCTGTTCACTACAATTGGTTGGTGGCGTGCTGTTGTAGGTCGCGCATCATCTGTTCGAATTGTTCTTTGGTGATTTCTCCCTTGGCGTATCGTTCGCGGATGATGTAGTAGGACTCGTCTTGGTATCGCCAGTATCTTCCTCGGTAGCCCCATCCCCATCTCCACGGGAAGACTAGCCATCTTACGATCCAGAAGAAGGCGAAGATTCCGAAGATGAAGAATAATGGGAAGGGGAAGAAGAAGTACGGGTAGTACGTGCCGGCTACTGGTCCTGGTCGGGTCGCGTAGAAGAACGCTGAGACGGCAACTGATGCTACGATCACTGCGACGAGGGCGAATATCCCCCAGGCGAAGAAGTATCTGGGACGATTCCATTCGTTTTGATTCATACATTTCGCCTCCTTTGCCAATGCTTCGATATCGGTATAACGATATCGGATATCCGATATAAGTATTCTCTCTATTCCACAAAGATTACTAGCAAACCGGGAATCGCAAAGGTCGAAAATTAAGAATTCTTTTCTCGACCCCCCGGGGTGGTCGATTTTCCCGTGCCTCTTCCTTCCTAGAAATGTCTGAAAGACCTCTCTCCCGTGAACACCATTGTGATTCCGCGTTCGTCGCATGTCCTGATGATCGCTTGGTCTTCAACCGACCCGCCCGGCTGGACAATCGCTGACACATTCTCCTTCGCCAGTGCCTCTACATTGTCCAGCTTTGGAAGAAATCCGTCGGAGGCCATCACGCTTCCATCCAAGCTACGGTCCAGCTTGTGTGCCTTGTCGATAGAGTTCTCGATTGCCCCGATCCTGTCCTGCTGGCCTGTCCCGATCGCTAGCGATGTCCCGTTTTTCCAGAAGACCACCGCGTTGGACCGCACCTCGCAAGCCACCCACCACGCATTCAGCAGGTCTAGGTACTCCTGGTCTGACGGCCTTTTCTTGGTAGGCACCGGGAGCCCTTTCACATCATCCATAGACAATAAGCTAGTTCGATATGGATCCTCAATGATCAAGGAACCATCATCCAACACCACAACATCGGGTGGCATAGTCGTGTCCGCCCTGCGTTGAGCTGGAACTTCTCCAACTCGGATATCCTTCTTGGACTCGAAAACCCCTAGTGCTTCAGAACCATATCCGGGCGCATAGACTACTTCGACGAAGGTCTTCATGATCTCTTCTGCGGTCTTCCGGTCCACAGGACTGTTGAATACTACGACGCTTCCAAATGCGGCCCGGTTGTCCGCGTCCCTGGCGCGCGCGTACACTTGGCTGAGACTTTCCTTTCCTTGAGATACGGATACTCCCGACGGGTTGAGATGTTTCATCACCGCCACGGCTGGTTCTCTGAAATAGCCCACAATCCGTAACCCATGACTACCATCTTCGATATTCGTAGCCGAAGGTCCATCCTTCCCCCACTTTACCCAATCGACCTTTCCAATCCCGCCCTTCGATTGCTTCGGTCTATACAATGCTGCCTTCTGGTGCGGGTTCGTTCCATACCGAAGACCCCGCATCCGGCCTTCCACCCTCCACTGGACCTTCGAATACTCAAACATCTTATCCCCGATCATAAGCTTCAGCGATAATGGCAGATCCTCGTCCCGGGCTGTCCGGTAGATCCGGCGGATCTCCTGCCCGCTCATCCCTTCACCTTGCTCAGGTACCTCTCAATTGCCCCATCATACTCTGCCGTTAGTGCGAAAGCCTCACGAGCAAGCTTATGCCTCAGCTCATCCTTAATTCCTCCGCGTTTGTCCAGCTCGCGTATCAGGACATCATACTGGGCGGGTCTGGTCAACGGTACGACTCGATCGTTCAGGAAGGCGCCCTTCGCTGCGGCACGGATCAATGTGACGCCTCCGATGTCGATATTGTCCACTGCTCTCCGCAGGTTCGCCGGGTCGTTCTTGACGACCTCTCGAAACGGATACAAGTTCACTACGACAAAGTCCACAGGCTCAATCGTGTTTTCTTGCAGATACTTCGCCTGTACCGGATCTTTCCAGTCGCCTAGAATTCCCGCGTAGATTTTGGGATGCAGAGTTTTCACCAGTCCTCCCGGCATCTCCGGAAACCCGGTGTACGTTGAGACATCTACGACTTCGTGTCTGAGCTTTCGGATCGCTTGGGCTGTCCCGCCGGAGCTGATCACCTTGATCTTGTGTCTTGCAAATGCTCCGACGATGTGTTCCAGCCTGGACTTGTCGTAGACTGAGATCAGAGCATTGCCAGTCAAAGGATTTTTCGCGCAGAACCTTTCTGAATCGGGCGTATTATTTAATCTGGTTTCGCGGATGACGCGATGGCGGTCTAGGGCCAGCCGAGTCCTGCTTTTTCCACAGGTAGGATTTTTCTCGCGAGTTTTCCTGCTAGGGTGTGCTGGTAGAAAATTGCTAGTGTTAGGAGGCCGGTCAAGCCCAAGATCCCTGCTCCTGCCCAGAAGTATGGAAGAGCTGTGGCTACGTGGAATATTTTCGCCACCACGTTCATCTGAGTGAAGACCTGGTTCTGGGACGTTATTGTCAAGAATACTGTTCCTCCGTTGGCCGCGGTGATAGGGGTGCTTGGAATGTCGAATGTTCCTGCGGGAAAAGTGCTTGTGAAGATTACCAGGTTCGTTTCAACGAGCGTCAGTGTCACAGTAGCCGTGTTTCCGGTCGTTATGTGTGCCGACGCGTAATAGCCAGAAAGCGCGTATCCAATTACCGTTTGTAGGGCACTGGCAGAATAGTTGGCCGGTGTCGAATAGGTCGCGACATTTTGTTCTGCAGGGGCAGGGAAAGACAAGAGTACTAGGCCAGCAATTAGCAAGCTGCAAAGAACGGCGAGAGTGTACCGTTGACGCTGGCTGAACTTGGGCATGCCGGCTCAAGATGATTATTCGATCTAAGCCAGAACTAAGCCCGCCGTACCCTACCCCAATTCCCACCAGTAACGGTTAGATGCACGTTATGCTTGTTCGAGAGCCCTCGTAATTTCCATTCGCGAAGCACGAAGTGCAGGATAGAGAGACCCAGCTACCACTGCCAAGATTGACAATCCAAAGGCCTGCAGCATCGCATTGTATGGGATGACAAATGGTAGGTAGAACCCGGCAAGGGTTGTGCTGTTAGTCGCTCCCTCCAATAGGAGTAGACCTCCTGGAACTGCGAGTAGGAAGCCAAATAGTCCCAGTAGAATTCCTTCGCTGAGAAAGAGCTCCGCTATCTGTTTCCTGCTCATTCCTTGTGATCGCAAGAGCCCGATCTCACGCTTTCTATCAGTTACGTTCATGATCATTGTGGCGCCTATTCCGAGGGTGGCGATGAGGAGGGCGAAGTAGAGAACCAAGAGGATGATCGTGAATATTCTGTTGATCGTATCTCGGACCAAGGAGAGGAGTTGTCCGAGGGTCAACGAGTTCTCTGCAAAATCATATTTCGGATACGAGGCGGCAATGTCGCGAGCGATAGTAGACGCTGCTGGCTTGTACTGCGGCTTGAGGTTGATCAGGAAGAGAGGGGCACTGTTGTTGCCGCCGAAGAAATCTTTCTGTGACTTGAAGGAGACAACTATCGAGTCGCTGGCAAAGCTGTTTCCAAACTGGATGTACTGTAGGACAGGCCCGGTGAATATTCCCGCTACATGAAACGGCAAGGTTCCATTAAACGTCGTTACGTCCACGCTTTCACCCGCTGAGACAGCGAGTCTCGATGCCAGAGAATCCGGCAGGAGGACTGTCTGAGAATTGTTCGCTAGCTCGGCGTAGACTTGCTGTTGGGGAGGCGAGTTCACGAACTGGTAGCTTATGATCTGGGGGAATGTTGTCGGGTCAACGGCTAGTACTCCTACTGATGTGCTGTTGCCGTTGGGTCCGAGGGCTTTGGGATTGAATGGTAGGAGGCTGGGTCCGAGGGGAGTTGCTAGAGAGACTTGTGCTATGTTGGTGAGATTGTTGGTGAAGCTGATTGGTAGGGACTGGTTTGCGATCAGGATTATGTCCGCCCCAAGCGCTTCCTGAATTCCTTGGTCGAGGGCGGTTTGGACCCCGCCTTGGATTCCCCCTAGCATGATTACGAAGCTGAGTGTGATGGTGATCATTCCGAACGAGATTGCGTTTCTGAGCAGCCTTCGTCTCCCGTTTCTCGATGCGATGTATCCTACGACCCTCGAGAATGGCAGGAGCGGTCCAGTGAGTATTCGTCCCGATCGTCCGAATAGTACTGCGCCAAGAATGACTAGCCCCATCGGGATTAGTGCAACGTCGAGGTATGACACGTGGAACGGCGTTAGTCTGGCAGCCTCTAGCGAGCCGACCGTGAGAATGCCCAAGCTGACAAGGACGATGATCGAATCTGGGATCCTATTGCGAGAGTTTCGGGCGGAGGGCCGAATCGCTTGAATAATATCGATTCGACTTGCAGAAGCGGCCGGGTAGAGCGATCCTGCGAAAACCGATGCAAACCCTGCTCCAAGCCCCATTAGAGTTATGGTTGGGGTAAGCTGGACTAGTGGGAGAGATGGGATTTGCAGAATGTTCTCAGCAACTGCCGTGAAGCCCCGCGAAAGAATTAATCCGGTAAAGACACCGGCGATTGTGCCAATCGTACCAATGAGTAATCCTTCTGCTAGGAAGATCATGAAGATCTGTGACCGGCTGGTCCCAACAGCCCTCATCACCCCAATCTCATACGTGCGTTCGTTTACTGTCATGAACAAGGTGTTGAAGACGATGAAAGCGCAAACAACGAGTGCGACAGCCACCATCACGTTCAGGCCAAGCTCGAACCCGGCGGTTTGTCCCGCTATTCTCTGAACTGCTTCCGCCTTTGGAGCGTTTACGTTGAAAAGCGGTGAGCCCAAGCGGCTTTGAATCTCATCCCGGACCTGCGGCGCCCTAGTCGGATCCTTGAGAGTTGCGTAAATGTGGGAGATCATTCCCTGAAAGTTTAGTTCCGATTGTAGCTGGGTAAGGTTGAGGTAGATCGAAGCGCCGATGTTACGTAGAGGATGGTTGATTCCTACTACTGATAAAGGGATGGTTACGTTGGTTCTTGTGACGACGTTTGGGGTGACAACGTTGAGGGTCGAGCCGATTCCCAATCCGAACTTCTGGGCCAGCCCATCATCCACTGTCGCCTGGTCGGGGAATAGGGTCTTTGCCCCGGTAATGTTGAAGCTGGAATAATCGAAATCCGTCCTATTGATCCCTACAAGAGAAAAGAATGTCCTGCTATCGGTGGTGCCAAACCAGACAAGTCTTCCAGCTGTCTGTTGAACTCCAGAGGTGTTATCGACAATGTGCAGATAACGGCTCTCGAAAACAGGCGGGAGTCCGCCGTAACTTACTACAATATCAGTGCGGCCCCAGAACTTATTGATGTAATTAGTAAACTCGCCAGTTGCGCTTGCGGTTGCCAGGTTTATGCCTACGAGCAGAGCGACTCCTAAGACAACTGCTAGAATTGTCAGCGCGGTTCTTGCGCGCCTTTTTGGGAGGTTGCGGTAGGCTATCTTTGCCGAGAGCAATGTTCAGCCTCAGCCTTCGCTAGTTGGGCTGTGAGAGCGATCTCGCGGGCTCGGGTGGAACTGGCTCGATCGCTCTCAGCCTGAACGCTTCTCTGGGTCGCTGTTGCGTTCCTTTCGATATGATGCCGTCCCTCATTTCAAACAGTTTCTCCGCTCGATCTGCGACTACTGGGTCGTGTGTAACGACAAGAACAGAAGCATTTTCTTTTTTCGCTGATTCGTACATTATCTGGACTACTTCTGAGCCTGTTTTCGTATCAAGGTCTCCCGTCGGTTCGTCGGCGAGTATGATTTTCGGGTGGTTTGCGAGGGCCCTGGCTATGGCAACACGTTGTTGCTCTCCCCCGCTCAATTCGTCCGGCAGATGGGTTAGGCGTTCTTTGAGACCTACGCGCTCAAGCATTAGGCTGGCCCGCTCTTTGGCGGGCTTCGGTTTCATTCCTGCAGTCAACAACGGCAGCTCCACGTTCTCTAGGGCCGTCAGGACGGGGATGAGGTTGTGGAATTGGAAGACGAAACCGATCTTGTGGCGTCTAAGCTTCGTCAGCTGACCATCCTTCATACCAGTAATTTCCTCTCCGTCAATTGTTACCGTTCCAGCTGATGGTTTATCTAGTGTTCCGATAATGTTGAGGAGCGTTGTTTTTCCGGACCCGGAAGGACCTGTTACGACTACGAACTCTGCTTGGTAGAGTGTGAAGTTGACCCCGCGAAGCGCTTGCACGTTGATGTTGCCGAGGCGGTAAGTCTTCTCCAGGTTCGCAACTTGGACTATAGCAGTGGTCTCCAACGAGAGTCAATCTACGAGAGGTTACGGCTGAGGCCCGAATATCTTCCTTTCGAGAGTGCTCCCAAAGCGCTTAAGCTCTGAACCAGTAATCGGCAAACTATGGCTGCTAAGATTGTGATTCTCGACATAGAGACGACATCTCTTGAGGGGGATGCTGGAGTACTCGTTGGTGCCGGGCTCATGTCGGACGCGGGACGGGGCGAGTACTTGGAAGCGAGGAGGACGAGTGAGGAGAAGGCGTTGTTGTCGAAACTGTCAAAACGTTTGGAGAGCTTTGATATCCTAGTGACCTGGAATGGCAGGAGCTTCGACATACCATTTCTCACAACCCGCCTCATGAAACATGGACTTGATCCACGATCCATCCTTCGCAAGTCACACATTGATCTCGCGGACGTCGTCAAGAGCCGATTGAGACTCACCTTCAACTATCTCGACCACGTTTGTGATTTCTTCCAGATTGATCGGAAGAAGGGTCCAATGGGTCTTGATGTTCCACACCTTTACGTTCTAGCGGTTGAGGGAGATAGGAAAGCTCTGTCATCGATACGGGAGCATTGTCTGGACGATTTGGGGGCGACGAGACAGGTCTTCTTGAAGCTTAAGCCGCTTTTGGAGCCGCAGTTAGAGTAGCCCGAGGGGCAGTCTGAGACCAAAGAACGTTGCGAGGATCGCGAGTATCGCGAGGTATATGCCGAAGAGTCCGAGCGTGATGAGGAGATTTCTCGGCCAGCGCTTGCTCCAGGAGATTCCGAAAGGAATGCCGACTGTGAAGCCTATGACATGCGCGATGTAGGCGATGTTAGGGTCGTAGCTCAGACCTGGAATCAGGGTCGGATCGTAGACAAGAGCAATGTTGTAGAGGAAGTAGAACATAGCGACCAGGCCCTGCGGGGCCATAAAGAGGAACGAGAATTTCAAAGGATTCATCAGCATCACGCAGGCTGCCAAAGTGAAGATGGCTGCTGAAGCTCCGAGCATGCCTGTATCCGGCGCGTAGAGTCCGAGGGCTGGAGGAACGAGGAATGCTGTGAATCCCCCAATGAAAAAGACCGCTAGATGATAGTCTCTACCAATCATTTTTTCCAGAGTATTTCCAAACACGAACAGGAAGAGCATGTTTCCGAAGAGATGGGTGGGGCTAGCGTGGAGGAAGAGCGCGGTAAAGAGAGTCCAGACTCTTCCGGCCAACAGGTTGTTCCAGCTGAACACAAAATTTGTATCGATGAAGTCGGGGTCCTGTTGCCAAGCCCAGAGGCTCAGGCCTACGCATCCAAGTATGAGTAGATAGTTGACCCTCAACCTGAGACCCCCTCGAAGCGTCCAGCCGCAAGTGGCCTATTTCAGAAGTTCCTAACCAACCTTCAAGGACTCTTCGTCATTCAGCTTCGTTTTGTAAGGGCCGTTTGCGCCAAACCCTTTTACCGCCAATATACTCACGTCTCGCGTTCATCCTTTGGGGTCCAGAGCCCAGGCCTACGTCAACCTGACCAAGCCGAAGATAGTATTCCTTCTGGACTTCACCGCTCTAATGGCTTTCCTGGTGGCTACACGAGGCATCAATCTGCTCAATCTGGCAGCGGTCTTGGTGGCCGGCACCCTGGCGTCTGGGGGTGCTGGTGCATTGAACTGCTATCTCGATCGTGACATTGACCAGAGTATGGGGCGCACAAGTCAGCGGCCGATTCCGAAAGGAGAGGTAACGCCCTTCAACGCGCTAATCTTTGGACTGTTGCTGGTGGGAGCCGGAGTCGGAATTTCCCTCTGGCTTCTGTCTCTCTGGGCTAGCCTATTCATCTTCCTCGGTGCCGCAATCTATGTTGGCTTCTACACCAAGTGGTTGAAGCGCCGGACAACTCTCAACATCGTTCTCGGCGGTTCAGCGGGAAGCTGCGCGCCACTAGCGGGTTGGGCCGCTGCCACTGGAAACATCGGTGCGATTGCACCGTGGTTGATGGCTTTGCTCGTCTTTGTCTGGACACCAAGCCACTTCTGGAGCCTGGCCCTTCGAGCCTCAAAGGACTACGCGAAAGCCGGCATTCCCATGCTTCCCATCGTCGTAGGGGACAAGAAGGCCGCGCAATACATTGCCCTCAACACTTTCCTCCTAGTCCCGTCATCTCTCATCTTCGTCCCTCTGGGAACATTTGGAATAATCTATCTCACGATCGCAGGGTTGCTTGGTCTTGGAATAATCATTGTCGACTTGAAGCTGGCTTTCAACCCGACGAAGGCTCAGGCGTGGACCGCTTTCAAATTCTCAAGCCCGTACCTAGCCATCGTATTCCTCGCAATGGTCCTAGACTACTGGATTCCTCTACACTAGAGAACCATTCAGGACCCTCGAATTTGCTTCAAGAGATTCTGAATCATTATTCTCCCATGCGGATGGTCATCGTTTGACCTCTCAGGGTGAAATTGGACGCCGTATATCGACCTCGATCGGTGCACTATGGCCTCGACTTTGGATGTTGTCGATTGCGCGAGGTGTTGAAACTCGTCGGGAACCTTGGTCAATTCCTGACGGTGTGATTCCGCTACCACAAATTCGGAGGGCAATCCGTCGAACAACGGATGTTTCCGGACGACGCTCACCTTTTCGTATCCACGGAGCATTTGACCCATGTCTCGCGTTATGGCCCCAAACGCTGACCCGATGATCTGATGTCCGTAGCATATGCCCAGAATTGGAAACTTGGCCTTTCTGACTAAGTCCATTTCGGGTTGGAATAGTTCGCGGGTTCTAGGTTTTGAGAGTAGGGCACTGGACCCTGTGAGAATGACCAGATCCGGTCCAGAACCTACAACCCTATCGTAAAGGTCCGGTTGCTTGTAGTCTATTTTCTCTACCGATTGTCCGATGGAATTTTCTATGTTCTGGACTGCGCTGTCAGTTTGGCTCGGTTCTTTGTAGTTGTTTACGACAACTATTTTCAATGTTTAGAGGACGGCCAGGAGTTTGTCGATTTCTTCCTCGGTGTTGTAGTAGTGTGGTGAGGCTCTTAGTGCTTTGACTCTGCTTGCGACTGTGATGTTGAGCTTCTTCAACTTCTCATACGTTGCTCCGGGATCGGGGTCTTCGAAGACCACTATTCCGCTTCGCCGGTCTGGCTGTAACGGTGTGAGTATTTTGCGTCCTTTCTTTTTCAATCCCTCGATCAGGTGCTCTGTGACCTTCAGGACTCGGTGGGACCTATCTGTCTGATCATGCTTCAATGCGAATTCGAGGGCTGCTTTGGCGCCAACAATCGATATTACTCCCCAGCTTCCACCCTCAAACATTGTCGCGTCTGGCGCGGGTATCGTCTCTTCTATGTTGAACGGTTTTCCGAACAGATCTTGTTGGCTTGTGAGTCTTCTTGCGACTGAGTCTTGGACTCCATGCCAGCCGATATAGTTCGGGTCAAGTTCCTTCAGTCTATCGCGTTTGGTGTAGACGAAAGCTGCCCCGTGGGGTCCTTGCATCCACTTGTACATTCCACATACTAGCGCGTCAACTCCGTCTTGCCGAGCATCTATTGGAAAGACGCCTAGAGCGTGGAACGAGTCAGCGATGACAAACGCACCATGTTCGTGCGCGATCTTTGTGATCTCTCGAATTTTCTCTCGACAGCCGTTAGTCCACGAAACATAGTCAACAGAGACGATCGAGGTGTCGTCGTCGATCGCTTTCTCCCATTGTTCTAGCGGGATTGTGCCGTTATTATCGCGGTGAAGTAGGCGGACGTCCTTTGCTCGTCCGTGTTTTTTCTGGAGGTGCCAGAGGTAGATGTTTGTCGGAAAGTTAAGTTCACTGATAACGATGTTGCCTCTCGGTTTGTAGTTGATGCTGCTAGCGAGGCTGATGAGCGCGCTGGTGACGTTTGGGACGGACGCTATCTCGTCGAGGGGGACTCCACCTATCAGGAAGCCATTCCTCCCAGTTCTCGCCGTACTCTCGCCAGTCAGCCATGAACTCGTTGATCGCGTTGAGCACCGGTATGGACGGCGGACCCGTTCCCGCGTTGTCGAAATAGGCTCGCCGGGAGGTGACAGGTATCTGTTTCCTTACAAGGTCGATATTCAAAGAGACACCGAGATTTGTCGAAGTTCATTTGGCCGGGCTGAGTATAAAGGAAGTGCTAGCTGGTGTGGAAGCTCTGGACTCCCATTTCGGCTATGCAATTCCTGCACCAGAACTGGTTCCTTTCTGGGCTGTACTGGGCATGACTGTCTGTTACTATGTTTCCGCAGTGTCCGCAGCGTACGATGAAGACTTTCCGCATTTTGTGATGGGGGAGGTCTTTCTTGTGCTGTTCTACATCGATATCCCTGGGTTCTAGGACCATATTGCAGTTCTCACAGTAGTAGATTGTTTCGAGAATTGCCTTGTCGCGTTCGTCTACCCAGTTCTCAGCCATGGAAGTGATAGCGCTCCTTTATGGGAAAGAGCTTCGATCGTGCTTGTTTTCGCCATTCTAATCTAGACGCGCCTTCCTTGTTTATATAGAATCCACGAAAGGAAAGTCATGTCTAGGGCAAAATCGCTCACATCTCGGCTATTTTTCGAGTGTTTTTTACTCGGAGAGTTATGCTCCATCTTTCCTCGCGAAGCAAGGTTCACTATACCCTGTCGCAGACGTATGGAGAAGGAGAGGTAGAGAGTTTGGGTCTTCCAGAGAAGATTAAGCAGATTGAAGAGGAGATGAAGAAGACCCAGATCAACAAGAAGACTGAACACCACATCGGCCTTCTCAAAGCAAAGCTTGCCCGGTTGCACGAGGAGCTGGAAGCCTCTACTTCGAAGGGAGGAGGTCCGGCTTTCGAGATTCGCAAGGGTGGCGACGCGACAGTCGTTCTCATCGGCCTCCCCAGTGTTGGTAAGTCGACTATTCTGAATCGGTTGACAAATGCGAAATCGAAAGTTGCGGCATACGCCTTCACAACCCTCACGGTTGTTCCGGGGATTCTGCGTCTCAACGGAGCGGACATTCAGATCCTCGACCTTCCAGGAATCATCAGCGGTGCATCTTCGGGACGAGGGAGGGGAAGGAGAGTTCTCTCGGTCGCCAGGAACGCGGACCTCGTATTGTTGGTCTTGGATGTGTTTCAGCCGGGGCAGGTCCAATTGTTGAAGAATGAGCTTCATGCGATGGGTATTCGGATCGACCAGAAGCCTCCCGATGTGGTCATCAATAGGGGCAGTAAGGGAGGGCTAGCTCTCACCACGAGTGTCAAGCTTACGAAACTGACCCCGGCAACTGTCAAGGGAATAGTCGAAGCCTACGGGATTAGTAATGGTGGCATTTTGGTACGCGAAGATGTTACAGACGAGCAATTGATTGACGTTTTGACCGGGAACCGGAGGTATGTTTCCTCCCTGGTCGTCTTGAACAAGGTGGACTTGGTAAACGAGCAGTACCTTACTGCTGCGAAGAAACAGATTGGAAGCGATTTTGTCCCCATATCCGCTGAGAAGGGATTGAACATGGACGTCCTCGCTGATAGAATCTGGGAGACCCTCAATTTCATCCGAATATATCTGAAACGTCCTGACGGTGACGCGGACTTCGAGAAACCACTCATTCTCCCCGCAGGCTCGACGTTACGTGATGTTTGCAAGAAGATTAGTCCCCGATTTGTCGAGGGAGCCAAGTACGCTTTTGTCTCAGGGTCCAGCGTGAAATTCACGGGTCAGCGAGTGAGTCTCGACCATATCCCTGCTGACAAGGACGTCGTCACGATCATGCGCTAAGCTAGGCAGGCTCAGCGACCTAGATTGAATTCTTCGTGAATTGCCCTCACTGCTTCCGGGCCATCCTTGTGTGATACCACGAAGGATACGTTGTACTCGGAGGACCCCTGCGCGACCATACGGACATTCGCCTTTCGTTTCGCGACCGCCGTAAATATCCTAGCAGCCACTCCCGGCGTCCCTTTCATCCCAGATCCAACAACAGCAATAATGCAGGCATCTTTCTCCTCGGATATTCTATCCACGTATCCCTGTCCCATCAGCGCCAATTGAAGAGCCCTGACGGCGCGGTCAACGTCTCTGTTCGCAACAACGCAGGATATCGTGGCTTCAGAAGAGCCTTGAGATATCATCATCACGTTGACGTTGTTTGAACCGAGTGTCTGGAAGACTTTTGCAGCGACTCCGGGAGCTCCCATCATTCCACTACCACTTACCGTCACGATGCCTACGTCCCTGATGATCGAAACCGCCTTCACCACTTTGCCTCCATTACTGGATTCGCTAGCGGAAACAAGAGTTCCATTCCGCGCTGGTCTAGAAGAGTTCTTTATTCGGACCGGGATTTTCTTTTGTCCAGCCGGTTGCAGTGCCCTAGGGTGCATCATTTTTGCACCGAAATAGGATAGTTCTAGTGCCTCTCCGAACGAAATGTATGGGAGAAGAGTCGCGTTCTTTACGATTCGAGGGTCAGCCGTCATCAGCCCGTCCACGTCAGTCCATATCCATATCTCGTCTGCTCCCAACGCGGCGGCCAGTAAGGTCGCGGTGTAATCAGATCCTCCTCGTCCGAGGGTCGTGATGCTTCCATCAACTGTAGCGGCGATGAACCCCGTTACAACCGGAATTACTCGGCGACTCCATAACGGGTCCAGCCGTTGGCGAACCTGCTGGTAACTGATCTCCACCAGGGGCTTTGCCTCTCCGAAATTATCATCTGTTGTAATACCCGCTTCAGAGCCCGTCAGTGTCCTTGTCCGTAGGCCCAAGGCTGATATCGTCGCTGCAAGAATCGGTGTAGAAAGTCGCTCGCCGAAGGACAGAAGATAGTCGCGGCTTCGAGATGTTAATTCTCTGAGGTGTACTATTCCTTCCACTGTTCGCTCAAGTTCGGAGTTTAGCTGGTCCAATCTCGATACGAGGTCCCGGGTTCCTCCTCTACCGGAAACTATCCGTGCTATCTTGAGATGGTAAGCCTGAATCTTGCTGAGGAGTTTTCTCGCCTGCTTTAGATTCCCCTTCTTGGCGAGTTCGGCGATCTCGACGAGTTGATCTGTTGTCTCTCCAATCGCGGAGGCGACTACAACAATCTTGTTCCTGGGAGAGTGTTGCTGGATTATTAGCGCCGCGTTTTTCACTCTGGGCGCGTTCGCCAGGGATGTGCCTCCGAACTTCATCACGAGTTTCAATCTTGACCCTCTATGTAGCGTATTCTTGGCGTATGCTGACTAGGTCTCGAACTATTGCACTAGCCGTTCTTTCGCCTCCGGCGCCGGGCCCGATGAGAGTTATGTCGCCAGCGTGTTCTGTCGTGAATGTGAGCGCGTTCAGGGTATCTGGGACACATGTTGGGTCAGCCATAGGGATCTGTTCGGGAGCTACTGAGGCTGAAGACTCTTCGATCCTGCCGATGAGTTTGACTTTGGCGTTTGATGCTTTGGCCTGCTTGAGTTTCTGCGGTGTGATTTTAGTGATGCCCGTAATGTCTAGGTCTCGAAGACTGTACCGTTTTTTCAGAACCCAGTTTGCGATTATTACGATCTTCGCGGCGGTATCGAATCCTTCGACATCATTTGTAGGATCCTTTTCCGCATACCCTTTCCTTTGCGCCTCTGCCAGCGCTTTCTCGAATGTTAGGGAGGCAGTTTCCATTCTAGTAAGGATGTAATTTGTCGTTCCGTTGAGGATGCCTCTAACTCGTATGATTCGTTCTCCAGGCATGCATTTCGCGGCAAAATCCAGGAATGGTGTTCCCCCACCTACTGTTCCGCTAAAACGAAGCTGTCGGTTGCGGTGATTGGCTAGCTCGAGCAGCGCGGGCATCGCTAGTGCCAGAGGGCCCTTGTTCGCTGTGACAACGTGCTTTCCGTTGGCGAGCGCAGCTTTGATATTGGAGAGCCCGGGTTCTGCGTCTTTGAAGTTGGTGGGCGTTGTTTCAACAACAACCTCCGCTTCACTGTTAGTGATGATGTGAGCGCTATCATTGTTCCGGCGGCCCTTTCTGGGATACCTGGCTACCGTTCCATATTCCTTCTTAGTTTTCAGGACTAGCGAGATGTCGAGGCCTGCGTCGTCGGAGCAGGATCCTTGGCTGTCAACTATGGTGGTGATTTGGGGCCGGAAGCCGTAGGCTTGGGTGATTCGGTCTGCGTCTTGGTGTAGAACCTGGGCGAGCGCTTGCCCGACAGTTCCGAAGCCGGCCAGTATGATTCTCAAAGGGCCCGCTCGATGTTGTCTATACTAGTTTGGTCGCTAGTTTCGAGACTGTAACCAGTCTGGGATTTGGGTAAGCGGTTCAGAATCGAGGGGTCTTTCAGACCATGGCCTGTCGTCACGCACACGATGGTTTCCGATGGGTCGACCCTCCTGTTCGTCTTGAGCTTCTTTAGTCCCGCGATGGAGGCTGCGCTTGCTGGTTCTACAAAAATTCCCTCGAGGGTTGCAAGTTGTCTTTGAGCCTCGAGGATTTCAGAATCGGTTACAGTTTCGGCAGTTCCCTTCGATTCTTTTATGGCCTTGAGGACTTTTGGCCAGTTTACTGGAGATCCTATCCTGATTGCGGTCGCGATTGTTTGCGGATTGTGAACTGGGCGAATCTTGTTCTCTCTTCTTTTCACAGCTTTCGCGATCGGTGAGGCCTTCTCTGCCTGAATCCCGATCATTCGGGGCCTCGTCTTTGCGATCGATAGTTGTTGGAACTCGGTGAAGCCTTTCCAAGCGGCGCTGATGTTGCCTCCATTTCCGACAGGCAGTATTACAGTGTCGGGTGTTTTCGAGTCAAGCTGGTCAGAGATCTCGAAGGCAAGGGTCTTTTGTCCTTCGAGTCTGTATGGGTTGAGGGAATTCATCAAGTAGAGTTCTCTCCTCCGTTTCGTTAGTTCCAGAGCTGTTACGAAGGCTTGATCAAAGTCTCCCTTGACCTGAATTATCTTGGCTCCGTGCATTGTAACTTGGAGCATCTTGCCACCTGCGACCTTTCCCTTCGGGACGAGGACTATGCATTCCATGCCCGCTCGTGCCGAGTAAGCAGCTAGGGAAGCCGCCGTGTTCCCGGTTGACGCGCAGAGAACTTTCTTTTTTCCGAGCTCCTTCGCTTTTGAGATTGCAACTGTCATTCCTCGGTCTTTGAAAGAGCCAGTTGGGTTTTCACCTTCGTTCTTGACATAGAGTTTCTGGAGGCCGAGTTCGCGTCCAAGGCGCCTGCACCTATGGAGCCCTGTTCCTCCTTCAGCGAGGCTCACAATAGATTCTTCATTTTCGATGGGGAGGATCTCTCTGTACTTCCACACTGAGAGTTGTCTGTGGTCCCAAGCTGGTTTCTTCTTTCCCTTGAGATCGAACTTTACTTCTAGTAGTCCACCGCAGATCGTGCACCGGAAATCGGCTTCACTGGCCGCGGGTTCTCTTTGACAGTCGAAGCACTGGAGCTTGTGGCGCAACAATTGGACTAGTTGCCCCTGATGATGCGGGCTCCGCCGGCCGGGCTGGTTACGAAGAAAGTGGAGTCAATGTTGTTCTTCGAGAATTCTTTCACCATTACTCTTCCGATCTTCTTGGGGTCCTGCTTGGTTTTGTCGACGAATGCAACTACACTGGGACCTGCGCCGCTGATCGCGACTCCGCTTGCGTGTGCGCTAAGTGCTGCTTTCTTGACCATTTTGTAGCCCGGGACAAGTTTCTCTCTTCGGGGTTCTGCAATTGCATCTTCCATTCCGCTCCCGATCAGTTCGATATCTCCTCTTGCAAAGCCCAGGGCGATGGCTGATGCTCGTCCGATATTGAGAACCGCCTCCTTGACCCCGATTGTCTTCGGAACCAACTTCCTAGAGAGGCTTGTTTTGTTCTTTGGAAGCCGAATATTCGGGGAGACGACAACAACGGAAAGCTTGGCTGGCGCTCTTGTGGAGATGGTTCTCAAAGGGTCCCCGTATGCTATTACGAATCCCCCGAGCAAGGATGCGCTTACGTTGTCAGTGTGGGCTGACCCTGAAGAAGCGGCCTCTCCGAGACTGGCAATCTTGACCAATTCATCGGGGGGAAGATGGAGCTCTAGGAGGTGGTTAATTGCCTGCGTGCATGCTGCAGCCGTTGCGCCGCTGCTGCCAAGACCTAGACCGGGCGGAATGTTCTTCTCGATAGTTATCTCGACACCGTTGTCCAGTCTGCTCCTACCAAGTAATGCTCGGGCTGGGGGACCAGCAGAATTCTTGTCGGGGGAAATCGGCAGCCCCCTGCCGTAGGGTCCTAGGATCATGATCTTGACAATTCGTGTTCTTGAAGTTTTGACCTGAACTCGGTCGGCATATTTGCCGAGTGCTAATCCGAAAGTGTCGAATCCGGCTCCAAGATTGGCCGTGGAACAGTACGCCTCGACCCTCACCGCTTTGTCAGGGATCAACGGTCGAATTTCTCAACTGAGACTCCGCCTTTCGTTCGATAATAACTGGCCTCGTACCAATGTCTCAATTTCGGCCGACAGGGAAAGCTTTCAGAATCGCCCATTATCAGCCCTGAACTCGATTCTGGAAACCCCCTATGAACTCTCCCGAGATTCGTTCGGAATTGTCGTCTTCTTTCCATTCTGATCCCAGCCTAAATCCTGCCCTGAATCGTGTGACTCGCCCAGAATTAGTGCCAGACAGGAAGTCGTTTCCAGAAAATAGGGGGTCTTAGCGACCGACCCTCGCGTCGCAAGAGCGGCGAAACTGATAAGCCCCAGAATTGGTTTAGGTATGTCATTCGTGGTCATGACCAATAGACCATTTTCGTGACACATAACTGTGTACTTCTCCGAATCTCGTTTCGTAGCGAAGGCTTACGTTTCAGCCAAGCTCGCACGGTTCTAAGCACGAAACTACAGTATACCCAACCATTCGTTTTTTCTTGCAGACGCTCAGATCATTTTGAAATCTGTTTGTGGAATGTCTGCTCGAAGAACTGCTCCCGAGCTTCCGTCCAGCAGCGCGTTGTAGCTTCGTCCCTTGTACTCGTAGGTGCTGAACCAGATCGGTGCGTGAATGTACGTCGGGCTGTCAACCTTGAAACTAGTATTGAAGGACGTTATCTGGTCCACTTCCTGTTTCGCCAAGAACCTCTGGTTCGCCTCCACTTCATACTTAGCACGTTGAATCGCCTCCTCGCTAGTCATCTCGCTGTTGAGGAAGTTCGCTCCCGAATCTATTCTCTTGAAATCGAAAGGAATCTTCCCTGTATTCGGGATACTGTACTCCCGTGTCGGAAACTGCGCTCCCTTTCTTCCTAGGACAAGCCAGTCGTAATCCCTGTCTATCACGCCTTTCCTAGGCGAAGGTGGAGAGACTCGCTCTAGTACTCCTTCGTAGTCGCTTGTTGCATCAACCTGGACGAGCCAGAACGGAAGATACCGCAATTCCAACGTCAAAATCTTGCTCTTCTTCGCGAGGTCTCCAGGCTTCATGAATCCCTCCCTCATCCAGTCGCGAAGAGCGTTCTCGATACTCGCAGCGTTGTTATTGTTGATGATGAGACTGTGTTCTAGCTGGAACGGTTGATCCGCCCCGACAACCGCAGTATAGCCACAGTAGCGGCAAGTCGAAACGATCTCTCCAGGGTTAATGCTGAAAGGCGCGCCACAATTCTCGCATTCTATTTCCGAAACAATGTCCACCACTGTCTCTTCCCCGATTGTTCTAGGAATGAATTAATGAAGGCCGAATTAAGCTCTCTAGACCAAGGAAGCTGAATTGGCAGGACTCGGCGCGCTCAAGCGCACAATGGGTTTCACGATAATTCTAGTCTTCGCCATATTCCTCGGCCTCCTCTTCGTCATATCCGCCTTCTTCCTAGACCCTCTCACAGGACTAGTTCTTGGGCTAGTAGGCGCTTTCTTCATAATACTGCTTCAGTACCTGATCGGTCCTGTAATCGTCCGCGCTACCAGTCGTTTGCACTACTTGGCCCCTGGGGAGAATAGTTGGCTTGAAGCAAAAGTAAGCCAGCTCGCCTCGAAGTCAGGTATTCCCATACCCCGACTCGCCGTCTCCCCTGATCCAACTCCCAACGCGTTCGTGTTTGGCCGGACCCGCAACAGCGCGACACTCGCCGTTCACCAGGGTCTACTCCAACGTCTAGACGAGAACGAGATAGAGGGAGTCATTGGACATGAGCTTGGCCATGTAAAGCATCGCGACTTCATCGTGGTGACGATGATTAGCGCGATACCTCTGGTCGCGTATCTCATCGCCCGCTCTGTTCTCTGGGGAGGCATCGCTAGCGGCTACAGCGGCCGCAGCAACAAGAATAACAGCGCCGGACTCTTGATCATCGTCGCGGTCGCCGCCTACGCAGTCTATATTCTTACCACCCTACTAGCACTCCGACTCACTCGTCTTCGGGAGAGCTACGCAGACGCATATTCTGCATTTCTCACCCAGCAGCCGCGAGAGCTAGAAAGCGCCCTAACCAAGATCGCTTACGGACTATCTCTCGCCCCCGGACAGCCTCACGGAGCCCGAGCCTTCTTCATCGAGGACCCTGCTCAGGCAAAACAGGACGTTGCAAGCATAATGGACCAAAAGTCGAAATATGATCTTGACAAGGATGGCGTCCTCGACGAGCGAGAGCTAGAAGCCGCTATGGAGCAGGAAGCCAAGTCAAACTGGCGGAAGGCTGCAGAGCTCTTCATGACGCATCCGCCCACCTACAAGAGGATCCTTATGCTGAGAGAGATCGAGCAGGACATACGCTCAGGAAACTTCGAGCAGAACAACGCGTACGATCACGTCTGACAACTGGCGATCCACCCAGCACTCATCGTGATGATTACAATAGAACTATAAACCGGAACGCCTGCCAGTTCGACAAGATCAAAATGACGCGGGTTCCATGGGCTCCACTGAACGGAGGAGCATTCCTGATAATATTCGGAACCGTAATGCTCCTCTCCGTTGTCGGGGTCGCTGGGCTAAACCCGTTCTCTGGCATTCCGCTTGTCTTTTTGGCATTCGGGGTCTGGCTTGTCATAGCAGCATTCGCATTCTCCGGTCCTGATGATCGTTACGCCCCGCCTCGATCAATGATCCTCGCCTGGGGCGCATTCGTCACTATCCTCGGAGCCGTATGGTTTGTAGGCACAATCGCGCTTTCTCTCGTACCTATTGTCCTCTTTGTTGTACTCGTTGTGGCAGGCATAGGCGCGGTCGGTTATGCTCTTACTCGAGCCGAAGCTAAGAAGGCGCAACCTACAGTCGCGTAGACCGTGTACGATTCCAAGGCCCGCTACGTCCGCAACCTCTTCTCCAAGGTTCCGTTAGAATACGACCTGCTCTTAGGGCTCCTCAGTTTCGGCCAAGATAGAAAATGGCGAGCCTTCGTGGTCGAACAAGCCCGGCCTCAACCTGACAGCGTAATACTCGACGTGGCCACCGGTACAGGACTCTTGGCGGCGGATTTTGCAAACGCGATCGCCAACAACGGGTTGGTAGTTGGTGTCGATCTGACTCTCTCAATGCTGCAAACCGCAAAGGAAAGGCTGGAACAGAAAGGGCTCATCGGAAGAACAGACTGGGTTTTGGCCCGCGCTGAGAACTTACCATTCAGAGACGATTGTTTCAGGTCTGCATCGATCAGCCTTGCGCTCAGAAACGTATCCGACGCGCGACTAACATTCAGGGAGATGGCTCGAGCAACAACATCAGGCGGTGTCGTGATCTCGCTCGACTTCGCCCGGCCCCCGAACAGGATATTCCGACTATTTTACTACGACTACCTCCTCGGACTTTTTCCTATTTTCGGAAGAATTGTCTCGAAGGCTTGGGGTAGAACGCTTTCATACCTTGGCCGTTCGATTCTAAAGTCTAGAACAGGACCTCAGATTGCCACCCTAATGGTAGAGGAGGGACTGCCCGACACAAGGCCTATTCCACTAACGCAGGGAATCGTCTATGCGGTCTATGGGAAGAAACGATAGGAGGCAAAAGCCAAAGTGAACCTTGAATCTTGCTACATCACGGCAGCCACTGATTTCACAGTTGGTTTTGACGGCGAGGATTCGGCATTCTTCCGAAAGCTTAGCCAGGCTAGGATTGCAAGCGCCACGAACGATGTCGAGGTTGTGTAGAAGATGCTTATTGGGGTTAGAGTGTAGAGTAAACCACCGAGGTAGGATCCAAATACAAACCCTAGGCTCTCTAGCGTCAGATAGAACCCGAACTGTCCTGCTCTCGATGCTCCTTTCCGTACATTCGAAAGGATGGAGTAGGCAACGAGGCTTGGTGCCCTAGCGCTTCCGATGAGGAAGACCATTGGAAACGCGAACAAGAGGTTTCTGGTCAGAAGAATTCCTACAAGACCTGTTGAAGATAGGAGAAGACCCAGAGCCATGGTCCCGCCCTGACTTTTCGCGTCCGCTCTTCTCCCGAGGAGAATGGCGAAGACGGCGGCACCAAGAGACTGCAGAGCACCGAGAAGTAGGATGATCGAAGGGCCTAGGTTGAGAGCGTCTTGGAAGTAGAGCGGTATGAATGGCGAGGCTACGCTCCAGGCAAGCGCCGCGCCGGCTAGATAGAGAAGGAGGGATCCTTCTCGACGCGACCTAGGAAATTCAAATCGAGGAGACCGAGCATCGCTTTCCAGTGGAGGCTGGGGCTTCATGAAGAAGAGAACTATCGTTGAGATGGAAAAGAACACGAATGTAAGTATGAAGATGTTTCTTACAGTGATCCAGTTGAGTAGAACGCTTCCAACGAGAGGTGAAAAGACTATTCCAAGCGGTGCGGATGCCCAAGTTACACCGAAGTTGGACGCAGATTTTGCGTTGTCGGCAGCTCCTACGATGTAGGCGTTGAATGCTGGTACATTGAACGCTGATACTTGAAACAGGACTATTCCAGGAATCACGTCAGTCCAGGTTCTCGCGAAATAGTACATGAGCGGTGGTGGTATGCTCATTACCCAGCCTATGATCAACAACGCTTTCAACTCGTATTTGTTCGCGAGTACACCTCCCGGAATCATGCTTAGGGCCGCGGCGAGGAACCCGATTGAGAATACGAGACCTACGTCGCTAGGGGAAGCTTGGAGGTCTCTTAGGTAGAGTGGCCAGATGTAGTTGTAGAGTCCTAACCCGAAGGTCCAGAGAAACAATGAGAGAAAGAGCAGCCGAAGGTCTCTGGGAAGTGCTTGGACCGAGGCTAGCAGATTCAGCCGGCTAACTGGAAACACGACTCATCTGCCCCTCCTGCTAAGGGGCTCACGGAAAAGTCGCAAAGGTCTCCTGTCACGAGATTACCCTTGTTGCGATCAGAATTCCTGATATGAAGAAGTAAGAACCGAACGAGAGGAGGACCATGCCTGCGATGAGATCTAGCAGCCACCTTGGAACCTGCATCAGGTAATCATAGGAGAACGCGCACACGACAATTAGGAGGATTAGGCTAGCTAGCGCGCCTACGAGTGTCCATTTTATGTCGAAGGCTCCGGCGGCCGCGAGGATAAGGCTTGCTTCAAATCCTTCCGTCATTGTGATGCTGAAAACCGGTAGCGAGTTTCGGATCGAGAAAGGTATTTGGCCTTCTGTTGTCGTGAGGCCTTCATTGTGCTTCCGGTCTTCTTCAACGACTTCGTCCCTCCATTTTTCCATCTTTGCTCTGAACGATTTGCCTCGGAAATAGTACTTGACGAAGCCTCGTAGAAACCGATAGGAAAAGTAGAGTATGACTACACCCGGTATCAGGTTAATCAGAGCATCGGAGACAATCTTTAGTGCAAGGAAGGCTTGTTCGACGATTACAAACGTGACGACAGACCCTAGGCTGCCGAGGGCGACGCCGAGGAAGACATTCCTTCGGCCGATCTGCTTGATTGTGGCAAGAGAGAGGATTGCGACCTCGCTTCCCTCTATTAGAATGGCTTTGAAAGCCAGGAGGAATGATGCGACGATTACAACATCTAGTCCAGCCATCTATTCTCCCATCCCGTTATCGTGAGGAACTGTCTAAGCGTTCACGGACTAACGCGTTCATATCTCTAACGGTAGCATGCGCTAGAATCAATTTTCCCACACGCCGCTTGCCGGTCCAAAAAACGGGGGTCGATTATACTTTAGGCTAGGTTGATCCGCCCTTCTCATCAGTTTTCTTGAAGTCTAAAGCGAGTGAGTTAACGCAGTACCGTAGTCCAGTAGGCTGGGGACCATCCTCGAACACGTGGCCTAGATGACCGCCGCACTTCTTGCATAAAATCTCGACCCTTTTCATGAAGAGGCTGCGGTCGGACTTTTCCTCAACATTCTCCTTTTCT
>Ga0209375_1000700_pt1 | contig 27457 bp, 27 predicted proteins | sample GraSoiAngelo_131_FD_185888 | JGI IMG/M metagenome (GOLD analysis project Ga0209375, IMG submission 185888) | Grasslands soil microbial communities from the Angelo Coastal Reserve, California, USA - 14_0929_02_30cm (SPAdes) (version 2) | ecosystem: Environmental > Terrestrial > Soil > Grasslands ... | reverse complement strand
TTTTACGCTACCGGTGTCTTCTTTCGGTGATGACCGATCACCCACCCACGGGTAATCAAATGTTTACAATCGTACAATCCCTCAGATTCGGGCTTGTTATCATACAGTTGGCTAAGGTAAGATCGGCACTTGTTGACACGGTACGTCTTTCCGGTTCAACACTTACCGAAACCTGAGGGAGACAAGTTGGCTCAGTCGGTTCTGGTTTCAGAATACGAAGTGAACGAAGGAATTATGAGGCGAATGGTCTTCCCTCATCGTCAAACGCTTCGCGTATTACTAGTCTGTGCCGGCTATTACGCTGGAGCTTTGCTAGCCAAATCGCTTAGATTTCCGGACTCGCATCTTTCGCTCATATGGCCACCCACGGCCATTGTGCTTGCGGCGCTGCTGCTGGCACCGCCACGAAAATGGTGGATGTATCTAGTCGCCGTTTCCCCGGTGCATATCTTCGTGCAACTGGAAGACGGTGTGCCGGGGTTGGGGGTATTGAGCCAACTCATCGGCAACTTTGGTCAGGCATTGGTGGCTGCGATAAGTGTCCGATACTTCGTGAAGGGAGAGCTACATCTCGACAATTTTCGCGCCGTAATAGTCTTTACCCTGTGCGCGATGCTCCTCGCTCCTTTTCTTGTGTCGGGTATTGCCGCATATCTCTATGTGCTGAGCGGTTGGGAGCAGGACTATTGGTACGCATGGCGCGCTCGGGTTTTGTCTAATGCTCTGTCGACACTTACGATTATACCACCCGTTTTGATGGTTTTCGGTGGAATCGCGAAAATACAAAACTGGCCGCGCTGGCGTTATGTGGAATTTGGCTTGTTGATGGCCGGGGTTGTTGTCGCCGGATTTATCGCGTTCGGAAGGCAAGCGGCAGTTCCAACCTTGCTCTACGCACCGCTTCCGTTCCTGCTGTGGGCAGCGGTGCGTTTCGAAGTCGGTGTCCTTAGTCTCTCGCTGCTGGTTGCCGCCTACTTGGCTTTTTTGAATACTTCGAGCGGTCAAGGTCCATTCGCCACACAGTCAGCGGCCGAGAACGCGCTGTCACTCCAGCTGTTCCTAATCATGATTTCCCTCCCGCTGATCTTCCTGGCGGGCCTTATCAGCGAGCGCCGTGACAAAGAAAGCGCTCTGCGCGAAAGCGAGGCCCGGTACAGGGCACTGGTAATGGCAAGCGCGAATATGGTGTGGCGGGCAAACGCAGAGGGGGAGGGATTCTTTGTCACCTCCGGCTGGCACGATCTTACGGGGCAGAGCGAACAAGAGATGAGTGACTGTGGTTGGCTTAAAGCTCTACACCCAGAGGACCGGAAGCGGAGCGAGCGATTGTGGAAGCAGGCAATGACGCAAAAACGCATGTACGAGAACGAGTTTCGGGTTCGTGCTCGTGATGGGAGCTATCGGTATTTTCACGTTCAAGCGGTGCCGGTTGTAGCGCCGGATAGTAGGGTCCACGAATGGGTGGGAGCCGCCGTCGACATCACCGAGCGCAAGGAAGCCGCGTTAGCAGCTCAGCGCCATCTCAATCAACTCGCGCACGTCGCGCGAGTTACCACAATGGGCGAACTGGCGGCCTCGCTGGCGCACGAGTTGAATCAGCCGCTCACGGCTATTCTCAGCAACGCTCAGGCCGCCCAGCGTTTCCTAGCTGCCAACCCTGCGGATTTGGGGGAGGTGCGCGACATTCTTCGCGACATTGTGCAGGACAACAGCCGCGCGGGTGAGGTTATCCGCCGGCTACGCGGGCTGGCCAAAAAGGGCGATCTCGAGGTTGCGGTGCTCGATCTTCCGGCGCTTGTGCGCGATGTTGTTCTGCTGATTCACAGCGATGCCGTACTGCACAACGTCAATATCGTGCTCGAAATCGATCCTGGCGCGCCCCAAATCCAGGGTGATAAGGTGCAGTTACAGCAGGTCGTCCTGAATCTCCTCCTGAACGCTTTCCAGGCAATGAAAGATTGCCCGGTGAACGAGCGCCAGGTCACGATCCGGACAGAACTTGGCGATAATCACATGGCGATCATCGCAGTGCATGATCGTGGTGTCGGGTTGGGAGGCGATCAGCTCGAAAAAATCTTTCAACCTTTCTATACGACCAAAGACAATGGTCTCGGCATGGGGCTCGCCATCAGCCGCTCGATCATTGAAGCTCACGGGGGACGGCTGTGGGCTCAAAACAACCCCGACCAGGGTGCGACGTTCCATTTCACAGTGCCCATAGGGAAGAATGACGAGGCGAAAGTGATGAACAAAGAGGGAGGCCCCAAAACTCGCCCCGCTGGCGCGGCGATTTAACCGCCACGTCATCTTTTCGTAACCTTGTAGAGCAACTCTTGAAGCATGATTTACTGCGGATTCAAAACCGACTCTCATCTTCGAAACCTCATACTCGAAAACGTGGAACCGTGAGAATCGAAACCGAAAAACCCCTATCCTCCCCTCCTGTCTTTGTCGTCGATGACGATGCCTCTATTCGGAGAGCGCTGACGCGGCTGATCAAATCGGCCGGTTATCGAGTCAACACCTTCGCTTCGGCGCGGGAGTTCCTTGACAGCGGCTGCCACAATGACGGCCCCGGATGTCTCGTGCTCGACGTGCGGATGCCGGGTCTTAGTGGGCTGGATCTCCAACGGGAAATGCAAAATGCGAACCTTTTGCTTCCGATCGTTTTCATGACCGGCTATGGCGATATCCCGATGAGCGTGAAAGCGATGAAGGCTGGCGCGGTCGATTTCCTACCCAAGCCGGTTAAGGACATAGACCTTTTGCGCGCCATCGAACAGGCCGTTGCTCGCTCTGTCCATGATCGCGCCGAGCGGGATGAACTTAAGGACATCCAGAGGCGCGTGGAAAAATTGACTCCGCGCGAGCGCGAAGTGATGGCTCTCGTGGTTAGAGGGCTTTTAAATAAGCAAATCGCCTTCGACCTCGGCACCGTTGAAAAAACCATCAAAGTTCACCGGGCGCGGGTCATGAAAAAAATGCAGGTAGGTTCGTTGGCCGAACTGGTTCGTGTTGCTGAGAAAGTCGGCATTCCACCGAAGAATGAGCAGTAAACACTGGCTCGCGGAAAGACGCAAAGGGCGCCAAGGAAGAAATAATTAGCTTTGCGTCTTAGCGCGACATCCCTCTCTCCCTTTCTCCTCTATATTGGACCAAGGTCCAATATACAGCCTGCTCCATCTTTTCTAGAATTGACAGCTGCGTAATCGGCATAGGGCAAATCCTCCAACCGCCAACGCCGCGCGCACATTATAATGAGCCAACCCAGGCCAGTGATCGCCATTGTGGATGACGATGAGTCCGTCTGTCGTGCTATTAGGCGGCTCGTGCGCTCATTGGGAATGCAAGCGGACACATTTACGTCGGGCCAAGAGTTCGTTGAAATGTTGGACGGGGTGCCCTGGGTTCACGTGGATTGTGTTGTGCTCGACATCCAGATGCCGGGTATGACCGGGTTGGAAGTACAAGAGCGGCTGGCCCGCAGCGGTCATCTTCTTCCGGTCATCTTCATCACGGCTCACGACGAGGTCGGAATGCGGGAGCGGGCGTTGGCCGCTGGCGCGGTCGCCTTTATACGCAAGCCGTTCAACGACGAGTTGCTTATCAAGACACTGGATGTAGTGCTCAAGCGGTGAGGAGCACAAATCGTGAACTAAACGATTGCGAGAGCGTAACTCTTTACGAAGCACGGCTCGCCAGCGAGAGGGGCAGAATAATTGTTTCGATTAGCTTTAAGGAGGTCAACTGAAATGAAAGATTCGAGAAATTGGGTTCAACATTGTCTGGACATTTGTTCGTGCGTCTCACTTGCACTCGCGGGTTTGCTGGTTTTGCAGCCGGCTCTCATCGCAGCAGCCGATAAGGGTTATGAATCTGCCCCCGTTCTCAGCGCATCTAAGATTCTACCGCCGGAGTTGCTCGCTGGTCCGAATCACCATGTGGAAGAAAGAGTATACAACGACGGCTACCTTAACCGGTACACGGTGCAATCGAAGTTCGGCGGATTCGTCGCCGTGTCGACGCCGATGCTGCGAAAACGCATCAACGAAATCAACGCCATGGTGCGCATGGAGCAGATCGAGGGCACCAAAGAATTCACCGCATCGCTTAAAGAAGCAGGGACCGACACGTTGGTGGGTTTTAAGAATCTTGTCAGCCAACCGGTCGATACGGTTAAAGGGGCGGCGTCTGGCTTAGCCGTTGCTTTTCGTAGAGCGGGCGACGCGCTCACAGGACCCAAACGCAGCGACGCGGAGGATAGCAAGATCAAAGACCTGATCGGCTTTTCTAAGACCAAGAGGGAATACGCCTATCAACTCGGGGTGGATGCCTATACCGACAACGAAAAACTCCAAGACCGTCTCAACGAAATTTCCTGGGCCGGTTATGCCGGTGGAATCACCTGGACAGCGGCGATGAGCGCCGTACCCGGAGGCGCCGGCTTGGCGATTTCGATCTCCGGAATGCACAAACTTCTAAACGAAGTTTTCCGCACGACTCCTCCAACCGATCTGCGCCGAATGAATGCTGAGAAGCTTGGAGCGATGGGTGTTCATCCAGAGATCGCCGACACATTCCTTAACAACTCGGTCTATTCACCGCGTTATCAAACGCTCTTGGTGAATGCATTGGAGGAAATGAAAGGAGTCGGTAATCGTGCCACGTTCGTTCGCCTGGCGGCTGGGAGCGTGGACAAAGATATTGCCTTCTTTCGCGAGCGGCAGGCTGAAATGTATGCGGGCTACAACAAGGCTGTGGCGCCAATCGAAACCTTTTTGGCGCTGGGTGAGTTCGCCGCGGCGCGAACCACCAAGAATGAAATTGTTTTCAATGTGCCCTTGGATCATCTCGTTTGGACTGAACCGATGGCGAAATTGTTGACGGCCGCCGACGCCCGTGTAACTCAATCAACGCGGCCGGCGAACAAGCAATTGTGGGTCACCGGCACCGTGAGCGCCCGGGCGAAAAAAGAAATCGAAAGCCGGGGCTGGCAGGTGCAGGAGCAAAGCGAGGAGCGGCTACTCAGTTGGACCGAAGATTATCCCAAATACGAGAAGCCTGAAGAGAGAATCCCTGCCGGTTTCATTATGCTGAATATCAAGTCTGTCGGAGTTGGCGTCGGCGGCAGCTCCGGCGACGGCGTTCTCAGCTATCAAGGAAAAGATTACCCGTTTACGATATCGGGATTCAACGTGGCGGATTTAGGCGTTTCGAGTTTTCAGGGCGCCGGCAAGATCTACGAGCTTAAGGTCCTCAACGATTTTTCCGGCAACTACGCGGCTGCACAAGCGGCGTTCGCTGTTCGCGGCGGTCAAAGCGAACTCTCCATGCGCAACGGTAAGGGCGTGACGATCGTCATCCTGCAAGACGAAGGCAAAGAATCGGGAACACGATTCAGCCTTGGCCCATCGGGCATTACCTTAAAACTGAAGTAACGAGACAGTAGGCCATCAATTTAACGAGAGGGCGTTAACTATGAACAGAACAATCAGCCTAAAGACATTGGCTTGGTTTTTGACGGTGCTGCTTGCAACGCCCCCGACGATATTGGCGCAGCAAGCGGAACAAACGGTCTTCAAACAGGAAGAATTGGATCAGATCTTAGCGCCGATCGCGCTGCACCCGGACCCGCTGGTTTCGCAAATTTTGATGGCATCGACCTATCCCCTGGAAGTCGTGCAGGCGGACCGCTGGGCAAAACAAAATGCCAAACTCAAGGGCGATGCGCTGACAGCGGCGCTGGAAAAACAAGACTGGGACGCCAGCGTGAAATCGCTGGTGAATTTCCCCCAGGTACTCACCATGATGAGCGAAAAGCTCGATTGGACACAAAAACTCGGCGATGCCTTTTTGGCCGATCAAAAAGTTGTTTTGGATACAATTCAAAAACTTCGCGCCAAGGCGCAGGAGTCGGGAAATCTCAAGACGACCCAAGAGCAAACCGTGATCGTCGAGGAGAAGATCATCAAGATCGAGCCGGCTAATCCGCAAGTGATCTACGTGCCGAGCTATAATCCGACAGTTGTGTACGGCGCCTGGCCGTATCCGGCCTACCCGCCGTACTACTATTATCCGCCGGGATATGTCGCCACATCGATGTTTGCGTTCGGCGCGGGCGTCGCCATGGGCGCGGCGTGGGGATATGCGTGGGGCAATTCCAATTGGGGTGGAGGTAACGTTGACGTTGACGTAAATCGTAACTTTAACTCTAACCGCAACATCGATCGCAGCAAGTACCAAGGTGGAGACAGAGGACAAGGCGGCCGGTTCCAGCATAATCCAGAGCACCGCAAGGGTGTTTCATATCGTGACCAAGGGACATCGCAAAAATTCAACCGCGCGAGCACCAACGACGCGATTAAGTCGCGGGAACAGTTTCGCGGACGCGCCGAACAGGGAAGACAGGATATCGGGCGCGGAGGCGCAAGCGATCGCGCCAGCATCGGCGATCGCGGCGGTCAAGGTGGGCCGGGTGACCGCGGCGGAGCAGGAAACCGTGGCGGCGGTGGCAGCAGCATCGGTGGTGGTTCGGGAAGTGGCGGCGGTGCTTTCAGCGGTGTCGATCGGGGCGGCGGCGCAGCGAGCAGCGCCAGCTCACGCGGCAGTGCCAGCCGAGGAAGCTCCGGCGGCGGTGGCTCCAGGGGCGGTGGAGGTGGCGGCGGAGGACGAGGTGGAGGAGGCGGCGGCGGGCGCCGCAGGTAAAAAGGTTTGAGGTGTCAGGTTTCGGGTTCGAGTAACTTACCGATATATGAGCAGGCGAGTGATTGACGGAGGATTCAATGGCTACGTTAGCTAACGAAACTAGAAAGAGATCGATCAATTCAAGGCTACCAAGCGTCGTTGCGGCTGTCGCCTTGATGTTTGCGTTGTATGAAGTTTGTTCTGCGGCGACGGCGCAGCAAAAGACTTTTTCGTCCGCCGAAGAAGCCGTCAAAGCAGCCATCGCGGCAGCGAGAAACAATGACGACAAGGAGCTGCTAGCGATCTTCGGCGCTCAAGCGAAAGAAATATTGTTTTCGGGCGACGCAGTTGCCGACAAAGACCGGCGGGCGCAATTTATTGCCGCCTATGACGAAAAGAACCGCCTTGCGACGAAAGGGGAAGATACGATTTTGATCGTCGGCAAGCAGGAGTGGCCCTTCCCTATTCCGGTAGTGAAAAAAGGCCAATCCTGGGTTTTCGACACCGACAAGGGCAAAGAAGAAATACTAAACCGCCGGATCGGCGAGAACGAGCTGAACACGATTCAGGTCATGCTCGCCGTCGTCGATGCCCAGCGCGAGTATGCAATGAAAGACAGAGACAAGAATGAGCTCCTGGAGTACGCCCAGAAGTTCGTAAGCGACCCCGGCAAAAAGAACGGCCTGTACTGGGAGGCTAAGGCAGGAGAGGCCGAGAGTCCTCTTGGCCCAATCATGGCGCAGGCAAGAAGCGAAGGCTACCGAGGAAAGCCTGCCAGCACGCCGCCTCCATACCACGGCTATCGTTACAGGATCCTGACGGCGCAAGGGAAGGACGCGCCCGGCGGTGCTTATAGTTATCTCGTAAAAGGAAAAATGATCGGCGGGTTCGCGGTCGTTGCTTATCCGGCAGAGTACGGGAACTCCGGCGTGATGACTTTTATCGTCAATCATGATGGCAAAGTCTTTCAGAAAAACCTGGGCAAAAATACCGCCGGGATCGCATCGGCAATGAAGGAATACAATCCAGATTCCACGTGGCAAGAAGTGAAACAGTAGTGAGCGTGAGGGGTACCGAGGGCCGAGTGACGAGGGGAGGAGCAAGCGTTTTTTCACTCGACGCACGTCATTCGTCTCCCGACACTCGCCACGATTTTTCTTTAAATTTACCAATGAGGAGAACATATGAATCATTCAAAACTTTTAGCGACAACCCTTTGTAGTATTTTTTTGTTTTTTACTTCCGGTTGCGTGGCGACTCGAGATTGGGTCCAGAGCTGGTCCCGGAACAATTGTTCCCGATAAATAAAAGAGTCTCTGAAACAGAAGCTAGCATGACCCAGATGGGGGGACGAGTATCCAATGTTGAGGGTCAAGTTCAGAAGATGTCCAGCCAGATTGCGGAGCTTGACAGCCGATTAAAACAAACCGATGCAAAGGCTGAACGAGCGTTGGAAAACCTACAACGGCTCAAGCTCGACAGAAGGTTGGTGCTCGACTTTAAGCAAGGCGCATTCTTCGCATCAAACTCAACCGTCCTTACCGACCAAGCCAAAAAAGAGATCGACAGTTTTTTAAGTGATCTGCGCGGAGATGCAGATGGGATGGGTAACGTCTTGCTTGTTGTGGCCGGTCATACCGACAACACTGGGACCGTAAAGTACAACTACGAATTGGCCAAGATAAGAGCGGAGAATGCGGCCAGTTATCTCACAACTGAGAAGAAAATCAATCCTGCACGCCTCACTGTTGTCTCCTATGGCGAGACTGCCGCTGTGGCGGACAATGCCACGGAGGCGGGCCGCGTCAAGAACCGCCGAGTTGAGATTCTTGTCTACAGAGACACCATTATTGTCGGCTCCGCCGGACAGGTCGCGCCTGGAGGTCAACAGCAATCGACTGTGAGGTAAAGGAATCTAGCCGAAGAACTGTCGAGTGTGAAGCGTGGGGAGAATTCTTCCGCGCCTCGGCACTCGTCCCTCGACGCACGATACGGGGCATTTGCGGAAAGGAACAAATTTCATGTTTGACGTTCATCGTAGCCTACACCCGTTTGTTACATCGTATCTAGCGGGCTTGTTGCTCGCTGGCTGCGGGGCGGCTACGGTAACTCCGGCTTTCCCTACTTCAAATACGCTCGCGCGGCCCGACCGGGTGTTAGTGCACGACTTTGCCGTCACTCCGGACGAATCGGAAATGAACTATGGTGTCGATTCTCGGACGTCCGGAGGAACCGGATCGGCGCGACAGACTCAAGATGACATTCGGGTAGGAAAATCATTTGCGAAAGCGCTCACTGACAACTTAGTCGCAGAGCTCCGTCGTCGGGACATCGATGCCTATCGCGCAACCGAAGCGGCCCCGCCCGGAGAGAACACCGCATCGATTAAGGGGCGGTTTCTGCGCGCGAGCCAAAAGGGTGAAAACACGCTCGTCGGCTTCGATCTAGGCAGCGGCCAAGTGCGAACGCATATATGGATCCTCCAAGGAACCGAGCTCAGATTAGGTGTCGTGGCGGAAGCCGATACCGTGACCCCCACCGATCTAAAGCCTGGATCAGGTCCGATGCTTGGCGCTGCAGTCGAAGCTGGCGCCAAACAGACGGGGGCACAAGTGGCCGAGCGGATCGTTGATTATTATAAGCGGCGGGGGTGGATTGAGTAATGCGACCTCATATGAGTCATGACGCAGGGTTGTTTGTCCCTAATTTGCAATGGATTTCGCGGGATTACTTATGCTGCGACGCGCGATGCTTTTCTGGCTGAGCGCAGTCTTGCTTGCCGGCTGTGTGAGGGCGAACCTGAGACCGGCGTTGCAGCCGACGGCGCCCTTGCCGAGCCCAAGCAGCGTGTTGGTCTACGATCGTGTCGTTACCGCTGAGGAAATTAAGCTTCATCGTAGCTCGACACCAAGCGACCTCGGGTGAGGAGCACCACGGCCTCAGGAAAAAGATGTACCTCGGAAAAAGCGCCTCGCGGACGTTTCCGGTTCGGTTGGGAGCATCGTACGTACTAAACCCGCCTAAACGAAAGCTCTATGGAAAGAATGGTTATTGCAACCTTGTGTTTTTCGCTAGCAGCGGTCGCCTATGGAGCTGAGCCGAATGTATCGTTTGTTAAGAAGTTTCAAATTCCCGGCTCGGCCGAAGTGCTCGTCGTGGCCGAGGGGGATTTTGAGCCGCGAAGCACCGGGAGCTATGCGCTAAGGATATATGGGGGAAGTTCTAAAGAGTTTCCGACGGACGATTTTATTGTCGGACTCATACGGCCGAGGAATGGGACAATTGAAGCCGTGAGATTCGATGACATCGATGGCGACGACAGAGCCGAAATCGTGGTGATTATCCGCTCCGTCGGTTCGGGTGGATATCTTTCGGCCGACGCGTTTCGTTATCGAGCGCGCTCGCTCGAGTGGGTGGTATCGGTAGCAGCCCTCGATAAAGCAGCGGATCCGATTCGGGCTTTGCGCGACAAGTTTAAGGTGCTCACGGAAACAAAAGGTTAAGTGAGATAATCTCTGTATTGCTTGTCTCCACTATTCTGTACGCGATCCAAATTTTCCACCATTGCGGTTTTACATTCTTTCTTTCGAATTTCAAACTTCTATTCGAACCGCTTCGTACACATTATTGGACCAAAGTCCAATACACAATTATTTCAATCTTCGCTAAAAACATTTTGCAGGGGACCGCCAGCGGAACCGGTGTCATCCATTCAATTCCCGAAAGAAACGTAACAATTCGCGAAGGAGGAAATCTCATGATGTGTAACGCGGTACGCTCTCTCGTTGGAGTGTTGGCGGTTTGTTTTGTTGCTGCATGCAGCCAAACCGGAATTCGCAAAACGGCTCTGACGTCTGAGACAAACCTGCCCCGGCCCAGCCGGATCCTCGTCTATGATTTTGCGGTGAGCGAGCGAGAAGTCAGAGAATATCAAGGCATCATGCGCCAACAGCCGACGATCAAAGATGCTGCCGAACGGGAACGCCTGCTCGCGCGAGAGGTAAAAGATGCTCTCGCCGAAGAACTGGTCGATGCCCTCAAGCCTCTCGGGTTCGTCGCTGAGCGTGTTGCGCGTGGAACCAGGGCTACGGCTAACGATCTGGTGATCGACGGCCAGTTCCTGACCGTCGACGAGGGAAATCCTTTGCACCGTTTGGTTGTTGGCTTCGGCACAGGAGGGTCCGCGGTGCAAACCCAAGTGCAAGTTTACCAGGCACCGGAAGCCCGTAAGCTGCTGGAATTCACGACGCAATCGGACAGCAGCAAGATGCCGGGCGCGGCCGCCACTCTGGGTGCGGGTGCGGTGGCCCAGGGCGGTGTTACGGCTGGAATGGTAGTCGCCAACGCCGCAGCCTCGGGAGTGAAGACTTACAAATCGGATGTGGCGCGAATGGCTGCGGCGAGTGGCGACCAGGTAGCGCGTTACTTGTCCGAGTTTTTTGCCAAGCAAGGTTGGATAAGACCCGACCAAGTACGCAAAGCCAGAATAGTTTATTGATCTGTTTCGTTTGGTCTCGCGCCGCGCGGGCTGCGACTAACCAACTCTCATATTTGGAGCGAACAATGAGACTCTATGCGGCCATGCAACAATATCGTCGATGGATCGCGGTCATCGTGATTAGCAGCTTGGCCGCGCTCACTGGATGCGTTGCGTACGAGCCGGTTCCTGCTCCCGCGCCGAGTCCGTTTGATCGTTCTTGGAGTGCGGCACTGGCAGCGGCGCAGGATGAAGGTGTGAGAATCGCATCCGAGGATCGAGCAAGCGGAGTTATCCGCGGTTTCCGCGACGAGCAAGAGGTAACGATCAATATCCGGACTCAAGCCGACGGCGGCGCTCGCGTGGAGATCAGCGCGCGAGGGCCCAAAGGATCGGATCCTGGATTAGCCGGCAGGATATCGCGCGCCTACGACAGGCGCATGGGACGATGAAATAGACTTGAATCTTCATTAACGCAAAAAGAAAGCGAGCGCCCTTCGCATCTCAATTTTTCGGGTTATTTTTGTGCGCGCTGATTTTGTCTTTTCTCGCCGCGGGTTGCGCCACGCCATTGGCGTCACTCGGGGCAGCACTCAGGACACCTACTAGGCCCGCACCGCCAACGTGCTGTCCGTGGGCAAGCCAAGTAGTTGGTCTACCCAGCTCCTGCACCGCGCGAACCTGACGGAGAAGTATGACGCAGACCCCGAAGGCGCGTTAGAGGAAATGCGCGAGACGTTGATCCGTCAGTCCAACTCCTGACGGCTTTTTGCGTTATCGGAATTGTGCCTTTATTACGCTGAAAAAAAAATGGCAAAAACGATCACTATCTCGCTTCAGCCGTCTACGCCTACGCTTTTCTATTTCGCGAATCGTATACCTCATCTCGCATTCGCATTTTTTGAGTCTCGATACTTGTTAGCTCTCTCACTGCTGTTTAGTCGCGTCCGGACACCAGTTCGAGTCAGAATTCAAACTCCCATCCCGTATCTGGAACCCCTGTTGGACCAAGGTCCAATATACCCGCTTGGTCGGTTTACGTTATTTTCCCACTAGGGTTCCAATGCAAGGTGGAAACGCAAACGGAGAAGGCCGGCTCGCATTCCACCATTGGGTCTCGAGTTCTATGCTCCATGTTTCTGATGAGCTGCGGATGTGTTTTTTCTGACGTGAGAGAGATGCCTCCCGCTCTGGTAAGATCTCGCGGATTGCTGCGATCGTTTCTTTGCTCTTCGCTCATCGCTGGGCTCCTTGCCTGTTCGCTAGCGCCAATTTTGGTCGGGGCGGCTGAAGAAGAGAAAACGGAGTCAGCAAAAGCTCCGGCGCCTCCGGCGGCTTCGGCACCTGCGGCGCCGGCTACGATCCCGCTCGCCGATATTGCCACATGGGCCACCGCAGTATCCAACCTAATCGGTAATCTGACAGCGGGCGCAAAGCCCAGCGCGCAAATCGAAAACATCGCCAAGACGCTTCCTGAATTGAGCGAAAAGTTGGACGCGCAATTCGCCGCCACGACAAAGAGCCTGGAAGCGGAGCCTACCCTCGAAACGTTGCAGAACGAGCAGCAGCTATGGCAGGCCGCGCAATTACAGGCGACCGGATGGCTGAACGCGCTGACGCTGGAAGCCACCAAGCTACAGGATGCGTTGAATCGACTCGCTGAATTGCAAAAACTTTGGAGCAGCAGTCGCGCGTCGGCGCAGACGGCAAAGGCCCCTGATCCGATTCTGCAGCAGATGGATGCAACGCTCACAGCTATTATCGATGCCCAGGCGCCTTTGCAGGCGCAGCGTGCCAACATCTTGAATCTGCAAAGCCGGGTGGCGGAGGAAGCGACGAGATGTGGGACAGCGCTTCAGCGAATTGCCGATTTTCAGCAGAAAGCTGTCGCCGGTATCCTCGCGCGGGACGCGCCACCGATCTGGACGATCAATTTGTGGTCCGATGCGGTCGCCGCGCTGCCCGAGCATGCCGGCAAGATTGCCAGCGCCTATTGGACGGATGTTGCCGAATACCTCCGCGACCCGCGCCAGGGCGGGTCTCTCCATCCCGCCATCCTCATTTTCTTAGCCCTGGTGTTTTCGGTGGCGCGGCGCAAGATCGCTGTGTGGGAAAAGTCCGGCTCGGATGCATCGTCGGCGATCTTGGTCTTCGAGCGACCCTACGCAGCAGCGTTGGCCACCACTCTGGTTTTCGTGACCGCGCCTTTATTTTTTCAGTTGCCCACCGCGGTGCGACAATTGCTGACAATCATATCGCTGGTGCCGATGCTCCGACTGGTGCGGCCAAAGATCAGTGCCTCGATCGCGTTCGTACTCTATGCGTGCTGTTTTCTCTTCGCGCTGGATACCCTGCGCCAGACCTTTGCAGGCATACAAGTAATCGGTCAGGCGATCCTGGTCGGCGAAACCCTCGCCGCGATCATCGTGCTGTACTCGATACGCCGCCACTATCGGCAAATCATTGCTGCGAGAGCGGAATCTTCCGGTCTGATGGTCCTGAAGGCGGGGCGATTTCTTCTCATTATCGTTCTCCTTGTCGCGCTATTGGCGGCGGTGGCAGGCTATACGCGCCTGGCGCGTCTATTGACGCCGGGTATTCTTGCCGGCGGCATCCTGGGCTTGGCAGCGTTTGCGTCCCTTCGAGTGGGCGGCGGAGTCGTCGCGCTGGCGCTGCGCGTGTGGCCGCTGTCCTCGCTGCAGATGGTTGCGCACCATCGAGAACTTCTGGAAAGACGGGTTTATCGGCTGCTTATTTGGATAGCGGTCGGGGGCTGGTTGGTCCGCTACCTGAGCTATCTCGGTCTTCTGGATCCCGCGTGGTCCTTGGCGAACGCCCTGCTCGCAACCAAGCTGGAGCGCGGCTCCATCTCCATCTCCATCAGCGATGTCCTAGAATTTTTTCTGACCGTTTGGCTAGCGTACTTGCTGTCACGCTTTCTTCGCTTCGTTTTGCAAGAAGATGTCTATCCGAGAATCGATCTCGCCCCCGGTTTGTCCTACGCCGCTTCCAGCTTGCTCAATTACGTTATTCTCGCCGTCGGCTTCGTGGCGGCACTCGGTGTGCTCGGGGTGGATTTTTCCAAGGTAAGCCTGCTGGCCGGCGCTTTCAGTGTCGGCATCGGCTTTGGGCTGCAAGGTGTTGTCAATAATTTTGTCTCCGGTCTTATCTTGCTATTCGAGCGGCCGATCCATGTCGGTGATACAGTGGAGGTTGGCAATCTTACGGGCACGGTGCGACGGATCGGTATAAGGGCGAGCGTGATCCACACTGGCGCAGGGGCCGATATCATCGTGCCCAATTCGCAGCTGGTGACGGATAAGGTGACCAACTGGACGCTCAGTGATCGCTTGCGCCGCGTCGATCTGCCCGTCGGCGTAGTCTATGGGGCCGATCCCAAAAAGGTGATCGAGCTGCTTGAGCAGGTGGCGCGCGCGCACCCGGATGTATTGCGCGAGCCCGCGCCCCGCGCCCTCTTCATCAACTACGGCGCCAGCTCGACCAACTTTGAGCTGAGCGTGTGGCCGAGCCACTTCAACCAAGCGGCTGAGGTCAGGAGCGACCTGGCCGCGGCCGTGTACGATGCGGTCAATGCGGCGGGCATGTCATTCCCGTTGCCACACCGTGAGCTATGATTGCCGCATGACGCCGACGCCTCGAAGGAAAAGAATTCCCCGGAGGAACCGTTTGTTGCGCCGATGAAAGATGATTTGCGCGACCGATGAAATGTTGCGCAGCCATAACGCCTCAGACTTGATGACTTCGATATCATACTTCGACCAGGCTGTGGCGGAATCACCATATTCCTCCACACACCCGGTCCCACCGCTATCACCTCGCATTGGACCAAAGTCCAATATCGGCGCTTTTCGAAATTCGCTAATACAATTTCGCGCACTGTGTGTTGGCAAGATTCGAATGCCATGCGCTTAGCTACGAAATGTATTTTATTTTTCGGTTCGCTGGAAAAACGCGGTTGTGAATACTCGAAGGAGAGAGAAAGAAATGGATCGCACGCTGCTTCGGTTACTAGTCGCTGGGAGTCTTTTGGTGGCTTTAAGTGTTTCGTCCACACATGGGCAGGTACCGGATGGCACGCTGAAGATAACCAGCAGGATGGTTGCCCCAGGCATCGGGCTTTCATGGGGCGAAGGTGTATTGACCTACAATGGCCGAGATTATCCCTTCACTTTCAAGGCCACTGGGCTTTTCCGAGACGTCGACACCAAGATCGCCGCTGCGGAGCTATCTGGTCAGGTCTTTGATTTAAAAAAACCGGAAGATTTTGGCGGCAACTACCAGAAGGTTGAAATGCAGACCTCCGAGAGCGGCAGCACGAGTCGCGCCACGATGAAGAATCAAAATGGCGTCGTCGTCAATTTGGCATCGACGATTAATGGACGCAAATTCAATCTCGCGCCATGATTGTGTTGCAATCCCATGATTTTTCGCGAGCTCAGCTGTCGCCTGTTGGTGGCAAGAGTCATACTGATTCTCTTTTCGCAATCGCAAGTAGACAGCTTAGAAAACAAGTACGGACACCCGATCCGCACGTGCTTGAAAAAAATATCCAGGGGAGCCGACCGAACGAAAGCCGGATACGGAGCAGAGTCTGAAGATGGACGGGAATGCCAATGCGGCTTTGAATGAGGAGGACGAAAGCATGGAGTTCGAAACCGGGAATTCTTCATATACGACAGAACAAACAGGCCTCGGCGCAAGTAGCACCGCATCTCTCTTTCAGCCGGACAAGCTTCTGTCCGCGCAGTATTTCGATGATCGCCGCAGAAAAGCGCCTCTAGAACCGGTGAAAAGACTGATGTTGGCAATCTTGGAAGATGCCATCAATTGCTTCCAGGATAATCATCGGGCGCGGTGCGGAAAAAGCCAACGGCTTTTCGCCGAAGCCCAGGAATGGATCTTCGGCGCGAGTGATTGGCTTTTCGGATTTGAAAACGTTTGCAGTGCTCTGGGGTTTGACCCCCGATACATTCGTGCAGGGTTGCTGGGTTGGACGGAGAAGCAATCATCCAAGTATCGTAAATGTCCTGCTTTGCCAAGGAACAAAGATATCTTTTGCTAGAAAGTACCGACCGAATTTCTTGCCACCACCTCCTAGGTAACGGCAAAGAAAATTGGGTGGGAAGGCGTTTGTTCAATTGCATTTGATTCTCCGCGCTGCAATGATAGACGCAATCAGAAGGGTTAAACATGAAGGAGACAATCTCTTGGCTGCTTTGGATTCCGACGCTGTTGATCCTGCTAACCTGGCTGGTCAACGCTTACCTTGTGTCGTAGAAAGGGTTCTTTCTACGGCTAAAAAATCGGTCGTTTCTCTCCCGTTGGACCAAGGTCCAATATCGAGGATTTCAACTCTTTGCTACAAGAACGGTAAAGGAGCTTCGACTGAATCGGTAGGTACAGATGCTAGGCGGCGCAGCAAGCCGAGATCGAACGGCAGCAGCGAGAGCTCGATCAACTCAAAGCGCAGCAAGCGCGGTAGCGAGAGGGTGCTGTTAACGCACACGGACCGCGCAACGATAGGTTAAGTGCGCAAAACTTAAAGCGGTGTCAAATTGAAAGGAGGAAAGAAAATGAATCGGAAATTAGTTGGATTAGCGATTATCGGGGCTATGTTGTTGATAGCACCGATCGGGCGCGCGGCCGAAGAGAAGCCAGATGCCACAGTGAAGATGACCGGAAAAGCACTCTCAGCGGGTGTGGGATATTCATGGGGCAGCGGTACTTTGACTTATCAGGGGAAGGAGTACCCATTCAGCATCAGCGGGCTTTCGGCGGGCAACATTGGCGCTAGCAGCGCAGAACTGTCCGGTGAGGTATTTAATCTCAAGAACCTTGCGGACTTTAACGGAAACTATACCAGTGCGGGCGCAGGGGCTACGGTTGCCGGTGGCGGCGGTGGTATGACGATGAAGAACCAAAACGGCGTTACCATGAACGTTGCAGGGACAACAAGAGGAGTGTCGTTCAAACTCGGAGTTGACGGCATGAAAGTAGAACTCAAGAAATAGTCAAAGCACTAAAAAGACTTGACGCCGCTTTAAGTTTTGCGCACTTAACCTATCGTTGCGGGGAAAAGGGGAAGAAAAATGAATCGGAAATTAGTCGGATTGGCGATTATCGGGGCTATGTTGTTGATAGCGCCGATCGGGCGCGCCGCCGAAGAGAAGCCAGATGCCACAGTGAAGATGACCGGAAAAGCACTTTCAGCCGGGGTGGGATATTCATGGGGCAGCGGTGTTTTGACTTATCAGGGGAAGGAGTACCCATTCAGCATCAGCGGAATTTCTGCGGGTGACATCGGCTTTAATGTCGCAGAGTTGTCCGGTGAGGTATTTAATCTCAAGGACTTTGCGGACTTTAACGGAAACTATACGAGTTTCGCTGCGGGGATCACAGTCGCTGGTGGCGGTAGCGGTGCGACGATGAGGAACCAAAACGGTGTGGTCATGAATGTTTGGGGGACGACTCAGGGCCTGATGTTCAAACTCGGAGTTGACGGCATGAAGGTGGAACTCACGAAATAGTACAAGCTCTGAGAGGAGTGTCAGAAGAATTTGAGTGCAATCGCGCACAATGGGGTGCCGACGCCGATAAGAGAATTATCACGATTGTCTCGGCATTCCTATTGGCTGTTTTCTTTCCACGGCTGCTCCAAGCCTCTTACGATCCGAAAAATAAGCGCGGCTGTGAGACGCCTTAGCAGCGCGCTGATCGTGATCAGAGCACGCCCGGCAAGAACACGATGAAGAAGTGCAACGGAGGCTTCAGGGGACAGCAATAGCAAAGCGGAAGCACACCCAACTCGAAGCGCAGCAAGTCGGGTAACAACAGGATACCCCTTGATTGAACAGCTCAGGGGAATGATCGGCCGAAACACCACTGAAAAACACCCGCAATTCATATTCATCAACACACGGTTCGAGAGCCGGCACCCGGTCCCACCGCTTTCACCTCGTATTGGACCAAGGTCCAATATAAACGCTCTTTGAATTTCGTTAGAAGAGTCTCGCGTAGTGTGGCTGGCGAGACTCGATCGCAACATGGCGGCGAAAATTATTTTGCAGTCCGTGCGGAAGCCGTGCTCGTGACCGCTCGAACAGGGGAGAAAACATGGCTCGCATACTAATTGGATTACTATTCGCCGGGAGTGTTTTGCTGCTGCCAAATGTTTCGCCAGCTTCCGCGCAGGAGCCGGACGGTACGCGGCTCAGGCTCTAGCGCAACGATGAAAAATCAAAACGGTGTAGTTGTGAGCCTGGCGTCGACTATTGAAGGACGCAAGTTCAATCTCGCGCGCGAGGGCATGGATATCGAGCTCAAAAAATAGAATAGTCGCCGCGCAAAAAAGACAACAAAAGAATGAAGGATGAGTTAGGCGACCGCAAAAAAGGATCCGAGTCTGGGTATGAATTTCGGCATCACTCGATAATCCATAGCGCCTAAGACATCTGTACCAAAGCTCACGAATACCGCTTGCTGGAATCGCGAAAATGTCCGCGATGATGTCAACAAAAGCAAACTATGCCAGCAAATGTCGGCGGTTCCTCGCTTTAAGCTTGATAGCATCGAGCGTCGGCTTTACTTCATTTCCGGCTGTAGCCGGCGAGACCTTGACGCGGGTTCAATCGCGCCGACTGTTAAACTGCGGCGTCAGCGAAGGACGCGTTGGGTTCTCATACCAGGATGCAAAGGGGCGCTGGTTGGGTCTGGATGCGGACTTCTGTCGGGCGGTTGCCACCGCGGTTATCGGCGACGCCGAAAGAGTGAAATTTATCCCGCTGTTGACCGCGGCACGGTTCGTTGCTCTGCGCTCGAACGAGATCGATGTTCTTTCGCGCAACACTACGTGGACTATCGGACGTGAGGCCGGCCTCGGGGTCCATTTTGTCGGAACGCTTTTCTACGATGGCCAGGGGTTCATGGTGCCGGGCAAGTCGCGGGCGAAGAAAGTCGCAGACCTGAAAGGCGCAAAGATCTGTGTCACCGAACGAACCACATCCGAAGAGAATCTCGCCGATTATTTCGGCTCGAGCGGCTGGAGGTACCAGGCTGAGTTGTCGAAGACGATGGAAGAGTCAAGTCGAAAGTTTATGGCCGGAGAATGCGCAGCTTTTACCGCAGACCGGTCCAATTTGGCCGCGATACGCTTGAGCGTGCCCGATGGAGCACGAGATTACGTGATCTTGCCAGAGCAGATTTCCAAGGAGCCCCTCGGTCCGGCGATTAAACGCGGCGATGAAGAGTGGTTGGTCTTGCTGAAGTGGATCTACTTCGCGACCATTGCTGCCGAAGAGTTGGGAGTGACAAGCAAGAATCTTCGGAGCAAAACGCAAACCAAAACCGACCTACGGTTGGCGAAATTTGTCGACGACAGCGGCGCGTTCGCCAAACAGCTCGGGGTCAATCCCGGCTGGGTTCGGCGCATCATTGAATCGGTAGGGAATTATGGCGAAATGTTCGAGCGCAACTTGGGCCAGGGCAGCGCGCTGAAGCTAGAGCGGGGCCCGAATCGATTGTGGACCCAGGGTGGCTTGATGTATGCTCCGCCGTTTTTATGACCCTATCGGCTGCTGAAAAGACCCTTGAGAGCCAATAACGCAAAGAAACGCGCTTTGTCGTTTCGATTGAAGAGAGAAATCCTTGCGATCCTCGGGGGTCGCTCGGGCCATGCTTTGCGCACGGCACTTTTGGTCTGGTTCGGCAGCGGCAACTCAGGAGAAATACGCTAGAAATTTCATGACGGAATTACAAGTCTTTGTCACCGTTACGGTGTTATTCGGCCTCATCGTCGTCCTTCTCCTTGACTGGCTCGACATGACCGTGGCAGGCCTGCTGAGCGTTAGCGCTCTCATCGTTTTCGGTATTTTATCGGAGAAGGACGTTTTGAACGTGGTGAGCTCCGGTGGCGGAGTTCTGGCGCTCCTGTTCGGCGGCATGGTCGTGGCACGAACGCTCACGCCGACCGGGATTTTTGAGAATGTCGGCGCGCGTTTTCTGATTCTGACTCGTGGCAGCGGCAAGCGTTTTCTCCTCGGACTCATACTGCTGATCGCGCCCGTGTGCGCCTTCCTTCCGAACGCGACGGTCGTGATTTTGCTCGCACCAGTGATCATCCGCGTAGCCGTGGCTCTGGAAGTGAGCTTTGTCGCGCCGATGATTCTCGCAGCGATCATCAGTAACTCCGCCGGCCTTCTTACGCTGGTGGGAGATCCGGCCACGTTCCTGGTAGGCAGCGCGATGGGCATAACCTTCATCGAGTATCTCGGTCGAGTTGCGCTCGGCGGGTTGTTGGCGTTGCTCGCGCTCATACCGTTGCTGCCACTACTCATCAAAGACATCTGGACAGTCAGCCGGCGACTGCCAAACGACATTTCATTGCCGCGGCTCCAGGAGCCGTTGCTTGGCGTTCTCGCACTGCTACTGCTGGCTGCCATGGTTATGCTATTTCTATTCGGCGAGCTGTTGCCGATCCAGATGGTCCCGCCCGCAGTGGCTATCGTTGTCTGCTCACTGGCGCTGTTGATCGTCTATGCGGTGAAAGTCGAACCGGTACAAAAAGTTCTCGGCGACATCGATTGGAAAACGCTGATTTTCATCGCCTGCATGTTTGTCCTGGTAGAAGCCCTCGTCAAAGCAGGTTTTCTTCAGACCGTGGCCGATGACATTTTCAGACGCTTCGGCACGAATCATTTAGCGGTCGGCCTTTTCTTATTGTTGGTGGTGGGTTTGGTTTCGAGCGTGCTCGCTAATATTCCCGTTGTCGCCGCGTCGGTCCTCATGGTCAAAAGCTATTTCGTGATCTCCCAGGTTGTGCCGGAAGAGGCATTGGGCGCGGGTTTCACGGATTGGCCATTGACGACTCTACCGATTTTCGTGGCCATGATGTTTGGCGGCACGTTGGGGGGGAATGCCACTCTCATCGGCGCCTCGGCGAACATTGTCAGCGGTGGAATTTGCGCGGCTCACGGTAAACCCATTCGATTCATGAAATTTATGCGCTACGGCGTACCGATAACTCTGGCACAGTTGACCGTCGCAGCGATCTACGTAACAGCAATGTATTACTTGCTTTAGCCGGCGCTGATTGTGTCTACGGTTACGTGGTCTGTTTCCAAGCTGTGACCAGAACTAACGAAAGATAGTAAAAGACCAAGTCCCATCGGATCGATGATGACGAGTTTTACCACTCCAACTCCAATCATGAGAAAATAGTCACGGGAGGTAATATGGCATTTACCATCACTGACGCGACCGGTCCGGTCATCAGTGCCAAGATCAGCGGCGATCTCAGCAAGGCTGAAGTCAGTCAGGTCCAGGCTGCCGCACTGAAAGCAATCCAGCGCTGGAGTAAAATTAGCGCGCTGTTCGTCCTCGAAAATTTTCAGGGCTGGAAGAAAGAGGGCGATTGGGGCGATATCAGGTTTTTGACCGCGCACGATAAAGACATCGTCAAAATCGCCGTTGTCGGAGATGAGGAGTGGCGGGATCTCATTTACGCCTTTCTCGCCAAAGGATTTCGCCAAACTCAGGTTGAATATTTTCTTCCTGGTGATCTTGAAAAAGCGCGCGGGTGGCTCGAAGCAAACACTCCATAAGCCGCCACCGTGACAACAAAACTAAACCATGGAGCTCGAGGCCGATTTTCATTCTGGATCGCGATAAGTTTTTGGTTCTCTTTTGTATCCTGCTCGATGGCAGTGAAAATGCCTAGCGTGGTAGATGATCGAGTTGAACATTTGCTCCGAAGCGAAGCAGAGCGCATCGTAGCCGTCAGCGAAGACCGGGACAATTTCTCGCAGTATCAGTTCTTTCTTTCGGACTTTCCGCGCCAAGATCTTTTCGGCATGAGCATCGGCAATAGACGGATTTATATTAGTTACAGGCTCGCATCACTCGCATTAAGGGACTCCGGTCAGCTCTGGGTGCTTCGGCAAACCGTCGCCCATGAGATCGCGCATGAAACAGCAGGTCACGCCAAGCAGGAGCGAGTAAAGTGGCTAAACGCTGGCATGTTCAATCTAGGCGCTTCGGGCGGCGATGTCGGTTTGCCGTGGTATGTGAGATTATATAACTATTCGACGGACAAAGAAATCGAGGCGGATCGGATCGGGTTGGGTTATTGGAACAAACTCGGCTGGGATTGCCAGATTTGGGTGCGCATTCTGGAAACCTTCCAAGAGCAAAACTACATTGGCGACAGCTTTCATCCTACGGACAAGCGATTGCAGCAAGCCCAGAACGTCTGCGAGCTCGATTTCGGAGGAAGGGAAATTCGAAGCACAAAATCCCAATCCGAAACAATTTCACACGGTCAAACTAAGGAAAATTTCAGACACGCTCCATCCGGCTTCGGCGTCTCGGATTTCGATATTCGGATTTCGAATGTTGCTCCATGAGCAGCACGATAAAAATATTTCCAGGATTGCCGTGGTCGGGGACGAGAAATGGCGGGATCTCATGTACGCATTTCTCGCCAAAGGGTTTCGCCAAGCCGCGGTTGAATATTTCCTTCCTGACGAGCTTGCAAAAGCGCGCGCGTGGTTGTCGGCGTCATAATCCCTGGCCGCTATTGGCCTAAGGTCCAATATAAAAAATCAAAAGGCTTTGATAGTCAGAATTCGCTGTTCATGCAGACTGAACAGCTTTGTCGTTAGCGAAAATCGAAAGCGTAACAGCAACCGTCTTACCTGTGTTGTAAGGAAGACAGTAAATGCTAGATGTCATCGTTATCGGCGCTGGACCGGCAGGTGTTGTTGCCGCGCTCCGTGCCGCCGACTTGGGTGCCAAGACAGCCATGATCACTCGCGACGAGTTTGGCGGGATGGCCGCCAACGACGGACCGGTGCCGGTTCGGACGTTGGCTCATGCCGCTCGGTTGATCCGAGAAGCCCGCCAACTCAGTCTGTACGGCATCAGCGTCGGCGAGCCAGTGCTCGATTACTCGCGTCTGCTTGCACGCGTTCGGTCGGTCGTGGACGACGTGCGAGCACACTCAGCTTTCCGCCAGCAAGTCGATTCGGTAGGGGTCACTGTGTATGAGCGGGTAGGTGATGCGCGCTTCGTTGATCCCCACACCATCGAAACGACCGGTGGTCTGCGGCTTCAGGCTGAAAAATTTGTCATTTGCACCGGCGGCGTGAGCCGACGACTCTCCGTTCCGGGCTCCGAGTTGACGGCTAGTCATAGTGACGCCTGGCATCTGACCTCTGTCCCACCGTCGATGTTGGTCATAGGTGGAGGAGCGACGGGAGCTCAGGTTGCTTCGGTCTTCAACGCCTTCGGTTCACGGGTTCAACTCTTTCAAGCCGGTCCGCGCATTCTCCCTACCGAAGACGAGGACGTATCCGCTGCGGTTGCGGCAGCCTTCCGTCAGTCGGGAATTGTCGTGCGCGAGAGCTTCGGAGTCATCGAGTCTTTTGAGAAGACACCGAACGGCGTACGGATGATTTTTGCCAAAGACGATAGACGAGAAAATGCCGAAGCTGCGCTCGCAGTCGTGACCGTGGGGTGGACAGCTAACACGGCGGCGCTAGATCTCCCAACCGCGGGCGTCGAAACCAATCATCGAGGTTTTGTGCAGGTTGACTCGTACCTGCGGACCTCTGCGCCACATATCTTTGCTGCTGGGGATGTCACCGGGCGCTTGATGTTGGTTCCTCCAGCGATACAAGACGGCTTCATCGCGGCCACCAACGCCGTACGAGGTGCGACGATGACGCTTGATGAGAAAGTGAATCCGATCGGTAGCTTTACCGACCCGGAGTATGCACAGGTAGGCATGACCGAAACGAAGGCACGGGAAAAACATGATGTCGCGACTGCGATCGTTTACTTTGATTCGACCACGCGGACGATCATCGACGGGCGAACAGCCGGGTTCTGCAAGCTGATCGTCGATCGCGTGACCTATAAAATTCTTGGCTGCCACGTCGTCGGCGAGCGGGCGGTCGAGATCGCGCAAATAGCGGCGATCGCGATTGCCGCTAGCATGCGGGTCGATGAGCTCGCGCATGTTCCGCTTTCATTCCCCACATATGCGGGGATTCTGGGGAGAGTGGCGGCAAGCGCAACTCGCAAACTCAATCTGAAACTGGCTTGGCAGGCAAACTAGACGGAGAACGTTCGGTGTTAGTTGCGAACATACTCGCGGTTGAACCGTGTGCCGAAAATTGGTCCTTCGCTCGTAAACGAAGCGGCAGAATGTAGGTGACTATGGAACTTCTTCAGAAAGCATCTTCAGTTGCCATGCTCGCCTTCGTCCTCTCCAGCATGCTGGCGATGGGTTTGAATCTCACGGTCGGTCAAATCATCACCCCACTGCGCAATGTTCGACTAGTAACACTATCGCTGCTGGTGAATTTTGTTTTGATGCCGCTTGCCGCCACTGGCCTCGCCACTTTGCTGCGGCTCGACGAACCACTGGGTATCGGTCTGCTGCTGTTGGGGTCCGCGGCCGGCGCACCGTTCCTGCCGAAACTAGCACAGATCGCCAGGGGCAACCTTGCTTTCGCCGTGGGCTTGATGGTGCTGCTGATGGTCATCACGGTGGGCTATCTGCCGCTCGTCCTGCCGTTATTGTTGCCCGGCGTTTCAGTGAACCCGGCGAAGGTTGCTCGCTCATTGTTTCTGCTCATGCTGCTTCCGCTGGCCGGCGCGCTGGTCGTAAGGGCCCGCTTCGCCGAGGTCGCCGCGCGCACGAAACCGGTGCTCGATCGACTTTCCAATCTAAGCCTCATTCTGCTGGTGCTGCTGATCACGGTAGCGAACGTCAACAACGTACTGGCCGTGTTCGGCACGCGCGGGATTCTCGCCGGGCTGCTCTTTATCGCAATTGGCTTTGTCCTAGGGTGGTTCCTCGGGGGGCCGGATATAAACACACGGCGCGTTCTTGCGTTGGGCACTGCGCAACGCAACATTGCCGCCGCTCTGGTGGTGGGCAGCCAGAGTTTCAGCGACCCGAAAGTGGTCGTCATGGTGGTTGTCGTCGCGATCGTCAGTTTGCTTGTTCTCATGCCGCTATCGCGGAAGCTGGCCAAATATAAATCCGGTAAGGCGGAAAATCCTCCGATGGTGCAGCAGGAACTGAATACCAACAAAATGCAATAGCTAACCATAAGGAAGGGAGAAAAAAATGTCAGACGCACCCAAACAGAACGACTGGTCAAAACCCGCGGCGATGGCGATCCCGGAAGGCGGATACTTCAAGGACAAGATCGAGCAAGGCCGCTATGGTCCGATCTTCCCGAAGACCCCGGCCTGCTACGGCTTCTCGATCATCGCGAAGATCATTCCGGGCCGCGAACCGAACTTCTACGAGTATGCGAGAAATATCGAGAAGGCGGTCGCGGGACAGCCGGATTGCCTTGCGGTGCTCAAGCTGCACTATCTGCGCTGGAATCTCTTCAAGATCAAAGGTGACAATTACTTCCAGTATATGGGAATCTTCGACACTGATTTCGACAAATACACCGAAGACGCAGTGGCCATCTTCGCCGCGACGGGCCTGAACACGGTCTTCGAGAATCTTGAAGGTTTCCCCAAAGATTGGAAGACGAACGCACCGGCCTTCATCAAGTTTGTGCGCGATCACCATTGCCCGAGTTTCCTCGAATACGGCGAGTATCCCTATGTGAGCGCCGAGGAAATCAAGAAAGCCCTGAAACTCAAGGCGGCGTTCTCGGACATGCTCGATCAGATGCAGTGATCCGCAGGAGGATGGGACATGCTCGAGTTTGACGACATCCAGTATATTCTCTTGACCCGCGCGCCAGCGATCACGGGTCGCTACGAATTTCTGTCGTTTCGCAACGCTGCGGGCGGGCGGGCCTGGCTCGCCGCGGTGCTTGAGACAGTGCATTCAGTTGAGCAGGCTCGCGCTTCGGTCCAAAAGGACAACCGGTGGGTGTCGGTGGCTTTCACCTGGAACGGTTTGCGAGCGTTGGGCATGGACGAAGCCTCGCTGGCCACGTTTCCGGAAGAGTTCAAGCAAGGCATGGTGGCGCGGGCGGAAATGCTCGGCGACACCGGAGCCAATCATCCTCAGAACTGGGTGGGGGGCCTCGCCGGTCCCGAACTTCACGCCCTCGTCATCCTCTTTGCGCGCGACACGCAGGAACGCCAGCGCTGCGAGGCGGAGCACAAAAGACTGGTCGCGCGATGCGCGGGAGTGGAAGTACTCTCGTCACTCGATTTGGAGGCAACGCCGCCATTCGAGTATGCGCACGACCACTTCGGCTACCGCGACCGTCTCTCGCAGCCGGTTATCGAGGGAGCCGGTGAGGAGCCCACACCCGGTTCCGGTGGACCACTCAAGCCGGGTGAATTCATTTTGGGTTATCCCGACGAAGAGGGAGTCATCGCCAATTCACCGCAACCCGAGATCCTCGCACGCAACGGCAGCTACATGGCCTACCGTTGCCTGCAGGAGCATGTCGGCGCCTTTCGCGATTTTCTGCGCGAGCACGGCAAAACGCCGGAGGAACAGGAACTCATGGCCGCGAAGCTGATGGGGCGTTGGCGCAGCGGGGCGCCACTCGTGCTGACGCCGGACAAGGATGATCCCGCGCTCGGCGCCGATCCGCAGCGAAACAACGACTTCAACTACAAGCAAATGGATCCGCATGGTTATGCAGTGCCGCTCGGATCGCACATTCGCCGCATGAATCCCCGAGACACGGCGGCGAACATGAAGCGGCGACGTATGATCCGCCGCGGCGGCACCTACGGGCCGCCTCTGCCAGAAGAAGCTCCGGAGGACGGTATCGAGCGCGGCATCGCCGCCTTCATTATCTGCGCGAGCCTCATTCGACAGTTCGAGTTCGCGCAGAACGTTTGGGTGAACGACCGGAACTTTCACGAACTGGGCAACGAGCGCGATCCCGTCTGCGGCAACCAGGACGGTACCTTGGAATACAAAATCCCAAAGCGTCCGATCCGGAAAAAAATCACCGGTTTGCCGGCCTTCACGAGCGTCCGGGGCGGAGCTTACTTTTTTCTGCCCGGCCTCAAGGCGCTTCGATACCTCGCGTCACTCGGTGATACTCGATGAGTGATCCTGGATGCTATTCGCTTAAAGGACGCCAGCGCAGTAGGAGGATCCGACCATGAGCACCGTCATTCAGCCCCCACGCACCTACAATCAGAGCCACATCCCCCGCAAATACACGCCGGGCAAACGCAGGGTGAGCATTTACTGGACCTGGAGCTATCCGTGGGAGGCAAGCCGAAATGTCGAGGAAATGGACAATCGTTTCTCGACCATGACCGAGGTCC
>Ga0209375_1000693_pt1 | contig 27577 bp, 20 predicted proteins | sample GraSoiAngelo_131_FD_185888 | JGI IMG/M metagenome (GOLD analysis project Ga0209375, IMG submission 185888) | Grasslands soil microbial communities from the Angelo Coastal Reserve, California, USA - 14_0929_02_30cm (SPAdes) (version 2) | ecosystem: Environmental > Terrestrial > Soil > Grasslands ... | reverse complement strand
CTTCGAGATATTCAACTGCTCGACGCTCACCACCTGGGCGGGGATCACGCGGAACACGGCCATCGGCCCTTTGCGGTCGCGCGCCGCGTTCACGCGGAACCGGGCGAGCCCGGCGATTTCGTACGCGAAGTCCGAGTCGCCCGTCTCCTTCCACTCGCCGCGGTTGCGCTCCGGCATGACCGCCAGGAGCATCAGCTCGAGGTGCTCCATGCTGACCGGTGGTGTGGCCTGCCGCTTCATCTCCCCGTGCGTACGGAAGATGGGGGGCTCCCCCACGCGCAAATGCAGGTCCGAGGAGGCGGACTGCACGAGCTTCTTGAGCAGCTCGCCCAGGGCCCGCTCCGCGCCCTTGTACTGCGTTGCGGCGAAGTCGCCGGGTAGGCCGGCGGACGAAGTGGTCGCCGAGGCAGTCGCGGGCGCCTCGACCATGGGTGCGGCGGCAATGACGGAGGGCTTCGGCGGACGCGGCGGAGGTGCGGCGGACGGGGGGGCTCCCGCGACGGCGGGTGCCCGCTGGGCTGCCGGAGCGGGAGCCGCCGGGCTCGCCGCGGGAGGGGCCGCCTCGGCCGACCGGGCAGCGGCGGGACTCTCGATCCGCGCGACGACCGCCGTCAGCCGCCCCATGTCCGGCACGATCCGCACCCGCACCATGCCGCGGTCCGCCACGTACTCGAACTCTGTCTCGGCCATCTTGTCGATATGGTCCGCCGACTCGGAGGGCGCTACCTCCACGAGCAGTGCGTAGATGTGTTGATCGGTGAGGGGCTGCCGGCTCACCTTCCGCGGCTTGCCGTCCTTCACCATAGTGACGGGCTCATCCGGCAGGAGGTACAGCTGATCGCCCTTCTCCCGGAGCAAGACGTCGACGAATGGATCGATCCGTGGTGCCATCGCTCAGGCCAGTGGGCGCGCGTACAGCACGTACGCGCGGTTGACGTAATGGGTCGCCGCATGCGTCCAGACGGCGAAGAAGGGGTCGCGGGAGGCGTTGAGATAGTCGAGCAGGCGCGCGTGGTGCTCGGGCAGCTCGGCACTCGCCCAGCCCCCGATCTTGGACCCGCCCGCCAGGACCACCTCGACCCCGAGCATCCGCGCCGCCGAGAGCCGGGCCGGGTCGGCGATCGGCGCCTGGCGATCGACCGAGAGTGAGACCGTCTGTACCTTCGAGATGAGCAGGACGTCGTGGTTCGCCGCGGGCCGGAACGCGAAGAAGCCTTCGGGCCGGTTCAGGAGCTCCAGGACCGTCTCCGGACCGTCGTGGTGGGGGACGCGCTCCATCACGTAGATCTGGCCCGGCTGGGACGTCCCCTGCGTCAAGAGCAGATTCGCGGGGACGGGTGTGCGGGGAAGGGACAGGTCGGGCACGGCAGAATCATAATCACTTCGGCCCGCATTGCACTGAGACCGGCGGCGTCCGGGAACAACCGATCTGCTCGTCCATGCCGCTCGCAATAGGGCCGCAGGCGGTGGTTTGCGCCCCCTCGCGGGCCGTCTGCTCGGTGGGCCCGACGGCCGCCGCGCAGTTGGTCCGGCCGCGGAACTCCATGCACACGCGGCACTGCACCTTGGCTCGCGCGGTGGTCATGAAAAAAAACAGCGCCGCGACCGCGAGGACGGCGGCGATGCTGTAAAGTGTCGAACGCTTCATGATCCCAAACTAGGTACGGCGGCGAACCTGTCAACGACGAGAGCCGGGCGGAACGTCGCCGCCCGGCTCTCGCTGTCCCCGGTCCCGGCGCGCTTCCCTCAGCGCCTGGCGACCTTCTTCCGTCGCTCGGGCGATGGCTCGTGGAACTGCTGCTGCTCCGTCGAGCCCTCCATCGCGGTCACGGACGATTGCCCGCCGGTCGCGATCTGGGTGATCTCGTCGAAGTAGCCCACGCCGACGAATTCCTGGTGCCGCACGGCCGCGTAGCCGTCTTTTTCCGAAGCGAACTCGCGACTCTGCAGCTCTGAGTAGGCGGCCATCCCCTTGTCCTTGTAGGCGCGCGCCAGCTCGAACATGCTGTGATTCAGCGCGTGGAACGCGGACAGAGTCACGAACTGGAACTTGTAGTTCAGCGCGCCCAGCTCCTGCTGGAAGGCGGCGATCTGGGCCTCGCTCAGGTGCTTGCGCCAGTTGAACGACGGCGAGCAGTTGTAGGCCAGCAACTTGCCCGGGTACTTCGCGTGGATCGCCTCGGCGAACTTGGTCGCTTCCCCCAGATCCGGTTTCGACGTCTCGAACCAGAGCAGGTCGGCATAGGGCGCATAGGCGAGCGCGCGCGCGATGGCCGCGTCGACGCCGTCCCGCACCCGGAAGAAGCCTTCGGCGGTCCGCTCGCCGGTCACGAAGCGCTGGTCGTACTCGTCGCAGTCGCTGGTGAGCAGCGTCGCGCTGTTCGCGTCGGTGCGCGCGATCAGGATCGTGTCCACCCCGCACACGTCCGTCGCCAGCCGCGCCGCTACCAGCTTTGTGACGAACTCGCTCGTCGGCACGAGCACCTTGCCGCCCAGATGGCCGCACTTCTTCACCGACGCAAGCTGATCCTCGAAGTGCACCCCGGCGGCCCCGGCGTCGATCATGTTCTTCATGATCTCGAAAGCGTGTAGCGGGCCGCCGAACCCCGCCTCGGCGTCGGCCACGAGGGGCGCAAACCAGTAGGTCGCGTCGTCGCCCTTCATATGCGCGATCTCGTCGGCACGCTTCAAGGCGTTGTTGAGGCGACGGAGCAGGGCGGGAACGGAATCGGAGGGGTAGAGGCTCTGGTCGGGGTACATCTCGAGCGCGTTATTGGCATCGGCGGCCACCTGCCAGCCGCTCACATAGATCGCCTTGAGCCCCGCCTGCACCTGCTGGATCGCCTGATTGCCGGTGATCGCGGACAGCACGGCGACGTAATCGTCATCCTGGAACAGCTGCCACAGGCGGGCCGCGCCGTACCGGGCGAGCGAGTACTCGATGTCGATCGAGCCCCGCAGGCGGTACACGTCTGCCGCCGTGTACGGTCGGGTGACGCCCTTCCAGCGGCTCCCCGTCTTCCACGCGTGCTCGAGGGAAGTGATGTACGGCTGCTTATCCATGGTACCCGTCCGTGGTGGGTCGAGCGGTGTCAGTCCAGATACTCGTACGCTACCGTCGTGAGGAACTCCGCAAAGTCCGCGCCGGTAGCGAGCTCGGCCAGAATCCGGCCCGCTAGCGAAAACTTATCGTGCCCTGGGCCCTCGGGCCCTACCCGTTCGGGTAGGGCCTGCACCAATTCGGCGATGATTTGTAGCACCATAGCTGCACTCAGGGGTCGACCATCCTGCAGGCGGGCACCGTGGCGCAGCCACTGCCACACTTGAGCACGCGAGATCTCGGCCGTCGCCGCATCCTCCATGAGGTTGTTGATGGGCACGCAGCCCAAGCCGCCGAGCCAGGCTGCGAGGTATTGCAGCGCGACGCCGAGGTTGGTACGCAGGCCGTCCGCGGTGATTTCCCCGGCGGGCGTGGCCAGCAGGTCTCGCGCCGTGACGCGCACGTCCTCCCGCTTGCGACCGATCTGGTGCGGCCCGGACATGTGACCGTCGAACACCTCACGGGCGACGGAAACGAGGGCGGGGTGCGCGACCCAGGTGCCGTCGTGTCCCTGGCGGACCTCGCGCAGCTTGTCCTGGCGGACCTTCTCGAGCGCCTGGGCGTTCAGCGCGGGGTCTCGTTTGTTCGGAATCTGCGCCGCCATCCCTCCCAGGGCGTGAATCCTACGGCGGTGACAGGTCTGGACCACCAGGTCCGCGTAGGCGTGCAGGAACGGCTGCTCCATGGTGACGCGCGCGCGATCGGGGAGTACGCATTCGGGCCGGCGGCGCAGCTTCTTGATGTAGCTGAAGATGTAGTCCCACCGCCCGCAGTTGAGCCCGGCCGAGTGGTCGCGCAGCTCCCACAGGATCTCGTCCGTCTCGAACGCCGCGAGGATTGTCTCGATCAGCACCGTCGCGCGGATCGTACCGCGCGGAATCCCGAGCGCGTCCTGCGCGAACACGAAGACGTCGTTCCAGAGGCGCGCCTCGAGGTGGCTCTCGAGCTTGGGGAGATAGAAGTAGGGTCCCGAGCGGCTCGCGACGAGCGCCGCCGCGGTGTGGAAGAAGGTGAGTCCGAAATCGAACAACGACGCGGACATGGGCTGCCCGTCGACGACCAGATGCTTCTCGACCAGGTGCCAGCCCCGGGGCCGCACGACGAGCGTCGCGGTCCTGGGCTCGAGCGCGTAGCGCTTTCCATCGGGACTGGTGTAGGTGATCGTGCGGGTGACGGCGTCGCGCACGTTCTGCTGGCCGCGCACGTTGTTCTCCCACGTGGGCGCGTTTGAATCCTCGAAGTCCGCCATGAAGACGCTGGCACCCGAGTTGAGCGCGTTGATCATCATCTTCCGCTCCACGGGTCCGGTGATCTCGACCCGGCGGTCGGTCAGGTCGGGGCGGATCGGGGCGACGGTCCACTCGCTGTCCCGGATCTGCTTCGTCTCGAGCAGGAAGTCGGGCAACCGGCCGGCATCGAGCTCCTGTTGGCGCTCGCGCCGCCGCGCGAGCAGCCGTTGGCGCTCCGCCTCGAAGCGGCGTGCCAGTGCGCCCAGAAACCCGAGCGCGGCGGGGCTCAGAATGTCGGCACAGTCTGACGGTGGGGGGGTGACGACGCGGATGCCGGGATCGCTCGCGGGCATGACCGAAACATAATTGCTAGGTTAGACGGCCCACATGACCATCGCCCTCGGCCTTGTCGCCCTGTGCCTGCTCCTCCTGGGGGCCGCCGTGGGCGCGACGGCGCTGCGGGCGGTGCGGGTGCGGCACTGGCTGGGCGGGGCGGTCCGGGGACTCGGCGCGCTACTGCTGCTCGCGCTCGCCGCCCTGGCGGCCACGGTGACGGTGGGCCTGCAGGGCTACCGTGCCCTCACCTTCGAGGAGGTGGCGGCCACCGTGCGTACGGAGCCGGTGGCGCCGCAGCGTTTCCGCGCCACCATCACCCTGCCGGACCACCGCCTCGCGATGTACGACCTGGCGGGTGACGCCTTCTACGTGGACGCCCACGTCCTCAAGTGGCACCCGTGGGCCAGCCTGCTCGGCCTGCGCACGGTGTACGAGCTGGATCGCGTCGCGGGGCGCTACAACGCGGTGGCGGACGAGCGGACGCAGCCCCATACCGCGTACGAGCTCGGGCGCTCGAAGCCGGTCGATCTCTTCTCGATGGCGCGCCGCCGCCTGCTCGGGCCGCTGGTGGACGCGGAGTACGGGTCCGCGACGTTCGTGGCGGCGACCCGGCCCGCGATCTTCGAGGTGCGCGTCTCGACCACCGGTCTGCTGGCGCGGCCGGTGCCGAGCAGGCCGACTCCTTAACAGGGGCCCCAACCAAGTCGGCGCGGCCGGCATCCTAGCAGCGTGACCGGCCCCGGGGGGCGGGGGGGCGCTGCGATGCACTCGGACCCGACCGATCTGATTCACCGCGCGCAGCAGGGCGACCGGACCGCGTTCGAGGCGCTGTACCGCGCGCATTCGGGTCGGGTGTACGCGCTGTGCCTGCGTCTCACGGCCGATCGGGCGTTGGCCGAGGAGCGGACGCAGGACGCATTCGTCCGGGCGTGGGAGCGGCTGGCCACTTTCCGGGGCGAGAGCGCGTTCTCCTCCTGGCTCTATCGACTCACCGTAAACGAGGTGCTGCTCGAGCGGCGGGCGGAGCGGCGACGGGAGCAGCGCATCGTCACGACCGACGATCCGGCGGCGCTCGAGCGCCCCCGGCCCGCGATCGGGGGAGCGGGGATCGCGCTCGATCTCGAGCGTGCCGTCGCGGCACTCCCTCCGAGAGCGCGCGAGGTGTTCGTGTTGCACGATGTCGAAGGGTACCGGCACGAGGAGATCGCCCAGCTCACCGGCATCGCGGTGGGAACGTCGAAGGCGCAGTTGTTCCGGGCGCGCCGGCTGTTACGCGAGGCATTGAACCGATGATGTGTCCGGACATGGAGGCGACGCTCAACGAGTACGTGGACGGCACGCTCGCCGCCCGGGAGCGCGCGACCGTGGAGGCTCATCTCATTGATTGCGCGGGCTGCCGAGCGGCGATTGTCGAGCTTCGCGCGCTCGTCACTGCCGCCGCCGCGCTGCCGAAGAGCATCGCGCCGGAGCGGAATCTCTGGACGGCGGTCGAAGCGCGAATCGGGCAACCTGCAACGTGGAACGTGCAACGGTTCTGGTGGCGCGGCGCGTTGGCGGCGGCGGCCGTGCTTGTAATCGCGTTGGGCCTCTACCGCCTGTTGCCGCCTGTTACCGCCCTCTACCGCCCGGCGGGGCGGGGATGGGTCGGGGTGCAAGCCGATTTCGAGCGCGCGACCGACGAGCTGAGTGGCATCCTGGCGGTAGAGCGCGGGCGCCTGCGGCCCGAGACCGTCGCGCTCCTGGAGCGGAATCTGGCGGTCATCGATGCCGCGATTGCGGAGTCCCGCGCCGCGCTGGCGCGCGATCCCGCGAACGCGGACCTGCGCCGGCTGCTCGCGGCGGCGTCGCGGCACAAGGTCGAGCTGCTCGAGTGGGCCACGCGCGTCGCGGCGAGCTGACTTCCAGCACGGAGGGGTCATGGTGAGAACGGGGACGTGGCTGACGGTCGCGCTGGCGCTGCTCGGGCGCCAGGCGACGGGGCAGGCACGCGTCGACGAGCGCTGGCCACTCGACCCCGGCGGGTCCGTGCGCATCGTGAGTCCCTTCGGGAGAATCCGGGTACTCGGCTGGGATGCCGACAGCGTCGCGGTGTCCGGCCGGCTCGACGCCGGGGCGGGACGCTTCTACGCGACCGGCGATGCGGGCGCCCGAAAGCTGGGTGTCGACATCGCGGCCGACGCGCGGAACCCCGGTCGCGCCGAGCTCGAGGTCCGCGTGCCGCGGCGCGCTACGGTATGGGTGAGGTCTACGGCGGCGGACATCGACGTGGTAGGAATGGACGGGACGCTCGATCTGAGCACGGTGGGCGGCGCCGTCCACGTGGTCGGCACCCCCCAGGACGTTACTGCGGAGACCATGGATGGGCGCGTGGAGATCGCGGGGGGCACGGGCCGCGCCCGCGTCAAGACCGTGAGCGGCGACATTCTGCTGCGCGGGGCGAGCGCAGATCTCGGCGCGTCCACTCTCAGCGGCGCCATCGTGGTGCGCGCGGCGGGGTGGCAGCGCGGCGGCACGGGCGTGCAGCGCGGCAAGTTCGAGTCGGTGACGGGCGACATCAGCTTCGACGGTGAGCTGGGGCGGGGGGGCGGGGTCGAGCTGGAGAGCCAGAGCGGGAACATCGTGGTGCGGGTGCCGCCACAAACAATCGTGGACTTCGACGTGGTCACCATTCAGGGCACCATCACCAACACCCTCGGTCAGGGCGCGCAGCAGCCGAAGGCCCGGACGGGGGGCTCTGGGAAGGAGCTGCGGTTCTCGACCGGCGTCGGAGGGGCGCAGGTCACAGCCCGCAGCTTCAAGGGCGTCATATTCCTGGAACCCAAGTGACCAGCCACCAGCCGCTTACGAGAGCTCTCGCCGTTCTGGCGCTGCTCGGGTGCAGCAACTCTCCCGCAGGCGCACCTCCGCCGACGGGCACCAGCCTGCGGCTCCTTCCGATCGTCACCAGCGGGCTCTCTAGTCCGGTCTATCTCGCCGCGCCGCCGGGCGACACCGCGCGCCTGTTCGTCGTCGAGCAACCGGGACGCATCCGCGTCGTGCAACACGGCCAGCTCCTCGGGACGCCATTCCTGGACATCACAAGCCGTGTGCTGTCCGGAGGCGAAGAGGGCCTGTTGAGTGTCGCGTTCCACCCGCGCTATGGGACGAACCATTACTTCTACGTCGATTACACGCGCAGCAACACCGCCGGCGATACGGTTTACACGATGATTGAGCGTTACAGCGTGAGCGCCGACTCGAACGTCGCGGACCTCGCCAGCCGCAAAGTGATTCTTCAGATCACGCAGCCGCAGCCCGTTTCGATGTACCCTAACCACAAGGGCGGCCTCGTCATGTTCGGGCCGGACGGCATGCTCTACATCGGCATGGGCGACGGGGGCTCGGGGGGCGATCCACAGAACCGCGCCCAGAACCCCGACTCGCTGCTCGGTAAGCTGCTGCGGATCGACGTGGACGGCGGCGACCCGTATGGGATCCCGGCAGGCAATCCATTCGCGACGAGCGGTGGCGCGAAGGAGATCTGGGCGGTCGGGTTGCGGAACCCATGGCGCTTCGCGTTCGATCGCTCGGCTGGCCTCTTGTACATCGGCGACGTCGGGCAGGGTGCGTGGGAGGAGGTCGACGTCCAGCCAGCGAGCCAAAGCGGCCTGAACTACGGCTGGCGGATCATGGAGGGAGCCCACTGTTATAACACGAGCTCATGCAACTCGACGGGGTTAGTGCTACCGGCGGTCGAGTACGACCACTCAAACGGACAGTGCGCCATCATCGGTGGATTCGTGTACCGCGGTAGCCGGCTTCCGGCCCTCGTAGGCCAGTACTTCTATGCGGATCTGTGCGCGGCATGGGTGCGGAGCTTCACATATGGGGGCGGCGCCGTGACCGGGCAAACGAGCTGGAATCTCGACGTGAGCCTGGGCAGTCCGCTGTCGTTCGGTGAAGACGCGAACGGCGAGTTGTATCTCCTGACAGGGAGCGGCAACGTGTATCGGATTTCGTTGCCGTAAACCTTCACCGGCCCGTCGGCATCTCAACGGCAACCGACCATTGGAGGTTGCCATGCAAACCCGGATTCGTAGCCTCGCTCTCACGGCGCTCGCGGGCGTGCTCCTTGCCGCCCCTGTCTTCGGGATGAAAGGCCCGCCCTGGATCTCGATCGAGCTTCCCGTCAACCCGTACGACCGGTCGATGCAGGGCGCGTTTCTGTTGGTGCACGCGTTCCATCACGGTACCGCGATGGGATATATCGTCTCGGGCACGGCCGAGGGGATCGTGGGCGGGGAGCGACGCTCCCTCAAGCTCGAGTTCGCCGAGACTTCGCGCGAGGGGGTGCACGCCCTGAAGCGCACGTGGCCCACGGAGGGGACCTGGACGCTCGTGATCAAAGCCAACCAGGGCCCGGATGACGCCGCGACGGCGGTGGTGGACCTGGGACCGGGCGGCGACGTGGCGGCGATCCGCGTGCCGACGATGCAGCGCGGGTCGTGGACCGTCCCGGCCCCGGTCTCGCTGAGCGAGATCGACGCAGCGCTCCGCGCGCGCGCGGCGACACTCGCGCGGAGGTCGTAGTTAGCGACGGGAGCCTCGACCGGCATCGGTGCCGCCCTCGCGCGGCACCGGTGTACCTGACGCCGTCCTGACATTTCTATAACAAATGACGACTTGAACAAACCTCGCGGTGGGGGTATGCCTAAGCCGCTTTTGGGCGTGCGGACCCCTAACCGCGAGGAGGCTTGTTATGCGAGGCCGTCTGGTGTTTGGTGCAGGGACGCTGGCCGCGATCGTGGCGGTCGGCAGCTGCAAGGACGACGTAGGGCTGACCTCGATACCACCTGCGCCGGAGCGCTATATCGCGTTCCTAAACGGCGCGAACGAGCAGACGCCGACTACGACGGGGGCGCAAGGTCTCGCGACAGTCACGGTCAACGGTGACTCGATCCACTATAGAATCGAGCTCTCGAACATCGACAGCGCCTTCTTGGCGCATATTCACCATGGGGCTGCGGGCTCGAGCAGCGGGATCATTCAGAACCTGTACATTCCCCCCAAGGTCTCCACCGACCTGAACTTCAGCGGGGTTCTGATCGACAGCACAGTCGCCGTTACGGATGTCATCCTTTCACAGATCCGCGCCGACACCACGTACGTCAACGTGCACACCAAGCTGAACCCCGGCGGAGAGATTCGCGGGCAACTCTTCCGGTTCCAGTAAGCGTGGACGTGCCGGGGCGGGACGTGGTGCCTGGGACGCGTCGGGAACCACGTCCCACCCCGCGTGTGCTATCGAGATCGACTGTTCGTCTTACACGAGCTCTAATAGACGGAGGCGCGTTATGATGTTCTTGCGTTGGCGTCGACTGCCTGCGCTGGGCGTGGGATTGTGGGTGCTGGCCTGCGGCGGGGACGGTGGAGGTGGCACGGGGCCCTGCACGCCAGGCGTGGCGACTCAGCTCGTCAAGAGCGGCGACGGGCAGACCTGGTACGTCAACAACCCGCTCCCCGCGCCTCTCAGCGTCACGGCGCGAGACGTGAACGCCTGTCCCGTCCCCGGCGTCGTGGTAGACTGGACTATCCAGACAGGTAGCGGGGGGCTGAGCACCGCGCAGAGTACGACGAACTCGAGCGGTGTCGCGAGCACGTTGGACAGCGTCGGTGCGACCTCGCCGCAGGTCGTCCGAGCCACCGCCGCTGGCTTGCCGGCGCAGGATTTCATGGCGACCGCCATGGCGCCGCCGAGTTCGGTGGGGGTGGACATCGTCAACACCGCGTTCAGCCCCGCGAGCGTCGTAGTTCAGGCGAGCGGCACGGTCACGTGGACTTGGAAGGACAGTCCGATCGTCCACAACGTCACCTACACCAACGCACCGGGAACTCTCCCAGCGAGCTCGACGACGAAGGACGCCGGGACCTTTTCGACCACGTTCACGCAGGTCGGAACATACAAATATGTGTGCACGGTCCACGGGCAGATGAATAACGGAGTCGTGACTGTAGTGCACTGACACAGGGGCTGGCCTTTACGGGCACGCTCGGGCAGGGCATCATGGAGGAGCGCACCACAGTACAATTCCCAAGGAGGCTACAAGATGCGCTCACCGCGTTCGAATCGGCTGGCGGTCGCGACGGTCCTGGGAGCGTTCGCTTGCGGCGGCGACAGCACGCAGCCCCTCGGACCGCCGGATCACCTCGTGAAGACCGGGGGCGACCAGCAGAGCTGGTACTTCAACAACCCGTTGCCCGCCCCCTACAGTGTCACCGTGCTCGACGCGAGTAACCGCCCCGTGCCGGGCGTGTCTGTGGCTTGGTCGCCCCTGCTTGGTACTGACGGCAGTTTCAGCTCCAACCCGAGCACGACGGACGCCAACGGCGTCGCGACAACCGTCCATACCCTTGGCATGGCCACGGTGTATGTGGTGAACGTGATGGTGGCCGGAGTGCCGACGCTCCAGTTCACCGCGAACGCGTCTGCCCCTGGGACGGCTGTACCGGTCACGGTGAGTAATTTCCTCTTCACTCCCAAGGACACGGCGGTGCAGACGGGCGGGACGGTGACGTGGACCTGGAACGGTACGGCCACCACGCACAACGTCACCTATACGGGCGGCCCCGCCCCGCTGCCCGCCAATTCATCCAATCAGGGGGCAGGGACGACGTTCAGCACGACCTTTACGACAGTGGGGAAGTACACCTACCACTGCACCATCCACCCGTCGCAGATGACGGGCTCGATTACGGTGGTGCACTAAGTCAGAGGAAGTTGGGAGCGGGGAGCGGGGAGCGGTACCTCCCGGTGCAGCGGAGGGAACCGCTCCCTGCTCCCCGCTCCCGTTTCTAGGCAATCTTCCCGATCGGCAACTTCCTGATCCTTTTCCCCGTCGCCGCAAAGATGGCGTTGCACACCGCGGGCGCGATCGGGGGCACGCCCGGCTCACCGGCGCCGCCCTGGGGGTCGCTGCTCGGCACGATATAGACCTCCACCGCCGGCGCTTCGGGCATCCGGACCACAGGGTAGGTGTCGAAGTTTCCCTGCACCACGCGACCGTGCGCGAGCGTGATCTCCCCGTACAGCGCGGCGCTCAGCCCGAAGACGATGCCGCCCTGCATCTGGGCTTCGATCTGACCCGTGTTCACCGTCTGCCCACAATCCACGGCGCACACCACGCGGGGGACGCGCACCGAGCCGTCCGGGTCCACCGACGCCTCGGCCACCTCGACGCACACCGTCGGTCCCCATTCCGCGACCGCGATCCCGCGCGCGCGGCCCTGGGGGAGCGGGGAGCCCCACCCTGCCTTCTCGGCGGCGAGCTCGAGCGTCCGGCGGTGGCGGGGCTTGTCGCGCAGCAATTCGCGTCGCAGCTCGAACGGGTCCCGGCCGCCGGCGGCCGCGATTTCGTCCAGGAAGCACTCGGTGACGAACCCGTTGTGCGACACGCCCACCGAGCGCCACGGTCCCCGCGGCACTGCGGGTAGATCCAGGGTCGCCTGATCCACGAGCAGGTTGGGTATCGCATACGGGAGATCGACGGCGCCGTCCACCAGACTGTCGTCGATCCCCTTTTCGAGCGGTCCGAACTTGAGCCGGAGCGGCGTGCCGGCGATGCGGTGAGTCCAGGCGACGAGCCGCCCCGCGGGATCGAGTCCCGCGGCGAACCGGTTGTAACTCGTGGGGCGGTAGAACCCGTTCCGCATGTCGTCTTCGCGGGTCCAGATCACCTTGACGGGCGCTCCCGCCGCCTGAGAAACCCGCACCGCTTCGGAGACGAAGTCCGGCTCGAGCCTGCGTCCGAACCCGCCGCCCGAGAGCGTCGTATGGATCCGGACTTTCTCCTTCGGCAGGCCGGACACCTCGGCGGCCACGCGCTGCGCGTCGCCCTGATTCTGGGTCGGGGCCCACACGTCGCACTCGCCGCTGCGGACGTGCGCCGTGCAGTTCATCGGCTCCATCGTGGCGTGGTGCACGAAGGGGACGTCGTACACCGCCTCGATCCGCTTGGCCGCAGCCGCGAGCGCCGCCGCCGCATCTCCGACGGTTTGCGCGACGATGCCGGGCCGATCGGCGAGGGTGACCAGCTGGGCGCGGATGTTCCCTGAATCGAGCGCACTCACGTCCCCCTCGTCCCACTCGATGTCGAGCGCTCGCCGACCCTCCACCGCCTGCCAGTAGCTATCCGCCACGACGGCGACCCCTGCCGCACATCCCGCCGCCCATGCGCCTTTGGCTCCCATCCACGAGCTCGGCTCGAGCGCCACCACGTGGCGGACGCCCGGCATGGCCTTCGCCCGGTCGGCATTGAAGCGCTCCAACCGGCCGCCCAGCACCGGCGACCGCTCGATCGAGGCCACCAGCATCCCCGGCAGCTTGACGTCGATGCCGAACAGCGCGGTCCCGTCCACTTTGCTCGGCGTGTCGAGCCGGGTCATCCGCGTGCCCACCAGCCGGAAGTCCTTGGGATCCTTAAGCGGTGCGTCGGTGGGCACGGGGAGCGCCGCCGCCGGTGCGGCGAGCGCGCCGTACGTCAGGCGTCGGCCGGTGGGGACATGGATGACGGCGCCCCGCTCGGCGCGGCACGTGGTGCGATCGACCTTCCACGCCTGCGCCGCCGCCGTGACGAGCATGTCGCGCGCCGTGGCGCCCGCCTTACGCAGCGGCTCCCATGAGCTGCGGATCGCGTTGCTGCCGCCGGTGCGCATGGTGCGCGACCATCCGGCCGGATTCTCCGGCATGGGGCCGAGTCGGATTGTCGACCAGTCGGCGTCGAGCTCTTCTGCGAGAATCATGGCGAGCCCGGTCTGGGCGCCCTGGCCCATCTCGGACTTGTCGATCGTGAGGGTCACGATGCCGTCGGTGCCGATGCGCACCCAGGCGTTGGGCGCGAACGGGGGTGGAGCGGCGGTGGGGCCCGGCACCGCATCCGCGCGCCAGGGAACGACGAACGCGATGACCAGGCCGGTGGTGGTCTCGACGAACTCGCGGCGGGAGATGCCGGAAGCGGAGCGCATGTCAGACTCCGTTCATCAGGGGAGCGGGGAGCGGGGAGCGGTACCTCCCGATGCAGCGGAGGGTACCGCTCCCCGCTCCCTGCTCCCGGTGTTAGGTGATCTTCCCGATCGGCAGCTTTCTGATCCTCTTTCCAGTCAGCACAAACAGCGCGTTGCAGACCGCCGGCGCGATCGGTGGTGTGCCCGGTTCACCGACGCCGCCCTGCGCGTCGCTGCTCGGCACGATGTGGACCTCCACCACCGGCATCTCGGCCAGCCGGAGCATGCGGTAGTCGTGGAAGTTGCTCTGTTGCACGCGGCCCTTGTCGATCGTGATCTCGCCCCACAACGCCGCCGTCAGGCCGTACACGATGGCGCTCTGCATCTGCGCCTCGACGATGTCGGGATTCACGACCGGCCCGCAGTCCACCGCGCAGACGACTCGGTGCACGCGCGGCGCTCCGTCCGACCCCACCGAGACTTCGGCCACTTCGGCCACGTAGGACTCGAACGCCTTGTACACGGCGATCCCGCGGGAGCGACCCGCCGGAAGCGGCGTGCCCCAACCGGCCTTGCTCGCGGCGAGGTTCAACGCACCGAGGTGACGCGGCGCCTTGCCGAGCAGGTCCCGCCGGTACTCGTACGGATCCTTCTTGGCCGCGTGGGCCAGCTCGTCGATGAAGCTTTCGACCACGAACGCGTTGTACGAGTTGTTCACCGAGCGCCAGAAGCCCACCGGGATGCCGGTGTCGGTGAGCACATAGTCGACGTGGACGTTGGGAACCGCGTAGGGCATGCCGACGCCCCCCTCCACCGCTTCTTCGTCGAGCCCGTTCTTCACGGTGTCGGGAAACACCCGCGCCATGATGGACGGCGCCACGACGCGGTGCGCCCATGCCACCGGTTGCCCGCTCGCGTCGAGACCAGCCTGCAACCGGTGGTAACAGGCGGGGCGGTACTGCGCGTTGCGCGTGTCGTCTTCGCGGGACCAGATCACCTTCACGGGGGCTCCGGTGGCCTTGGAGGCTTCGAGCGCTTCCTTAATGAAGTCGAGCTCGAACCGCCGACCGAAGCCGCCACCCAGATAGGTCGTGTGCACTTTGACCTTCTCGGGCGGGACGCCGCCGATACCGGCGCCGAGGCCTTGCGCTCCGGTCTGGAATTGGGTGGGGGCCCAGATGTCGACCCCGTCGGCACGGACGTGAGCGGTGCAGTTCATCGGCTCCATGGTCGCATGGGCGAGGAACGGCAGCTCGTAGGTAGCGTCGAGCTTGGTGGCGGCGCCGGGGAGCGCGCCCTGGGCGTCGCCGTCGTGGCGCGCGACCGCGCCGGCCTGCTCGGCCTTCTGGCCGAACAGCTGCGAGATGGTCGTGCTCGACACGCTTCCGGTCGGGCCCTCGTCCCACGTGACGGTGAGTGCGTCCCGTCCCTTCTTGGCCGACCAGTAGCCGTCGGCCACGACGGCGACGCCCGTCGAGATCTGGACGACGTGCTTGACGCCCGGCACGGCCTTCGCGCCGGCGGCGTCGAAACTCTTCACCTTACCTCCGAACACGGGCGAGCGCGCCACCACGGCGACGAGCAGCCCGGGTGCCTTCACGTCGATCCCGAACTGCGCGCTCCCGTCCACTTTGGGCGGGGAGTCGAGCCGTTTCACGCGTGTACCAAGGATCTTCCAGTCCTTCGCGTCCTTGAGCGGCACGTCGTGCGGCAAGGGGACGGTGGCCGCCTTGGCGACCAGCTTTCCGTAGGTGAGGCGTCGGTTCGTGGGCGTGTGGATCACCGCGCCCTTCTCTGCGCGACACGTCGACTTGTCGACGCCCCACGTTTCCGCGGCCGCGCTGAGGAGCATCTCGCGCGCAGCGGCGCCCGCCTTGCGGAGCGGCGTGTAGGCCGCTCGCACGCTCGTGCTGCCGCCGGTTCCCTGCATGCCGAACATGGGATTGATGTACGCCTTGTCCGCGGGGGCGGACTCGATCCGGACCTTCGACCAGTCGGCCTCGAGCTCCTCCGCGAGCAGCATCGGCAACGACGTGGTCACACCCTGGCCCATCTCGGAGCGGTCGACTACCACGAGCACGCTCTCGTCGGCGCCGATCCGCAGCCACGCGTTGGGCGCGAACGGTGCCGCGGCGGCGGGCTCCAGCCGCCGGCCGGAGGCGGGCACATGAAAGCTGATCATGAGGCCGGCGCCGGCGACGCCGGCCGCCTCGAGGAAGTCGCGGCGGGTGATCTCTGGAGCGGCGCTCATGTCACGCTCCCTGCGCCGCGCGATGGATGGCGGCGCGGATGCGCTGATACGTGCCGCAGCGACAGATGTTGGTCATGGCGGTGTCGATATCGGCGTCGGTGGGATGCGGATTCTTCGTGAGCAGCGCCGCGGCAGCCATGATCTGCCCCGATTGGCAGTAGCCGCACTGCGGCACGTCTTCCTCGATCCACGCGCGCTGCACGGCGTGCGAGCGGTTCTTGGACAGGCCTTCGATCGTCGTGACGCGCTTGCCGGCGACGGCCGACACCGGCAGCACGCAGGTGCGGGTGGCGACGCCGTCCAGGTGCACGGTGCAGGCGCCGCACTGGGCGATGCCGCAGCCGAACTTGGTGCCGGTGAGACCGAGGGTGTCACGCAGCACCCACAGGAGCGGCGTGTCGGGGGTGACGTTGACCGTTTCGCGTTTGCCGTTAACGGTGAAACTGATCGGGGGCATGAGGGTGGTCCTCACAAAGGAGTAGGGAACAACGTGCATTGGCGGACCGCGGGATGGAAGGGGGATCCGTACAGGGCCGCAACCATCCGGCTGCGCGTTTGTCAGAAGCTTGTGAAACACGTGTGGAGGGGCCCGAGGTTCCTCGGTCCGACCGAGCTGTTGCGCGACCGCGTCGACGTCTCTTCAGGAAACGAACGAGCCGACAAGCGTGGCGCGTGTTCGGCGACTGGATCTTCTTCGGGCTGACGCTGGCGGGCCTCTTCATCTATAAGGACGCGCGATCTGGCGACCGGGTCGGTTTGGAACGGGCCTTCTCGCGGCGGGGTGCGGCGCCCGGGTGGGCCCGCGCGCCTCTTGACGAGTTTCCCTGCGGCGGGTCATTTCTACCGCGCCGTAGGGAGCCGGAACGACTCTGCTCTCGACGCGTACGGCTTCGAGTCAAAGCGTTGCGCTCCCTCCCGAGTGGCACCGTGGCATTCACCAACCCGCGGAGGACTTTCTATGCGGAGCATTTTCAGTCGGTGGCGTTTTCCCACGACCGTTGTGGCGCTGGGACTTCTGGCCTCTGTCATTCCCATCGCACGCGTCGTTGCGCAGCAGACGGGATCGGTCGCCGGCAAGCTGACGGACGAGCGCGGAACGCCGGTCGTGAGCGCACAGGTCACCATCGATCAGACGAGCAAGGGCGCCGTCACCGGCGTGAACGGCGGGTATGTCATCGAAGGCGTGCCGACCGGCACCCACGTGCTACGGGTGCGTCTCATCGGCTACCGCGGTCAGACCAAGTCGATCACCGTGACCGCCGGCCGGGCGACCACCCAAGACTTCACGCTCACGGCCGACCCGCTGAACCTCGAGGCGGTGGTCGTGACCGGAACCGAGAGCCCTCGCACCAAGCTCGAGACCAGCAACGCGACGACGGTCTTGAGCGCCGCGGACCTCGTGCAAGCCGCGCCGCGGAGTACGACCGAGATTCTGCGTTACGTGCCCGGGTTCACGCGGGTGGAGAGCTCCGGCGGCGAAGTGAACGAGAACATCGGCATGCGGGGCATCCTGGGCGTCGAGTACGTGATGTTCATGGAGGACGGGCTGCCGGTGTTCCCAACGATGCACACCTTCTTTATGAACGCCGACAATCTGTTTCGGATGGACCAGAACGTCGAGCGTGTGGAAGTCGTGCGCGGCGCGGGCTCGGCCTTGTTTGGGTCGAACACACCGGGAGCGATTGTCAACCTGATCAATTACACGGGTGGCCCGGAGGTGCGGGGAAACCTGATGGCATCCGGCGGGACGGGGGCCCTCGCGCGCACCGACTTCAACGTGAACGGCCCGATCGGGCCGGACTGGCGGTTCAACGTCGGCGGCTTCTACCGCTACAACCGCGGTGTGCGCGACCCCGGGTTCCCCGGCACGACGGGTGGACAGTTGAAGGCGAGCCTCACGCGGAACTTTGGCAACGGGTACTTCCGCACATCGCTCAAGATCATCGACGACCGGAATCAGTTCATCCTGGACCTACCGTTCAGCGGCGGCCTTGGCAGCAGTCCGCAGTACGTTCCAGGGTTCTCCGACTACGGATCGATGAACACGAATGAGGGCAATGGCATCACTGTCCCGACGCCGGACGGGCAGCTCACGCTGCCCCTCGACAACGGACTACGCACCAAGGCCTACTGGTTGACGGCCGCGGCGGGCTTCAATTTGGCGAATGGCTGGAATATCGAGAACTCCGCGCAGATCATGCAGAACCAGCAGGAGTGGAACGCGATCGTGCCGTTCGACGTCATGACGGACACGGCGGCGGTCCAACAGTACCTGACGAGCTATTGGGGAAGTTACGCCTTCAACGTGCTCAAGAAGAACGGTACGATTCCGGCCGGCCGCTTCATATGCAATGGCGCCCAAACCGGAACGAATTGCGCAGCCGGCACGGGGGTGGTCGGGACGCCGACGTTCACGCTCACATACCCCAACGTGCTGAACGCCACGGGGAACCCGACTGCCTATGACGTTGCCAACGGGCTGCTCGCTCCCGGCGGTGAGTGGCACGTGTCGAAGCCTCTTTCTGCGTTCCAAGATCAGCTCACGGTCCGAAAGGCTCTGGAGGGTGGGCACAACCTCTCGCTGGGCGTCTATTTTGCCAACTACTCGCAGACGAACAATTGGTATTTCACCGACATCCTGACGGACGTTCGGGACAATCCGCACTTCGTTGACCTGACCGTCAACAACGCCACCGTCATCTTCCGCGACACGACGGCGACGGGCGCCAAGGACAGCACAACCTTCACTCTCCCTGCGAATTTTGCTGGGACTAGGAACGGCTTCCGCCGGTTCACCTCGAACTACGTCAACGGTTCAGGGCAGACCACGGTGTTCTCCACGGTGTTGGGCGGCTCCTTCAAGTTGAGTAATCGGGTTCGCGCCGACGTCGGGGTGCGCTACGAAAACGACGACTACGTGCAGACCTCGCAGACCACGACGACGACCCCGGTCAATGGCGACACGCTCAATTCCCTAAACCTTGTCAACCAGGACGTGTGGGGCGCGCCTTCTTCATACCGGCACTTTAGCCGCAACATCGGTGACTGGGCCGGCTCGATCGGGCTCAACTACGCCCTTAGCGACCAGACGTCCGTCTACGCCCTCGGCGCTCGGGCGTATAAGATGCCGGCGCTGGACGAGTTCTTGAACGCGTCGGCCCAGCAGCAAGTCTCCCTGTTCCGCTCCAAGCGGAACTGGACCGGCGAAGTCGGAGTGAAGCACGCGGCCCGCAACTTCGGCCTGACTCTCGATGGGTTCTACACGGTCTTGAAAGACATCGTTAGTCAGGGTTTGGTGCTTGACCCGATCACGGGTCAGTCTATCTGGGTCATCCAACAGACTCCTGAAGTCCGTTCGTACGGGCTCGAGCTCGAGGGATCGGGGCATCTCCCGAACACCGGGTTCAGCGCCGTGACCAACTGGACGGCGCTCCGGGCCGAGTTCGCGAGCTGCCCGCCGCCGAACTTTTGTGGCACGGGTGCGGACGTCGGCACGCTGTTGGCGGGTGTGCCGCCGATCGTCGGCAACCTCGCGGTCACCTACGGGGGGAGGTCGGGGGTGAGCCTCGACGCCGATTGGCATTTCGTGGATCGGCGCTGCACGTCGGCCGTTGGCTGCGCGAACAAGTTGCCCACGTACACCTATCTCAACCTTGGGGCCCAGTATCTCATTCCAGCGAGCGGTATCACGATTCGCGCCGACCTGCTCAACGCGTATCAGTCGATCGGTCTGGAAGAGGGCAACCCCCGGTTGAGCCTGGTGGGCGGCTTCACGAGCAGCTTGTTCCTTGCGCGTCCCATTCTACCGCGGGCGCTGATGGTGTCGATGGGCTACAAGTTCTGACGTAATGTCCGCCGCACCAGCCATCCGATGGGGTAGGGGCGCAGCATGCTGCGCCCCTACGTTTTTGCTGTCTGCCTGGCTGCTATTTCTATTGCCCGTTTCGCTCGCTGCGCAGGACTCTACCTTCATCCTCACAACGACCGACCCCACCTACCACACCCCCGCCTTCATCGGCAACGGCGCATTCAGCCTGGTCGGCTCGCCGCTCGGCACCACACCCTCGCTCTCGTTCGCGGCCGGCGCGTACGACCACGCCGCGGACGACGTGCCGCGCATCGCCGCCCTCCCGGCCTGGAACGCGCTCGACGTGTCGGACGGGGACGGCTGGTTGAACGACACACGGCCCGACACGAGCGCGCTGCGGGGATACCGCCAGACGCTCGCCCTGTACGACGGGACGCTTTCTACGAGCTACGAGTGGGTGCACGGCGCCAAGCGCACCGCCGTGGAGGTCACGACGTTCGTGTCGCGCGCCGAGGCGAACCTCGCCGTGATCCGGCTGCGGCTCGTGCCCCAGTACGCCGCCCGCATCACGGTCGTTTTCCCTTTGCGGGAATGGCCGCCGCCCCGGAGACTCGCGCTCGCACGTCTCGAGCGCTCCGAGCCGCAATGGACGCTCGACTCGGTCTGGTATCCGGGGCACCTCGTGACGACCGCGGCGGATTCGCTGTCGATCCTGGCGCGCGCGGAGGGCGGGACGACCCGCGTGGCGGTGGCACAGCAGCTGACGTGGTCGGCCCGGCTCCGGAATCTGCGGCAACGCGGCGCCGAAGTTTCGTTCGACGCTGCGCCCGGCGAGTCCGTCACATTCACGAAGCTCGTGGGCGTCGCGTCGTCGCGCGACGGGCCCGATCCACTGGCGCGGGCGCGCGCGGTGGTCCGCCGCGCCGCGGCGCGCGGTTACCGCACGCTCGCCGCCGACCACGCCGCCGCGTGGCGCCACCTGTGGCAGACGGACGTCGTCGTGCAGGGGGACGCCGAGCTGCAACGAGTTATTCACGCGATGCTGTTCTATCTGCTCGCAAGCGCGCGCGAGGCCACGGACGAGAGCATCCCGCCGATGGGACTGTCGAGCGCGGGCTACTACGGGCACGTGTTCTGGGACGCGGACACGTGGATGTTGCCGCCGCTCCTCGTACTGCATCCAGACCTCGCCCGATCGATGGTCATGTTCCGCTACCGCGCGCTCGGCGCGGCGCGCCGCAATGCCAGCCGCAACGGCTACCGCGGCGCGATGTATCCCTGGGAATCCGACGAGCAGGGCGAGGAGACCACTCCGCGCTTCGCCTGGCAGAACGCACTGTACGAGAATCACGTCACCGGAGACGTCGCGCTCGCCCAGTGGCAGTACTATCTCGCGACGGGCGACTCCGCGTGGCTCGCGCGCTACGGGGAACCGGTCCTGCGGGCCACGGCCGACTTCTGGGCGAGCCGCGCGAGCTTCAGCCGCGACAAGGGGCGGTACGACATTCCTCACGTCGTCTCCGTGGATGAGGGACTCATCGGCATCGGCAACGACACGTACACGAATGCTATCGCCCGGAGGAACCTCGAGCTGGCGACGCTGGCGAGCCGGCGGGTGGGCCAGGCGCCCGACCCGCTTTGGAGCCGGGTCGCCCAGTGGCTGTACATCCCCTTCGATTCCGCCGGCCAGTATCACCCGACGTACGAAGGCGCGCCGCCCGAGACCCGGGGCTCGGTCGTGCCGCTGCTCGCCTACCCGCTCGGCCTTCCGATGAGCGAGCGGGCGAAGCGCAACGACCTGGATGCCGCCGTCGGACTCCTCCTCAAGCAGGGCTCCGGTGCGATGATGACCACGACGCTCTACCCCGCGATCGCCGCGGAGCTGGGCGACCGTACGCTGGTCGATACGCTGCTGCCCCTCTCCTACCGTGACCATCTGCGTCCGCCGTTTGACGCGCTGGCCGAAACGCCCACGAACCAGGCGGTGCACTTTTTGACAGGCGCGGGAGGGTTCCTGCAGCAGATCGTGTTCGGTTGGTCCGGCCTGCGGCTCGGCGACGAGGGCCTGCGGCCGGCGTTCCGGCCGATGCTGCCGTCGCGGATCACCCGGCTGGTGCTGCGAAACGTCGCCTCACGCGGCCGTCGCTACGACGTGGTCGTCGAACGCGATTCCGCCCGCTTGGTCCCGCGATGATCGGGGCGCGTACGGTGGCGAGCCTCTTCATTATGTAGGGCGTGGGACATATAGGGCGCGGGACCTCGCCCGCCTTTCCCCGGACCTCACCCCCTCGCTGCCCCGGCGCTAGACGCCTCTTGACGAGTCTTCCGGCGGGGGCCATATCTAGCCCCCAGCCCGTCAGCTCCTCAGCGATCCGCCCGGAGGAGGTCCATGAACATGCACGTACGGCAGCGCACCGCGATCCGACTTCCCACTCTCCACCCTGCAGAGGGCCGACGCATGCGACTCGTCCGTCATCTCGTTCCCGCGCTGGTCGCTGGTCTGTTCTGGGCGGTTCCGCTGGGCGCGCAGGAGTCTCCAGGCGCCGTCACGGGGAAGGTCGTGGACGCCAACAGCCAACAGCCGCTCGCCAACGTCGAAGTTGCGATCGCCGGGACGCCGCACCGCGAGCTCAGCCGCAGCGACGGCAGCTTTCAGCTGAACGGCGTTCCGGCGGGGGCCTACCGCCTGCGGGCCAGTCGAATCGGGTACGGCTCGCAGATCCAGGAAATCACGGTCACCCCGGGCGGCACCACGACGGCGCAGATCACTCTCGCGCCGGCGGCCGCGATTCTCGAGCCGGTCGTCGTGACGGGATACGGCACACAGCGGCGCGAAGCCGTCACGGGCTCCGTGTCCTCGGTGAGCGCCGCCGCGGCGAACGTCGGTGTGGTCACCAACGTCGACCAGATGATCCAGGCTCGGGCCGCGGGCGTCGAGGTCACGCGCAACAACGGCGAGCCGGGCGCCGGCACGCAGATCCTGATTCGCGGCGGCAGCTCCATCAGCAACAGCAATGATCCCCTGTACGTGATCGATGGAGTGCCGATTTATAACGTGGCCACCGAGCCGCCGAGCTTCGCGTTCACCGGTACGCCCTCGCTGCCGCGCAACCCGCTGAATCTGCTCAACCCCTCGGACATCGCCTCGATCACGATCCTGAAGGACGCGTCGGCGACCGCGATCTACGGCAGCCGCGCCGCGAACGGCGTGATTCTGGTGGAGACAAAAAAAGGCGCGGGGGTGGGGGGACCGACCGTCGAATACGACACGTACGTGGCCGCGGCGTCTCCCGCCAAGTACTTAAACCTGTCCGCCGCCGGCGACTTTCGAACGTTCGTGACGGACCAGGTCGGCGTGTGGCTGGCGGATTCCACCTCCTCGTGTGCGGCACAACCCGCGTTTTGTACGGACACCACGACCTTCGGGGATTCGTTGGCGGGCAAACTTGCCGGCCTGAGCCACAAGCACCTCGGTGCTCTGGGCAACGCCAGCACGGACTGGTACCGCGCCGTGACCCGCACCGCTGTCACGCACAATCACGACCTGTCGTTCTCCGGCGGGAGCGAAGACACCCGGTATCGCGCTTCCCTCAATTACATGAAGCAGCAGGGCGTGGCGATCTCCAACGGCCTCGAGCGGATTCAGGGGCGCTTGAGCGCGACCCACAAGGCGCTCGACAACCGGATGCGCCTCGGCGTGAACGTGACGACGTCGCGCGTCAACGACCAATACATCCTGTTCGAGAACCGGGCCGGCTTCGAGGGCGGCGTGTTCCAGAACGCCGCTAACTTCAATCCCACCCAGCCGGTCATGGCGAACGACACGACCTACTACGAGCCGGGGGGCAACTCGCTGCGCAACCCGGTCGCACTGGCGAACCAGGTGACCAACCTGGGCCAGACCACCCGCACCCTGGCCAACGGGACGGCCGAGATCGATCTCGTGCCTGGTTTGACGGGTCAGGTGACCGTGGGGTTGGACTACTCCGCTGGCGGACGGCAGATCTACTTCCCCCTCGCGAATCCGCTCGGCAGGACGCTGGGGAACGGGCTCGCCCGGGTGTACAGTCAGGACAATGCGACGAAAACGGTGCAGACGCTGCTGACCTTCCGGCAGCAGCTGAGCGAGGCCCACAGCCTCGATGTGGTGGGCGGCTACGAGTACAGCAAATTCACCAAGAACGTGGCCATGGGCCAGGCCAAGGGGTTCGTCACCGACGCGCTCTTATATAACAGTCTGAACGCTGCCGGAACCTTGCAGGATTCCTCGGACGCGATCGAGAATCGGCTCGTGTCCTTCCTCTCCAGGGTCAACTACGGGTACAAGGATCGGTTCTTTGTCACCGGCGTGCTGCGCTACGACGGATCGTCCAAGTTCGCCGAAGGGCACAAATGGGCGTTGTTCCCGGGGCTGTCGGCGTCGTGGCACCTGAGCCAGGAGGAGTTCATGCGCGGCGGGCCGTTCTCGGACCTGCGCCTGCGCGTCGGCTGGGGGCGTCAAGGCAATCCGGGAATCAAGCCCTATCAGTCGTTGCGAACCCTGGTGGGCGGCATCAATTCGTCGTATCCGTGGGGCGACGTGCCGCAGGCGGGTATGATCCCGAACAGCGTCGGCAACCCGAACCTCAAGTGGGAGCAAACGACGCAATACGACGGCGGCGTCGACTTCGGCGTGTTGAACAACCGACTTGCCGGGAGCGTCGAGTATTACGTGAAGAACACTTCCGACCTGCTGCTCGAGGTCCCCGTGCCGCAGCCGCAGCCCTCGGCCACGCGGATCGAGAATGTCGGGAAGTTGCGGAACCGCGGCGTGGAGCTCTCGCTCGATGCCCTGCTCGTGGCGCGGCCGGGTCTGACCTGGCGGTCCGGGCTGGTGTTCGCGGTGGAGCGGAACAAGGTGCTCGATCTCGGTCCCCACCAGTTCATCAGGTCGGGGATCGTGAGTGGCCAGGGTCAGTCCGACCAGTGGGCCGAGCGTATCCTGCCCGGGTCGCCGCTCGGCACGTTCTGGGGGCCCGTCTTCCTTGACGTCGACCCGAATACTGGGTTCCAGGTGTTCGCCTGCACGGCCGCCACGAACGGGTGCGTCAACGGGCGTACGACAAAGCGGGGCGTGCCGGACGCCGCCGATTACCAGGTGATCGGCAATGCCAACCCGGACTTTACCGTCGGCCTTCACAACCAGGTGAACTGGGGTAAATTCGACATCAGCTTCCTGCTGCGGGCCTCGGTGGGTCAGGACGTGTTCAACAACACCGCCCTCGTCTGGTCCACGAAGAGCAACGCGCTGCAGGACAAGAACTTCCTGGCGCCCGCCCTGAGCGACGGCACCGACCTCCACGAGCCGGCGATCTTCTCGTCCCGCTGGGTCGAGCGAGCGTCGTTTCTCCGCCTCCAGAATCTCACGGTGGAGTACGCGCTTGACCTGCCGCTCCTGACTCGCTCGGCGCGGAGTGCTCGCCTGTACGTGTCGGCCGACAACCTGTTCGTGGTGACGGGCTATTCGGGGCTCGACCCCGAGGTGTCGAGCTCGAACGCGTCCGACGCCACCGACGTTGGGCTGGCGGCGCGCGGCATCGATTATCTCTCCTATCCCCGGCCCCGGACGTTCACGGGGGGCCTCCGTGTCGCGTTCTAAGGAGCTCCGATCCATGAAGCGACTTTTCGTGACGACGTCGATCGGAGCGGTGGGACTTTGCACGCTGCTCCTCGTGCCGCTGCAGGGATGCACGGATCTGACGGAGACGCCTATCAGCTCCGTCACCCCGAACCAGTTCTTCCATACCGAGGGGGAAGTCCTCTCCGCGCTCGCCGGCGTGTACGCAGGGTTGCGGAGAACCGCTAAGGAGGACGACTACTGGGGCGTCAGCGAGGTCAGCACCGACGAAATCGTCGTGCCGACCCGTGGGTCGGATTGGTTCGACAACGGCACCTGGCTCGAGACCCACCGCCAGACCTGGTCGGCGAACAGCCCGGCCACGCTCAGCTTCTTGAACAACGCGTGGAACTCGTCCTATGCCGGGGTTGCGCGGGCCAACGTGCTGCTCGACGCGCTTACGAAGGTGACCGTCCCGAATCAAGCGCGGATCGAAGCCGAGATCCGGTTCCTGCGCGGATTCTATTACTACGTGCTGATGGACCTGTTCGGCGGCGTGCCGATCGCCACCTCGATCGAGCTGAAGGCGCACGCGCGCGCGACGCGCGATTCGACGTTCAGGTTCATCGAGTCGGAGCTGCTCGCGATCCGAGCGGATTTGCCGCCGAGCTGGGACGCCGCCAACCGTGGCCGCGTGACGCGGGGCGCCGCCGATGCGCTCCTGGCCAACATGTACCTGAACGCGCGGGTGTTCAAGAATGAGAACGCGGCCACCGGGATCAATGCGACGGCTTACAACACGTGCCTGGGTGTGCTGGTGAGCGGGGGCAAGGATGCCTGCCAGGCGGCGATCGACGCTGCCGACAGCGTCCTCGCCTTGAAGGACAGCGCCAACAAGATCGTATACCAGCTGGCCGACACGTTCGTGCAGAACTTCAACGCCGAGAACCAGGTGTCGCCGGAAAACATCTTCGTCATCAAGTTCGCCGACGCGGATGGCCTGGGGTTCGACATGGTGATGCGGACGCTGCACTACAACCAATTCACTCCCTCCCCCTGGAACGGGTTCGCCGCGTTGGCGCAGACCTACAACGCCTTCGCTGCGGGCGACACGCGCCGGAACGTTCTCCTGCAGGGTCCGCAAGTGAACGTCGAGACCGGCCTGCCGACGGAGACCCGGGACCACAACCCGCTGAATTTCTCGATCACGATTGGCAACGTGACGCAGGCGACCGAAGGGGAGGGCACGCGGATTTACAAGTGGCCGATCGACAAGAAGCACGTGCAGCAGAACAACGGCAACGACTACGCCTGGTTCCGCCTCGCCGAAGTCTATCTGATCAAGGCCGAGGCGTTGAACGAGCAGACGCCCGGAAGTGCGGGCGCGCTCGACACCCTGAACCGGGTCCGCGCCCGTACGGTCCCCGTCGCCCCCGCGCGGCCCGGGCCGATCACGCGGGACATGATTCTGAGCGAACGCCTGTTCGAGTTCCTGGCCGAGGGGAAGCGGCGCCAGGACCTGATCCGGCACGGCAAGTACACGGCCTGTTGGGAGTTCAAGACCGTGGCAGAGGGGTCTTGTCCGCGCCCCAGCTCCCGCGTCCTGATGCCGATTCCGCAGACGCAGATCGACGCCAATCCGCTGATCAACCAGAACGACGGGTACTGATTGACGGGGGCTGTCAGCGAGCGTAGCAGCAGGGTAGGGGCGCAGGTAGGGGCGCAGCATGCTGCGCCCCTATATCTTTTTGTGCCCATGCTGTGCCTCGTCGCCGGCTGCTCCGCGGCCGCCGACCCCACGCTGCCTCCCGCCGACGGCCGGCTGTTCACCTGGCTCCCTTCAGCCTACACGGGCGTCCGCTTCGAGAACCGTCTCACCGACACCCGCGAGCTGAACGTCTTCACGTATCGCAACTACTACAACGGCGGTGGGACGGCCATCGGAGACCTCACCGGCGACGGGCTGCCGGAGATCGTGCTCACGTCCAATCTGGGCGGCACCCGGCTGTACCTGAACGAGGGGAAATTCCGCTTTCGGGACGTGACCCGGCAGGCCGGTCTACACAGCAGGGCGTGGACCACCGGCGTGACCCTCGCCGACGTGAACGGCGACGGGCGGCTCGACATCTACGTCTGCCACGCGGGGCTCGGCAATAGCGGGCTCCGGGCCAACGAGCTCTACATCAACCAGGGGCTGAACGCGGACGGTGTCCCGACCTTCGTCGAGCAGGCCGCCGCCTACGGCGTTGCGGACTCGGGCTACTCGACGCAGGCGGTG
>Ga0209375_1000679_pt1 | contig 27914 bp, 31 predicted proteins | sample GraSoiAngelo_131_FD_185888 | JGI IMG/M metagenome (GOLD analysis project Ga0209375, IMG submission 185888) | Grasslands soil microbial communities from the Angelo Coastal Reserve, California, USA - 14_0929_02_30cm (SPAdes) (version 2) | ecosystem: Environmental > Terrestrial > Soil > Grasslands ... | reverse complement strand
CGACGGCTACTACCGCATCCTCGGCCGTATTGACGACGTGATCAACGTCGCCGGGCACCGCCTCGGCACGAAGGAGATCGAGTCCGCCTGTCTCACGGTGCCGGAAGTCGCCGAGGCCGCGGTCGTCCCTGTCCAGGACGAGGTGAAGGGTCGCGTGCCCGAAGTGTACATCGCGGTCAAGCCGGGGGTGCAGCCGAGCCAGGACGTCATCGATCGTGTGATCAAAGCCAACGAAGAGGTGATCGGCAAGATCGCGCGCCCCAAGCACGTGTACATCGTGCCGGATATGCCGAAGACGCGCTCGGGGAAGATCATGCGCCGCGTGCTCGCGGCGATCTCCAACCGCAGGGACGTCGGTGACGTGACGACCCTCGCCAACCCGGACGTGGTCGAGCAGATCCGCATCATGGTGCAAGGCAAGGACAAAGCGACCACTACGCAGGGAGAGTTGCCGGAGGACATCGCGAAGTACGGACAGGTGGAGTGAGGCGAGGTGGGTGGAGGTCGGTGGAGGCTAGTGGAGGTTGGGGGAGGTTGCCCCGCTGAGGAGCAACCTCCCCCGACTTCCACCAACCTTCACCATCCTCCACCAACCTGCTTCACAGTTCTACTTGCGCCCCCACCTCGAACACCTGGTCCGCCGGGATCTTGAAGAAGGCCGTCGCCCGCAGGGCGTTGCGCGACATGAACGCGAACAGCTCCGCGCGCCAGTGGCGCATGCCGGGCCGGTCCGAAGCGACCAGCGTCTCGCGACCGAGGAAGAATGTCGTCCCCGCGATGGGAATCTCGAGCGACTTCACCTGGCACGCGGCCAGCACGTCGTCGATGTCCGGGTCGTCCATGAAGCCGTAGCTGGCGACCACCCGGTAAAACCCCTTGCCGATGGCCTTCACGCTCACGCGCTCCCCGATCGAGACGTGGGGCACGTCCTGAGTCACCATGGTCAGGAATACGACTCGCTCGTGCAGCACTTTATTGTGCGTCAGGTTGTGCACCAGCGCCGGCGGCGTGCCGTCCGTCGTGCCATACAGGAACACCGCCGTCCCCGGGACGCGGAGCGGCGGCTCGGCGGCGAGATCGGCGAGCAGCATCTTGAGGGCGACCGTCTTCTCCTGCATCCGTTTCCCGAGGATCTCGCGCCCTCGCTGCCACGTCGTCATCAGCAGGAAGATGGCTGCGGCGATCGCCAGGGGGACCCAGCCGCCGGAGCGGATCTTCAACATGTTCGCGCCGAAGAACGGCACATCCACGCACAGGAAGAGGCCGGAGACGATCGCAGCGCGCGCGAAGCTCCAGCGCCACACCTCACGGCTCATCACGTAGAACATCAGGGTCGTGATGAGCATCAGGGTCGAGAGCGCCACGCCATACGCGCCGGCGATGTTGCTGGAGGTGGGCTGCGCCGGGTCGGCCGCGTGGAACCCGATCACCAGCACGCACGTGAGCAGCATGAGCCCCCGGTTGACCAGGGGTACGTAGATCTGGCCGATCTCGCGCGACGATGTATGCGCGATCTGGAGCCGCGGGCTATAGCCGAGCTGCACCGCCTGGCGGGTGAGGGAAAAGGCCCCGGAGATCACCGCTTGGGACGCGATGATGGTCGCCGCGGTCGCCAGCGCGATCAGCGGGTACAGCGCCCAGCCGGGCGCGAGATGATAGAAGGGGTTCTCCGCCGCTGAGGCATCGCGTAACAGGAGCGCCCCCTGCCCGAAGTAGTTGAGCAGGAGGCAGGGGAGCGCGCCGCCGAACCAGGCGATCTGAATCGCGCGATGCCCGAAGTGCCCCAGGTCCGCATACAGCGCCTCGCCGCCGGTGACCACGAGAAAGACGGCGCCCAGCACCACGAATCCCCGGTGCACATCTTCGGCGAAAAAGCGCGCCGCGTGGTACGGAGAGAGCGCGGCCAGCACTCCGGGTTGCTGCATGATCTCGCTCAACCCGAGCACGCCGATCGTGGCGAACCAGACGAGCATCACGGGGCCGAACACCGCCCCGATCCGGGCTGTCCCGCGACTCTGCACCAAGAACAAACCGATCAGGATCACGAGCGTCACGGGGATCACCCACGAGGCCAGCGCCGGCGTCGCGATCTCGAGGCCTTCGACGGCGCTCAGCACCGAGATCGCCGGCGTGAGGCCCCCGTCCGCGTACAAGAGCGCCGACCCGAAGATCCCCAGGACGATCATGACGCGGCGGGGCGACAGGCCCCGGGCCACACGGCTGCCGTTGACGAGGGCCATCAGGGCGAGCACGCCGCCTTCGCCCTTGTTGTCCGCCCGGATGATGACGATGTGATACTTGATCGTCACCACGATCACGAGCGCCCAGAAGACGAGCGACAGCACCCCCAGCACGTTGCCTGGCGTGACCGCGATGCCGTGCGTCCCGTAGAACGAGTAGCGAATCGCGTACAGTGGGCTCGTTCCGATGTCGCCGTACACGACGCCCAGCGCCGTGAGGGCGAGCGTGACGAGATAGCGGCCGTGCGGTTGCTGGGGAACGACAGGTTGCGCAGGGGAGGTCATGGCCGTGAATACTAGCGGGTCGGCGCAGTCCCCGAGGGCGTCGCGCGCAGCCCCGCGACGGACAAGAGCCACACGGTCGTCATGATCGCCGCCGAGGCCATACACCACCGGCAGATCGCGTGCAGCACGAACAACTCGATGCCCGTCAGGTATGCCGTGAACGCGAACCCTACCGTGGCGAGCGTCGCCAAGAGCCACGCCAGGCGGCGGTCTGCGGCGAACCTCGGCTGCAGGCCCACGAGCCCCACGGCGAACAGCGCCGCATATCCGCCGACTCCGTACAGTGCCACCGGCAGACCGAGCAGCTCGGCGTAGCGGCTCGCTTGGACGAGCTCACAGCTCCCGGTCCCGCACTGCAGCTGGCCGAGCACACCGATCTTGTAGAGCCAGAGATAGGTCGCGACGAGCAGCCCCACGAGCGTGAGGAGCACGAGCGCCTGGCGCCGGATCACTTGCGCTTCTTGGTCAGGCTGTCGACGAGAGCCTTGAAATCATCCGAGGTGCCGCGTCCGGTGTACGGACGCCCGTTCACGAAGAAGCTCGGCGTTCCCCGCACGCCGAGCGCCTCGCCTTCCTGCGCGCTCGCGTCGAGCCGTGCGGCGTAGCGCTGGCCGTCCAGGCACGCGTCGTACTTGTCGAGGTCGAGCCCGATGCCCCTCGCGAAGTCGCGGAACAGGGAGCGCGGGTTCTTTCCCGTCTGCGCCCATTGGTGGTTGGTGAACAGCTGGTCGTGCATCTCCCAGAACTTGCCCTGCTCTCCGGCGCACTGGGCGGCCAGCGCGGCATAGCGGGAATACTTGTGCGAGGGCAGCGGAAAGTCGCGAAAGCGCCACCGCAGCTTCCCGGTGGCGATCAGCTGCTCGCGGATCACCGGCATCTGCACCGTCGCGAACGACGCGCAGAAGGGACACTCGAAATCCGAGTACTCCGTGACCTCGATCCGCGCCGAGTCCGACCCCAGCGTATAACCGTGGAACGCATCCGCCGTCGCGACCGCGAGCGACCCACTCGGCGCGGCGGGCGCAGGGGGCGCGGGGCTGCGCTGCGATCCGTACCAGAGCGCCCCCCCCCCGATCACGGCCACCGCCACGAGCAACAGATAGAACCGTTTCATTCGTCCCCAGCCCTCCGCCACGGCTCGTCGTCCTCGTCTTCGTCGAAACCGGCGGCCGCGTCGCGCGCCCTGCGCTCCGCCTCGTCCACGATCCGCCGACCCTCCGCGATCTCCGGCGTATCGTACGTCACGCGCACCTCATAATGAAACAGCTCGCTCCGCGCGTTTCCGAGGAGCTTCTGGAGCTCCGGCGCTCGCTCGAGCAGCTTGCCCGTTTGGTCCAACGCCTGAATGCGCTCAGCCAGCGCGCGCAGCATGGCCAGCAGGCGCTCCGCGCGGTCCGGTCCGTACACTTCTTCCGAGTGATCGCTCATATGCCAGCCCTTCCCTGACGTGTCCACACCCCGCCCACCTCCCCATCCATCATAATACCACGCGCGGCGGCCGTGGTCGGCCTTTGCGTGACGCAAAGCGCCCTATTACATTGCGGCGCCGATTGATCGGCGGCTCGCGCGACCCGAGCCGCCTCCCTAGTCCCCCCGTTCCCGGTCCCAAGCGCAGAGAGGAGCACCGCACGCATGACCAAGAAGCGTTCGGAACCCCGCAAAATGTCCACCCCCACCCCCTTCGAACAGGCCCGCGACGAGCTGTTCTCGCACATCCTGCGCTGCGGCGTGCTGGAAGCCACGCCCGAGCACCAGAAAGAATGGTTCGACGACACGATGCTGTACCTCGCCGAGCGCTACGATGCGTTGGACGAGCGGCAGCTGGCGGAGCTGCGCGTGCTGGGAGAGCGCTATTGCCGACCCGTTGTGGGACGGAGCGCACCCGTGGGCGCGACCGTCTGAGGGCCGCCGAATCGCCTAGCGTCTCCGGGGCACTCCCGTCTCGCGGGCGCCCTGTTTACGGCGGCCACCAGGCCGGGAAGCGCCGGAACCGCCGACCCAATGCGAGCCGCACACCGCCGCCCAGCCCCAGCTCCGCGTACCACCCCGCCCGGGCGCCCGGCCCCTGGTCAACGCCAAGCAGCGCAGTGAGGTAGCTCGCGCCGCGCGCCCCTTCCGAGCCGACGAACGCCAATCCCAGCCCACCATACGGCCCGACGCCCCTGCGCTCGAGCGGGCGGAGCAGGAACTGCGCGGTCGCCTCGAGGCGGACGCCCAGCGCTCGCTCGTAATCCCCGCACGCGGCCGCGAAGGCCAAGCGTCCCTGACCACCGGAGCGCCGTGCCACTCCCACCTCCGGACCCCAGAAGCCGCGGTGCGCCAGGAGCACCGTCGCGCCGGCGCCGATCTCCGTCGCTCTCGCAACCTGGGCACGCACCGGCAGCGCGACGCCCGCGGCCACCCCGGTCGCGGCCAGCACGGTCCTAGCCCCGTTCCGACACATCGAGCGGAGGCGGAAGAGAGATCGGCCACCCCACGTCGGAACGGGGCTAGCGAAGCGCGACGTCGTAGGTGACGTGGATGTCGGAGGCGAGGGACGCGACGACCGAGCAGTATTTCTCGAGCGAGAGGTCGATCGCGCGGCGGGCCTTGGTCTCATCCACGCCGACGCCCGAAATCGTGAAGACGAAGTGGAGAGCGGTGTAGCGCCGCGGCTGCTCTTCCCGACGCGTCCCCCGGAGCGCGACCTCGAGGGCCTCGAGCCCCACACGCTGCTTCTGGAGGATCAGCACGACGTCCGATGCAGAGCACGTGGCCGCCGCGACCAACAACATCTCGACCGGCGTCTGGGCGAGCGTACCGTCGCCATCCACCAGCACGGAGGGCCGGCCCGGTGCGCCGGCCTCGAACAGCAGCCCTCCCCCGGCCCCCGCGCCCGCGTCCGCGCGCCATCGCATGGTGATCTCGCGAATGTCACCGGCCACCTCAGTTGCCTCGCCGCGTCGTCAGTCCCGCGTACAACCGGTTGTGGCGGAAGCCGCCCATGCCGTGGTATTCGAGCAGCCAGTTGAACGTGGACCGGTAATGGAGCTCGAATCCGACCACGAGGTTGGCCCACACATCGGGACAGTCGGGGTCGGCACCGCAGGAGTCGTGTCCCACGAGGCTGAACCCCGCACCCATGTACGGCGTCGCCACCTGCTCATCACCGGTGAAGCGATACAACGCCTCGAGGCTGCCCACGTAACTGTTGCGACCGTTGAAGAAGCCGATCTCGCCGGAGGGACGGACCCGGAAGCGGGGGGAGACCAGATTCCCGGCGTCGAGCGTCACGCCGAACACCATCTGCGTGCTGCCGGCCAGGTCGAGACCGCCGCGCACCCCGAACCCGAACAACCCGAGGTGCGTGCCCCGACCCGCGGCCGGTCGAACCTGAGGCGGATGGAACTCCTGAGCGGCGAGCCCCGCGAGTCCGCCCGCCGCGAGTAGCACGGTCAGCCACACCCGCCGCATCACGTCCCCTTCCCCCGCGTCAGCGTTGCGCGCGCCCGGGCGGCCGCCCGCCCGTAGTCCCAGATGGCGTACAACCCTACCGCCGCCGTGGCCCAGGCGAGCGGCCGCACCAGCGGGGAGCGGGCGATGAACGCCACCAATGTGAGCAGCTGCAGCACCGTGACCGCTTTCCCGCCGGCGCGGGCCGGCAGTGGGGTCGGTCGCCGCCACAGCCACGCTCCCACGTACCCCAGCGCTGCCACGATGTCCCGGGCCACGACGCCGATGATCTCCAGAGGGTGCAGCAGACCGGCGCGGGCGACGGTGAGGAACGCGGCCGCCATGAACACTTTGTCGGCCGTCGGGTCGAGGACGGCGCCGGCGCGCGACCCGCCGAACCGGCGTGCCAGCATCCCGTCGAAAAAATCCGACGCGGCGGCCGCGCCCACTAGTGCGAGCTGCCACGCCGGCTGGTGCACGAACGGAAACGCTGCGGCCAAAGGAAGCCGAAGCGCCGTCAGGAGATCGGCCCGCGTTACCCACGGTTTCACTTGCCCCTCCCTCCGGTGCGCCATACCTTCGTCCGCGTGAACCTCAATCTGCTGAGGCAAGCGGCGATCTTCCAAGACTTGGACGACGGCGAGCTGGCCCGCGTGTCCGAGGTCTGCCGGGAGCAGAAGTTCGCCGTCGGCCAGCAGGTCTTCAAGGAAGGTGAGCCCGGCAACCGCCTGTTCATTATCTCCGAAGGCCAGGTTCGCATTTCCCGCACGATCCCCGGCTCCGGTGAGGAAGCGCTGGCCGTCCTCAAGCCCGGTGCCTGCTTTGGAGAGATGGCGATCTTCGACCGGTCCGAGCGGTCCACCGACGCGATCGCCAACACCTCCTGCACGCTGCTCACGATCGCCCGCTCCGATTTCGAATTGCTGCTCGATTTCAACCGCGACATCGCCTACAAGGTGCTGTGGTCGGTCGTGCGCCTGTTGTCGGCCCGGTTGCGCGTGACCAACGACAACCTCCGGTCGTTCCTCGCGATGTCGATGTTCTAGGGGATCCCGGAGCAATCGCCGGCCGTCGGTGTTCCATAAGGGTCCCGACGGCTCTCGTCCGCCGCGACCGCCCCCCCTTACACTTAGGCGCTATGAAACGATATGTGTTCGCGCTGTCTCTCGCCGCCGCGACGGCGCTCGGGTGCATCAACGTCTCGGACAACAAGCCATCGTTATTGCTCGTCGTGGCGCCGATTCTGGATTCCGTGTTTGTGGGAGACACGCTGCTCCCGAGGGACGTCTACCTGCGGGACGTGAACGGGGTCCACCACCCCCCTGGTGCGGTCACGTGGTCGATCAATCCGACGTCGGTCGCCACGATCGACGCGAACGGCAGGGTCGCCGGCAAATCCAAGGGCACCGCCCTCGTGTTCGCGACCGCCTCGGGGGCGACCAGTGCCGCGCTGGTACTCGTCTCCCGGCCGCTCGAGCTCACCCCGTTGCTGGACACTATCTTCCTCATGCCGCAAGACACCATTACGGTGCCCGTCGCGATCGTACAGAAGAACCCGGTGGCCACCACGCTCCAGTTCGACCCGTCGCCGACGCCGAGCGTGTATACGATCGACGCCAATGGCCTCGTGACCGCACAGGCAACCGGCGGCCCGGATCGCTACGGGGTGCACGTGTCGGACGGCACGAACACGGTGTCCGACTCCGGAGTCGTGGTCGTCATGAGCCTCACGGACACGACAGCTGACGGCCGCTTCTACATGACCGCCTTCGGCACCGGAATCCGCCACCAGAGCGGCGGTGCCTATGCGGCGCATTACCCGAAGCTGAACGGCAAGCTTGCGTTCCAGCTGGTCGATACGCTCACGCGCAACGCCGCGCAGGAGACGGTCCTGATCACGCTACGGGATTCCATCCTCGGCACGGGGACATTCGAGGTCGACTCCATCGGCCTGGGGGAGGCGACGTCCCCCATCAGCCAGCTCAATCCCTTCTGCAACCCGACGCGGCCGTGGGCCTACTGGTCCAGCGTCCCGACCGACGCCAACCTACCCCCTATCGTGGCGTTCTCGCACGGGACGGGGCCCGATTCGGTCTCGGGACAACTGATCATCACGCAATACGTTTCGCCAGGGAGCGGGGGAGCCATTATCAGCGGCCGCTACCTCTTCCGGGCCCAACGCCGGGATCTGTACGGCGACCCGCTTGGCCTGGAAACCATCCGGGGCACGTTCGTGGTACCACTGCGCCAGCGGAACATCTGTCCGGCGTGACCTTCGAGCACGTCTTCGCCGATCTCGGCGGGATCCCGGCGAACCGCCTCACCGATCCTCAGGGGCTCGCCGGCCTGCTGCTCGCCGCCGCCAACGCCGCGGGATTGAACCCGGCTAACCCGCCCGTGGTGACGCTCGGACCGCGCGGCGTCTCGGCAGCCCTGGTGTGCCATGGCGGCCACGTCGCCATGCACGGCGTACCGGAGGCGGGGCTCTGCTTCGCAGACCTGGCGGGCGTGGGCGGAGCCCTGCCGCAGCGCGGGCTCGAGGTGATCATCAAGCGGCTGGGCGCGCGCGAAGTGCGGACGGACGCGCGCCGGCGTGGTCCCGTGACCCAGGCCATCCACCCGGAGGGCTCATGAACGCACTCACCCCCTACGCGGCCTTCTTCATGCGCCTCGCGGTGGGGCTCGTGTTTCTCCAGCACGGCTGGTACAAGTTCCATCACATGGGGGTCGCGGGCGTCGCGGGAATGTTGCACGGCATCGGATTCCCGTTCGCCACGATCTTCGCCGTGATCCTCATCGCGGTGGAGACGATCGGAGCCATCTGCGTGGTGATCGGGTTCTACACGCGCTTCTGGGCTGCGTGCATGGCGATCGAGATGCTGGTCGCGATTCTCGCCGTGCAGCTTCCCAAGGGGAGCGGGTTCGAGGTCGAGGGCTTGCTGTTCGCGGGTGCCGTTACCCTGATCGCGCTGGGGGACGGGCCGCTCTCGATCGCGGTGAAACTGAAACACGGAGGGTCGTGAAGGTTGGAGGAGGTTGGGGGAGGTTGGCACGTCAGCGGGCAACCTCCCCAACCTCCCCAGCCTTCCGCTCAGTGCAGTATGCGGAGTAGCCCCGCGTCCGCGCTTCCGCGGATGAAGCTCTCCGGATCGGTCGCGGGAATGGCGACGCCGGTCTCCTTGCGTCCCCGGTGCGCCACCGCCACCATGTACTGCTCGAGGGAGCTGCGGGCCCACTCAGCCGCGTCGTCCTTCATCTGCCGCACGATCTCCTCCCAGGTACCCACGTACGTCGATCCGTTGAGCATGCTGACGCGATGGACGTCGCCCGGCCCCGATCGTGCTTTCATCCCCTGCAGTTCCGTGAGCAGTGTGCCGAACAGCTCGAGCTGCCGAGGATCCCGCATCTGGCCGTCGGGCCCCATGGCTTCGATTTCCGCGAGCAGCAGGTCGTCCGGCGCCGCGGTCGCGGCCAGCTCGTCCAAGCGGTGATGCCACGGCACCAGCTCGGGGTCCTCGTCCGGCAGGCGGTAGACGCTCTTCTTGAGCTCGATAAGGCGCCAGATGGCGAGGCCGTCGAAATGGTCGGCGGGCGTGGTGCGCTCGAGGTGGAACAGCGCGGCTTCGTACTCGCCCCTGTCGTACAGCAGGTTCGCGAGGTAGATGCGCGCCTCGGCGTGCGCGAGATCGAGCTCGAGCGCCCGCCGCAACCAATAGAGGGCGCCACCCTCGTCGGCGAGACGATGGGCAGCGTAGCCTGCGGAGGCGGCCGCCTCCGCCGAGTCGGGATGCCCGGTGATCGCGACTTCGAAAAAGCGTCGGGCCTGGTCCAGCACGCCCTCGCGGAACAGGGCGCGTCCCACCTGGAGCATGAGGTCGTGGTCGTCGCGGAATCCGAGCGCGAGAATCCGATCGAAGCACGCGATGGCACCGGCGCGATCGCCGAACTTCAGCAGCACCTCGCCGAGGCCCGCAAGCGCGTCTTCGTGCTCAGGGTCGAGGCCTACGGCTTCCTCGAACGCGCGGCGCGCCCACAGATACTCCTCGCGCGCGAGCCGGGCGTATCCCATGCCCACGTGCAGCTCGACGGCGTGGGGGTAGAGCCCCAGGCCTTCTCGCAGGGTCTCGATCGCTTCGTCGTATTGGGCTTCGTTGTAGAGCTGATGCGCGCGTTCGTCGTAGTCGTCGGAGCTCAAGAACGGTTCCGACATCGAACGGGCCTCCCGGGAAAGTTGTGCTATGATACGACGCCCCGGGCGGTTACACAAGCGACGGACGCCGACTATCTTCTCCGCCGATGGCTCCCCCGCCCTCCGCCCTCGCGGACATCCCGAGCGGCTCCGTCACCTCCCCGCGCGGCTTTACCGCCGCGGCCGCGCATGCCGGCCTCAAGGCCGACGGCGCGCCGGACGTCGCGCTGCTCGTGAGCGCGACGAGCTGCGCCACGGCGGGCGTGTTCACGAAGAATGCACTGCGCGCCGCACCCGTCGTCTACGACGCCGACCTGTTGGCCGAGCGGCCGGGCCGAATGCGTGCGGTCGCGATGAACGCGCGGGTCGCGAACGCGTGCACCGGTGCGCCCGGGCTCGCCGCGGCCCGGGCGATGGCGCAGGCCGCCGAGCAGGCCGCCGCCCTCCCGCCCCGCACCACCCTCGTGCTGTCGACCGGTGTGATCGGCGTACCGCTCCCGCTCGAGCAGGTCGCCGACGGCCTGCGCGTGGCGGCGGGCCGTCTCACGCCGGACGGCGGGCCGGAGGCCGCCCGCGCCATCATGACGACCGACACCCGACCCAAGCACTGCGCCGTGCGCTTCGAGACTCCCGCCGGGATCGTGACGGTCGGTGGCATCGCCAAGGGCGCCGGGATGATCCATCCGGACATGGCGACCCTGCTCGCCGTGCTTACGACCGACGCGGTGGGAGAGCCGGCCGGCCTACAGCCGTTGCTGCGCCGCGTGGCCGACCGCAGCTTCAACGCGATTTCGGTGGACGGCGACACGAGCACCAACGACACCGTGCTGCTCCTCGCCGGCGGCGCGTCCGGCGTCGACCCCTCGCGCGATGGCGCGCTCTGGAAGACGTTCGAGGACGCCGTGCTGCAGGTGGCGCGCACGCTCGCGCTCGCCATCGTCTCGGACGGTGAAGGTGCCTCGAAGGTCGTCGAAATCCAGGTGGTCGGCGGGGCGAGCGAAGCCGCCGCTCGGGAAGTGGGCCGCGCCATCGCCCGCTCGGCCCTCGTGAAGACCGCCATCTACGGCGCCGACCCCAACTGGGGGCGGATCCTCGCCGCCGCCGGCGCGGCCGGCGTCCCACTCGCCGTGGACCGGTTGTCGCTCCAGGCGGCCGCCGACGGCGAGTGGCTGACACTCGCGACGGGGGGCGCCACCGCCCACGCGGATTTGAACGCCGCGCACGCCATCTTCCAGCAGAAAACGATCCGCCTCCGCGTCGACCTGGGGCTTGGGCGCGCGGAGGCGGTGGTGTGGACCTGCGATCTGACGCCGGACTACGTCCGGATCAACGCCGACTACACCTCATAGACCAGTTGGTTACGGCTTGGTCTTGCCGCTGTCCTTCGCCTCCGGCTTCGCCCCAGGCTTCGCGGCGTGCTTCTTTGCGTGCTTCTTCATCGCCTTCTTACCGGCCTGCGCCTTCGACGTGTCGGCCGCCGGCGCCTGACCCTGCATGGGTGACGGCTGCTGCGCCATCACGACCGCGGGAGCGGCGAGGAGGGCCAGCGCGAGGAGCGTGCGACGGATCATGTCTCGATACCTCCGGGAGGGATAACGCGGGCCACCCTGGCCCGCTTCACCGTTGAGACCCGCGACGTCCGGGTGACGTCACGGCGCTGTGTTCCACTCTGCAACGAACGGTCCACCTAGGGCGCCGGCGTCGCCGGGCGCCGCGCGCCGGCGACGTTGCCGCGCGTCGGCTTCGAGGGCGCCGGCAGATTGGGCAGCTGCCGCCGCACGATGGCGAGCGCTTCGGCCTGCGTATGCCCGCGCTGCACCTGGTGCAGCGCGGCAGTGGACACGTCCAGCAACCGCTCTCGGAGCACACCTTGCTGGACGGCTTCGATGATCAGGTCGGCCGCAGAGTCTGGATCGAACTGATGGGCCACGAGATCGGCAACCGCGTGCATCGCGGCCGCCCGCGGCGGTCGCCCCAGCGCGGCCACGACCCGCTCGATCACGGGTGTAGGCAAGCCCCGGCGCAGGGCCCAGGCAACCGTGGTCAGCTCGGCGGGGAGCACCGGAGGCTTGTCGCCTGCACGAACCAGCAGGTCGCGCGCGTCACGCAACTGCCCCAGGCTCAGCTGTACGGCGGCGACGATGCGCGCCGCGGCAACCTGCTTCGCTCCCCCTTCCAATGCCTTCTGGACCAGAGGCTCCGTGGGAAGCCCCTGCTGCGCGGCGAGCTGGATGAGCGAGTCGACCGCTGGAATCGCGGCGCTCGGGATGCGGCCTTCGAGTCGGCCGCGCACCGATTGGGCGGCGAGCGGCAGGGCCAGACATCCTGCGAGGGCGAGGGCGACCCCGAGTCTCATCGACGGGCGGGCCGCACGATGACGATAGAGTTCTCGCGACCGAAGTCATCGGCCACCAGTCGCTCCGCCAGATGGTCGGGAACCCAACGCTCGCCGTCCACCACGAACATGTATTCGTAGGTGCCGGCGGGGAGCACCACCGTGGCGCGCCAGACGCCATCGTGGTCCTGATCTTTCAGCGCGATGGACCCGGGACGCCAGTCGTTGAACGTGCCGACCACGTGCACGGATTGCGCCTCGGGGAAACGGCCCACGAACTGGGCGATGCCCTCGTGCTCCGCGAGCTCCGGGCCCTGGTCGCCCACGGTAAACAGTGTGACGGCCGCGGCCACCACGGCGAACGCCAGGCTCCAGGCCGGGCGGACCCGGAAGATGATGGCGCGCGGGGTCACGAACCAGCGCATCAGGAGCCGCGCGCGGGACGGCGCCGGGCGGCGGATCTCCGCCATCACTCGCCTCTCGACGCTCGGCACCAGCCCCGGGGGGGGCGCCGCGAGGAGTTCCGCTGCAGCCGTCAGCCGTGCCACGGTGCGGCGCAGCTCGGCCGGGACGGCGTCCCAGTCGAGCTCGCCGTCGAGTGCCTGATGCATCCTTGGGTCGATCGCATTCATGTGTGGTCCTCCAGCACCTTCAGCAGCGCCTCCCGGGCGCGATGCACGCGCATCTTGAGCGTCGGAATGCGCTCCCCGGTGACGGCCGCCATCTCCTCGTAGCTCAACCCCTCCACGTGCTTCAGCACGAACGCCTCGCGCTTGTCGGGCGAGAGGTCCGCGAGCGCCCGCTCCACCAACTGGAGCTGGTCCGCCCGCTCCAGGGCCGCCTCGTTGTCGGATGGGTCGGCCACGGGCGGCGCATCGTCGAGTGGCACGTCCGCAACCGACCGACGCACCAGATGACTCTTGCACCGGTTGGTCACGATGCGATACAGCCACGTGCGGAGCCGCGTCGGCTCCCGGCAGCTCGCGAGGTGACGGTAGGCGCGGACGAGGCTCTCGGCCACCGCGTCCGCGGCGGCGTCCCGGCTGCCGAGCATCCGGGTCGCAAACCGCAGCAGACCCGCCTCGTAGCGACGTATCACAATGCCGAACGCTTCGGTATCGCCGGCCAGCACGAGGGCCACCACCTCCGCGTCGGGGGGGCTCCCCCTCACATCCATGAGACCTGCACGGCGATTAGCGCGTCACGCTACGGGCTGGTGATTGAGAGGGGATGTTGCGGACCGGAACCGAGTTAGCGATCCCGCAGAAGCTCTTGCACGGCGGCGAGGTAGCTCGATGCCCGCAGGCCCTCGCCGCCGACGGCGCCCGCGAGGGCCTCGAACGTGGCCTCGGCACGCCGTCGATAGCGTACGTCCTCCGTGAGGCGAGCGAGCCGCAGCAGCACGCGCCCCGCCCAACCGTTTCCCCCGGGGAGCAGATCGTCGAGCACGGGTTTCGCCCGCTCCGCGAGAGCCGGCGCCGTCGGGTCCGTCGCCGCGGCATCGAAGTAGCCAGCCGATCCAGAGTCGGCGAAATCCCGCTCCAACAGCTGCACGAGGTCTTCGGCGATCTCGCGGTAGCGCGCCTCGCCCGTGGCTTCGCGGGCCGCGAGACACGCCCAGGAGACCTGCACCTGATCCTCGAGTAGCGCCCGCGCCGGCGACCCCGACCCGGCGACATGGCGCACGGCGCGCCCGCGCGCGTACACTCGCCGCAGCAGCGTGTCGAGCGCCGCCCGTGCCCGACCGACGACGCCCGAGTCACCCACCGCCACGGCGGCGTCCAGGATCGATCCGATCACATACGCGTCGCGGTCCGCGAACACGGTCCGGTCCGCCGTCCGAGCGACGTCGCCGGTGAGCCGTCGGGCCAGGTCGCGCGCCTCGTCGCGATAGCGCGATTCTCCGGTGACCGACCACGCCGATACGAGATCCCGCAGCAGGCCGGCGCGTACCAGCTCCGGCGGATCGTCGCGCGCGCTCGCCGCGAGTCCCGCGTCGCCGGAATCAACCAGGTAGTCCAGGACGGCGCGCGCGGGGGCGAGGTAGGTGGAGTCGTGGGTGCGCGCGTAAACGGCGAGGAGTAGGTCGACCGCCTGTGTGAACCGGAAGCTCGCCACGTCCGCACGGGTCCGGGCCGCGGCCGCCGTCAGACCGCGTACCGCCTCGACCTCGCGCTGCACGACGGCGGGCTTGAGGGCGCCGTGCCCGCGGCCCCGGCGACCCTGGGAGCGCGCTCGCACCAGCGCGGCGCGGCGCAGGACGAACGCGCGCCGCTCTCGGTAGCTCCTGGCCACATCAGGGAGCACCTGCTTGAGCCCGCGTCCCGTGATTGGGTCGTCCAGTGGAAAGTACGTCCCGCCGAAGAACGCCGACCCGTCGGGCGTGAGGAACACAGTGATCGGATAGCCGCGCAGGCCGGCGAGGAGCTGCACCGCCGTCGCATAGCGTTGCGCGACGTCGGGACGCTCGTCGCGGTCGACGCGGACGGGCACGAACAGCGAGTCGATCATGGCGCCGAGGCCCGGGTCGCCGTACACCTCCCGGTCCATTACCCCGCACCAGCGGCAGTCGTCCGCTCCCACATAAAGAAGGATGGGCCGGTCGAGCCGTGCGGCGAGGGCGAACGCATCACGCCCCCACGGCTGCCAGCTCACCGGTTCGCGGGCGGCCCGGGCCAGATAGGGGGTGGTCGACTGCGCCATCCGGTTCGTGAGCGGCCCGTGCTCTGAGACGCAACCAACCAGCGCGAGCAGCGACAATGGGAGAGGGAAAGACGCCAGAGCTCTCATGGGAGCGCGTGGAAGATACCCTATCCATCGCGCCACCGTTCCCGCGAGTGCCCCGTTTTGGCGGGAACGCAAAACGGCCTGGACGTTGCCGCCGGCGAGGTCGGGCGTGCGGTCCCTTCCTCTGACCCGAAGCGGCCGCGGAGCCAGGCCGTGCCGTGCAGTTTGCGCAGTATAGCGCTGGACGTCAAGAAGACGCCGCGGTTATTGTTGCACTATGGACGCCACCCGCATCACCCCAAAACCCAACGGGCCCCTGATCGTCGAGGGCCCAGTCAAGATCGTGACCCCGGACGGCCGGGAGCTGCCGGTCCCCCCCAGAAAGGACGGCCGACCGGCGGAAGTCGTTGTCCTGTGCCGTTGTGGAGGGTCTGCCACGAAACCGTTTTGTGACGGAAGTCACAAACGGAACGGCTTCTCAGACGCCCCTCCTGCAGGCCTCGCTCCCACGATTTGAGCACAGGGTATTATGTTGTCTCCGTCCCGGGAGGGGGCGAACCGGGGGAGCCGCCCCTGACCGCACCCGCTGCACCCCGCCCCCCTGCCGTGCCCCCGAAGGAGGAGCGCAATGGCGAAGGCCGGAAAAGCCCCGATGGCCGCGGATGAAGGCTACTGTGTGAAGTGCAAGGCCAAGCGGAAGATCTCGAACCCCCAGCAGGTGAAAATGGCGAACGGCCGGCCCGCGCTGAAGGGCGTGTGCCCGGTGTGCGGCACAGGGATGTTCAAGATTCTGCCGCCGAAGTAAGCCGCAACCAAACCGACAACGCGAGCCCCCGGTCGAGCGAGGCCGGGGGCTCTTTGCTAGGGGGCGGCGGGCGCCACCCGGCGGGTGCCATCCCCCTGGTAGACGTACCGGAAGCTCAAGCACGCGGTACCTACGTCCTTGCAGTAATAGGCGAGCAGCTCGAGCTTCGCGTGCCTCCCGCGCGCCGTGCGCAGGCCATAGACATGGTGCTTCGAGGTGAGCAGGTGGCTGAGCATACTATAAGCGTACCATTTCCCTACGCCGGGGTTGGTCGTGTCCGACGCATCTGTGTTCGGGAGGTATCCGGCGGCAGGTAGCTCCCGCACCGAGTCGAACGCCACCGGACCCAAGTCGACGATGCCTCCGCCGGGGGCCGTGATCACGTGGAACCGCCGGACGGCGATGTCCCAGCTTCCCGAGTCCACCACGGCGCTGCGGCGGAAGTCGAAGCGGCGCCAGCGGTCGGTGCTCGAGGCATCCAGGGTGTAGGTTACAGGCCCGACGAGGGAGTCGCCCACGACCGCGGGGTCAGGCACGGTGGGCGTGTAGGGGGGGAATTCCGGTGTGGTGAGCGACCCGATCAACAGGGAAACGATGAGCAGCGCGAACGCGCCGCCCATCACGAGCACGAGGATGGGCGGCCGGGCGCCCCCGGCGCTCACGCCTCGGCCATGAATGGGTAGCTGAAGGTCCGCGGCGGGACGAAGTTCTCCTTCACGGCGCGCGGGCTCACCCAGCGGATCAGGTTGAGGAGGCTCCCCGCCTTGTCGTTCGTGCCGCTGGCGCGCGCCCCGCCGAACGGCTGTTGTCCCACCACCGCACCGGTGGGCTTGTCGTTGACGTAGAAGTTACCGGCGGCGAACCGGAGCGCGTCCTTGGCCTCCTCGACGGCGCGCCGGTCCTGCGCGAAAATTGCGCCGGTGAGCGCATAGGGCGACGTATCGTCCACGAGGCGCAGCGTCTCAGCCCAGCGAGCGGCGGGGTAGACGTGGACCGACAGGACCGGCCCGAAGATCTCCTCACACATCGTGCGATACGTCGGGTCCTGGGCTTCGAGGATGGTGGGATCGATGAAGTAGCCGTCCGTGTCGTCGGCGCCGCCGCCGAACACGAGCTTCACGCCCGAGGCACGCTTCGCCGCGTCGATGTAAGCCTTGATCTTGTCGAACGCCTTCCGGTCGATCACCGCCCCCATGAAGTTGCGGAAGTCCACAGGGTCTCCCACCTTCGCCTCCGCCAGCATCTCGAGCATGCGATCCCGGACCTGAGGCCACAGGGCGTCGGGGATATAAGCGCGCGACGCGGCGCTGCACTTCTGCCCTTGATACTCGAAGGCGCCGCGCAGCATCCCGGTCGCGAGCACGTCCGGGTCCGCGCTCGGGTGCGCGAGGATGAAGTCCTTGCCGCCGGTTTCGCCCACGAGGCGCGGGTAGGCGGCGTAGGATGTGAGGTTCCCGGCGGCCTGCTTCCACAGGGCCTGGAACACCTCCGTCGAGCCGGTGAAATGAATCCCCGCGAACGCGCGATCGGCGAGCACGCGCTCCGACACCTGCACGGACGGGCCGGGGACGAAGTTGATCACACCCGGGGGCAAACCGGCCTCGGCGAGCAGCCGCATGATGAAGTAATTCGACAGCACCGCCGTCGCCGCGGGCTTCCACACCACGGTGTTCCCCATAATGGCCGGAGCCGTGGGCAGGTTGCCCCCGATGGACGTGAAGTTGAAGGGCGTGATGGCGTAGACGAACCCCTCCAGCGGACGATAGTCGAGGTAGTTCCACACGCCGGAGACAGACAACGGCTGCTCGGCGTAGATGCGCTCCGCGTAATGCACGTTGAAGCGGAAGAAATCGATCAGCTCGCACGCCGCGTCGATCTCCGCCTGATGAGCCGTCTTCGACTGACCGAGCATCGTCGCGGCATTGACGATCGGCCGGTAGCGCGTGGCCAGCAGGTCCGCCGCCTTGAGAAACACCGCGGCCCGCCGCTCGAAGCCCCACGCCGACCACTCGCGCCACGCTTCCCGCGCCGCCGCGATCGCCCCCTGCACCTCCGCCGGCCCCGCTTGATGCGCCTTCGCGAGCACGTGGCGATGGCAATGCGGCATCACCACGTCGACCGTCCTGCCGGTGTGGATGTCCTTGCCACCGATGACGAGGGGAATCTCCAGCTGGCGCCCGGAGAGCTCCTTCAGGGTCCGCTTGAGCTCCGCCCGCTCCGGCGATCCGGGGACGTAGCCCAGTACGGGCTCGTTGATGGGCGTCGGGATCTTGGGAATGCCGTTCATTACGAAAATCTAACTCGTTGTACGACGCCACGACGCTACGTTGTACGAATGGACCAGAGCCACTTACAACGTAGCGTCATAACGTCGTGGAACTCACGAGCGTTCATACAGTGATGACCATTGATCCGAACACCCGCATCGGGCACGTCCACCTCACGGTCTCCGACCTCGACCGCGCCCTGGCCTTCTACCGTGACGTGCTGGGCTTCGAGGTAACGAGTCGCTACGGGCGGGACGCCGTGTTCCTCTCGGCGGGCCGGTACCATCACCACATCGGGCTCAATACGTGGGCGGGCAGAGGGGCGCCGGCACCGGCGCCGGGGACCACCGGCCTGTATCACTTCGCGATCCTCTATCCGGACCGCCATGCGCTCGCCGCGGCCGTGCGCCGCGTGCTCGATGCCGGCGTGCCGCTCGAAGGAGCGTCCGACCACGGCGTCAGCGAAGCGATCTACCTGCGAGACCCCGACGGCAACGGCGTCGAGCTGTATCGCGACCGGCCCGAGGGCGAATGGCCGAGAGCCCCCGACGGCAGCATCGCGATGCACACGCGGGCGATGGATCTCGAAAAACTGCTCGCAGAAGGCGAATAGCCCGGGAGCGGGGAGCAGGGAACGGTACCTTCCGATGCAGCAGAGGGTACCGCTCCCCGCTCCCTGCTCCCGCTTTCAGCGCGTGCCTTTCACGAGCAAGCTGTCGCTGACCTTCACCGCCTGTACAGGCGTCGGCGCGGATCTGTCACCGCGCGGAATCAACCCCGAGAGGTTCGCGAGCTCGTAGGCCGACACGGCCATGACGGCCGAGGCCTGCATCAGGTCCGCGGCGACGGCCATGTCGTACGCGTCGGATTGGGAATGGTGGGTATGACCGTACCCGCGCTCGAGCTGGTTGAAGTTGAAGCCCGGGACGCCGTAGGGAAGGAACGAGAGGTGGTCGGTGCCCGTCTTGTTCCGGTTCACCACCGAATCGACGCCGAGCCGCGCCACCGGAGCCAGGATGGCGCGCCACAGGGCTTCCAGCTCCGTCCGCCCCTGCAGCGCTTGTCCGGTGATCGCGCCGGTCCCGTTGTCGAGCACGATGACGGCTTGAATCGAGTCGGCCTCGCCCGCGTGCGCCTCGGCGTACTTGCGCGAGCCGATCAGTCCCTGCTCCTCCCCGGTGAACAGGGCGAACCGGATGGTACGCTTCGGCTTCAACCCCGATCGGGCGATGATCCGGGCCGCCTCGAGCGTGCACATCGCGCCCGTGCCGTTGTCGGTAGTCCCGGTGCCGAGGTCCCAGGAATCGAGGTGCGCGCCGACGATGACCACCTGGCCGGGGCGCTCGCCGCCCCGGATCTCTGCAACAGTGTTCCACTGGGGTACCGAATCCCGGGTGATCGTGTTCGAGCTACTCACGGCGAGTCGCGGCGTCGTGCCCGCCTGGAGCAGGCGGTCGAACAAGGCGTAGTCCTCGTGGGCGACGGCCAGCTGGGGAAGCGGCAGGATCCGGTTAGGAGAACCGCTCATGTTGAGGAGCGCGTGCTCTTTGCCCGCGTCCAAGAGGATGCCGAGCGCGCCGGCGCGGCGCAGCAGGTAGGGCAGGTCGTTGGCGAACTGCTGCATGCGCGCCCGCGTGACCGAGTCGGCGTCGCGGAACGGCGCGAACACGGTGCGGAAGAAATCGCGCTGTCGCTGCGAGTCGGCTGCGGTCATGGCCGGCCCGTCGGTGTTCCACACCAGCGAGGATGCCCGAGTCATGACCCACGCCCGTTTCACCCGACCGTGATACAGCGCGAAGCTGTCGGGCGTCGTGGCGTCGATCCGTACCACCGGTCCCGTCACGGTGGCGCCGCCGGTGCCCGGCGCCCAGGCCCAGCTCGCGGCGGTCACGTCATGCGTGCGCGGCGCCGTCATGCGCACGCGCATCGGTCCTCGCGTCCAGGTGCCGCCGAGCCGCCAGGGCTCGAGGTGGGCGTCCAGACCATAGTCCTTGAACCGCTCGAGCGTCCAGTCGTTCGCCCGGCGGGCGGCGGGCGATCCAGTCAGCCGGGGGCCGATGACGTCGCTCAGGTATTGGAGATTCTGCATCACTTCGGAACGGTTGAGCGCTTCGTCGATCAGGACGCCGGCGCCCGCCGTGTCGACGACAAGATCCTGCCCGGATGCGGGGCGGACGGGAACCACGGCAAGCACCGCGGCCGCCGCCAGGACGTGAAGACGCACGACCAATCCTCCGTTATGACGCCGGGGCCTCGGAGCGTGAATCGACGGCGCGCTGGGCGGGAATGGGAAGCGTGACGGTCACGGTCGTGCCGCTGCCCACCGTCGAATCGACCGCGACGCTGCCGGCGAACATGTTGCGGACCACGCTCTGCACGACGACGAGCCCCATCCCGCTCCCTTCACCGAACGCCTTCGTGGTGAAGCCGGGCTCGAAGATCCGCTCCAGGTCCTGGGGACGAATGCCCGCTCCCTCGTCTCGCACGCTCAACCGGAGGGCGTTGCCCGCCTGCGTCAGGCCGACCCGGATCGGCGCCGGTCGGGCGGCGCTCGCGTCCGCCGCGTTGCGGATCAGGTTGACCAACAGGTCATAGAGTGCGTTGGGGTCGCCCTTCAAGTATACCACCTCGAGGGTGGAGTCGAACTCGAGGGGGATCTTCTTTTCCTTGAGGACGCGGCTCTCGAGCGTGCAGCAGGACCGAACCACGCGCACAGCGTCGAACCGCTCCGACCGCGCCAGTGCTCCCCGCGCGCGGTCCTTCACGGCGCGCAGGAAGCTGGCCGAGCGGTCGATATCCTCCACTACCTGCCCGAGCTCGTCGAGCAGCTCCAGTCGCCGGCCGGCGGCGACCTCCGTCCAGCGTCCGAGCGACTCCATCGCGAGCTGCAGGCCGGCGCGTGCGGCCGTCAGGGGATTCGACAGCTCGTGCGCGATGATCCCTGGAAGTGTGGTGATGTCGTGCAGCGGGTCCGCCCGGGTGGCCGGGCCCTGGCCGGGCGTCGGCTCGCGCCGGTCGAGCAGCCCCAGGCACAGGCCGGCGAGCTCGAGGGTGAGGCGCTCGCGGCTGCGGCGCTCCCGGCCCTCGGGCGGCGGCGCGGGCGGCCGCGTCCGCACCGGGGCGACCACCCACAGACCGTCGGCCGCGCCGCGGCACCCTACCCAGCGGCTGCCCTGCACGATGGTGATGTTCCACCGTCGCAGCGTGGCGTCGACGTCCAAGTTGGTGGCGTGATGGGTGGGAGCGTGCTCGCTCGAGGCCTGGGGCTCGAGCTCGGCGCGTGCGGACACCTCCCAGACCGTGACGGGACGGCCGCCGAGGGCAACGCTCGCCTGGCGGAGGATTTCGCGCCTGCCTTCGACGAATGTCTCCGGTTGGGTCACCCGAGGCTCCCACGCACACCCCGAGGCGACCGGGCGAGCCGCCGATCACAGGGGCATCCAATTGGCACAAGGGGGCGCGTACTACATATGCGACAAACTGCACGAACCGTCAAGCTGAGGAAGCACGCGGTTTTGCCCCGCGCCGCGGCCGGGCTTATTGTTCCGGGCATGGACGTGCGTCCCCGGCGAAAGGACCCTCGCTGATGCCCCCGAAAGCTTCCCCTCCACCGCGCGTCGCGCGCGCCCCGCGCGGCCCCATCGAGGGCCGACGCGATCGCGAGCACATCCGCACCGTCGTGGTCCCGGATCACGACGACCTCGCGCTGCGCCTCGCCGACCGCGTCGTGGAAATCATCGCCCGCGAAACAGCCGCCAAAGGACGTTGCGTGCTCGGCCTGGCGACGGGGAGCACGCCGCTCGGCATCTATCGGGAGCTGATCCGCCGCCACCAGGCGGGGGACGTCGATTTCTCACGCGTGGTGACGTTCAACCTCGACGAGTACTACCCGATGCCGCCGGACAGCCCGCACAGCTACCGGCGCTACATGTGGGAGAACCTGTTCGCCCACGTCAACATCCGCCCCGACCAGGTGCACATCCCCGACGGCGGCGTGCCGCGCGAGACCCTCGCCGAGCACTGCGCCGCCTACGAGCGGGCCATCGTGGAGGCCGGCGGGATCGACTTCCAGATGCTAGGGATCGGGAAGAGCGGGCACATCGGCTTCAACGAGCCGGGCTCGTCGCCCGACGAGCGGACCCGGCTGGTGACGCTCGACACCGTGACCCGGAAGGATGCGTCGGCGGACTTTTTCGGCGAGGACAACGTCCCGCGGGAGGCGATCACGATGGGGGTCGCCACGATCCTCGAGGCGCGGGAGATCGCGTTGATCGCCACCGGCGAGCATAAAGCCGAGATTGTGGCGCGCGCCGTCGAGGGCGAGGTGTCCCAGGACGTGGCCGCTACGTTCCTGCAGCGCCATGCCAACGCCACCGCCTACCTCGATCTCGCGGCCGCCGCCGAGCTGACCCGCATCAAGACGCCCTGGGTGCTGGGCCCGGTGGAGTGGGCGCCGGAGCTCACTGAGCGCGCGGTCGTCTGGCTCGCCGAGCGGACCGGTAAGGCGATCCTCAAGCTGACCGAGCGCGACTACACGGAGCATCACCTGAGCCCATTGCTTGCCAAGCACGGCGCGGCCGGTCCCATCAACGGCGTGATCTTCAACAGCCTGCGAGACAAGATCCGCGGGCGCCGCAAACTGCCCACCCGCAAGTCGGTGCTCGTCTTCTCCCCGCACCCCGACGACGACGTCATCTCCATGGGGGGGCTCCTGCGCAAGCTGTGGGAGAACGAGAACGCGATCATCGTGGCCTACATGACCAGCGGCAATATCGCGGTATTCGACCACGACGTACGGCGGCACCTCGACTTCGTCGAGCGCGCGGCGCCCACGCTCGGCCTCGAGCGGGCGGCGGCCCAGCGCGTGCGCGGGGAGGTGGAGGCGAGCTTCGAGCGCAAGGCGCCCGGCGACGTCGACCTGCCGGCGGTTCAGGAACTGAAGCGGGTGATCCGCGAGTCGGAGGCGGTCGCGGCGCTCGAGTCGGTGGGCCTGCCGCCCACGGCGGCGCGGTTTCTGAACCTGCCCTTCTACCAGACCGGCCAGGTGCGCAAGGATCCGATCGGCCCGGAGGACGTGGCGATCGTACGGGCCCTGCTGGTCGAGGCACGCCCAGATCTGGTGTTCGTCGCGGGCGATCTGTCCGACCCGCACGGCACCCATCGGATGTGCCAGGCGGCGGTCGCGGCCGCGCTGGCTCAGTACGATGCGGCACCGCCCGAAGTCTGGCTGTACCGCGGCGCGTGGCAGGAGTGGCCGCTCACCGAAGCCGACGTGCTGGTGCCGCTCTCCCAGGACGAGCTGCGGGCCAAGATCCTCGCGATCTTCAAGCATCAGTCCCAGAAGGATACGGCCCCCTTCCCCGGCGGCCACGACGAGCGCGAGTTCTGGCAGCGCGTCGAGGCGCGGAACCTGGAGACCGCGGCGCGGGCGGACCGGCTGGGGCTGCCCGAGTACTTCGCGATGGAAGCCTACCGCATTCTCACACCGAAGGAGGCAGAGCGATGAACGCGATGACCGCCCGAGGGCTGAGTCTGGCCGCGGTGGTGGCCGTGTGGACCGCGATTTCGGAAATGGCGAGGGTGAACCTGTCGCTCTGGCCGGTGCTCGTCGGCCTGGCCTGCGCGGTGGCGGCGGGCGGCGGCGTCCCCGGGTTGCAGAGGACGCTGGCCGGCACGATCTCGGGTGTCGTCTGGGCGCTCGTCGCCCATGCCGCGACCCGGGCGCTGGGCGGGCAGGACCTCGTGCAAGCGCTGGTCTTGGGCGCCGCGGTGTTCGCGATGGTGCTGCAGGCGCAGTTTCTCCCCGTCCTGTCCTACACCGCCGGCGCGTTGGCCGGCGCGGGCGTCGCGATGGGACTCCGGGCCGGCACGATCGAGGGCGGCGTTCGGGTAGCCATCGCGCTCGCGATCGGGGCGGCGCTCGGCTTCGTGGCCGAACGAATCGAGCGCGCGCTGCCGCCAGGCCGCGGGTGACCGAGGTTCGGGACGCCGAGGCTCGCGCCGCCTCGCGGCGCCTGCTCGCGACCAGTGAGCGCGAGCTGCAGCGCATCGTGCTCGACATGCACGACGGACCGGTCCAGGATATCTTCGCCGCCCTCTCACACCTTCAGGTACTCGAGCGCGCGCTCGCCGCGGACCCGACCGCAGCGCAGCGCGCCGCGCAGGCGGTGCGGCTGCTCGAGCGTGCGCTCGGCGAGATCCGCAACTTCATCGGCGCCTTCCGCCCGCCCGGGTTCGAGCGGCGCGAGCTGGGTCAGATCATCGAAGGCCTCGCCGTCCAGCACGAGACGCTGACGGAGCAGGCGGTGGAGCTCGAGCTGCCGGGCGAGCTCGGCGACTGCGCCCTGCCCACCAAGATCGCGATCTACCGGATCCTGCAGGAGGCGCTCGCGAACGGCCACCGGCACTCGGGCGCCACCCGGCAGCGCGTGAGCGTCGAGCGGCGGGGTCTCGTCATCGCGCTGACCGTCTCGGATGACGGCCGTGGCTTCGAGCCCCAGCGCGTGCTGGCACGCGAGGAGGACGTGGGCGTGGAGGGGGGGCACTTCGGCCTGCGCGGCATTCAGGATCGCGTGGAGATGCTGGGCGGCACGTTCACCCTCGAGAGCGCGCCCGGACGGGGAACGTCGCTGACCGTCGAGCTGCCGGCGGAATGAAGTGCCGCCCATGATCCGCGTGCTGCTCGCGGACGACCATGCGATCGTCCTCGAAGGCCTGCGCGCGCTGCTCGACGGCGAGCCCGACATTAAAGTCGCGGCCTGGACCACCGACGGTACGGACGTCGTCAGGCTGGTCGAGCAGCACAAGCCGGACGTCGTGGTGCTCGATCTCGAGCTCACGAGCATCAAGGGGACCGAGGTCATCGCCGCGTTGCGCGAGCGGACCACTCCGCCGAGAGTCCTCGTGCTCACCGCCTACAACGACGGCGAGTCGCTCCGCTCGGCGCTCGACGCCGGGGCCGAAGGCCTCGCCCTGAAGACCGAGTCGCCCCAGCAGACGCTGACGGCGATCCGGCAGGTGCACGCGGGCCAGCTGGTGTTTCCACAGGCCGCGCGGCGCTGGATCGAGGGCCGGGCGGGGGGCGGCACGCCGGGCGAGTTGACGCCCCGCGAGCGCGAGGTCTGGGCCCTGGTCGCGGGCGGTCTCACGAACCCGCAGATCGCCGAGCGGCTCGGCCTGTCCGACAACACCGTGAAGTTCCACGTGCAGCATCTCTTCTCAAAGCTCGGAGTGAAAAACCGCACCGAAGCGGCGCTCAAGTACGCGCGCGGGCGCTAACCGTTCCTGGATCATCATCGGCGTCGTGGCCTTCATGCTGGTGCTCCAGTCGAGGGTGCAGATCCTCTCCTTCATCCCGGGCGCGTTCTGCGGTGCGGCAGTGACGGCCTGGGCGGCGCCATCGGACCCGCAAGGTTACCTGATGGTGGCGGTCGCGCTCGTTGCCGGAGCCGTGCTGGGCTACATCTCGGAGATGGGCGCCGGGATGATCGCGAAGAAGGCCTGAAGCGGCCGAGGCGCCCCGACGCAGTCATGTCCGGGCGCCTCGCGTGTTCAGCGCACAGCGTCGCGGCTCAGGCGCGCGCGGTCCCGACCTCCTCCGGCTTCCACATGCTGATCTTACGCGTCTCCGGCATCAAGAACAGGCTGAGCAGGAACGCCACCGCGGGTACGATGATGGGATAGAGGAGCGCATTGCCCAGACTGTGCGTGTTGAGATACGCCGTAGTCGTGATAATCGGCACCAACCCACCGCCCCAGCCGTTGCCGATATGATACGGCACCGACACCGACGTATACCGGATCCGCGCCGGGAAGTACTCGGCGAGGAACGCCCCGATCGGGCCGTAGACCATCCCGACGTAGGAAACCATGATCGCGACGATCAAGACCGCCAACGGGTAATTGGTGTTGGCCGGGTCCGCGGCCTTGCCGAGCGCCGTGTACAGCGGGTAGTACGTGAGGGATGCGAGCGCGAACCCCGCCAGAATAATCGGCTTCCGGCCAATCTTGTCGGAGAGCCACCCGAACAGGATGAGCGTCGGGGTGGCGATGAGCAGCGCAATGCCCGTGATGATGGCCGGCGTCAGCACGTCCGGCTTCCGTATCTGCTGAAGGAAGTAGAGCGCCCAGAACTGGCCGGAGTACCACACCACGCCCTCGCCGAGCACGACGATGCTGGCGATCACGACGTATTTGAAGTTCTGGCTCAGGAAGGCCTCGCGCCACGGATTGGTCGCCGTCTGACCCCTGGCTTTGATGGACTGGAAGATGGGCGTTTCCTGAAGCCTGAGCCGGATGTAGATGGCGATCGCAACCATCAGGAGGGAGAGCAGGAAGGGAATGCGCCACCCCCACGCGTTCCACGCTTCGGTACCCAACGACTCGCGGGTCCCGATGATCACTGCCAGGGACACTACAATGCCGAGCGTGGGCGACGTCTGCAACCAGCCGGTGTAGTAGCCGCGCTTTTCATCGGGGACGTGCTCCGCGACGTAGGTGATGGCGCCGCCGTACTCGCCGCCGAGGCAGAGGCCCTGGATGAGTCGCAGAAAGAACAGAATGAATGCGGCGGCGACACCGATACTGGCATAGCTCGGAACGACGCCGATCAGTGCCGTCGAGATGCCCATGCCGCTCAACGTGATGAGGAAGGTGTACTTGCGTCCCACGAGGTCGCCGACCCGGCCGAAGACGAAGGCCCCGAGCGGGCGAATCAGGAAGCCGACGGAGAAGATCGCGACGGTCGAAAGGAACGCAGCGACCGGGTCGGTCTTCGAGAAGAACTGGACCGACAGGATGGCCGCCAGGCTGCCGAAGATGTAGAAATCGTACCACTCGATGACATTCCCAACGGCTGCGGCGATGACGACCCGGCGAAGTTCCTTGGTGGAGAGACTGGGCGCCGTCATTGCTCCCCCCTCGAGGGTATGGGTGTGTGGGTGGAAACCGCAGCTATGGTAGCGCTCACCGGCGCGGGGCGCCAGCGCCGCAATACACCCACGAATCCGCCACCTTGCGGCCCGTACCCGTTACTTCACGATCGTCAGGCCGTGCGGCACGGCGCCTGGGAAGACGTAGGCGTACAGCAACACGATTAGGCCGACGACCGCACCCAGCGCGACCGAATGCCAGAACACCCACCGGAAAATCGTTCCCTCGTTGCCCACCTGATTCGTCGCGGAGGTCGCCACGCAGATCGACTGCGCGTCCACCATCTTGCCCATCACGCCGCCAGCCGAGTTCGCCGCACACATCAGGACCGGGTCGAGATTGAGCTGTTGCGCGGTGATCCGCTGCAGGCTGCCGAACAGCGCGTTGGACGAGGTGTCGCTCCCCGTGAGCGCCACCCCCAACCACCCTAGGAACGTGCCGAAGAAGGGGAACAGCCACCCGGTGCGCGTGAACGCCAACCCGAGCACGGCATCCAGGCCCGAATAGCGAGTGGTGAACCCCAACCCCAGCATGAACGAAATCGCGATGACCGCCAGCTTCATGCGCTTGAGCGTGTACCAGAAGATCTTGGCGAGCTGCACCGGCCCCACCCCGAGCAACAGGCCGGCGACGATCGCGGCGAAGAAGCACCCGGTGCCGGTTGCCGAGAGCCAGTTGAAATCGTATCGCGCCGCTTCGGGGG
>Ga0209375_1000667_pt1 | contig 28284 bp, 2 predicted proteins | sample GraSoiAngelo_131_FD_185888 | JGI IMG/M metagenome (GOLD analysis project Ga0209375, IMG submission 185888) | Grasslands soil microbial communities from the Angelo Coastal Reserve, California, USA - 14_0929_02_30cm (SPAdes) (version 2) | ecosystem: Environmental > Terrestrial > Soil > Grasslands ... | reverse complement strand
TGATCAGTGGCGCCGCGGTCGACGTGGCGGGCAACCAGGCCACGCGGTCGATCACCTTGAACATCGACAAGACGCCACCGGCGGTGCAGATCAGCGCACCGGCGGAGGGCAGCACGATACGGAGTCGCCAGGTCCAGGTCTCCGGGAGCGTGACCGAGGCGAACGCGCTGAGTGCGATCACCGTTCAGGGCGCGCAGGTCCCCCTCACCGGCAACGCATTCAGTACCCAGCTCCTGCTGGACGAGGGCACTCAGACCATCACGGTCGAGGCGCTCGACGTAGCCGGGAACCGCGGATCGGCGAACGTGAGGTTTGCGGTCGTGTTAAACCGGGCGCCAACCGCCAGTCCAGGGGGACCGTACGGCGGGGATACCGGACAGGCCATCTCGTTCAACGGCGCCAGCTCCACGGATCCGGACAACGACTCCCTCAGCTTCGCCTGGGACTTTGGCGATGGAACGACTGGGACCGGGGCGACGCCGAGCCACAGCTACAGGACGCCCGGGAGCTTCACGGTCGCTTTGACCGTCTCCGACGGCCGGGGCGGCACCAACACCGCCTCCACCACGGCGACCATCGTCGATCGGACGGCCCCTGTCGTCAGCTTGAACGGGCCGAGGGAAGCGCTACCTGGCGTCCAGGTGACGATGATCGCGCAGGCTACCGACAACGCCGCGGTTGAGTCGGTGACCTTCGAAGTCAATGGCGCGGATCCCTCGCGCGTGACGAGCCCGCCGTACGAGCGCGTGATTTCGATTCCGATCGTGGCTTCCGTGGGGGCGACGATCCGCGTGACGGCGATAGCGCGTGACACGAGCGGTAACACCGCGACGGCCGAAGCGAGCGTGACGATCACCGCGCTGCCCGACGCCGAGAACCCGGTGATCACCTTGAACGCGCCGCCGCAGGCGGCTCCCGGAACCACCGTGCACCTCTCGGCGGCGGCCACCGACAACGTGGGCGTCAAGTCGGTCGCGTTTGCGGTTGACGGCGTTGAGATCGTGAGAGTCACGACACCGCCTTACGAGGCGACCTATCACATCGTTACCGACGTGCCGATCGGCGCGTCGTTTCTCCTCTCGGCACGAGCGATGGATTTCAGCGACAACACGAGCGAGGCGACAAAGACGCTGACCATCGTCCAAGCGCCGGACACGACGCCGCCCACGGTGACCCTCGCGGCGCCGCAACAGGTGGTGGCCGGTGGGACGCTGCATCTGACTGCGACGGCGAGCGACAACGTCGGCGTGGCGACGGTGGCGTTACTTATCGATGGTGCTCAGGTCGCGGCGTTCGCTCAGGCGCCGTACGAGACCGATTTCCAGGTCGCGCCTGACACGCCGCCGGGCACGGCCCTCCACGTCGAGGCGCGCGCGACCGACTTCGCCGAGCTCACGGCGAGCGATGCCGCAGACGTCCGCGTCGTCGCCGCGCCGCCGCCAGGGGGCGGCGTTGTCGCCAGCGTGGTGTATGATGACGCGACGGGCCTGCCGATCGAGGGCGCCACCGGGCAGCTCATCAGCCTCGACGGAGCGGCGCCCGGCCCGACGCTCCCGCAGGCGGCAACCGACACGCGGGGGAGGTTCCGGCTGTCGAGCCGCCCCGGAAGCGCGAGGATCCGGATCTTCAAGTCGGGCTTCACCGAGTCCTATCGCGTCGTGACCGTCGTGGACGGCAAGCGCACCGACCCGTTCGATGCTCGGCTCACCCCACTCGACACCAGGGACAACCAGATTTCATCGGTGACGGGCGGCACGGCGTCGAGCCAGGCGGGCGATGCGAGTCTCGGTGTACCCGCGGGCGCCCTGGCGTCGGATCAGTCGCTCCGGCTGACCTCCGTGACCTCGCAGGGATTGGCCGCGCGGCTCCCCCTCGGCTGGTCGCCCGTCGCAGCGCTGGACATCTCGCCTCGCGGCGCGGCCTTCGGAACGCCAGCCGCCTTGTCGCTCCGCGCGCCGAGCGACCTCGCCAGCGGGATGACGCTCACGCTGGCGCGCTGGGACCCCGCAGCCGGCGCCTGGATCGTCGAGGGTCAGACCAGTCGGACTCCTGACGACACGACACTCACAACGAGCGTCCCGCAGACGGGACAGTACGTCCTGCTCCTGCCCGATGCGGCGCCCAACGCTCCGCCGGCGCCGATCGTCGGCCAAGGCGTGCCGGCCGTCCTCGCAAATCCGCCGCCGACGAGCGTGAGCGCCTTCATCACGCCCTCGCCCAAGATCCTCTTCGCCCAGCCCGGCGCACGATCTCACGTCGGTGTGCTCGTCGTCCCGCCGTCCCGGATGCCGAGCGGGTCCAGCTTCCACCTCGACCTCGCTGAGACTTTTAACTTCGTGAGCGGCGCGCGCCTGTTCCCTGATCCCTCGGGCCAGGACCTCGCGCTCTATTCCTTCGGCGCCGGAGCTCCGCTCACGCTGATCTCTGACTTCAACGTGAGCCCGTCGCACGCCTTCACCCTCAGCGCGCTCCAGGGTGGGGTCATCGATCTAGCGGTTTCGATGCCGCTCGACCGTGGCGCAGCGCGCGGCACGGTCATTGGCCCGGCTGGTGGCACCGCGGCGACAGCCGACGCACAGCTCGTCATTCCCGGCGGCGCGGTCATCGAGAACCTCCCCGTCCTCCTCTCGTCGCTGACGCAGGCACACTTCCCCGCGCCGATCCCAACGGGTCTCACGTTCCTCGCCGGGGTCCAGGTCGACCTTCACGGCGGAACGCTCGGCATTTCCGCGACGCTCTCCATCCCGACGCCCGGCGGCCTCGCTCCCGACGCTCAGGTCCTCGTCGTCCAACTTCGCGAGGTCGATGGCGTCAGCTACCTGGTGCTCGTGGGAGTGGGGGCGGTGCAGGGCGCGGCGCTCGCCGTCTCGACCGATCCCCTCGGCGACGGAAGTCTCACGTTCCCGGGCATGCAGGGCGAGGGTCGTTTCGCCTTCCTGCGCGCCGACGTCCCGCTCGGCTTCATCACCGGCATCGTGACTGGCGCCAGCGGCCAGCCCCTGGCTGGGAGCCTCGTCGCACCTGACACGCTCGGCGTCGCCGCGCTCGCCGACGCCAGGGGGCGTTACACGCTGGCCGCGCCGCTCGGCGACGTGAACGTGACCGCGCTCGATCGTGCGACAGGCGACCTCGTGACGCAGGTGGCCCACGTGACGACGCCTGGCGGAGTCTCGGCCCTCGCACTCGGCGTCGCGCCGACTCCGCCAACGGTAGTAGCTGTCAACCCGGCGAACGGCGCGCGGAACGTCCCGTTCACCACACCCGTGACAGTGAATTTCTCCGAGCCCGTGGATCCGGCCAGCGTCGGATCGGGCGTGGTCACGCTGACGAAGAGCGGCGCGTCGGTCTCGGGCACGCTGTCGCTCTCGCCGACGGGCACCGCCGTTACGTTCCGTCCCGACGCGCTGCTGGAGTCTGCGGGCACCTATCAGGTCACGGTCGCCGCCACGGTAAGAGATCTCGTCGGCCGGCCGATGGGTGCGCCCTTCGCCTCGCAATTCACGACGGTGAACGTGACGCCTCCGCCGCCCCCGCCCGCAGGGGCCGTGAACGCGACGATCCCCGACGCGAGCGGTAAGACGACAGTGACGGGGACGCAGGGCACGGCTGTACCGGGTGGCACCGTCAACGTCAAGAACCTGGCCAGCGGGGCGATCACCACGCTCACCCCCAACGCGGACGGGAGCTTCAGCGGGCAGGTGGCCGCCGCGCGCACGGACAAGCTCGATGTGACGATTGTCGACGCCGACGGCAACAAGACGACGGTGCCGCTGCCGGCGTTCAGGAACGCTGACGGCAGCGTGGTGGTCGGCGCCGCCGGTGGACGCGTCGAAGGGCCGGACGGGATCGCCGTCGACGTTCCACCGGGCGCCTTGCCGGAGGGCACCGTCGTGAAGGTGAAGCCCGTAGCCGAGATCGATCTGGACCTGCCAGTGTCCGAGGGCTTCTCCTTTGTTCAGGCACTTCGGCTGGAGCTGGGAGGGGTGACACCGAGGGCTCCTCTTCACCTCGCAGTCCCGGCCCCGCCGGGTGCTTCCGCACAGAATCAAGTGCTCGTCACGAGCGTCGTCCAGTTGCCGAGGAGACTGGCCTGGTCCCTGGTGGATCGAGCCCATCTGACCGACGGAAAGTATCAGACAGCGTCACCGCCATTTCCAGGGGCGCTCGGCCAGAAAACCTACGTGTTTGTCACCTCCACATTCCCTTGCATCAGCTACGTGACAGTCACGTACAACTTCGGGTTCGACACGCTATGGGTTCCCTTCACGTTTCCCGTCGTCCCATTCGTCTACCTCACCGCCGGCTCGCAAACGAAGGCTACCCTGGCCGCCACCTGTGACTCGCAGATGAACATTCAAGTGCAGAACCCGAACACCGGGCAGGTCATCAAGCAGATCAGCCAACACGCGCCTGCCCAGCAGGACCAGATCTTCTTCGCTCCCGGCATTCAGACGGATGATCAAGCACCGCCGAGCATTGTCTGGACGAATGCCAATAGCGGATTTGAGCTTGATCAGATCGAGGTCCGGTTCTCAGAGCCGATGAACGTTTCGTCGGTGTGTAACAGCTTCCAGCTCAAGGACCATGAAGGAAAGGTCGTCCAGGGTCAGATCTCAGGGTGTGCGGCCGGGACGCTAGAGCAAGGAAACACCTTGATGCGATTCGTCCCCACCGTCCCGCTCTTGCTGAACGAGCAGTATCAGTATTCGCTGGCTGGCGCGACGGACTCTGGCGGCAACCCGCTGCAGGTCGCACCAGAGACGCTCGCCTTCAAAACGTTCGCGCCAGAAGGCGTGTTCGACCTCGGCTTGCGTCCGGAGACGCTGCAGAATTTCTTAAAGTGCTCCTTCAACAGTACCTCGTGTACGACCAGCGTCTACGATGCCGCTCTCATCGGGGAGACCTTGTTCGTCGCTAACGGGGCGCGGACGAGCGACATCACCTATGCCGACCCGCAGAAGAAGCTCCTCGCCTTCAATATGACCGACCCTGCGCACCCGGTGTTGATCGGCTTTCACCCCACTCAGACCAATCCCCGAGCCCTCGGCGTCGTCGCCAACGCGTCGTTCGTGTTGCCGGACGGGACCCTCTTCGCCGGCGACATTCTGGTCGCCGCCGGTGGTGGGACCGTTGCGGGAGGAGAACTCGACACAAAGCTGGAGGTCTACGACGTCACGGCGTGCACGAAGCACCTGGCGGTTGCGAATTGCCTGGACGGGGCGCTTAAAGGTCACAAGCTTCTGTCCACCCCGAACGGACTCCCGCCGGCGCCAGGCGTGCCCCCCGCAGACGGTGTGCCTCTTCAGGTCGCGACGCTAGCGTCTCGAGATTCCACCGGCGCTGCCACCGAGGCCGCGGCGTACGTCGTGGTGTCTCCCGTCGGACTGGAGGCGGTGGATATTCGCAAGGCCTTCAATTTCCCGATTACCACGAACACCAGTCTCGGGCCGGACGGGATCGTTCTTGGCGACTTCCTGGACGTTGCGGTCGTCAAGAACACGGTCGTGGTAGTCGGGACACCAGGGCAGTTTGCGGGCCCTGAAGGCTATAGTTTGGTGGCTTATTCGCCCCAACTCAACCTCATTCAAACGATCAGCCAAACTGTCGGGTTACCGGGTGCGATCGCAAGGGTGGCGCCAGGAGAGAATCTCGTGTTCGACATCGACGAGGACGGCAATCTGGGCCAGGCCGAGGAGGACGACGGAGACCCCGTCCATGCCGCCCAGGAGCTCTTCGACCTGGCCGTCGTGAGCAGCGGTCCCCTGACCGACGGGTGCCCGACCGCCGTCGTGCCCTGCGGCAGACTTTACGTCGTAGATGTGAGCCACTTGACCGATCTGGCCACCTTCCATCCCGACGCCCCGCGCATCCTCTCTCAGATTCCGCTTCCCGGGCCGGCCTTCAGCGTCCGAGTCGACGCCGATGCCAAGCTGGCCTACGTCGAAGTTCGTGGGCACGGACTGATGATCGTCGATCTGAGTCATCTCTTCGACGTGCTCAAGCTGACGGACCCGAAGCCGCCCGTCGCCGGCCTCCTGGATGCCAACGGCGGCGGGATCGACGACCGCATCCTCGGCACAGCGGCCTTGGCCGACATCCTGATGACGAAGGTCAAGGTGGACACGCAGCAAGGGGTTGCCTTCGTCAACGGCTCGTCTGGCGGACTCAGGGCCGTCTGCGTGAACGACGTGTGCAACCCGGTTGTCATCACGATCACGCAGGCGCCTGACAAGACTGCCCTGGACGTTCTCATCACGCCGGAACAATGGGCGGCGAGCACGCAGCTTTGCATCGACATCAGTGTGAAGGCACCGGCCGGTCAGTTCGTGAATTATGTGGTCACAGAATTTCCGAAGACCACCGGTGGCGCGATGCTCAACCTCTCGAATGGAGCGGACACCGGGACCGTTAGCCCATCGACCACGAGGATCTGCCTCCCGACCCTGCCGACGAAGCCTTTCCCGCTCGAAAGTCTCGTCGGAATCGCGTTCGCCTATCACGGGTCCCTGGTCAAGAGCGCCATCGTCCATCTGATCCCGGCCATGATTACGGCCACGGACATCAAGCTCCGGACGGACGTGGACCGCATCAATCACGACGTCTGTGCCTCGGATGCGAAGTTAGGCTTCGACCTCTCCTTCGCGGCGAACCTCACCATCAAGGTGGACGGAAATGTCCTCGCGGTTGACAACGTGGCCCAACAAGACATTCGCTACGCGGCCGGACACTATGACATCACGGTTCCCGTGGCCATGGTCTCGGAGGGCGGCGAACACAGCTTCGACATCACCGGGGTGTTCAAGAAGAGCCCGGAGGTGAAAAGCACCGCGACCGGCAAGATCCGCCACGAGGTGGTGATCAATGCAGCGCTCCCCGTCGGCCACACGATGGTCAAGGGTGTGGACATCGTCGACGGCCATCTGACCCACTCCACGCAGGACGTCACGATCCCTGGTCGTGGGCTCTCCCTCGACTTTACGCGGACGTACAGCAGTGCGGGGAGCTCCAGCGCCGGCCCGGTCGGGGCCGGCTGGACCCACAGCTACAACATCCGGCTCGCCCACGACGGCTGCGACCGCTTCGTGGTGATCGGCGGTGAAGGATCGGGCAACACGTTCAAGAGGATCGGCAGTGTCCTGCGGCCGCAGATCGGGTATCACTCCACGCTGACGAAGATCTCGCAGACGCAGTTCGACTTCTTCACGAAGGCTCATGTGCAGTACCGCTTCGAGCGGGAGCCCGCGCTCACGGGCGAGGTCTATACACTGCGCTTCATCCAGGAGCCCAATGGGAACCGCATGACGTTCGACTATCTGTCGGGCGATGGCGATCCTGCGACGCTTGATGCCGTCACCGATTCGTCCGGCAGATCCCTGGTGTTTGAGTACCAGGATTCGGTGACGGGTCCCGATGGGTCCGTCGTGTTCTTCGGCGAAAAGAAGATCAAGAGCGTCAAAGGCCGGAGCCCGTCCGGCGCCGCCACGCCGGATCTGCTCGGCCTGAAGATCGACTACCAGTACGACATCCACGGCAATCTCGTGACGGTGACGCGGAGTAGTCCTAACCCCGGGGCGAATCTCAATGACACCCGGGTCGAGCGCTACACCTACACCGATACTGACGCGCAGGATCGACACAATCTTCTGAGCTACACGGATCCCAATGGCCATACGACGAATTACGACTATTTCACCCCGACGGACACCATTTCGGGGCTCGGGAGCTTCTTCCAGAGCAGCGTGCCTGGTCTAGCGGCCGCGTTCGGTTTGCAGACGCCGGAACAGATCAATGCATTCTTCGGCGCCTGGCAGAAGGAACTGATCAAGACGGTGAAGCAGCCCGAAGGCGTGGCGACCAACTTCTTCTACGATTTCACGAACAAGACGCGACAGGTGACCGATCCCAGAGCTCCGGAACAACCGATTCCTCCGATAACGTACACGGTGAACGATTACGGAGCCACGGTGAAGATCGCCGAGCCGCTGGGCAAGACCACGACTATCGAGTGGTGCACCGACACGCCCAGCGCCGCCTGCCCGGCGTCCAGCGGAGATCCTGGCGTGGACGTGCTCATGATCGTGAAGACCGACGCCGAGGGCCAGACGCATCTCTACGAGTACGGAGACGGCCTCGGGAACCTGACCAAGGAGACGCTCCAGTTCGGCGGTAATGAGGCTCCCGTGACGCTGAAGGATGGCATTACCACCGTGGGCTCGGTGCTCAGCGGGTGGACCTATGAGCGGGCATTCAGCAAGATGACGAGCAGTACAGACACGGAGGGGAACACCACCGTTTTCGAGATCGACGCGGATTACCCAGGGAAGCCGAGCTTCTGCCCCACGGGGACCGGGGCCACGGGCAACCTGCTCGGCGTTCGTGACGCGGAGGGAAACATCATCTGTTATTCCTACGCATCGAACGGCGATCGAATCACCGTCACCGATCCCCGGGGCCTCGTAACGAAATATCACTACAACGCCTATGGCAACCGGGACGCGACTCAGGACCCGCTCGGGAATATCACGACGAGTACTTTCGACGAGCGGAGCCGGCTTACGGAAACCAAGGACACGTTCACCCACCACGTGCAGTACGCCTACGACGGATTGGATCGACGGATTGTCGAGCTGCGGCTCGATGACCTCGGCAAACAGGGTGCGCCTCAGAGCACGACCTACCGTTATCAGGCGAATGGCGAAGTGGAGACGGTGATCGACGGCCTGGGGCAGGTCACCCGGTACCAGTACGACGGGCTCAATCGACAGATCACGAAGGTGGAGCAGGGCGTCGTGCAGGCCGACGGCACCGCCGTTGATCTCTCGTGGCTCCTCGCGTATGACCGCGCCAGCAACGTCACAATCGACACGGATCCACGTGTTGTGAGTCGGGTCCAAACCTATGATGCGCTCAACCGTCCCAAGCAGACGACGGTGCATGGGCCGTTCGGTCCCGACGGGCTCATCGTCTCGAGCTCCACCTACGATCTGGTGGGCAACATGCTCACTCAGACCGACCTCCATGGACACCAGACCAGCTACGTGTACGACGGTCTCTACCGATTGGTGCAATCCAATCTGCCGTTTCCCGGCGCGGTCACGCGGACGGCCTACGATCGGATGGGCCATATCGTTCGCGAGACGGATCCGAACGGCCAGCCCACGACCTACGCTTTCGACCACATCTACCGCCTGACGCAGAAGACCGACGCGGCCGGTATTACGTTCACGTATCAGTACGACGCCGCGGGCAACAAGACACGCGAAAGCAATCTGAGCAGCGGTCTCGTGACGGAATACCCCAACTACGATGGCCGGAATCGGACGACCCGGGTCAGGCAAACCGTGCCGCTGGGCGGGCCAGGGCTTGGGACGGCTGTGTACGAAACGCAGTACGAATACCTGGACAGCGACAATGTCCTCGTTGTTACGAATCCGCGAGGCGTCAGGACGCGGACCGCCGAGGATGGTCTGGATCGGATCGTGCAGACCGTCGTCGATATCGACGGTCTTCAACTCACCACCACGATGACGTACGACGGCAACGGCAACCTGAAGACGATACAGGATCCGCAGGGCGACGATATCGACGTCGCCTTCGACTACGACGGCCTGAACCGGAAGGTTCGCGCCACCTATGTCGGTACGCCGAGTGATGCGGGACACCCAGTCACCGATGAATTCGTGTACGACGGCGACAACAACCTCATCCAGTACAAAGACAAGCGCGGAATCGTCTTCACCAGCGCTTTTGACAATCTGAACCGACTGCTCGTGAAGAAGGTCGACGAGACCATCAGCAACGGCGGTGCTCCACTGCGGCTGGTGGCCTACGCGTACGACGATTCGAGCACGAAAGTGGCAGAGACGGACGCCAACGGCAACGTGACAGTTGTCTACAGTGATGGGCTGCACCGGCCGCGGCTCATTGACGACCCCGATCTGAACCCCCCCTATGAGCCTGGTGGGCCCGGGCCATTTCCGCCCGGCCTGCTCGTCTACGAGTACGACGGCATGAACAAGCGAGCGATCGTGGACAAGAAGGGCCAGCGGACGGAATACGACTACGACGCCGTTAATCGGCTCGTGGCAACGCGGGAGTTCGACGCAAACGGCCAGCTCCAGAGCACGCTCGGCGTGCAGTATCTCGACGGGCAGAATCGGACGCGCGAAACCGACCGCCGTGGCATCGTGACGATTTCGCAGTTCGACGCGTTGAAGCGCCTTGTCCAGAAGAAGCGCTCCGGACTCGACATGGCGAGCCGGTACGGTATTGCCGAAGCGATCCTTGAGACCCACGAGTACGACGGCAAAGGGAACAAGACAGCGTTCTTCGACGGGCAGCGCAACCGGACGGAGTACAGCTACGACACCGCCGACCGGCTGATCGCTGCGACGGATGGCGCCGGCTCTCCGGTAGCGGCGATAACGCGGACCACATACGACAACGTCGGCAATGTGCTGACTGTGAAGGACGCTCGGAATCACGGTGGCGTGTTCGACATGAGCTATCAATACGACGCTCGTTACCGTAAGGTCAGCGCGACTGACGCCGAAGGTGACACCACCACCTATGCCTACGATGCGAACAACAACGTTGTCCGGATCACCGAGCCGAACGGCGCGGATTTCACCACGCTGTACCGCTACGACGAGCTGAACAAGCTCGTGGCTGTCGACGAAACGCCGCGGGTCGGCACGGCCACGGCAGTGGGCATTACGCGCGCGTTCTACGACGGCAACCGGAACAAGATCGCGCAGCAGGACGCCACCGGCAACCTGGTGACCTACAAATACGACGTCTTGAACCGTCGGACCGAGACGCTGCAGCACACCGTGCCCGGTTGTCTCGGCAGCCAGACCATTCGTGGTCCTGATCCGATGGCTGATCCTGCTTGCGGGGACGAGACTACCGCTCTCCGGTGGCGCTTCGGCTACGATCTGAACGGCAACGAGAGCGCTCTCATCGACGCGAAGAACCAGCGGGTCGATAAAACGTACGACTATCTCAACCGTCTCGCCACCAAATCGTATAGCCAGCAGGCCGAACCCGGATTGAACTTCCAGATGCAGTCCATCGCCTATACGTACGATGGCAACGGCAACATGGAGTCCACCACCGAGGTGAAGCGGGTGGGCGGCGCCGACCTGCCGCCCGAGACGACAATCCAGACGTTCGATGTCCTGGATCGGGTCCGGACGAGAGTTCATCGCGATTATGACGATCCGGTGGGGAAGCGCATCGAGTACGTGTATGACATCGTGGGGAACCGCACTGGAGTTGTTGATCCGGACGGAATTACGACGACGTACACATACGATGCCCGGAACCGCTTGGCCACCGCGACTACCACATCGGGGACGACACGGTACACATACTTGGAAAACAGCCTGATCAGGGCGGTGGAATATCCGAACGGTTCTGTAAGCGACCATAGTGACCCGAACGCCTACGATCGCGCGAACCGGCCGAGGCTGGTCGTCAACCGTCCCCTGACACCTGGCCAAGCCGCATTTTCGAGTTATGCCTACACGTATGACGCGAACGGCAACCGCCTGGCCCAGGTCGAAACGCAGCGAGCCCTCAATGCAGGCGAACCCGAGACGACGACCTATTCCTACGACAATGCGAGCCGCCTGCTCAGCGTTACCTATGGCCCCGAGGCGAATCCTACGGGCCGGCTCGTCTATACGTACGACGCGAACGGCAACCGCCTCACCGAACAGGGCCTCGATCCCGGCGGGCGGCCGGTCGATCGCGCCTTCCGGTATGAGGCGATTCCCGATAAGGAGGGCGTCACCTTCAATCATGTCAACGCCCTCAATCAGATCGTCGACAACCTCGATGCAGGGCAGACCACTACATATGAATATGACCGTAACCTGAATCAGACCGCGAGAGAGAAGGCCGGCACGCGTACGACGTTCCGTTTCGGTATTCGGGACGAGATGCTGGCAGCGGGTGATTCGGCAGCCCCGATAACGTTCGACTATGACCACCGCGGCATGCGAGTCAAGAAGATCCCCGGGGGTACCGGCCGTGAGACGCGGTATCTCTACGACGAGCGCTCGGTCCTCCTGGAATATGGAGGGTCCACCGCAGCACAGAAGACATTCCACAAGTACGACTACGGCTACGGTCTACTCTCCCTGACCGAGGTCGACACGACAGGCCAGAATCGGCGCGGTCAATTCTACCTGACCGATGACCTCATGAGCACGTCCAACCTGACCGACGACGGCGGCGCGCTTATCCAGAGTTATCGCTACGACGCCTGGGGCCGGGTGCGAGACCAGGCAGGCTCGTCCGACAACCCACGGCAATACACTGCTCACTACACCGACAGCGAGACCGGATTGCATTACTTCGGGGCCCGCTACTACGACGACGAAACGGGCCGCTTCCTGTCGCAGGATGCCTATCTCGGTGAAGAGACTACGCCGCCGAGCCTCCATCGGTATCTCTACGCGTATGCCAATCCTCTGCGATTCGTCGATTTGACCGGGTATCAGACGATCGAGGCAAATCCGGGAGCCCCGATCACTGTGAGCGTGGTGGACCCTGGCGCCGCGATGGCGACGGGAAACGGCGCCGCTGGAACAGTGCAGATGTACAAGATCGATCAATGGTCGAACGGCGAGAACGAACGGTTGGCGGAGACAGGCAAGAAGCTTCTCGGCGACATTTCCGTGGCATGGGCGAAGCAGGTGGAGGCCGTCCGGGCGGAAGTCGCCGAGCGAGAGCGGCGGATCCGGGGCCGCGCGCGGGCGCTGGAAGAGGCGAGGCGCATGCCGTTGAAGGACTCGTCGGAAAATGCCCCGACCGGCGCCTGGGCCGGCGACCTCGCGAGAAGGTACGAACGATGGGTGGGGAAGCTCGAAGAGCACTTCGACAACTGGGTCGGCGAGAACCCGAGTCTGCTGAAGAACATCGTCGCCACGGCCACACTGTCGACGGCTCAGGCCTTGGACGTCTTCTTCGTCAGCAATCTCAAACTGGGCGAGAGCATTGCGGAGAAGGGAGTCTGGGGCGTTCCCGAGGATCTCGGCAGAGCCCTGAGCCTGGTCGACTTTCTCGCCCCCGTGCTCAAGGGTGTTGCCGGCGCGATCACTGAAGGCCGCACGGTCATTGGCGCCGGTCGGTCCTACACGATGCTCGAGGGACCGCCGCCTCTGGGTGTTGAGGCGGAGATGAATGCAAGGGCGGGACGCGGCATCGAGTGGCACCGGGGATCTGGGTTCGATGTCGCCAGCGGCGTGGGTTCACTGGATGCGAGAACCCTCCAGCAAATCGTCAATGAGGGGAATCTCGAGATCCATATCCGCACGGGGGGGGCCGCAAAGGCGCTGCCGTCGCGAGTCCTGGCCGACGAGGGGATCCTCCCCGCGAAGTCCATGGAATACAAGGGGAAGACGGTTGAAGGGATTCTCACCCCAGAACGGTCGGGAGCGCCGTTCTTCATGCGGACCGACTACGACTTCGCGGTGGCTAGAGACCTCAAGACCGGCAGGTTCCTCACCGATCGCGAGTTTCTCGCGAAGATCGCGGACAAAGCGAACGTGGCTGCACTCGCCGAAGGCCGGACACCGTCGATCATGCATGGCACCCACTCCACTGCGTGGCAGGTGATCAGCCCCGAGGACTACGCGAAGATCGGCGGTCCGGGAGGCGTCGTGGTCTTCAGTCCCGGTATGGCGCCATCGACGCGATCGGCGAGGTGGGAGTATGTCTACTGGCGTCAGAACGGGCTGCGCTGGGACCCGAAGTGGGAAGTGCCGAAGTAGAATGGGACCTCGCGCCCACTGGCGACCAGCAGCCCGCAGCCTAGTGGCTGGCCTGTCACTTCTCTCCGGAGTGTCTGGGGCGCCGGTCACGGCCGAGACGGCCGACGTCCCAGTCCTCGCCCGCGAGCAGATCCTCATCGTCCCCGTCGCGCTCCAGGCGAGCCCGGCGCAGCAGACGGTGCCGAAGAACACCGCGACGGCCGTCAACGTCGCGCTCACCCAGCCGCCAGGAACAGGTACCGCGCTGGTCCCCACGGATGCGCTCCTCTTCGCCCAGCTTCGCGGCCCCGCGTTTGGCTCGCCAATCCCGCTGACCGCCCGGCCCAACGAACCGCTCGCGATTCCGCCGCTGGCGCTCACCGGGCTTTACGTCCTTGACAACATCCGCCTGGTCAGCGCTGGGCGCACGCTCCTGCAGGCCGTGCCCGATGCGGTGACGATCGAGGTGATCGACAAGGTCCTCGTCTCGCAGGTCACCTCGCGGCCGCTGACGGCGCAGGAGATCAAGGACAAGGGGATCCTCGTAGACCAGACGAACTTCAAAGTCGTCAACTTCACGGCGGCGTTCGGGGTCGAAGGCCGGAGGGTCAGCATCGACTTCCCCATGGTCCTGCCGACGCAGCGAGGCGCGCGCGCGCCCGCCGCCGTGCCCGCGCTGACGCTCCCGCCGCTCCAGCAGACGACGGCCACCGTGAGCAGCGCGCAGTTGCCACAGCTCCAGCTCGCGCTGCAGGTGCCGAACGTCAGTGTCAGCGGACTGCTCTTGCGCGTCGAAGATCAGGAGCTCGAAGACAGGTTCCTGATCCCGTCAATCCCGGCCGCGATCATCATTCCCGGCAACATCGCCTTCCTCAACCAGTTCTTCAGTGTGCTGCTGATGGTGTCGAACGTGGCGCCGGGTCAATCAAACCTGGTGGTCCGTGACATCAGGGCCGAGATCGTGCTGCCGGCGGGCAAGGACACCGTGCCCGACACGAGTGACGATCCCCTTCGCATGGCAGTCGTCGGGACGCCGCCGGCGCCACAGCCCAGAATCCAGCCCGTCGCCCAGCCCGGGCCTGACGGCAAGCTCGGCACCCCGGACGATCTCCTTTTCGTCGCCCCCGGCCAGAGCGGCGACGCCGAGTTCCTCGTCGAGGGGCGGCTGGAGGGCACGCACCAGGTCCAGATCAAGATCTCGGGCACCCTCGACGGGCTGCCGATCGGGCCGGTCAGGATCAGCGGAAGCGCCAACGGCGTGGTCGAGGTCCGCAACCCGACGTTCGCGCTGACGCTGTCCCACCCGGCGACGGTGACGGCCGGCGAGGAGTACGACTTCAACGTCATCGTCACCAACACCTCCCAGACGCCGGCGAACTTCGTCAACCTGAGCCTGCTACCGCGCTCCATCAGCGGCGCGGTGCTCCTCTCGAACGAGACGGTGAGCATAGAGACGATCGTGGCCGGCGACTCGGCGACGGCGACGTTCCGCCTGCTCGCCCAGCAGACCGGGACGGTGACGTCCACGTCGTTCTCCGCTGAGGGCATCCCGGGGAAGTTCGAGCTCACGACGGCGGTCGGCGCGCTCGGTATCCCGATGTCGCCGAACACGCTGGTGCTGCCGCCGGCGGCCGACGCGCTCCCGAAGGCGCTGCGGGACGCCGCCGTGGGACTCCTCGGCCAGGCGTTCGCGCTGGCGACCTCACCGGTCACGCCCTCCGGGCTCATAGCGATCACGCAGCAGATCGTCTACGAGCGGGCCACCGACGTCGCGGGCGCGGGCCAGCGGCTCGGCCTCGGCGAGTCGCTCCCGTCCGTCGTCCGCGACCTCGCGCTGGACTTCCTCGGGAGCGGATTCACCCGGATCGGCGAGCGATTCCCGGGTGACACGACTCGGCAGCACGTGACGGAGCAAGACTATCTCGGATTCGATAGCCTGCTCCGCCAGTCGAAGCGGGGCGCGACGCTCATGAAGCTGCTCGGCGACGTCTTTGCCGCGGACGTCGCCGCCCGCGGGCCCTTCGCCTTCCAGGAGTCGTTTGCCCGGGCGACGACCTCGCGCCCGCCTTACCTGTGGGCGATCACGGGATCGAAGGCCGGACCGGTCCCGGTGGCGCTGAACGTCGGCAGTCCGGCAGGCGCGCGTCTCGGGCTCACCGCCGTCGGCGGCAACGTTGCGCGCGACATTCCCTTCGGCGCCTTCTTCTCGCTCGACGGGGCCGGCCCGCCGCAAAGCCAGATCGCCCTCGTGGCCGCCCCCGACCAGGGGACCTACACGATCGAGATGATCGGGGCGGCGACGGGAACGTTCGATCTCGGTCTTGTCGTTCCGGAGGCGAGCCGGCTCCGGCGGCTCACCTACGAAGATGTCGCGATCGCGCCGGGGCAGAAGGCCCGCGTGACCTTCACCATCGGCGGCGACAACCAGTACCTGCTCGAGATCGACGACAACGGTGACGGCGTGCCCGACCGGCAGATCGTGGCTCTTCTCAACGAGCTGCTGGCCGATACCGGACCGACACTCCTCGCGGCGCTCCAGATCGTCACCGGCAAGGACGACTTGAGCAAGTTCGGCCAAGTAGTCGGGCTCGTGTTCAGCGAGGAGATCTCGACCGATTCGTCGCAGAGCGGTCTCGACCCGGTCTCGATCACCAACTACGCTGTGGAAGACAATCAGGTTCTCGGCGTCGCCTCGCAGCCGGGCGGCCGCGTGATTCTCCTGTCGCTTCGCGACGGCATCGGTCCTTTCGTCACCCGTCACGTGACCGTTTCGGGGCTCACCGACCGCTTCGGGAATCCGATGAGCCAGACAACGACGCCCATCGTGACCGCCCTGAGCGACGGCTCCGCGGTGTCCGGCCAGGTGAAACGTGGGGACGGCACGCCCGTCCCGCGGGCGCGGATCCGCCTGGGCCAGATACCCGACCCGCCAATCGAGGTCACGGTCACGGTAAAGAACGCCGATGATGCGGGACGCTATACGCTCGACTTCATCCGGTCCTTTCCCTCGCGGCTCGAGGCGGTCGATCTGGAGACGGGCGATCACGGAGAGGTGAGGACCCAGATCCGTGCGGGGGCCCACCTCAATGTGGACATCATCATGCTGGGGACGGGGCGGCTCGTCGGCTTGGCGCTGGCGCCGGACGGAACGCCGCTTCCCGGCGCCGTGGTCCGCGTGACGAGCCTCACGAACTTCGAGGTGTTCGGCGTGGTTGCCGACGCGAGCGGCGCGTTCTCGCTGACCGGCATCCCTGTCGGTCACATCACCCTCGAGGCGGTGGACGTTGCGACGAACTCGCGGACGGTGGTGGCATCCGCCATCGATGTGGCCGGCGGGACCGTGATCAAGAACCTGACACTCATCCCGCTGGCCCAGCACCAGATCGAGACGGGCGCGCTCAAGGGTCAGGTCTTTCGTTCGGACGCCGTCACCCCGGGCGCGGGAATTCCGGTCTTCACCGATCGAGGTGGCGTCGCGACGACGGATGCTTCAGGAAGCTACCGGATCGACGGGGTGGCGGCCGGGCCAGTCACGATCAGAGCCATCGACCAGACACGGCTCGAGCAGGCGACGGTGGCGACCACCGTCGTCGGCGGGGCGGACATCACCGCCAACCTGATCCTCTTCGGCGGCACCGGTACGGTGAAGGGCGTCGTGCTCGACGCCGACGGTCACCCCGTCGCTGGAGTTCAGGTTGGCGGCGGCCTCTCGCTCGCGACGACGGACGCTAATGGCCAATTTACCCTCAACGACATCCCTGTCGGGCAACGCACGCTGACGGCGCTCGACCAGACGAACCAGCTCACCGCCTCTGCCGCGGTGAACCTGGCCGGACCCGGAGAGGTCCTCACCGTTCAACTGAACCTGGAGGCCCGCGCCACGCTCGCCGGCCGGGTCTTCGAGGCCAACGGCACGACGCCCGTGACGAGCCTCCGAGTGTTCCTGCTCGGACCGCGCAATCTGAGCGCAGTGACCGATGCCAACGGTGCTTTCCGGGCCGACAGGATTCCTCTCGGCACGTACATGGTAAGCGCGTTCCGCCCCGACTTCTCCGACGGCAACATCGCCGAGGCCAAGCTCGTCTTCAAGGACGAGGTCCGCGCGGTTAACGTCGTCTTCCGCGGCAAGGGCCGGGTCACGGGCACGGTCTTCGCCGCCGACGGCGTGACGCCGCTTGGTGCGCGGGTGGGATTCTCGGAGCTCCAGGTGAGGACCGGAGTCCTGAAACCGCCGGAGAATTTCTTTTGTATTCAGGGCAACATCCAGGTCGGCGATGTGACGGTGGAGTTGCCCCAGTGCGTTCCGGTCGGGATCGGGTTCGGGTCGGTCCACCTCACCCGGGTCATCAACAACGACGTGGCGTCGGGGACCTTCGCTTTCGATAACGTCTTCGTCGGCGCCTTCACCGTGGAAGCGGTGAACGCCTTCAGCCCCACCGTCATGGCGGCGACGGGCACGATCCCGAAGGTGGGCGACACGGTCAACGTGACGCTCCAGCTCGTCGCCACGAGCGCCGTCAAGGGGACGGTCTTCCAGCCAGACGGCGTGACCCCGGTGGGCAAGGACATCGTCGTCACCTTCGACTCGTCGACGCTCAGGGACGTGAAGGTAGTCACCGACGAGCAGGGGCGATACTCCTTGCCGCTGGTGAACGCGGGAGCGTTCACCGTGACCGCCGAGGATCCGGTGACCGGCCTCGTGGGACAGAGTGCGGGCGCCGTCGATCCGGGACGGACCGCGGAGATCCCGATCAGGATCCTCGGCACGGGCACCGTCACCGTGAAGGTTCAGGGCAGCGGCGGGCCGATCGTCGGGGCTCGGGTGACGCTCACCCACGGAGGCTTCCCGCAGGAGCAGCGCCAGCGCGTGACGCTCGCCGACGGCACGGTCACCTTTTCTGGAGGCGATGCGCTAGCCGAGGGTCAGTTCGGCGTGTCGGCGTTCGATCCGGCGAGCGGCCTCACCGGGTTTGCCGGAGGCACGCTGCCGAAGCCCGACGCCCATGCCGACGTGCTCATCGTCCTGCCCGATGAGGCTGGGACCGTGCGCGGACGGTTCGTCAAGGCCGACGGCACGACGACGGTGCCGAACGCCCAGATCCATCTGTCGGCGCAGGGCGGCGAGGCCTTCACCACCAGCGACGCCGACGGCCAGTTCGTCTTCGAGGGCGTCCGCAGGGGAGGGTTCACCCTCGAGGCGTTCGACCCGACGACCGCCCGGCGAGGCCGGAGCACGGGCCAGGTCAGCGCGAACCAGGAGGTCGTCACCGCCGACATCGTCGAGGTCGCCCAGGGCACCGTGAAGGGGTTCGTCCGTCTGTCCAAGGATCTCTCGCCGGTGACGAACGCCGACGTGTCGATCTCGCTCGGCGGCGTCTTCGGCGGTGGGCTCCGGACCACGAGCGGCGTGGACGGCGCGTTCACGTTCCCGGGAGTCTCGGCCGGGGACTTCTCCGTCAGCGCACGCGATCCGATGAGCGGCTTCTCGGGGAGCGCGTCCGGGACGCTCGCGACGGAGGGGCAAGAAGTCTCGCTCGACGTCGTCCTCCAGGTCCCGGCCGTCGGCCGGGTCGAGGGCATGGTCACCGGGGCGGATGGAAGTCCCGCGATCGGCGCCCAAGTCATGCTCGACGGAGGGTCCACGACGACCGTGGATAACAGCGGGTTCTACTTCTTCGACCACGTTCCGACCGGGAAACACTCGCTCCTGGCCAGGGCGGCCATCGGGCCTGACGCTGGGGTCGGGACCGGTGAGATCGCTTTCGACGGCGACGTGAGCCGGGTGGACATTCAGTTCATCGGGACCGGCCGCGTGACCGGCACCGTCAAGAACGGCGCCGGGGACGTCGTCGCGTTCGCCCGCGTCGTGCTGACCCGCAAGACTGCGGTCCCGCGGTCGTTCTCCGCCGAGACGCTGACGGATCCGTCCGGTCACTTCGAGGTCGATAGCGTCCTGGTCGGCGATATCAGCGTCACGGCCATACAGAGCGCGACCCTCCTTGCCGGCACGGCGTCCGGAACGCTCGGCCCTTCCGGCGCCACGCTGGATTTGCAGGTAATCCTCGAGCCGGCCGGTACGGTCCGGGGCCGCGTGCTCCGTGAGGACGGCGTGACGCCGGCAGGAGGAATGGCGCTGGAGCTGACCGACGGCTCGCGCCGGTTCGGCTCCACGGGCTCCGACGGACGCTTCGAGTTCCAGGATCTGTCGCTGGGGACCTACGTGCTGACTGTCACCGATCCCGTGGGCACGGGCATCGCCAGCAGCGCGGCGTCGCTGGCGGTGCAGGGCCAGATCGCCGACGTCGGCGACGTCGCGCTCGACGAGTCGCCGCCGAGCGTCGCTTCCATCACGCCGGCGAACGGTACGAGCGGCGTGCCCGTCACGACGGCGATCGAGGTGCGCTTCTCCGAACCGGTCAGTCCGGCGACGAGCGGGCCGCCGAACCTGCTCGTGAGCGGGTCGAGCGGCCCGATCGCGGGCACCTGGAGCCTGAGCCCAGACCAGACGCGTGCGTCGTTCACTCCGACCGCGCCCTATCGGGATTTCTCGACTGTCAGTGTCAAGGTAACGACGGGTGTCAGGGACCGGGTCGGCAAGCCCCTGGTGCAAGAGGTCGTTGCCTCGTTCGTGACAGCCGACAGCACACCGCCGACCTTCAGGAGCCTCAGCCCGACCCAGGACGCGCGTGCGGTGCCGGTCGACGCGGTCATCCGGCTCGCCTACTCGGAGGCCGTCGATCCGTCGCGGTTCGCCGGCTCGGCCGTCGTCCTCTCGCGCAACGGCACCGCGGTGCAGGGCCGGCTCGACTTCATCCTGAGCAACACAGCGATAGTGTTCACGCCGTCGGCACCGCTGAGCCCGAACGCGTCGTACCGCGTGGACGTCCTCCCGGCGAGCGACGTCTACGGCAACACCCAGAGCGCGCCGCTCTCCTACACGTTCGCCACGCTGGACACCGAGCCGCCCGCCCTCCAATCGCTGACGGCGGTCGGTGGACCGTCGGTGTTCGCTGGGTCGACGACCACGATCACCGCGGATGTCGGCGGGGCGATCGACGTGGCCTTCGTCGAGTTCCTCGTCAACGGGCAGCTCGTCCTGACCCAGCGATCCGCGCCGTTCTCCCTCGCGCTCCCGATCACATCCGCGCTCGGGCTGACGCCGACGGTGATGGCCAGGGCCACCGACCTGTCAGGGAACGTCGGGCCGTTCCAGACTCTCGTCCTGAACGTGCAACCCGACACGCCTCCGACGGCGACGATCATTTCACCCTCCAGCGGCGCCACCGTGGGCACCGGCAGCCCCGTCACCGTCACCGTCCGCGTCACCGACGACTTCGGTGTGGCGCAGGTCGCGTTCCAGGCGACGGGGGCTCTCAACACATCGCTCACGACGACGCTGACGCCGTCGGTGACAAGCCGCGATGTCCCTTTCACGGTCTTCGTGCCGACCAGCGCGGCGCCTGGCAACACCATCGCGCTTCGGGTGATCGCGGTGGATACGCGCGGTCAGCAAAGCCCGGCCGCCTCCTCGTCGCTGGTCATCGGCGACACGACACCGCCGACAGTCCGCATCGTGAGCCCGAGCACGCTCGCCCAGGTTGCGCCCGGCGCCACGGTGAGCGTGCTGGTCTCGGCCGACGACAACGGGCAAATCGCCTCCCTCTCACTGGAAGCGAGCGGCGCGGCGACGTTTTCCGAGACTCGGCCCGTATCACCGCCCCAGCGCTCGGTGGCCACGACCTTCCAGGTGGCGGTGTCACCGACCGCCACGACCGACCATCCCCTGATCCTCACTGCCCGGGCAGAAGATACTGCCGGCAACCCCGCCAGCAGCGCGATCAGCCTCCGGATTCGCGACCTCGTGCCGCCGACGGTGACACTCACCGTCGTCGGCGGGACCACGACCGTCACGGCCGGGAAGAGCGTGACCGTGCGCGCGACAGCGACCGACAACGTTGCCGTTGCCGCGGTGGACTTCCAGGCGAGCGGCGCCGTGATCGACAGCCGCTCAGTGACCGTCGTTCCGACGCCCACCGCCACGGCCGACTTCACGATCACCGTACCGGCGGCCGCGCCCGACGGGGCTGGCATCATCGTCACCGGTCACGCCCGCGACGCGTCGGGGAACGTCAGCCCCGATGCGACGCTGAACCTGGTCGTCGCCGGTGACCGCACGCCGCCGACGGTGACGGTGCTGTCGCCGGCAGAAGGCGCCCAGGTCGGGCTCGGCCAGACCGTAACCCTCATGGTGCAGGCTGCCGACGACGTCGCCGTCAGCCGCATCGCCTTCACGGCCTCCGGGGCGGTGAGCGGCGGCGACACCCGCGCGATCTCTCCTGCCATCACGCCGGCTGGGACGAGCTTCATGCTGGCGGTGCCGGTGGATACGACGCCCGGGACCATCACGTTCAGCGTGACCGCGAGCGATCCGGCCGGGAACGTGAGCTCACCGGCGATCAGAACCGTGCAGGTAGTCGATTCGATCGCGCCGGCCGTGCAGACCACGAGCCCCACACCCGGAACGGTCGTCGATCCGCGGACACCGCTGAGCGTCACGGTCTCGGCCACGGACAACGCGGGCGTGACGGAGGTCACCCTGAGCGCCTCGGGCGCCGCGAGCTTCACCGAGACGCGCCCGATCAGCCCTGCCGCCCCGTCGCGTACGGAGACGTTCAGCATCGCCTTCGCGTCGCTCCCGGCGACCGGCGGATCCCTGACGCTCGACGCGCGAGCCCGCGACGCGGCGGGAAACCAGGGCGTCGCCGCGTCCGTGACGGTCACCGTCCGCGACGTGGTGCCTCCCACGGTGGCCGAGGTGAATCCGTCGCCCGGCGCCACGGAAGTGGATCCGAACACGACGGTGATCGTCAGGTTCTCCGAGGCGGTGGCCCGTGCGACGGTGAGTGAATCGACGCTCCGGTTGACCACCACTGCCGGGACGGTGCCCGTGACGTTCACCTTCTCCGACGGCGATCGCATCGTCACGCTCACGCCGGTGAGCCGGCCGCTGCCCCTCAAGACCGCGTTCAGCCTGACCGTCGGTACCGGGGTCACCGACGTCGCCGGCAACGCCCTCGCGCAGACCTTCGCCTCCACGTTCACGACGGCGTCGCCCGATGTGATCCCGCCGCGAGTCGCTGCGGTGATCCCCGCCGATGGCGCCACCGAGGTCTCGGTCGCCACGGCGATTCAGGTGACCTTCACGGAGGCGATCGACACGGGGACGATCTCCCCGACCTCCTTCGCCGTGACCGCCGGGACCACCCCGGTCGCGGGATCGTTCGCCTTCCTCAACGGGAACGCACGCGTCCGCTTCACGCCGAGCGCGCCGCTGCCCTTCGGCACTCGGGTGAGCATCGCCCTCACCCGTGCGATCACCGATCTGGCGGGCAATGGTCTCGCCGACGCTGCCGGCAACCCGCTCACCCAGCCCCTGACCTTCGGCTTCACGACGGGGACGTTCGTGATCACCAGACCGGTGGCTGGGAGCAGCGTCCCAGAGAAGACGCGAATCAGCCTGGAGGCCAGGGGGAGTGAGTCTCTCGGTATCGCCACCATCACCTTCACGGCGAACGGTCAGGCGCTGCCGCCTGCCTCGACGCCACCCTTCGCCACGCCGTTCGTGACGCCGTCGGCGGCGACGACCCCGACGCTGACGATCGCCGCCGTTGCCCGCACCGCGAGCGGCAGCGTGATCGCCCAGGATCAGGTGATCGTCAACGTCGTGGTCGGCCTGAGTATCGAGCCTCGGCTCCTCGGGGTGGCATTAGGAGCGAGCGCAACGCTGCGCCTCGGACTGACGAGCCCGCTCACCAGTGACCTCGAGGTCGATCTCGTAGCCGCCGACCCGACAATCGTGACGCCCGCGCCGGGCCCGGTCGTGATCACCGCGGGCCAGATCGAGCGTCCCGTCACGCTGACGGGAGCCGCGGTCGGGAACACGACCGTCATCGCCACCTCGAGCCTCGGCCTCGCGGGGGCGATCGTCTCGGTCAGCGAGCCTGTCTCGCAGCAGACAGTCAGGGTGGAGGCTCCCGCTGTCGGGCTCGTCGCTCAGCCCCCGCGGTCCATCGGGCGACTGCTCGCGCGCACAAGCGGCCAGCAGACGGTTACGGTGCCGCTGCTGCCGACGCCGGCGACGGTGGACACACCGGTGACGGTGACGAGCAGCGATCCGGCCGTGGCGACGGTGCTCGGGAGGGTCGTGGTGCCGGCGGGCTCAGAGACGGCGACGCTGACAGTCACGACGGGGACAGCCGGAACCGCGTTGCTGACGCTACGCGCAGGAACTGAGGTGCGCGGGCTCACGGTGATCGTGGGGCCGCCGCCGGCCGGGAGCGTGCCGCCAATCGTCGCGCCGCCCGTCGAGGTGACGGTGCTGAAACCACAGTCGCTCGGGCAACTCATCACGCCCACGAGCGGCCAGCAGATCCTGACGGTCCCGCTACTGCCGACACCGGCGACGGTGGACATCCCGGTGACGGTGACGAGCACCGATCCGGCCGTGGCGACGGTGCTCGGCACGGTCGTGGTGCCGGCGGGCTCGCAGACGGCGACGCTGACGATCACGACCGGGACAGCTGGAACGGCGTTACTGATCCTTCAAGCGGGGACCGAAGTGCGGGGGCTCACGGTGATCGTGGGGCCGCCGCCGGCCGGGAGCGTGCCGCCGATCATGGCGGCGCCCGTCGAGGTGACGGTGCTGAGGCCACAGTCGCTCGGGCAGCTCATCACGCCCACGAGCGGCCAGCAGACGTTGACGGTGCCGCTGCTGCCGACGCCGGCGACGGCCGATACACCGGTGACGGTGACGAGCAGCGATCCGGCCGTGGCAACGGTGCTCGGAGCGGTCGTGGTGCGGGCGGGCTCGCAGACGGCAACGCTGACAATCACGACGGGGACGGCAGGGACGGCGCTGCTGACGCTGCAGGCGGGGAGCCAAGTGCGCGGGCTCACGGTGATCGTGGGGCCGCCGCCGGCCGGGAGCGTCCCGCCGATCATCGCGCCGCCCGCGGGGATCGTGGTGCTGCCGGCGCCATCCGCCGGTCAGCTGATCGTTCCCGGCAGCGGCCAGCAGACGTTGACCGTGCCGCTGCTGTCGACGCCAGCGACGGCGGACACGCCAGTCACGGTGCGGAGCAGCGATCCAGCGGTCGCAAGCGTCGTGGGCTCCGTCGTGATTCCGGCAGGAGGGCAGGTGGCAACTTTGACAATCACGACGGGGACACGCGGCATCGCGTTCCTGACGATGACAGCAGGGACAGAAGTGCGGGAGCTGACGGTGATCGTAGGGCCGCCGCCGGCCGGGAGCGTGCCGCCGATCGTGGCGTCGCCTGCGGGCGTCTTCGTGCAGGCGGCGCCATCCGCCGGTCAGCTGATCGTTCCCGGCAGCGGCCAACAGACGCTGACGGTGCCGTTGCTGCCGACGCCGGCGACGGCGGACACGCCGGTCACGGTGCGGAGCAGCGATGCAGCAATCGCGAGCGTCGTGGGCTCTGTCGTGATTCCAGCCGGAAGCCAGGTGGCGACGATGACGATTGCGACGGGGACGCAAGGTATTGCGTTCTTGACGATGACCGCAGGGGCAGAGGTGCGGGAGCTGACGGTGATCGTCGGGACGCCGCCGCCCGCTACGGTGCCGCCGATCGTCGCTCCACCAGTACAGATCGACGTAGCTCAATGAGGAGGGAACGAACCATGCCGTACGTGCTTCGAATCATTCACGCGCTCGGACGAGGCTGGCCATTTGCGGTACTCCTCATCGCCGGCTGCCTGCTCATCGGCGCCGACGTCGGCGAGAGTCAGCAGCGGGACATCTGCGGCTGCGCCAACGATCCGAACAGCCTCGGCGACTTCAACCTGGCGGACCCGGCTACCTACCCACCGGGGACGACCGCCACCATCCCAGGGGACGGTAGCAGGCGCTTCACGATCCCGGTGCCGCCGAGCGGCGTCCTCGTGTTCAATAGCTTCACTACGCAGTACGTCAACCCAGGGGGCTGCTGCGGCCCGTTCGCGAGCTTCGTGCGCTTCACCCGAAACGCCGCGAACACGCCGGTCACCATCCTGATCAAGGGCGACGTTCTGATCGGCGGCAGCACGGACATCGGCGTCCCGGGCGATGGAGCGACCTCGGGCTCGAACGGGATCAACGGTCTCGGCGGGCTCGGAGGCCCTGGCGGCTTCAGGGGCGGCGATGGCGCCTACCAGTTCATCAATCTGGCAGCGGATGGAGGAGGGGGCTTCGGGCCGGGGGGTGGAACCCCGGGAACCGGGTCCACACCGACGGTCCCTCAAACGCGAGGTCAGAACGCGACCTTTGTCGGCATCCCGGAGCTGCTGCCTCTCGTCGGCGGCTCGGGCGGCGGAGGCGGCAGCTCCTCCGGCAACGCCGTCGGCTGCTCTGCGGGCGGCGGCGGCGGGGGCGGTGGGGGTCTCCTGATCGCCGCGAACGGCACGCTCACCGTGAACGGCACCATCTCCGCCGATGGCGGCTTCGCCGGCAATCCCGCTAACGGGAATTGCTCGACCTCCGGCGGGAGCGGCAGCGGCGGAGCGATCCGTCTCGTGGCGAATGAGATCGCCGGAGCTGGTCTCGTCGTGGCGCGCCCGGGTGACAGCTGTCCGGGCTGTGGTGACCACCCAGGCAGTCGTGGGCTCATCCGCCTGGAGGCGTTCACGAACATGCTGCCTGGCGACCGAACGGATCCGCCTGCATCTCGCGCACTGGCTCCCGGGCCGCTGACGTCACCCATCACGACCGCCGTCGCGATCACGAGGATCAACGGGCAGACAGTGCCGACGCCGCCTCAGGGTGTGTTCGGCGTGACGGATCTCGTTCTTCCAGCGCCAGGCACGGTCCCGATCGACATCAGGACGACGGGAGTGCCGGGCGGGACGACCGTTGAGGTGACGGTGAAGCCGCGCGTCGGCGGAGCGGCGGTCTCGCAGAACGCGCCGCTCGGCGCGTGTGACTCGACTGGAGTCTGCACGACCTCGACGGCCTTCGATCTACCTCCGGGCGAGTTCCTGGTCGAGGCGAGGGCTACCTTCCAGACGCAATGAGAGAGGGAGATTGCGATGAAGGACTGACCGTCGTCCGCCTCGAGGGGCACGGGTATGAGCGACCACATGCGAGGATTCTGTGGCAGTAGTCGATCATGTCTCGCGCGAGGCGGGCAGGATGGTGCTGCGGCGGGGACGCAGCTCCCGCGCCGTTCACCTCCGCCCTGCTTCGTGGGAGGCTGTGCAGGAGAGTGTCCGCGGCGGCAGGGCTGAGGATTCAGAGAGTCCCAGGTTCTACGAGGACCGTGGAGCTCGCCTGGCCTCTGCACGAGCTTCCTTCGCGATCTCCGCTCCAGCCCGAGGTTCGCCCGTTGTGGTGTCGCCCCTCCGACGCGATTCTGGTGTAGCCGGCGCATTCGGCGTTGACGTAGATTGACGCGAGATCCACTCTAGTGCCGCCTCCGGCCAACCTGGACGGGCCAAATCCTTAGGAATTCGCAGGGGGTGCGCCACGATCCGGTTCTGCGGGACGCGGGAGAACGCCTCCTCAAGCTCCGGTTGTGACCATGGCTCGGAATCTTGCCCCGGGGTCGGCGAGAGCGTGCGCCGTGAAGCCGGTCACCGCTGGGTGATCGTCACGTCGTCAATCGCCGCCTCCACGAGGCTCGGGCTTCCCGCATCAGCCGCCTCGATCAGGATCGAAATGATCTGGCCGGCGAAGGAGTTCAGGCTCACGCTCGCCGTCCCCCAGACCGCGTCGCGGTCGGTGGCAGCGCCCCGCTGTTCGAAGACGGTCGTCGTCGTGCCGCCGACGATCCGGACCCGCAGGAAATCAGCGCTCGAAGAGTTCGAGGCGTGAGCAAAGTAGTAGCTGAAACTCAGCGTCAGGTCGCCCGTCGAGGGCAGGGCGATGACCGGAGACCGGATGCTCGTGACACCACCGTCGATGTCGTGAGTTCCCGCTGACGAACCTGCCAGCCGGCCCGTCACCAGAGCGTTCACGCCGCTCACGGTCGTCCCGAGCTGCTTCGGCCCGTTGTAGGAAACCGCTTGCGGGTCGCCGCGCTCCCAGAGCCCCGTGGTCGCGGTATCGGTCCCGTTGGGGTTGCGCGTCCAGCCGTGATCGGTCTCGAAGTCGTCGGAAAACACCAAGGACACCCCGACTCGTGCGGCCACGGTGAAGCTGATGGCGAAATCGTCGGGATTGGCGTTGGCCGCAGCGTCCAGGCAGCGGACGTAGAAGGCGTAGCTGCCGCCGTCGACGAGGCCGGAGACGGGGGCGGAGTGGGCCGTGCCGCCCGTGGTGGCGAAGGTCTGGGTCATGGCGTCGTAGGGCACGCCCGCACTCGGGCTGTAGCGACAGGTGGCGGCTTCGTTGGTCGTGAGGGCGAGCGTCGTCTGGGTCGTCCCCGCCGGGAGGGTGCCGAGCGGCTGACCCCCGGAGCGGACGGGCGGCGCGGTGTCAGCGGGAAGGTCCACGGTGAAGCTGATGGCGAAGTCGTCGGGGTTGGCGTTGGCG
>Ga0209375_1000666_pt1 | contig 28286 bp, 30 predicted proteins | sample GraSoiAngelo_131_FD_185888 | JGI IMG/M metagenome (GOLD analysis project Ga0209375, IMG submission 185888) | Grasslands soil microbial communities from the Angelo Coastal Reserve, California, USA - 14_0929_02_30cm (SPAdes) (version 2) | ecosystem: Environmental > Terrestrial > Soil > Grasslands ... | reverse complement strand
GATGTCGGCGGGCGCCAGGTTCACGGTGATCCGGTCGACGGGGAAGGCGAAGCCGGCGTTGCGGATCGCGGTGCGGACGCGCTCACGGCTCTCGCGAACGGCGGAGTCCGGCAAGCCCACCGTGGTGGCCGCGGGCCCAATTCTCGAAAGGGCCCCGCTACGTCCTGACGGCGTCGGCGGTCGCGTGAAGATGGCCCCCGAGTGGGGACACCCAATTCCGCGACCCCGCCGGCCCGGAGCGAAAAGGCCCTCCGGGGGGGATACTGGCATAGCGCCCCCCCTGCGGATCACGGGTCCTAGCGCCTGCTAGGCGCCCCTAGCCACGCGGCCCTCGGCGAAGGCTGGCTCCTCCCAGCTCGCCAGGACGCGCGCGCCGGGCACGTGGCCGGACTCGAGGTCCCCCAGGCGGACGGCCCGAAGCGTGCTCAGCGCCCGCAGCCCCGGCTCGGTCTCCTCGGCGTCCAGCTCGATGCAGACACCGCGCAGGATGCCGGCCTGCACCGCCGTCCAGGCGATCTCGGCGAGCTTCGTGGTGCCGAACCGGCCCGTCGCGACCAGGCAGCTCCCCACGACGCCGGGGACGGCCTCGGGGGGATGGCGCACGATGGTCTCCACGTCCCCGATGCGGAGGCCCGAGTCGCCCAGGACGAGCGGAAGGCGAGTGACGCGGCATCGCGACGTCGCCAGGCTCGCCAGGTCGTGCCGCCAGCCGCCCTCAAGCTCCATCTCGTCGAGCAGGACGCAGCAGAACCACCGCGCGACGTCCGGACGATCGCCCGGCGCGGCCGCGAGCGCGGCCAGCTCGGCCAACTCCAGCACGCGCGCGCCCGCCATGACCGGCGTGTAGACCTCGCCCTCGTGGCGGAGCAGCACGACGCGCGGAGCGCTCGTGGTCACGCGGGCGCCACGGGCGGGAAGAGCTTGTGCCGGCCCAGGATCCTCGGGACCACGCCGTACGGGCGCACCGAGTTCTTCTGCCCGGTGATCGAGAGCGTCGGGCTCTCCGCGTCCTGGCCGCTCAAACCGGACAACGGCCGGAGCCGCGGCGGCACCGGCGGCGGGATCAGCAGGTTGATGACGCCGCCCAGGACCAACGAGACGCCGAGGCCGATCACGTAGGGCGCGGCCGGCGCGGTCGCCGGAAAGCCCGCCAGGGCGATCCCGACGACGATGAGCAGGATGCCGAGCACGATCATCCCGACGTTCTTGTCGCCGCCGCGCCCGCCGCCGCCGCGCGGGACCGCGCGGATCACGACGTGAGCGCCACGCTTCGGGCGCACGACGTGGTAGTACTCGGGGTAGATGAGCTCGCCCTCGATGTAGACGCGGCTCCAGGGCGGCGCGCCGACCAACCTGATCAGGTCGGCGATGGTCACGCCAGGGTCGAACTCGGCGAGCCGGCGCTCGAACGAGAGCGGCTTCGCGAGGGCGGTGACGTGGATGGTCTCGCTCATGGGGCCTCCGTGGGGTCGATCGACTGCCACTCGCCGACCCGGTACCGGAGGCGGCCCAGGCGCTCCCGGAGGCGCGCCATGGCCTGGGGCACGATGGTCTCGATGTAGAAGCCGCGCTCGTCGAGGGGAGGCTCCGGAACGACCGTGACGTCGATGAGCACCCGCGCGGACAGGCTGACGGACGTGCCTGATGGCAGCGCGAACTCGCCAAGGTCGTAGATCGCCGGCGTCCCGTCCATCGCGCTCATCGGCTACCTCGCCAGGCCCGGCCGGCGGAGGCCGTAGGTCCCCATGACGGAGTCCAGCTCGCCGGTCTGCGACGCCTGGCGGATCGTGCGCATGATGATGTTCTTCACGACCTCGCCGCCGGGCCCGACCGAGTCCCGCTGCTCGACGGTCGTCCCGCTCGGCGGGAAGATGTTGACGATCACGCCCGGCGCGCCCGCGCCCAGCATCCGGACCGGGACGGCGCCGCCGCGCAAGGGGATCACCGCCTCAGGGCCGGCCTCGCCGAGCAGGCGGAACTGCGGCGCCGTGAACACCCCGCCGTGCTGGGTCGGCGGGCCGATCGGGCCGGCCACGCCGGGGCCCACGCCTGACGTCGGAGCGCCGGCGCCGAACCCCGCGCCCAGCACCGCGCCGAGCACCCCCCTGAGCAGCCCGGCCTCCGCGAGGTCGGCGAGCCACTTGAACAAGGCGTCGTGCGCCGCCCGGATGCCCTTGTCGACCACGTTCTCAAGGATCGAGTTGCGGATCGAGATCGTCATGCTCCGGAACGCCTGCTCGACCGTCGTCGTCTGGTCGAGGAGCCCTTCGAGGGCCGAGGCGGCATTCCGCGTGACGCCGGCGAAGACGGCTCCCACCGGGCCCTGCTCCAGCTCCTGACGGACGAGGGCCGAGGTCGCCAGTGCGGCGCGGAGATTGGCGAGATCCTCCTTCCGCGCGTCGCCGTTGGCCTGGGCAATCTCGAGGAGTCTCGACGCTTCGATGACCTCGCGGCTGCGCGCCGCAAGCTCGGCCTCGCTCAGACCAACTGTGTCGCGCAGGAGGGTGAGCCGGTCGCGGTCGACCGTTCGCGCCTCGATCAGCTCCCGCAGGCGGCCCTGCTCCACCGTGCGATCAATGGCACCGAAGCCCGCGAGGAAGCGCGCCCCGAGCGTCTCGGTCTGCTGCTTTTGCCTCGCTTCGATCAGCTCCAGCTCGCCCGGCAGGGCCCCCCCGAGTCGGGCCGTCGCCCGCAGCGTCGCCAGACGAGCTTCGAGGTCGACGAGGACCTGCTCGGCCGTGAACTGGCGGGAGAGATCATCGGTGATCTTGCGCTGCACATCGAGCCACGCCACGAAGTCCCCGCGGGATTCGGCGCGCTCGGCCTCGACGTGCCGGAGCTGCTCCGCGGCCGAGAGTTGCTTGAGATACTCCTCCGTCGTCGCCTTCTGGATCTGTGGCCACGCGGCCGCCGCCGAGGATTCGCGGGACGATTTGAGAAACTCCTCCAACGGCGTCTTGCCGAAGAGTCGGTCAAAAAGATTGGGCGCCCCGGTCGTGCCAGGAGCCGCGCCGATCTGCCGGAGGACATCGAGGAACTTCCCGCCAAGCGAGGCATTGAAGCGTTCCAGCTCTTTCGAGGCGGCATCGACCTGGGCCACGATGCTCCCGAAGTCGAGCGCACGGACCGCCAGATTGAAGTCCGCTTGCCGCGCGCTCGCCTGATTGAGCGTCCGCCCATATTGGGCGAGGGTCGCGGCCGCGGTCGTCAGGACGACGACGCCGACGCCGAGGACAGGATTCAGCCCGGCCGCGACGCGCCCCGCCCCCGACATCGCCGAGGTCATCTGGCCCAGGGCTGGGTTGATTTCCGTCAGGATCGAGCCGGCGAAGACGCGGACCAGGCGCGTCGCCTCGTTGATCTGGCGGCCCGTCCCCTGGAAGGCGCCGCCGGCCGCCGTGTGCGCGCGGCTCACGTCCCCGAGGCTGCGTCTGGCGCCCTCCAGCTCCGTCCGAAATTGGAGCGAGTTTGCCCGCAGCTCGACGATGAGCGCGCCGAGGGTTGCCAACTACCGGCTCCGCCTGACGAGTCCGTCGACCATGTCGAGCAAGGCTTTCACCTCGTCACGGAGGCCTATCAAGTCCGCCTGCAACCCCCTCGCGGATTCGACGACGCGCGACGGGTGGTCCAGGCGCAGCCGCGCCTGCCAATCCTCGCACTCCTTCACGGTGCCGGGCACCTCCGTCCTCACCGCCACCACGGCCCCCTTGAAGGCTTTGACCTTGGCCGAGGCGTCGAACAGCACCTGGCCGGCGCCGTAGTCGTCGAGCCTGCCTGTCAGGGGCTGCCCCGCGACGCCCGGAACCACGATCGTCTGCCGCATGTCACTCCTCCTTCGTGAAAGTGGCGGGCCCCACGCGCGAGAGCACTCTAACGAGGGTCGAGTCCCCCCGGCCAGCGCGCGTCCCAGCCGCTGACACTCCGCATCGCAGGTCACGGCGCCCGCCGCGCCGGGGACGTTCCTCAAACGGCATCATCGGCGCACGCGCGCTCCAGCCGGGCCCGCAGCGTCGCGAGCGCGGGACGACCGGCCAGCTCGGCGGCCAGCTCGATGCCGGCCCGCAGGTGACGCGCCCACGCCGCGTCGAGCGAGCCTCGGCCTCGGCGCCGATGCGCCTCCAGCGATTCCATCGCGGCGAGATAGCCGCTCGGGCCGCGGCGCAACGTCGCAATTTCGTCTCGGTCCATCATGATGCTGTCCTCCTCCAGGGAGTCGGTCGCGCGTTTCTCCAAGACCTTGAACGCGACGCCGTGGGCGCTGGTCGGCGATGCGACGTGCGCGACCTCGTGGGCGACCGTCTTTCCGACCTCGCGGGCGACCGTCTTCTCGGAAACGATGATGGTTCGGGCGCCGTAATCGCAGAGCCCCCACCACTCAGGGCGGAGCTCGCCCCAGACGACGCGCCAGCCCGACGGCCAGGCCAGGCCGTGCGTCACGCGGTCCCACACGCGGCGGGCCAGCGCCTCGAGCCTCGCGTGGGGCCTGATCGGTTCCGCGACGAGCGTCCAGTCGCTCACAGGAGCCTCGCGCCGCAATGCTGGCATCGGCCCGCGTACTCGGAGTTCAGCCCGAAGCACGCTCGGCATTCCACTTCGCGGAACGGCGTCGGCGCGTTCTCCACCGGCGCGTCCGGAGCGGCCTCCGCCCAGCCCGCGGCGATCAGCTCGCGCGCGCGCGTCGCCGGCACCTCGAGCACGTCGCCGAGGTTGCCCGTCACGTCGACGGACGCGAAGGGGCGAAGGATCTTCACCCTCTCGCGCCGCTCGCCGAACAGCTTCATCGGCCGCGGTCCGGTCTGGCCGTTTTCGGGCTCTGAGGCGTCGGCGTTTTCGGGTTCGTGGCCGGTGGCTTTTCCGCTGGCTGCCCTGGCATGGTGTCCTCCTCGTTCATGGTTTCTTGCGCCCGACCGCGACGCCCATCAGGCCGACCAACAGCCCGGCGACGATGGCGGCGGCCGAGTGCGACAGCCACGCCACGCCGAGGACGACGAGCGCGGCGCCCGCCACGATCAGCAAATCGGAGAAATCGAACTTCAGCGCCCACCTCCCGCCAAGTCCCCGCGGTCAGAGCCAGCAACGCCCGCCAAGGGCCTGTAGGAATTTCGCGCCGGCCCGACCTTGCTCAAGTCAAGTCTCAGCATCGAGGCCATAACACAGATAGGGGGCTGGGAAAATCCGCGAAAATCGCACTCCGACTGTCGTGCGATTATGCCCGCCAGAACCGTAGAGATTTGCACGTGCCTCCCCCCCCGAAAAAGCGTCTGGACTCGTAGCGACCAGACTTGAAACGTGAATCCTCGTTTGAGATTTGCCCCCCCCTCCCGCTCCTCACGGCCGGCCCTCGCGCTCGCGCGATCTCTGGGGGTTCCGGGGACTTCTGGGAACAACAACGCTATACGGAACATGGGAACAAGAATCATTGCTTTATAGGTTCCGTACTTAGGGTCGGGAACAGGCTTCATGTTCCCGTGTTCCCAGGTATAGGGTGGGAACATGAATACAAGAACGGGTCCGTCTTGCCTCCGCGCCCAGTCCGAACGATCTCTGTTCCCACGAGCCCGCGCAGCGCCTTCCTCCGGATGCCGGTCCTGCACTCGACCGCAGCATCCAGCTCGGCCTCCGTCATCGGCCCAGCGGCCGCCGTCAGCGCTTCGATGATCAGCCGCGAGGCTTCGGCCAGGTCCGCCTCGTCGCGCGGCGGGCCGGCCGTGACATCGCGCGTCACCGGATCCAGCCTGAGCGTGATCTCCTCCAAGTCGTCGCCGTACCGCTGGATGCTCGACAAGGTCCGATAGCGGGCCGAACGCTTGAGGAGGAGCACCGTGTCGACCGAGGCGAAGATCGCCGTGCTGCCGAGGATGGCATCGCCGTCCCCGCGCTCGCCCTTGCCGAGGTGGTGGACCGCGAGCACGTGCGCCCCGGTCTCGCGCGCGAGCGTCAGGAGCGGCTCGAGGGCGGCGGTCACGAGCGCGTAGTCGTTGCCGTCGTCGATGCGGATGAGCTTGAACAACGTATCGACGATGATCAGCGCCGGGCATCGGCGTTCGGCCTCACGGCGGAGCCGGGCGAGCGCGTCGATCGGAGCCGTCGCGCAGAGGATGAAGATCGGCTCGGCGCTCGTCGCCCCGAGCGCCTTGAAATGCCCGCGCACCTCGGAGCGCTTCTCTTCCAGCGCGAGGTAGATCACCGGGCCGCGCGTCGTGGCAAAGCCGAGCCACGGCTCGCCCCGAGCGACGCGGAGCGCCAGGACGCGCGCGGTCGTCGACTTCCCGCCTTTCGGCTTCGCCGCGAGCAGACCAAGCCCCGCTGACGGAAGCCGCTTGTCCACGAGCCACGCTGGGCCGGTGTCCGATTCGCCGAGGAGCTCGCCGATCGGCACGAGGCCGAGCCCCTCATCCGTCGAGGCCGGCGCAGGCTGCGCCTGCCCGAACCCGTTCCGATGAAACGCGCCGAGCGCGCGGCCGATCGCCTCCCGGTGCGCCGGATTCACGGCGCACCCGTAGGTGCCGTCCTCGAACACGCAGGCGTTGTCGCGGTGCTGATCATGCCCCTCGTCCACACAGCCGGCGCACTGGAACTTGATGCCGAAGGCGCGCCGCGTCGCGCCCGGTTGGCGGAGCGCGGCCTCATGGAGACGCTCGACCTCAGCGGCGGTGCGCATAGCTCTGTCCGCACAGATAGGCCCGCCAGAGACCCGGCAGCTCCGGGAGCGGACCCTTGACGGGATCGATGGGCTCGCAGAGGAAGCCGAGGCGCTCCGTGATCCAGCGGTACGTGCCACCGCTCGGATGGACAGAGCCGGGGAGCACGACCTGTTGCTGGCCCGGGCCGCGCTGGATCTCGCCGATGAGCTCGCCGCGCCACGTGAGCTTCGCCGGCAGCTCCGGGAGCCACCGGACGTAGTAGTGCAGCCGGCCCGAGCCGGTGATGACCCACGGGAGAGCGGGCTGCCCGAGCGTGTCGATCATGTCGGCCCAGCCGAGCAGCTCGTCGGGGTCGAGCACGGCGACGCCGGTGCGCTCGTGAGAGACGAGGCCAACGTTGGCGCCGGCGGCGAACCACTCGGCGACCTGGTCCGCGTCCTTCGTGATCTGCCACCGTGGCCCGTCGGGCTTCTTCGCCCGCGGCGCCAGCCGCACACACTCCCAGCCCCGGGCGCGCACGGCGGCGACGGTCAGCTCGGCGTCGGGCGTCATGCGCGGATCACGCCCCCTCCTCGATCACGACGAGCACATCAAGCCACAGCGACGCGCGGCGATTCCACGGGCGATCCAGCACCGCCTCGAAGGCGCGGCGAGCTTCGCGGGCGGTCAGGCGCCGGAGCTTCGCGGCGGTCACGGCGCGTTGTCCTTCTGCTCGTCGAGGTCCTGGTGGAGATCCCGGTCCTGATCCTGGTCGGCGGCGGCCAGCAAGAGCGCGATCGCGTCGGCCCACCGCGCGGCGGGCGTGCGGGGGTCAGGCGCGCTCGGGTTCACGGTCTTCGCCCTGGAGCACGCGGCGCGCCCGCTCGCGGATCGACAGGCGCACGAACTCCGCCTGGCTGATCTCCTCGCGGTCCGCGGCCAGGAAGAGCAGCTCGCGATCGGGACGATGGAGCCTGACGTTCCACATCCGCGCCGCGTGCTTCGTTGTTCTGCGCTCCATTTCGGAGATAAGGTAAGAACATTGCGCTTTACTTGTAAAATACTTTGGTCTATATCTATCGACGGAGGAGACGACGATGGCTATAGCGCTGAGGGCCCTGGGGCGAACGCCCGAGGCCCGGGTCGAGTGGGCGCTGAAGTTCCGGCTGCTCGACCTGAGCAAGCTCTCCGAACGCGCCCGGCACCGAGCGTGGGCCATGCTCGTCGCCTGGGAACGGGGGCGGCCTGCTGAGGGGCCGCGCCCGGCGCGGGACAAGGTGCCCGAGGCCCAGCAGGCCCTCCGCCAGGTGATCGAGGCCCTGGCGAACGGGCTGCCCGACGTGGTGTGGATGCCCGAGACCACGTGGTCCATCTGGCCGGCCCGGCGACGTCGCCCGGGCGCCCGTCGCGGGGGGCGCGTCACGATGACGACGGACCACACCAGCCCTGGCGGGATCCCGGTCACGCCGGAGGCGATCGTCGTGGCCTTCGTCAACGACCTCAACGCCGTCGAAGCGGACCGCTTGCGCGCGTGTCCGCTCAAGACCAACGGGACCACGTGCGGGGCGATCTTCCTCGCCGCCCGACGACAGATCTACTGCACGGCCCGGCACGCCCAGGCCGCGGCGTGGCTGCGCTACCAACCCAAGCGCAAGGAGAAGCGCCCATGACCACCTGCGCCGTCTACGCCCGAGTCAGCACCGACGAGCAGGCCGAGAAGTACGGGCTCGCCGCACAGGCGCACGAGCTCCGCGCTCTCGCCGCCACCAAGGGGTACCGCGTCGTGGACGAGTTCCTGGACGACGGGCACAGCGGCGCCACGCTCGATCGCCCGGCGCTCGCGCGGCTCCGCGACGCCGTGCGGGCGGGCGCGATCGAGGTGGTGCTGGCGCACGACCCCGACCGGCTCTCCCGCAAGCTGGCGCACCAGCTGCTGCTCCTCGAGGAGCTGGAGGCCAGGTCGCGCGTCGAGTTCCTGACGACGACGCGGGCGGCGACGCCCGAGGGCGGCCTGCTGCTGAACATCAAGGGGGTCGTCGCCGAGTACGAGCGCCTGAAGATCGTCGAGCGGACGACGCGGGGCAAGCGAGAGAAGGCGCGGCGCGGCCTCGTCGTCGCGAGCTACCCCTACGGCTACCGCCCCGACCCGGCGTCGCCCGGCCGGCTCGTCGTCCACGAGGAGGAGGCGAGCGTCGTCAGGTTGATCCACGCCTGGCTGATCGAGGAAGGGAAGACGACGCGGAAGATCGTCGACGAGCTTCGGCGGCTCGGCGTGCCCCCGTCGCGCGCCGGGCGTCGGTGGGGGCCGACGCAGGTCCGCCGCATCCTCGGCTCAGACCGCTACACCGGACGCGTGTTCTACAACCGCGACGCGATCGGCGCGCACGGCCGGCGCCGGCGGCCGGCCACGGAGTGGATCGAGGTCGCCATCCCCGCGATCGTCACGCAGGAGACGCACGCCGCCGCGAAGGCGGTGCTCGCGCGAAACCGGGCGGCCTACGTGGGGCGGCCCGCGCGCTTCACCTACATGCTCCGCGGCCTGCTCCGCTGCGGGGCCTGCGGCGCCAGGTACGTGAGCTGCCCGCAGCACGGGCGCCGGTGCTACCGCTGCCACGGGCACGACCGCTTCGCCCTGACGGCCGGGTGCCGCGCGCCGATGATCTCGGCGAACGTCGCGGAGGCGGAGGTCTGGACGACCGTGGCCGACGCGCTCCGAAACCCGGCGACCCTCCGGGCGGGCGTCGAGGCGTGGGCCGCCCAGCGCGGCGCCAACGACGTCGACCTCCGCGCGCGCGTCGAGGCGCTCGCGCGCAAGCTCCGGGGCGTCGAGGGGAAGGAGAAGAGGCTGTTGGACCTCTACGTCGAGGACGGGATCGCCAAGGGCGAGGTCGCCGCGCGCCTCCGCGCTCTGACGCGTGAGCGCGAGGGTCTTCGGGGCGACCTCGGAAGGGCAGAAGCTCAGGTCGCCGCCCACGACGCCGACGGCGGGCGCCTGGCCGCGCTCGACCGCTGGGCGGCCAAGGCGCGGCGGGGGATCGACCGCCTGGACGCCGCCGGGCGCCAGAAGGTCCTCCAGCACCTCGTCGACGAGATCGTCGTGGGCGCCGACCGGTCGCTGAAGATCACTGGCATCCTCCCCACGGAGACGGACCAATCGTTATTGAGCCTACCGTCGTGAACGCTGGCAGCCCGTCGGTGACGTCTACTTCGACGCGCACGAGCGCCGCCTCTACTCCGAGGAGTGCCGCCGAGAGCACGCGCGCGATCACGCCGTGATTGTTCGGTCATCGGCGTGGCCCGTCAATGTCGCGAGTTGTAGACGCCGGTCGGCGTGCCGGACGCACCATCCCGCCTCAGCTGCCGGAACTGATTTTTGCTCTCGCTCGGGTCCCCGGAAGGTTTGGCGGCGCCCCTCGTGACGAACGCGCCGGCGTCGTCAGGTATTGTCCCAATAGTTCCCTCGGGAACTCTGCCGGGGTGGATTCGGGGGTTCCACGGATTGTCTCTTAGGGGAGCGCGAGGCCTCATTGAGAGCCACGATGCACAATGACCGCGCGTCGCTGTCGATCGTGAGGCAGCTGAGCTTCAACGGACATCGGGCTCGGACGACCGCGCCTTCGCCCCGGTCGGCGGTTGGATTCCTTCTGCTGGACTCCTCGCTGCGCCCCCTCTCGTTCAATGCCGAGGCGATCCAGGTTCTCAGCTACCCGGACAAGCTCGCGGACGTCAGGCGCCCGGACGTCTTCCTCGCCGGGAAGATTCGTTCGAGCCTGATCAGCCAGCCGTCCTCGCGTGAGTCGCCTCTGGTGACGGAGTTCCGGTCAGGCAGGCGGCGGTATCTTTGCCGGACTTTCCTGGTGGACTGGTATGCCAGTGGTCCTTCTCACCCGAGCATCGCCGTCCTGCTCGAGCGAGGCCCCTCTGGATTGATTCCTTTGTCGCACGTCTCGGAGCAATTCAATCTCACGCAGCGCGAGCGAGGGGCGTTGGAGTACTTGATGCAGGGTCTGAGCAGCAAGGAGATCGCGACTCGGATGAACGTCAGCCCCAACACGGTGAAGGCCTTTCTGCGACTCGTCATGATCAAGATGGGAGTGTCGTCCCGGTCGGCAATTGTGGGGAAAGTCATGATGACCAGACCGTAGTCGGGCTCGATCGTCCTCCGCCCCCCGCCCCTCGGCCACGCGCCCGGCTTCCTCCGCGGTCTTAGTCCACTGGGTTAATTCGAACGGCTACCCCTTCGGATGCACCTACCTGGGTAATAGACAAGCGTCATTCGAGCCTCAAGATGACAGTCACGGAGTTCGGTTCGATTGGAGGTGATCTCGCTCAGTCGTATCAAAGGCCGTTTCACAAGCTGTCTCACTGATTCGACCAAACGGGGCGACCAAACATGCAATGGCTAGGCGTCTTGTTCATCATGGTTCTGACCCTCGGAGTAGTGACGCCGGTCGGCGCCTGGGGGCCGAATGACTCCGAGGCGCCGGGCAGCGTGATCGTGTTCCCCAAGTTCGTCCGTGGGGTCGTCGAGACGCCCGACCAGGCTTGTCTCCCAACGACCCAGTTCGAGATCAGCGTGACCTGCCCCAAGGGCTCCTCGTGCTTGACCAGCGGCCAGGAGGTTTTGCTCAGAGCCCTCTGGGTCTGCCCCGGCGGCAGCGACCCGGCAGACCCGAGCCGCTGTGCAGAGTCCGCCTTCACCCTTGCAACCACGGTCAACGGAACGCTCGTCTTCAGCCCTGAGGACGTCTCCACGACGCCCCTCTGTGACCGGGGCTATCTGATCGCCTGGGTCGTGGACAATGCTGGCAACGCGATCAAGTTCGACGGGCTGATCGGCGACGCGGTCATCCGAGAATCCCCGACCTCGGCCCGCGCGTACAACGCCCTCCCCATCCAGGCGGCCAAGTGGTTACAGACTGGTGACCCGACCGACGCGAACGGTGATGGCGCCCTTGCCTTCGACGGGAATGAATACCGGGCGATCACGGGGAAGATCTTCGGGACGGTTCGGTATGAGAGCAGCTCCCCCGACGTTCGGACGTCCCTGACTCTCCTCACGCTGGATGTTCTTTCCAACCGTCCGAACAATCCGACCTTCGTGGACCTCAACTTCTACAGTGAAGACGAGCGGATGATCTCGGCGTCCACGAGCTTCACCTGCTGGAGCCAGGTCCGGCTGACGGACATCAACCCGGACCTGACCACGGTCTTTGCCAATAAAGGGCTGGTCGAGTCCGCCGCCGCGGCGCAGGACACGGGGCCCGTGACGCTGGTCGCAATCGCCGAGACGATTGAGGGCGTCGAGCTGCCCGTCACGGCGCCGGCACTGACCCTGGATCCAATCATCATCAACCTCCCGCCCCCCGCGTATTCCAGCCAGCTGACGTTGCCACCGGGTTGTGTCCAGCGCACGGTCGGCATCGGCATGAACGAACACACGAGAATCAAATGCACCGTCATGGCACCCGAACAGCTCCTCGGCGTACCTCTCGTCCGGGAGTACGCGTACTCGCTCTATAACGACAGCACATCGGTCCCGACGATCTTCGCCCCGAGTGGGGCGGGCGGGGGTGGTGGGCCGGATTAACTCGCCAAGCACGGCGTGGCGGCACGGGGGCTGGGTGTCAACCTAGCCCCCGTTGTATTTTGTCCGGCCAGAGACCGTTTGTGAGAGAGGAGAGCCATGTTCGGCCCGGGGAAAAGATGGCTCGGGGCGGTGACCGCGGTTGGACTCGTCGCTGGCTGCGCCGGTCTCTTCCACTCCACGCCGCCCACTCCGGCCGACTCGGAGGCTCTCCCTCCCACCTACGCGAAGGCCCTCACCATTGGATCGGGTACCGAGTGGCGCTTTCGGCCGCTCGCGGTCGATCTCAACCGAGACGGGCACCTCGATCTCGTGGCGACGGCACGCCTGGCGAAACCCGCGCTCCAGCGATGGCTGGGTGACGGCAAGGGCAACTTCACCCCGACCACGCCTACCTGGACCGACATCGGCTACGCCGCCCTCGCCACCGGCGACATCAACGGCGACGGATTCCCGGACATCGTGGCGGCCAGCCACTTCGGGCGGGTGCAGACCCTCCTGAGCGATGGCCGCGGAGGCTTCGTCGAAAAGGTTCTCCGCAGAGAGGACGGGTATGTGGCGGCCGAGCTTGCCGATCTCAACGGGGACGGCTATCTGGATCTGGTCCTGCTCGGGTATCAGAAGGCCGCCGTCGAAATCTATTTCGGCGATGGGAAAGGGAACTGGAGATTCCACGCCGCGCTTCCCGAGGCTCGACCCGGACAGACCATGCCGGGTCGTGCCCTCGTCGTGGCGGATCTCAATCACGACGGTCACCTCGATCTGGTGGCGGCGTTTCAACGCCGGGGGGCCTACACCTATTACGGCGATGGGCGGGGCGGCTTCACCGGCGGTCCCGTGGATTTCTACTCCGAGACGCGGGAGTTTCAGTCGCTCGCCGTCGGTGACGTCAACAAGGACGGCCATCCCGATCTCGCGATCAACGGAACCGTCGCCGGCCGCGGTCAGCCCAACGGGCCCGACGTCTATCTGGGGGACGGCCGCGGTGGGTGGAGGGCCTCGTCCGTCGGATTGAAAGTGCTGAAATTTGGCTCGGCCGGGGCCGCGATCGGAGATCTCGACGGAGACGGGAACCTCGATATCGTCGCCGGCGGCAACATCACGGGGGACGTCCGGGATGGCTACGGGCTCTTTTGGTTCAGGGGCGATGGAAAGGGCGCGTGGCGTCTGGTTCAGGAGAGCGGCCTGCCGACCAAGGGGTTGTCGCTCCTCCACAGCATCACGCTGGCAGACCTCGATCGCGACGGGCTCTTCGAGATCGTGACCCTCCACGGCGGACGAGACGGAAGCATCACGATCTGGAAGCGGCGATAGCCCCTCGCGGCGCCTGCCACAACGGTGTTAGAGTTCCGCCCGGGCGACGATGGAAGATGCCGGCCGCGACGGGGCACGTGGCGTTCACTGCGACGCGGGTCGCGAGTCGCCTCGCTTGAGGCAGGGGCGATGAGCGTCGCTGTGCCTGAGCCTGAGCCCGGCGCGGGCCCCTGGGCGTTTGCGTCGACGCTCAAGGTCGACGCCGGAGAGCGTTGCGTCGTCGTCGCCGAGACCCGCGCACGGGTCGAGAGCATCGCGCGACGTGTTCCGATATCACGAGTGGTGGACCTGGCGCCGCTCGACGAGCTGCGGCTGCCCGTCTACTCCGCAGTCACCCCGCTCGCGCGAGACCTCAAAGTCCATAACGGGAAGGGGGCGACGCGAGAGGCGGCTCGAGTGAGCGCGATGATGGAGGCGGTCGAGCGGGTGTCGGCGGAGCACACCTTCGCGCCGACTGTCGTCGGCTCCTATCAGGAGCTGGAGCGAGCCGGGCCGCTGCCGCCCGTCGACCCGCTCGCCTTCGACCTGCCCGCGGACACCGCTTTTCGTCCAGACTCGCGCTTCACGTGGGTGCAGGGGCGCGAGCTCCTCGCCGGTCGCGACGTCCTGATCCCTCTCGACCTCGTCATCACGCCGCCGGTCGAGGGCATCCTGCGCGACGTCGACACCAATGGGGTCGCTTCCGGTAACATCCACCTCGAAGCCGTCGCGCACGCGATCTGCGAGGTCATCGAGCGTGATGCGTTCAGTCAGATTCTCTTCATCGCGGCGTTTGGTGACCATGAAAAGCACGCTCGCGCCCTCGTACCCATCGACCTGGGGACGCTGCCCTCGCAGGCCCTCGAATGGGCGGAGCGGATTGCGCGCGCCGGGCTTCAGCTGGACGTCCTTGATATCACCACCGACGTCGGTGTCCCCACGTTCCATGCCCTCTTGCTGGACCCCCACTACCCGGCGCCCGGAGGCGACCGTCGCCCGCGGCGGTTCTTCGGCTCCGGCACCCATCCCGACCCCGATGTGGCAGTGTTCCGCGCGCTCTCGGAGGCCATCCAGTCGCGGCTGATCGTGATCCAGGCGGCCCGCGACTCGTACAACCGGATACGCACCCCTCCTCGTTCGCCGACGCCGACCACGGGGAGCACCGGCGCGGTGCGGCTGCGGCGGCGGAGCTTCTCCGGCGTCCGGGGCTTCAAGTCGGCGGACCTGCGCGAGGATCTCGAGTTCCTGCTCGCGCGCCTGGCCAAGGTCGGCGTGCGGCAGTGCGTCGCGGTGGACTTGACGCACCCTTCCTGGTCGATCCCGGTGGTGCGTGTGCGAATCCCACATCTATCGCCCTACAGCGTGAATATGCGTCGGCCCGGGCCACGCTGCTTTCGACACCTCTTGTGAGTGGCGCTCTCCGCCCGATGCTCGCGTTCGTGGGCCCGTCGATCTCCCGCGCGGAGGCCGGGCGCGTGTGTCCCGGCCTCGACCTGCGGCCGCCCATCCGCCGGAACGATCTCTATCACGAGCGCGAGCTCGGCGCGTGGGGGTTTCTCATCATCGATGGCGTCTTCATGCACGAGGATGCCGTGTCGCCACGCGAGGTTGTCGACGTGCTCGAGGACGGGGCGATGGTCGTGGGCGCCTCCAGCATGGGCGCCTTGCGCGCCGCCGATTGCTGGCCCGCAGGGGCGAAGGGCATCGGGCTGATCTACCGGCTGTATCGCATGGGCGTTCTTGAGAGCGACGAGGACGTGGCCGTGACGGTCAGTGCCGACGGTTCGGACGCGGCGGTGTCGCTCCCCCTCGTCAACGTGCGGTACGCGGTCGCGCGGGCCGTGCGGCGTCGACTGCTCGATCGCGCGACCGCACGGCAGATCGTGAGCACCGCAGCGGCGATCTACTACCCCGAGCGCACCTGGCACGAGGTGCTGCGGAGGGTCGGAGGAGTGCGACCGGAGCTCATGGAATATTGTGCGCGACTCGATCTCAAGCGCGCGGATGCCGAGCGAGCGCTTTCCTGGGTTGGGGAGATGCTGCGCGACGCGGGTACGCTCGCCTCCCGTCATCGCCGGCGGCGCGACGGTCCATTCGCACGCTCGGAAGCGACCCGCGAGCGCGGCTATGACGCGACCGGCGGCGTCGATCCCGAGCGCCTGCCGAGGCTGCTCCTCGAATGGTTGATCGGCAGCGGGCGCCTCCTGCGACATCTGCCCCGCTCGTCGTTGCCACTCGAGGCGCTGGTTCGGGATCTCGATTCGTTCACGCGCTCGACCTGGCGGGATCTCGAGCAGGCGCACCAACTCGACGCCGAGCTGATGCGGCTGCAGGCCGTCGAGCGGGCGTCACGGGCGGCGGACGATGCCGGGCTGGCCCCGAGAGAGCGCGACCGGCGGCTGGCTCAGGACGAGATCGCGACGAACCATGGCTTCCCGAGTTGGAACCGTCTCCGGGTTTCGCCGCGCGGTCGGCAGTTCGCCGCACAGATCGCGTCAGCGCGGGAGCGTCTCGCTCGGGCGAAACGCATGCGTGAGGCGTGGTTCAGTCCCTCGTCCATCCTCTGGAAGGATGGTGACGGACATCGGCCGGTGAAGGACGCGCTGGATAAGATGCTCGCGTTCCTCGGCCGCCACGTGCCGGAAACGCTTCGATAGTGTTAGAGTTCATGGACGATGCCTCGGCCAGTGATCCTGGTCGTTGACGACGATCCGGGTGTCAGGGAATCGTTCCGGCTGATCCTCGAAGACCACTACGACGTGCTCGACGTCCCCGACGGTCCGCAGGCCCTCGAGACCGTGCGCGCCTCCCAGGTCGACCTCGTGCTGCTGGACATCCGTTTGCCCGAGATGGACGGCATCGAGGTCCTCGAACGGATCAAGACGATCGACGACGGCGTCGAGGTGATCCTGGTCACGGCGGTGAAGACGGTGCGCACCGCGGTGGCCGCGATGAAGCTCGGGGCGTTCGACTATCTGACGAAGCCCTTCGAGGAGGACGAGCTCCTCCAGCTCGTCCGTCGCGCGCTCGAGAAGCGCGCGCTGGAGCGCGAGGTGGCCTTCCTGCGCGCCGAGCTGGCGCGCACCATGGCGTCCGAGGAGATCGTGGGCCAGCACCCGGCGATGCAGAAGCTTCGTCGGATGATCGCGCAGGTCGCGCCGACGACCGCGACGGTGTTGGTCTCGGGGCAGAGCGGCACCGGTAAGGAGCTCATCGCACGCGCGATCCACGCCCAGGGGCCGCGCCGCGACAAGCCCTTCGTCGCCGTCAACCCCGCGGCCATCGTCGAGTCGCTCATCGAGTCGGAGCTGTTCGGCCACGAGCGGGGCGCGTTCACGGGCGCCCACGCGCGCAAGCTCGGGAAGTTTGAGCTCGCGCAGGGGGGCACGCTCTTCCTCGACGAGATCGGCACCCTCAAGGCCGAGCTCCAGGCGAAGCTGCTGCGCGTGCTCCAAGAGCGCGAGATCGAGCGTGTCGGCGGCACGCGGTCCATCAAGATCGACGTCCGCGTCGTCGCGGCGACGAACGTGGACCTCAAGGAAGCGATGCGGGCCGGGAGCTTCCGCGAAGACCTCTACTACCGGCTGAACGTCGTGCCGATCGAGGTGCCCCCGCTGTCGGAGCGGTTCACGGACGTCCCGCTGCTCGTGGACCACTTCGTCCGGCGCTACACCCGCGAGTTCAACAAGCGGGTCGACGGGTTGTCCCACGAGGCGCTGACCGCGCTGAAGGAATACCGGTGGCCCGGCAACGTCCGTGAGCTCCAGAACGTGATCGAGCGCTGCGTGGTCTTGGCGGAAGACCCACTCGTGGAGCTCAACGACCTGCCCCTCGACGTCCTCCTGCCCGAGCACCGTCTCAAGGTCCGCCGGGCCGAGCGACTGCCCCTGAAGCAGGCCTCGGAGCAGTTCGAGCGTCAGGTCGTGCTGCGCATCATGGAGCGCGTCAAGGGCAACCAGAGTGAGGCCGCGAGGATCCTCGGAGTCCATCGGAACTCGCTCAAGCGGATGCTCGCGCGATGGAAGTCCTCGTAGGGGATTCGAAAACGTGGCTCCGTTGCACCACATTGGTGCAAGTGCACCGCTGTGGTGCAGCCGGGTGCAGAGACGACGTGCGCCAGCGTTACTCGGAACTGCTCATCGTTCTGGAGGTTTCCCTCCTCACGCTCACCTGGCGAGCGATTTGCTCGTGTGCCGTGGGCTTCGGCGAAACCCTCATGGGGAGGGTTTCCGCAACTCGAGCAATTCGAGGAGGGAGTCATGACGAAGGTCTTGGCGGTTCTCGCGGCGATCGTATCGTTCCTGCTGGTGGCTCCGGTGATCGAGTCCGGGACGTCGGGTTCGACTCAGTTCTTCCAGGCGATTGGTACCGCCGACGGCGGGGCGTCCTAGGAGCGAGCGCTGTCTCGTCCTTTCCCCTGAGGCGTTCGAAGTTGCAGACCAGCCGCCTGCGACACGGCTGCCTGCGACGCGGCAGGGGGAAGAGGGGAGTTCTTCCCCTCTTCCTCCTCGCCGTCCTCCTGCTCGCGCACTCGGCCGTCGAGCCTGCGCTGGTCGCCGCGCAGGAGCAAAAAAAACAAGTCATCGCCACGGGCGGGATCTATCGCCGCCCGCTCGGCCACGACCCGGAAACCCTCGACCCGGCGCGGATCACCGACATCTACAGCCGCTCGGTGTCCCAGCAGATCTTCGACGGGCTCGTCCAGTTCGACCAGACGCTGACCGTGGCACCGGCGCTTGCCGAGTTCTGGAGGGCGTCGCGTGACGGGCTCACGTGGACGTTCACGCTCAGGAAGGGCGTGCGCTTCCACAACGGCCGCGAAATGACCGCCGAGGACGTCGTGTACTCGCTGGCGCGGCTCCTCGATCCCAAGACCCGGTCTGGCGCGGCCGATCTTTTCAGCAACGTGAGGGGCGGACGCGAATTCCGCGAGGGCCGCGCCAAGAGCGTCGCCGGGCTCGTCGCTCAGGACCGCTATACCGTACAGGTCACGCTCGAGGAGGCGGCGGCCCCGTTCGTCGCGGTGCTGGCGGTCGGCCACGCCAAGATCGTGCCAAAGGACGTCGTCGAGCAGCTCGGCGACGCGTTTGGCTCCCAGCCGGTCGGCACGGGGCCGTTCAAGTTCGAGCGCTGGGAACGGGGCAAGGAGATCGTGCTCGCCGCGAACGCTGATTACTTCGGGGGTTCTCCGCATCTCTCGCGTGTCGTCTACCGTATCTTCGCCGGCGAGCGCTGGGAGGCAGTCTACGAGGAGTTCCAGCGGGGGAATCTCGAGGACGCCCCGGTCCCGTCCAGAGATTATCGGCGGGTCGTCTCGAGCGGTGGCCACATCTACGTCAAGCGGCCGATGATCGGCGTGAGGTTCTACGGGATCAATACGCGCCTGAAGCCGCTCGACGATCGACGGGTCCGCCAGGCGCTGGTCTATGCGATCAATCGTGAGGCCATCGTCGAGGAGGTCTTCCTCGGACGTTACGTCCCGGCGCGCGGCGTCCTGCCGCCCGGCACCCAGGGCTTCAACCCGGGGCTCACCGGCTATCCCTATGATCCCCGGCGGGCGCGCGAGCTGCTCGCTGAGGCGGGCTATCCCGAGGGACGCGGCCTTCCTCCGATCGCGATCTGGTCGGGCGCGAAGCGCGAGGACCTGGTCCGCGAGCAGGAGCAGATCAAGAGGGCGCTGGCGGCCGTCGGGGTCCAGGCCGAGGTCCACTACCTTACCGACTGGCCGGCGTTCGCGAGGATGCTCGACGAGGGCAAGCTCCCCGTTTTCGCGTACGCCTGGTACGCGGACGTTCCCGACCCCGACAACTTCCTGTTCAAGCTCTTCTACTCGAAGAGCGCGCGCAACTTCTTCCGGTACTCGAATCCGGTGGTCGACGACGTGCTCGTGGCCGCGCGGAACGCGCCGGACATCCAGCGGCGGGTCGAGCTGTACCGGCGTGTCGAGCAGCTCGTGCTGGACGACGCGCCGCTCATCCCGATGATGCACCACACCTACGAACGGCTCTTCCAGCCGTACGTGCGGAGCGTCGAGGTGAACGGCCTCGGCGACCCGTACATCCCGTTGCGGAAAGTCTGGCTCGAGCCACGGCGATGAAGCTCCGCTCACTCCGCACCAAGCTCCTCTTGGGCACGCTGCTCGTGATCGCGTTCGTCATGACGGCCGTCATGGTCGTGGTCGATCACCGGCAGCGCGCCGCGATCATCGCGGAGGTGCAGCGGCGCGGCGAGGTCATCGCGCGTAACCTCGCGGCGATCTCCTACGGGCCACTGCTTCTCTACAACTACACCGCGCTCGAGCAGAACGTCGCCCGGGTCGCGGGCGAGGCCGACGTGGTCTATGCCCTCGTGCTGGACGCCGACGGCAGGGTGGCCGCCCACAGCCGGGACCCCGAGCGCGTCGGCGCCGTGCTGGAAGGGCTCGTCCACCGGCGGGCGGCCCTGGCGAGCGAGCTCCTGGTCCAGGAGACCGTGACGTCGCGGGGCGAGGCGATCTACGACTTCGCCGTTCCGGTGCAGGTGGAAGGGCGGAAGTGGGGCACGATCCGCGTCGGGCTCTCCAAGCAGCGGATGGAGGCGGAGATCGGCAGGACCCGGCTCGAGCTCGGCGCGCTCACGCTCGTCGTGCTCTTGCTGGGCGGCCTCGCGGCGGCGCTCGTGGCCCGACGCATCGCGCGCCCGGTACAGCGGCTCGCCGAGGGCGCGGCGGCCATCTCGCGAGGCGAGTTGGCGCAGCGCATCGAGCCGACGACCGCCGACGAGATCGGGGGGCTCGCCGCGGCGTTCAACCACATGGCCGTGCAGCTCGTTCAGCAGCGCGGGGCGCTCGAGGACGCGAATGCCGAGCTCCAGCGGCACGTTGTCGAGCTGGTCGATCTCAAGTCGTACACCGACAACATCCTGGCGTCACTCACGAACGGCATCGTGTCGGTGGACCTGGACGGGCGGGTGGTGACCCTCAACCCGGTCGCCGAGCTGCTCACGGGCTTCTTCAAGGGCGAGGTGGCGGGGCGTTACTGCAGCGAGGCCTTCGCGCACACCCCGGAGCTGAGCGACATCCTCATGGAGACGCTCGTCAGCCGCACAGCGATCCCGAACGTGCCGCTGACGCTCCGTCGTCGGAACGGGTCCACCGTCCCGATCGAACTGAGCACGGCGCCGCTCAAGGGCGGCGAGGGCAAGGACCTGGGCGTCATCGGAGTCTTCCGCGACCTCACGCTCGTGCGGCAGCTCGAGCACGACCTCCGGCGCTCAGACCAGCTCGCGGCGCTCGGCACGCTCGCCGCGGGGTTGGCCCACGAGATCAAGAACCCGCTGACCTCGCTCCTCACGTTCACCCGCCATCTCGAGCGGCGGTTCGACGACCCGCACTTCCGTGAGAAGTTCCACAGCGTGGTGCCCCGCGAGCTCGAGCGGATCAACGGGATCGTGGAGCGGCTCCTCGAGCTGGCGCGTCCCGCGCGGATGAGCCTGACGCTCGTGCGGCTGCCCGCCCTGCTCGACCGCGTGGTCGAGCTGTACGCCAATCAGATCGAGGCGCGGCAGGTCGTCGTGGTCCGCGAGTACGCGCGGGACGTGCCGCCCGTCCAGGCGGACGCGGAGGCGCTCTATCGGGTCGCCGTCAATCTCGTCGCGAACGCGCTCGACGCGATGGAGGGCGGAGGCCGGCTCACGCTCCGTGTCTGGTGGAGCGAGAGCCGTGATCCGCTTCTGCCGTCCCGCCGGCGGCCGCCCGACCGCCGCGTGAAGCTCGAGGTCGAGGACACCGGACCGGGTATTCCCCCCTCCGCGGGCGACCGGATCTTCACTCCCTTCTACACGACGAAGGAGGGCGGCACAGGGATCGGCCTCGCGCTGGCGCACAAGATCGTCGAGGAGCACGGAGGGACGATCGTCTTCCGGAGCGGGCGCGCGGGCGGCACCGTCTTCACGGTCGTCCTCCCGCTGGTCGCCGAGGTGCCGGTGGACCCCGGCCCCGTGGGCGAGGCCGGGCGGTGATCGCCCCCGAGAGCCCGTCAGTCGAGGACCAGCGCGACAGACGGTGCGTGCGGTGTTGAACGGCGCCGCGTGAGGCCGGTTACGCGTTCAGCCGTCGGCGGAGAAAGCCGAGCAGCCCCTGCGGGAGGAAGACGACCATCAGCGTGAAGATGACGCCGACCGGAATCAGGTAGTACTCGGGGAAGAAGCGCGAAAACGCCTCACGGAGCACGAGGAAGAAGGCCGCGCCCGCCACCGGCCCCACGAGCGTTCCCATCCCGCCCATCACGTTGAAGATCACCGCTTCGCCGGAGACGAGGAACAGGACGAAGTCCGGCGCCGCGAACTTGTTCTGGATCGCGTAGAGAACGCCGGCGAGACCCGCGAAGAGCCCCGACAGCATGACCGCGACGATCTTGTAGCGCTCGACGTGGTAACCGATGGCGCGCGTGCGGGCCTCGTTCTCGCGGATGGACTGCAGCACCATCCCGAAGGGCGACTGCGTGATGCGGCGAAGGCCGAGATAGGAGAGCGTCACCACCGCCAGCACGAACCAGTGAAGAGTCACCGGCGTGAAGCGTCCCGACCAGAGGCCAGGCAGGGAGAACGGCGGCTGGCTGAAGGTGAGGCCGTTCTCGCCGCCGGTCACGTCGGTCCACGTGAAGATGATCACGTAGAAGATCTGCGAGAACACGAGGGTCGTGATCGCGAAGTAGATGTCGCGGAGGCGTGTCGCGAAGTACGCGACGAAGGCCGCGACCACGGCCGCGCTGACGAGGCCGGACGCGAGCGCCAGCCAGAGGTTGGGCGGACCGAGGGCGAGCAGGGCCGCCGCCGTCCCGTACATGCCGAGCCCGAAGAACACGGAATGCCCGAAGGACACCATCCCCGTATAGCCGATGAGGAGGTCGGAAGACATCGCGAGCAGGCCCCAGATCAGGATCTCGGTCACGAAGCGCCGCCAGAACTCCGGCAGCACGAGCGGCGCGACCGTCAGGAGGCCGAGGACGACGACGAACCCGACCCAGTACCCCGCGGGGCCGGCCAATCCCCGTCGCGTCATTGGAGCGGGGGCCGCGAGGCCGGTGCACGCCGAGGGTGGCGTGCCGTGGGCACGGCGTGGCTCGGTCTAGCCACTGCCCGTTTCGCCGTCATTTGGGGGTCGGCACGAAAAGGCCGGTCGGCCGGAAGAGCAGCGTGAGGATAAGCACGACGAACGACACGATGACAGCCTGGGCCGGGCTCACCCAGAGTGAGGCGAACGCCTCGAGCAGGCTCAGGAAGATGGACGCGAGGATAGAGCCCCCCAGGTTCCCCATTCCGCCGACCACGACCACCACGAAGGCCCTGAGGGTGAAGTCGAAGCCCATGGCGTGGTTGACGCCGACGAGGGGGCCGAAGAGGACGCCACTCGCCGCGGCCATGGCCGCCCCGATGGCGAACACCCCCGTGTGCACCCACGGCACCGGGATGCCCATGGCAGAGGCCATGAGCCGGTCCTGGGTGGTGGCCCGGATCCAGATCCCGTACGTTCCGTACTTCATGAAGAGCCAGAGCCCGCCGATGATCAACGCGGACAGCAGGGCGATCAGCAACCGGTACCACGGGTACTCGATATGGAAGAGCTGGAAGTGCCCGGTGATGGGCTCCGTGATCTTGCGCGGCACCGGCCCGTATTGCCAGAGGGCGTAGTTCTGGAGGACGAGCGAGATCCCGAAGGTGGCCAGGATCGTGGTAAGGGGATCGCGGCCGAGCAGCGGGCGGAGCGTGGTGATCTGGAGCGCGGCGCCCAGCGCCGCCAGCGTCAGGCAGGCGCCGAGAAGGGCGACCCAGAAGCTGCCGGTGGTGACGAAGATCGTCGTGCCCACATAGGCGCCCAGCATGAACAGCTCGCCGTGGGCGAAGTTGACGACGTCCATGATCCCGAAGATGAGCGTGAGTCCCGAGGCGACGAGGGCGAGGATCATTCCGGTCACGATACCGTTGATGGCCTGGACGAGGAGCTGATCGAAGGGAATCACGCCGAGACCCCGAGGTACTGCTGAATGATCGTCTCGTTCGCCTGCAACTCCCTGGCGGAGCCGCGATACCGGACCTGCCCCTTCTCCATGATGTACACGCGCGCGCACACCTCCAGGGTGAGCGGCACGTTCTGCTCGACGAGGAGGATCGCCACGCCGTCGCGTCGGAGCACATCGATGATCTCCCGGATCTGGGCGACCATGCGCGGCATCAGGCCCTCCGTCGGCTCGTCGAGCAGGATGATCTTGGGCGTGAGCGTCATCGCGCGCGCGATCGCGAGCATCTGCTGCTCGCCGCCCGAGAGCGTGCCGCCCGCCTGGTGGCGCCGCTCACGCAGGACGGGGAAGCTCGCGTAGACTTTCTCCAGGAGCTCCTGCTTCCGCGGCTCGGTCATCCCCTGGCGGTCCAGCCCGGTTCGGAGGTTCTCCATCACGGTGAGCAGCCGGAAGATCCGCCGGTCCTCGGGGACCCAGGCGATGCCGCGACGGGCGACGTGGTGGGGCGCGAGCCCCGTGAGGTCACGGCCCTCGAAGCGGACGTGGCCCGCCGCGGGACGGACCAACCCCATGACCGTCTTGAGGGTGGTGCTCTTGCCGACGCCGTTGCGTCCGAGCAGGCCGACGACCTCGCCGGCGCTCACCTCGAGCGACACGCCGTGCAGGACGTGTGACTTGCCGTAGTAGGTGTGGACGTCCTGGAGGTCCAGCATCACGTCTTGAGGTACACCTCCTGGACGCGCGGATCGGCCTGGATCTGGGCGGGGGTGCCCTCGGCGATCACCTCGCCGTAGTGGAGGACCGTGATCGTCCGCGCGAGCCCCATGACCACTTCCATGTCGTGCTCGACGATCAGGATGGTGAGGTCGGCAGCGATGCGTCGGATCAGCGCGACGATGGCATGCGTCTCGGTCACGCTCATGCCCGCCGTCGGCTCGTCCAGGCAGAGGAGCCTGGGCTCCGTCGCGAGCGCGATGCCGATCTCGAGGTTCCGCTGCTCGCCGTGGGAGAGGTTGGCCGCGAGGTCGTCCTCCTTCTCGGCGAGGCCCACGGCGGCGAGGACGTCGCGCGCCCGATCGATGATATCGGTGTACGACCGGTGATGGCGGAGCAGGCTCCACGCATGGTGACGCGACTGGGTGGCGATCCGGACGTTCTCGCGCACCGTGGCGCCGGGCAGGATGTTGGTGATCTGGTACGAGCGGGCGATGGCCTTCCGCGAGATACGGTGCGGGGGAAGCCCCGTGATGTCCTCGCCGGCGAACAGGATGCGGCCACTCGTCGGGCGGAGCACGCCCGTGATGCAGTTGAAGAGCGTGGACTTGCCAGCGCCGTTGGGGCCGATGATGGCGCGGATCTCGCCGGACTGGATCGCGACGTCGACGTTGTTGAGGGCGTTGAGCCCTCCGAACCGCATGGAGAGGCGCTCCGTGCGGAGCATCACGGGCGGGGCGGCGCCCCCGCCGGTGCGGGCCGGGGACGCCGCCTCCGCCGAACGAAGCCGGGTCACGCCTTCTGGAACGAGCAGGCGGGCGGGACGAACGTCTTCTCTTTCGGGACGACCTCCAGGAGCCTGTGCTTGTTGTTCTTGATGTCGAAGATAAACTCCCGGATGAACGCCTGATGGTCCTCCTTGCGCAGGGTCTTGGCGCCCTGCGGAAAATCGTCGCCCTCCTTCACCTCCATGCCCTCGAGCGCCTCGATGAGCTTCAGGGTGTCCTCACGCCCCCGGAAGCCCGACCGTTGTATCCCGAGCTTGAGGAAGTTCATCGCCTCGAAGTTCGACTGCACGTAACGGTCAGGGTCCGGCCCCGAGGGGTCGATCTGCTTGAGCCGCGCGCGGGCGTCCTCGTAGAACCTCTTGTGATAGGGCGTGTCCAGCGGCGGGTCGAGGACAGGAATGTACCGGTTGATGCCGGTGAAACCTTCGACCTTTTGGCCGAGGGTGGGCAGGTGGGTCGACTCGGCGACGGCGCCGTCGCCCGCGAACCTGTACTTCTTGGTGAGGCCGAGGTCGTAGGCCTGCGTGGCCAGGACGACGGCGTTGGCGCCGAAGAAGATCCCGAAGAACCCGTCGAAGTTGCCGCTGATCTTCGAGAGAAACGAGGTCATGTCGGCCGTGCCCAGCGGAATCCCCGTCGTGCCGACGACTTCGCCGCCGAGCTTCTTGATCTCGGCGGCGTAGGCGTCGCGGGTCGACTGACCCCAGGCGTAGTCGAGGTAGGCGATGTGCCACTTCTTCCCCAGCTTGCTGATGAGGTAAGGCGCGAAGGCGACCGCCTGGGCGGGCGCGTAGTCGAACGGCCGGAACACGTACCGGCTGCACTTCGTCGTCGTGATGGTGGTGTCGAGACAGACGCCGACCATGAACACGGTCCGGTGCTCGTCGAAGACCGGCATACAGGCCAGGCAGACGTTGGAGAGGTACCCGCCCTCGGCCACGTCGACCTGGTCCTCCACGAGGAGCTTCTCGACCTTGCGGCGGCCGACGTCCGGCTTGGACTCGTAGTCGGCCACGACCGCCTCGAGCGGCCGGCCGTTGACGCCGCCCGTCTTGTTGACCCGGTCGATGGCCATCAGCGAGCCCACCAGGGCCGTCTTCCCGCCGGCCGCGGCCACGCCGGTGAGCGGCTGCATGATTCCGACCTTGTAGGGCTTCGTCTGACCGAACGCCTCGCGCCACGGGGCCGGAACCAGCACCGTTGCGCCGAGCGCGCCTGCGGTCGCGGCCGAGAATCCGAGGAAGCGCCGCCGCGTGGTCTTGCCGCTCCACCAGATGTCCTTCGCCCAGGGTTCCTCCTGCCAACGTTCGGCCATCGCCAGCCTCCTTCGGAAGCCCACGGCGTGGGCGGAGAGTTTCGGGAAAGGGTTGCCTCTTACTACACTAACCGGTCGGACCGTGCAAGAGGCCCTGGGCTCAGAGCGTGCCCGGGTAGGTCCCGCCGTCGATCAGGAAGTTCTGGCCCGTGATGAAGCCCGTGTGCGCGCTGCAGACGAACGCACAGAGCCCGCCGAACTCCGCCGGGCTGCCGAAGCGGCCCGCGGGGGTGGCCCGGTGGCGGTCACGCACGACCTCCTCGGCGGTCCGGCCGCTCGTCTTCGCCTGGATGGCGATCGTCGAGCGTAACCGGTCGGTGTCGAAGGGGCCGGGGAGGAGGTTATTGATCGTGACGTTGTCGGCGACGGTCTTGCGCGCGAGCCCCGCGACGAAGCCCGTGAGCCCGGTGCGCGCCCCGTTCGAGAGGCCCAGGATGTCGATGGGATGCTTCACGGCGCTCGACGTGATGTTGACGATACGGCCGAAGCGACGGGCGATCATGCCGTCCACGGTCGCCTTGATCAGGAGGATCGGCGTGATCATGTTCGCGTCGAGCGCCCGGACCCACGTGTCGCGGTCCCACTCCCGGAAGTCGCCGGGCGGGGGGCCGCCCGCGTTGTTGACGAGGATATCGGGCGCGGGGCACGCGGCGAGCAGCGCCGCGCGCCCGGCCTCCGTCGTGACATCGCCGGCGACGGCGGTCACCCGGACGCCCGAGGCCTCACGGATCTCGTTCGCGGCCGCCTCGAGCACGTCCTTCGTGCGCGCCATCATCGTGATGTTGACACCCTCGAGGGCGAGCGCCAGGGCACACGCCTTTCCCAGCCCACGGCTCGAGGCGCAGACGATCGCGTTGCGGCCCCGGATTCCGAGATCCATCGCGTCTCCTCTATGGGTTCCGGTCGTGTGGGCTCAGGCGCGCCGCGCCGCGGCGAGGCCCGAGGCCGCGAGCGCTTTCCCGATGGCCTCGCGCTCTGTGGCGCTCACGGGGGTGAGCGGCGGGCGCACGTGCGCGGCGGGGATGCGGCCCAGCAGAACGAGCGCCTCTTTCATGCGGTTGTGCATGTCCACGAACGGTGGCGCGTAGAAGACGTGAACCAGAGGGTCGAGACGGTCGTGGATCCGCCGCGCGCCGTCCATGTCCCCCTTCTGACACGCCTCGAAGAGCTCGACCTGGAGGTCGGCGACGACGCTGCCCATCCCCGAGATCGCCCCGTCGGCGCCGAGCAGGAAGGTCGCCATGAGCGACAGCGTGAAGGCGGAGAGCATCGCGACGGGGCGCCCGGTCGCTCGCAACGCGCGGAGGTTCGCCTCGAAGGCGACGATGTCGTTCGACCAATCCTTGACCGCCGAGACCTGAGGGATCGCGGCGAGACTCGCGAGGGTCTCGGGGCTGTAGCCGATGCCGGAGGCCGGCGGGTACTCGAAGACGACGATCGGCAGGTCGGCCTGCGCGGCGATCTCGGAGAAGTGGCGGAGCGCCATCTCGGGCTTCTCCCGGGCGCCCCACATGAAGAGGGTCGGCGGGAAGACGAGGACGCCCGCCGCGCCCTCGGCCCGGGCGTCCTTCGCCAGCTCGACCGCCTCGTGCGTGCCGTCGGCGTAAACGCCCGCGACGACGGGGCACCGCGGGCCGACCTCGTCGAGCGCGATCCCGAGGGCACGCCGGCGCTCCTCGCGGGAGAGCGAGGAGACCTCGGCGGCGTGGCCGTTGGCGACGATCCCGGTGACCCCCCGGGTGTCGGCCAGCCAGCGAAGGTGCGTGCGGTAGGCGGGCTCGTCGATCGCCAGATCGGCCGTGAACGGCAGAAGGTTCGCGGGCATGATGCCTGAGAAGCGAGGGGGCTCGCGCATGGCCAGATGATATCAGAGCCGCGGGAGGACATTCCTCGGAGCGCTCGGCTGGCGCTCCCGTGGGTGGCCTGCTAAAGGAGCGGGAGGACATTCCTCGGAGCGCTCGGCTGGCGCTC
>Ga0209375_1000664_pt1 | contig 28328 bp, 30 predicted proteins | sample GraSoiAngelo_131_FD_185888 | JGI IMG/M metagenome (GOLD analysis project Ga0209375, IMG submission 185888) | Grasslands soil microbial communities from the Angelo Coastal Reserve, California, USA - 14_0929_02_30cm (SPAdes) (version 2) | ecosystem: Environmental > Terrestrial > Soil > Grasslands ... | reverse complement strand
AGAAAGTCCATCGGCGGCGGAATGGGCTACTGGGGAACAATCGGCGACCCGCACGGCAACGTCATCGGCCTCTGGAGCAAGAAGTAAACAGGGCCTACTGGTCTAACAGACAGCAGGTAACGCGCTATCCTAGCGCGGATTACCAAACTCCCTTTTTTCCATAACCTCTCACAACTTAGACGGGCCCTTTCCATCGCGGAACCGCAGGATAAACATCGACGGATAACGGGAATCCGACGGATTCTCGGAAATTCTGTAAAAAATCGCTGAAATCGGAGCCTCACAGAATGTGTTAAATATTCTATGGACGAGGCCGACTCCGACCGGATTTGGCGGACAAACCGACAGCGGCATTCGTCCTCTCGTTGATTGGTGGAATAATCATGCTTGTCATAGCTATTCTTGCTACTGTTGGTCTCTCATTCCTCCTAGGCAGCGGCGGTGCAATCATTGGTATTGTCGGTGTCGTATTCGGACTAATAGTCATCATAGGTGGGGTAATGCTCTACCAAAACCCGGCAAGCCACACCATGTGGGGCGTAATTATTCTCGTCCTGGCAATAATCGATTTCCCTGGACTTTGGGGCTTTGGAATCGGATCATTGCTAGCTTTCATAGGAGCCATACTGGCGCTGGTTTACAAACCGGCAATGGGTCCGTCTATGATGCCAGGCCAGCCCATGGGTTCGATGCCCATGGGGAGTATGAGTTCCATGGGAACTAGCCCACCAATGGGCCAGATGGGCATGACCTGCAAGAACTGCGGCGCGAGCATCCCAGCAGGCGCGGCGAGATGCCCGTCATGTGGCGCGAGTGTGATGTGATATGACCATGCTGAAGACTTCCAGACCAACCGGAGTGACAATACTCGCAGTCTTAGCCATCCTTGGAGCCATCTTCCTCCTGTTCAGCGGCGCCGTCCTGATCGGATTGGGGCTTGTGATCGGGACATACGCAGCCTCTCAGATCACCAGCGCGCTAGCAACCGCAGGCTATCCAGGGTTAGCATCCTTAGGAGCAGGCACAATAGCCGCAATCATAACGGCCTTTGGCGCTATTTTCTTGATTCTAGGACTGCTGGATCTTGCCCTAGGAGTTGGCTTCCTCGGGGGCAAGAGCTGGGCTTGGACACTCGGCATGATTGTATCTGTAATTAATATTGTATGGAACATACTGCAAATCGCGTTCGGCTCCTATTCCAGCGCACTTGGACTAATCATTGGAGTTATCATAGTGTACTATCTCACAAGACCGCATGTGAAGACATTCTTCGGTAAGGGCAGTCCAATGATTCGTCCCTCCACGTCCCTCAAACCGTGAGTGTAACCTTTTTCCGAATCTCGGTTAGATTCATTCTTTCTCCAAGATCAACCGGAAGATAGCGCACTGGGTTAACCCAGTAGCGGTTACAGGCTGCTTAACACGACCGTTGAGGCCGAGGTCGTCCCATGATGCAGAGACCTTCCCGACCGACCGGCATCACAATACTCGCCATTCTTGAGATTCTAATAGGGATCGTCGGGCTCCTGGCGAGCCTTGCAATAATCGGGCTATCAGCGATCGCTTCGACACTGCCCAGCATCGGGTTGTTGATCGGCACGATTGGGCTGGTCATCGGCGGGGTCTTTCTGTTCTTCAGTCTTGTCTGGCTCGCTACCGGTTTCGGATTCTTGCATGGAAAAGGGTGGTCCTGGACTCTGGGAATGATCTTCAGTATACTCTCCATACTCGGAGCAGTAGGTGCGTTGACGATCGGTTTGATAACAGGTGGAATCGTAGGTATTTTCTTCTGGAGCCTACTGATATACTACTTGACCCGGACCCATGTGAAAGCGTTCTTTGGAAAAGGACTACTCCCGGTCAACCCGGTATACCGGGCCCAGTATTCGCCCACGCTCCAGTTCAACCAGCAAATTCCGGTAACCAGTATTCCGAGCTATGCTCGGCCCGCGCAAGGCCCTATGCCTCCGGCTTCCATGCAGCCAACTAGAACCGCAACGCCGATCTCGCAGATTGGAGGCGTTTCAAACACCACTGTCCAATCGGCTTCTCCCTCGGCCCCCAACACTCCAGTCAGCTGCCCCTACTGCGGCAACAAGCTGACCATGGGATCACCGAAATGTCTCACCTGCGGCGCAAAAATATAGCAGAACACCTGGCCGAAAAATTGTCGTAATCTCGATTCTCGAACCCCTCCCGTAGGTGCTCGTTTCCCTTGCGGTTCCTGCTCGTTTCCAGCGCCATCTAGGAAAGCATTTCCGGTTCAAAACGGTACCAAAACCCGAAAATCACCCGGAATCGTAATAGTCTGTCATTCGACCCCCTCTCCCCGGGGGGATTGACTTTAATGTTGAGAGAGATGACGTGCCATATCCCCTATCATCCGAGCAAGGTTTTCCTTGCCAGTCCAAGCGCTGAGACCGTTGTAGAGTGCACTATCCGACCGGACTCTAGCAACCGATATGCTTCCGTGGTGGAGAGAATCTTGACTTTCATGTACTCGTATGGCTCGCGTTTCAGGCTACCTTTTCTCAATCCTCTCGCGAGGAAGATGTGAGCCCTCTGCGGCGAGATCCCCGGGAGTGTATGTAGCCAGCCGAGCCTCCTCAGTGATCTGGCCGAGTATCCTGTCTCTTCCTTCAACTCTCTTCTAGCACCGATCGCTGGGGATTCTCCGTCGTCGATGAGACCAGCAGGCAGCTCAAGCTCCCAACCCTGTATCGGGTGGCGGTAGTTCCAGATGAAGACGAGCCGGTCATGATCGAGGACGGGCACTATTATCGAAAAGTCGTGCAGGGAGAGCCGGAGATGGTCTGCTCGAAAACCAGTCTTTGAGACTATCTTGTCTCTGTGAATCTTCACCTCTCCAAGGTCTATCAGCTTCCGCGACCCAAGGGTCTTCCAAGGCTTCGGGTTTCTCTGGAATCTAGGAATTCGTCTGGTCAATGCTCTCCCACGCAACACAGGGTCTCTTGTTCTGTTAGAGGATTGGAGGTTCCTTGTAGTCTCCGAAAATCTTCCGACCCACGTCCATGATCTCGCCGAGGGTCGCGTATGCTCTGACCGCCTTGATGATGGGATACATCGAGTTGGCCTTCTCGTCCTCGAACGTCTTCCTCAAATCCTCCAGCGCGTCCTGCACCTTGACATTGTCCCGCGTCCCCCGGACCATCGCAATCCTCTCGACCTGGCGCCTCTGAGCCTCCTCGTTGATCCTCAAAGTCTCGATCGGCTTCTTCTCCTCGATCTGGTACCGGTTGACACCTACGATGACCCGGTCTCCCTTCTCCAGCTCTTGCTGGTAACGGTAGGACGTTTCGGCGATCTCGCGCTGAAGGAAACCGGTCTTGATAGCGTTCAACAACCCCCCAGCACGTTCTATCTTGTCAAAGTACTCGAAAGCCTTCTCCTCCATCTGATCCGTGAGCCACTCGATGTAGTAGGATCCGCCGAGAGGGTCGATGGTGTCCGTCACGCCCGTCTCCTCGGCTATGATCTGCTGTGTCCGCAAAGCGACCGTCGCTGCCTGTTCCGACGGTAGCGCCCAGGCTTCATCGTAGGAGTTGGTATGCAATGATTGGGTCCCGCCTAGAACCGTGGCCAAAGCTTCGATCGTGGTCCGGACGATGTTGTTGAGGGGCTGTTGCCAAGTCAACGATGCGCCCGAGTTCTGGGCATGTGTCCGCAGCAGCAGTGACCTCGGATCCTTTGCCTTGTACTTCTCCTTCATCACCCGGGCCCAGATCCTCCGGGCGGCCCTGAACTTTGCAATCTCCTCGAAAAAGTCCATACCGCAGTTCCAGAAGAATGACAGTCGCGCCGCGAAATCGTCCACCCTCAACCCCGCCTCTATCCCCAGATCAACATACGCGAACCCGTCAGCCAACGTGAAGGCGAGTTCTTGGACGGCACTGGATCCTGCCTCGCGGATGTGGTATCCGCTGATGCTGATGTAGTTCCACTGAGGCATCTCCTTGCTGCAGTAGACCATCATGTCCCGAATGATACGGAGATGAGCCTCAGGCGGGAACGCCCACTCCTTCTGAGCAATATACTCCTTGAGAATATCCGCCTGGACCGTTCCCCGAAGTTCTTTCGGCTTCAACCCTTGCCTCTCCGCCACGCCAACATACATCGCCGTCAAGACAGATGCAGGCGCGTTGATCGTCATGCTAGTACTCACCTTCTCCAACGGAATTCCTTCGAGGATGACCTCCATGTCCTTCAACGAGCCGACCGAGACGCCACATCGCCCAACCTCGCCCTCGGCGCGAGGATGATCCGGATCGTACCCGTACAGAGTAGGCATGTCAAACGCAATGCTCAACCCTGTCTCACCATGTTCGAGAAGATAATGGAGCCGCTTGTTAGTGTCCTCCGGGGTACCGAATCCGGAGAACATCCGCATCGTCCAGGGACGCCCGCGATACATTGTCGGATAGACGCCACGCAGGTACGGATATTCGCCTGGAAAGCCGGCCTGCTCAGCCTCATCACGATATGCGATGTCCTCAGGAGTGTAGAGTCTGCCGATCGGAATGTTGGATGGGTTCCGAAACTCCTTCTTCCGCTCCGGACTCTCTCGGGCCCACTTGCCCAGCGTCTTTCGCTGCCACTGCGCCTCTTGCCGTCTCAGCCCGGCTAGATACTTCGGGTTGAAGGTTGAGGGTTTAGCCTTCTGCTTCTTCCTGATCTCTTGCAGGGTCTGTTTCCAGTAACCTTTCGCCAAAATTTTCACGAGACAACCCTCAGGCTAGAGTTTTCGTATTTCTCCATTATCCCACCGGGCTGGTTCGCTGAACGTTGAAATACGGTTCGAGGGATTCTCGCTCAAGACTCTACTTTGGTAGGTGAACTGGCCTCGGGAGTGTTGAAGGGCGATCATAGAAGCGTCGCAAAGGCGATATCGATAGTTGAGGGCGGCGGACCGGACCGGCGTAGGCTAATGCAGGAGATCTACCCCCGGACTGGCAAGGCGTTCACGATCGGGATTACCGGTCCCACCGGGACGGGCAAGAGTACGCTGGTCGACAAGACGATCGAGGAGTACCGGAAGAGGGGCCGGAGAATAGGAGTGCTCGCCATCGACCCGTCCAGCCCATTCACTGGTGGAGCTTTGCTGGGGGACCGACTGCGGATGATGGATCACAGTCTTGAGAGAGAGGTCTACATCCGCAGCATGGCGTCTAGAGGTGATGTTGGGGGCCTGGCTCGAGCAGCAAGGAACACTATTCGAGTGCTTGACGCTGCCGGGATGGACGTGGTAATTGTCGAAACCGTCGGCGCGGGCCAGACGGAGGTCCAGGTGGCGACCGCGGTCGACGCGACGGTCGTAGTCTTGATGCCACAGCTCGGAGATGAAGTTCAGGCGTTCAAGGCCGGCTTCAACGAGATCGGCGATATTTTTGTCGTGAACAAGGCGGACATTGTCAATCCGGCAAAGACGATGTTCAACGTTGCGAGCGGTGTCCAGGAGAAGAAAGGCTGGAGGCCTCCTGTGCTGAAGACTGTGGCGGTAAAGGGGACCGGGGTCCCGGCCTTTGTTGACGCTCTTGAAAAGTTCGAGAAGTTCTTAGACGAGCACGGTCTGAGAGAAGAGAGAATGAGACAGCGACTGGAAGCGGAATTGGTGGAAGCCGCGTTCTCAGACTTCTACAGCGAGACGGTCAGCCGTCTGAAGGGAGGGAAGCCTTGGCGTCAACTACTCGGCCAAGTCTCAAGGAAGGAGCTGGACCCTGAAACTGCTGCTGGGAAGCTCGTCAAGATCATAGCGGGACTGGACGCGTCACCAAATGCCTGACGAGAAAACAACAGACTCGGGAATCCCGGTCAAAACAGTATACAGTGCTCGGGACGTTCCAGCCAGGTGGACCCGGTCCGTTGGAAAGCCCGGCGAGTACCCATACACCCGGGGAATCTATCCTTCAATGTACCGCGACCGGCTGTGGACAATGCGCCAGTACACCGGCTTCGGCTCAGCCAAGGAGACGAACCGGCGATTCAAGTATCTAATCTCCCACGGCGAGACAGGACTGAGCACAGCCTTCGATCTTCCGACCCAGCTAGGGCTCGACTCGGACCATCCGAGATCTCAAGGCGAAGTGGGCCGTGTCGGAGTAGCAATCAGCAGCGTCGACGACATGAGACGACTGTTCGACGGAATAGATCTTGGACGTGTCAGCACGAGTATGACGATAAACTCGACCGCTCCAATCCTCCTATCACTCTACGTAGCGGCTGGTCTAGAACAGGGAGTCCAACAGAAGGCCCTGCGGGGCACTACACAGAACGATATTCTCAAAGAGTATATTGCAAGGAACACCTACATCTATCCTCCGGAAGCCTCGCTGAGACTCGCGGTCGATCTCATCGAGTATTGCGCCCTCAAGATGCCTCACTGGCACCCGATCAGCATCAGCGGCTATCACATCCGAGAGTCAGGCGCGAACGCTGTTCAAGAGCTGGCTTTCTGCTTCTCCAACGCCATAGAGTATGTTGAGACGGCAATAGCCCGGGGACTCAGAGTCGACGATTTTGCGCCCCAGCTCTCATTCTTCTTCGCGTGCAGAAACGACTTCCTCGAAGAGATTGCAAAGTTTAGGGCCGCCCGGAGGATCTGGGCGGGCCTGATGAGAAAGCGCTTCAGGGCACATAATCCGGAATCGGCCAAGCTACGGTTTCACGCACAGACGAGTGGCGAGACACTGACTGCTCAACAGCCTGACAATAATGTTGCTAGAGTGGCGATCCAGGCCTTGGCAGCGGTTCTCGGAGGGACCCAGTCCCTTCACACGAACTCTCGCGACGAGGCGTTGGGTCTTCCCACCGAGGAGTCTGTCAGGATCGCTCTCCGGACCCAGCAGATAATCGCCTACGAGTCCGGCGTCAGGCGGACAGCCGATCCTTTGGGCGGAAGCTTCTACATCGAACAGCTAACGAGAACCATCGAGGATCGCGCAACAAGGCTGATGGAGAATGTGCGAAGGCTTGGAGGAGCCAGGAAGGCTATCGAGTCCGGGTTCGTCCAGAAGCAGATCCAAGAGAGTGCCTACCAGCAGCAGCGGTCGATAGATGAGGATCGGAGCATCATCATCGGCGTAAACCGGTTCAAAGAAGAGCATCCAGGAGAGGTGAAGATCCATCGGATCGACCCCCGCATAGAAAGACTCCAGGTCCAGCAGCTACGGAGATTCAGGAGACAGCGTAGCGAGGCCAAGGCCAAGAATGCCCTTGCCAAGCTGGCCAGTTCTGCGCGGAAGGACAAGAACCTGCTAAGCGACATACTGGGGGCAGTCCGGTCTGAATGCACCGTCGGCGAGATCAGTGACACGTTGAGAAACGTGTTCGGCGATTACCGGGTCCGACTCGAAGTCTAGCCCACTCCACGTTCACACTCCTACCTCCAATAAATCGCACCATCAAATTCCAGATCCGGAAAAAATACGGGTGAAAAGAAAAACCAAGAATTCTTATTTCCAAAACCGTCGGGCCGACAAACACGCCCCGCAAGGCCCCCATACTGGAAAGAGACACGCTTGGATGACGGGGCCTGGCAGCCTAAGCGTCTAGGAATAGCCAGGTGCCGTTGGCTTTCGCCACTATCTGGTCCAGCTGGTTCTTCAACACCGCCTCAGCAAATGCGACGCGTTTTCCCCGTTTCGCCACGGTTCCCTCGGCTCTCAAGGGTCCCTTAATGTGGGGTCTGAAGAAGCTGATCTTCATCTCCATGGTCGTAAAGTCCTCCTCTGGCGAGATCGTCGTCGCGATTGCTATTCCCATCGCAGCATCGGCGATATCCGCCATTATGCCCCCGTGCATTGTTGCCGACATGTTGTGATGGTTCGGGTCGACCGTCATCTCGACCAGTGATCGTCCCTCGGAGAGTTCCAGTATCTTGATGCCCAGCGTCTTCGTAGCCGGGCTCGGAAACGTGCCAGTCTTCCAGGCATGGTAGACCTTCTCCTTCACGCCCTTCATGCTGGGTCCGGCATCCGATTCTGGGTAATATTGGTTCGGCCCAAGCGTTCAATTTGCTCATTTTTGAAGATTTATCTCGGAAAGGCACACTATATGTGGTAGGCATGTCTTCTGAAGACGGATCTCAGGAACCGCGACGTGACATCAGAACAACGGTTGAGAAGATACGGCGTGATATCACTCATGCCTCCAAAGACCTTGCTTCGGCAGGCAAGACCATGGTTGGGTCGACCAGCAAATTTGTCCAAGATGTCAGCCCCAAAGTATCTGCAACGATAGACGAGAGCTTGGAGAGGGCGTCTGAAACCTTCAAGCGAACAATGACGACCATTGATAAGCAGACGAAACCGCAACAGGTCAAGCTCTTGAAAGCCTACCGGTTGTTCCTGTCCAAACAGGTCGATGCGGTAGAGAAGCGGCTCAAGAAGCTCAAAGAATAGTCCAGCTCATTCCCGGCTTGCTCTAGGTTCCTACAGATAGGACAACGGAGGCCTCTACTGGCTACACCTTATTATCTAGTACTCTGCCGGGGTATTGAACCAGCTTCGACTGGCGAGTTCTTGTAGGATCTTTGATGGCATCCCATGGCGCAGAGACGGGGACGACGGCTAAGACGTAACATCGGCATCCTCGGAAACTTCGCCTTCGGCTACGCCGACGTCGCCGAGGGCATCTACTTCACCCTCGGACTCGTAATCATCTACGCAGGCGCGGCCGCAACATTCGCCTACCTCCTTGCGACAATAGCCTACGTCCTAACAGCGATTTGCTACGCGGAACTCGCCAGCCTATACCATCAAGCTGGTGGAGCATTCGTCTACGCTAGAAGAGCGTTCGGACAGAACATTGCCTTCCTCGCAGCCTGGGCGCTACTACTCGACTATGTCGTAACAACCGCGATCTCGGCTCTAGCGGCAATCGGATACCTAGGATACTTCATTCCCCAGCTAAACGCTCCCCTCCTCATAGGCTCAGCAACCGCCGCCGCAACAGCTCTGCTAATGATCCTCAACGTCTTCGGGATAGCAGAATCGGCCAAGTTCTCATACTTTCTAGTCCTATTCAACGTCGCCGGAATGGCTACCATACTAGGCACAGGCTATCTCTTCTCGTTTAGGCCGGGTCTCAACACAATACAATTCGGAACCTCGCCGACCTACACCAACTTTCTCTACGCGATCACGATCGCCATGTCATCATACCTCGGCATCGAGGTCATATCGCAAAGTGCTGGAGAGACGAGGAGACCGGCGAAGAACATTCCACGAGCCGTCTTTCTGATAAGCGCCGCCACCGTGGCGGCTACGCTCTCCTTTTCAACACTCGCGGTAGGCGTGAGGAGCGTTCAAGACTTCCTGAACGATCCAACCAGCATCAACGACCCGGTCGCCTTCATTGCTCTCGCACTACCGAACGGCTGGATTCTAGCCAGCCTCGCCTCCCTCCTCGGAATATCAGTACTGCTGGTGGCCGCGAACGCTGGAATCGTCGGAGCGTCACGAATAACCTACGCTATGAGCCAGGACGGTGTAATCCCGAAGGTGTTTGGAAGGCTTCACAAGAAGTACAATACCCCGTTCATCTCAATAATCGTCTTCTCTTCGATCTCTGTCGCCATCGCCTTTTCAGGCGAACTCAGCCTTGCCGCGCAATTATACAACTTCGGCGCGCTGCTCGCATATGTCATAGTAGGCTTGAGCCTCATCTCCCTAAGGAATACTGACAGGGCGATGTTCCGCCCGTTCAAGGCACCAGGCAGTATAACAATCAAACCATTCTGGAGAAGGAATAAGAGTGCCATGCCTGAAGAGTCTTACACTATTCCAATCATAGGAGTATTATCGGTCATCGCAGATCTGACGATCTGGCTGCTGGTGGTGATCCTCCATCCTCTCGGCAGAGAGTTCGGCAGCATATGGATGGGCTTTGGACTCCTACTGTTCTTCGCCTACACCAGGATTAGGAGGAGACAATCCGGCAGTAGAACGCTTTCTCCGGCCTCAGGCGAGTTCAGAGAGTAGCTCGTAGAATCTCTTCTGGACATCGGATATTATCTGATCACGTTTGGCAGGGTTCGCAATCTGCAGCAGCAAGAGGAGGCTTGTCTCCTGCGGAGATACCTGGGTGACTCGGACCTGAGGTGTCGAGTCTGGAAGAAGGTCCACCTTCATCTCTCCAGCAATCCCCATGAGATAGTCTTCTATTTTTTTCAGATTGATCCTTGTCTCGACCGTGACTGGTATCTGGACCCGTAGTCCTCCGGACCGTGTTCTGTTGATGATCGTCTTTCTCAGAAGGATCGAGTTCGGGATGACCACTATTTCGTTGTCAGGCGTGAGGATTTTTGTCTGTATGAGATTCCTCTCCAACACTCTTCCATAGTGGCCCTGGACTTCTATCCATTCTCCAACCTTGAACGGCTGGTAGGTGGATACGAACTGGGAGGCGGCCATGTCTGTCAGAATGCTCCTGTAGGCCGTGATAATTGTTAGGCCGCCGAGGAAGAGGAGTACTAGAAGGAGTAGTATGGGTACGTTCAGCGTGTTGAGGATGATGATTACGCCGAGAAGCCAGATGGCCCATGAGCCGATCTGTTGTAGGCTGGCCACGAGCCCGGATGGGACGGTTCCGGCGATCCTTGTTATGATGATCCTGTAGAGCCGGACGACGAGGTAGGTTAGGAGGAAGATCAGCAGTACGGTGAGGATTTCTATTGCCGGTGTGCTGGTGAATAGGTCGAATAGGTTGAAGGCCACTCTGATTCCAGCGTCTGATGGCCGCTAGGCTGTTTCATCTGATCTTAAGAGTTCCACTGTTCGCGCGACGGAAGGCGCGTCACCTAGCAGCAGGACCCTATCCCCAGATTTTAGCTCCAGTTCAGGCTCAGGGAAGACGTACGTGTTATCCCTGCAGATGAGGGCGACCCTGCATTTGTCCGGCATCTTGATCTCGTGGATCTTCTTTCCGATGAGGGTGGCGTTGAGCGGTATGGTCGTCTCGGCGACGCGCAGGTCAAGCTCTGGCCTATAGATCAGGGTGGTGGCGCGGTCCCGTGCGAGCAGGTTCTCAAAGTCTCGGAGGGCAAGCTCGACCGGGCAGATGACGATGTCGGCGCCGGCCTCAGTCAATCGCTCCTTGTTCTTGGGACTGTTCGCCACCGAGATTATTCGAGGTACCCCGAACTCCTTCTTGGCGTGCCTCGTCGCGGAGATATTGGCCCGGTCGTCGCTGGTCGCGACGAGAAGAAGGTCGGTCTGCGACGCCTCTGCCTTCTTGAGAATATCGGGCTTGGAACCATCCTCGTTCAGAATGGTCGCATCTGACACGTTCGAGACTTCCCGGCACCGCTCGAGCTTCTTCTCTATCACGGTGAGCTGGCTATCATCGCTCATGGAGATGTACCGGATCAAGTGCATTCCTATCCGGCCTGCTCCGATGATCAGAACTCTCATGCTCGTCCCAAGCCTCTATCCTGTCTGAACACTATCTGACCCGATAAGATGCGTGTTATCTTTTCACCGGCTGTAATAAGCTTCAGGTCCCTTAAGGCCCGTTTCGCCACCTACGGCTCCCGAAAAACCGTTTCGGGTCGTGAGGACTAGCTGTTTTCTGGAGGAGAGTCTGAGCCTGTTGAACCTAATATGGGCGAATTTCACAGTTCAGGGGGTAGAATTGGCTAATCTGGGCGTTTTGGAAATCGAGGAGGTCAGCGTGAAAATGTTGCGAGGTCAGATCGCACGCCCATATTTGCGATCCGGCCTTGTTCCGGGCTTTTTCGCTTTTATCAGCGTGGAAATGCGGGCTAAAAAGGGAAAAATCAAAGAACCGGGTGGTAGACGTAGGTCCCCGCGCATCCTTGGTCCCCGTTCAGATCAGCATCAGGCCAGCTAGGCCGACTGATGTCGACATCGTTCTCGGAATTCTTGACGAGGCCGCCACATGGCTTCAAGAGCATAAGATTCCGAGCGTTTGGAAGCCTGGAGGATTCTCGCGTCAGTCCTTTCTCGATCAGATCTCTCGAGGGGAGGTCTACATTGCGCTGGTTGATGACCTTACCGTAGGCACGTTCACCCTCCAGTGGGCCGATTCTTTGTTCTGGGGAGAACGGCCGCCAGATGCCGGCTATGTCCACAAGCTCGCAATAAGACCCGTCTCTAGTGGAAAGGGCATAGGGCTTGAGATGTTGAAGTGGGCCGAAGCGCAAGCCAAGAGTGCAGGCAAGAGGTTTCTCAGACTCAACTGTTTGGCGGTGGACAGGAAGATTCGAGACTATTATGAGCGGGCCGGATTCGTCAATCGCGGTGACGTTGTCGAGCCTAGAGGAAGAGCCAGCCTCTACGAGAAGCGGCTGAGCCCTTGACCGCGGTCTAGGGGCCTTTGATGATGTTCTTCGAGACTAGGAGTCGCATTATCTCCGAGGTTCCCTCACCGACAGTGTTGAGCCTAGCATCTCTCCAGTGACGATGAACGTCAAACTCGTCAGCATACCCATACCCGCCGTGTATCTGGATCGCCTCATCGCAGACCCTCAGACACTTCTCGCTTGCAAACAGCTTCGCCTGCGCAGCCTCAGACTCGAACGGCTTTCCCCGGTCCTTCAGGTGGGCCGCCCGGTACACCATCAACCGGGACGCGTTGATATCCGTCAGCATATCTGCCAACTTTGACTGTATCATCTCAAAATCGGAGAGAGGTTTGCCGAACGCGGTGCGGTCCTTGCTATATCTGACAGCCTTGTCAAACGCGGCTCGGGCGATTCCCGTGCTAATAGCACCCACAGTTACGCGTCCGCCATAGAGCATCTTCTTTGCATACTCGAAACCCTCCCCCTCGGTCCCGACCAGGCTCTCTTTAGGAGCGTGGGCATTCTCAAAGACGACTTCTGCTGTGACCGACCCCCGGTAGCCGAGCTTCTCGATGTGTTTACTGGATTTGGCGAGCTTTGCATCCACGAGAAACGCCGAGGGACCTTTCGGAGTCTTGGCGAAGAGGAAGTAGAGATCGCAGTAGCCGCCGTTGGTCGTGAACATCTTCGTACCATTAACGAGCCACTGCCCACCTTCAAGACGCGCGGTCGTCTGCAAGTTCCGCGCGTCGGAGCCGGCACCCGGCTCGGTTAGAGAGAACCCGGCGAACTTTTTCCCACTAATCATCTGCGGAAGATATTCCTTCTTCTGGCCGGGGTTGCTGAACTGGCGGACGCCTTCGCAACATGTGCCATGAATTGCGAGTGATAGGGCGGTGCTCGCGCATGCCTTTCCGCACATCTCCATAGCCGCGACGTAGATCGGCCAGGGGAGTTCTAGCCCGCCAAAGTCTTTCGGAAAACCCATGCTGGTGAAGCCCTGCTCGAAGAGCTTCCGAATATTCTCACGAGGAAACTCAGCCTTCACGTCGATCTGGCGCGCCGTCGGCTCGATCTCCTTCTCGAAGAAGTCGCCCAGCGAGTCTAGGATGAGAAGATAATCCTCAGCAACCGGTCCGTACATCATTTCGACGAGTTCTTTCTGTTCTTGAATTAGAAATCCCATTGCTGATGTTCTCCGGGAAGCATTGGCCATCCTCGAATTGTTTAACGTTTAGGGACAACACGTTTTTCAGCAGCAGGGAGACAGGCCCAATGATAGGTCTGTGATGAGGCTGCCGCGAAGCCAGACGAAGAATCTGAGCTTGATGGTCGTAGCTACGCTAGCCATGCTCTCCCTAGGAGGACCCGTGGGAAATCATTTTCAGACTTCCACTAATCCTGTCACGGGAGAGCCTCTACCGATACGGCAGGGCCCTATGGGAGTGTCAAATGCCAGTCCTGGGGACCCCTACTGGTTCCAGCAAGGTGCAATTGGCGACAGCAGCACGCGCAACAGCGTTGGTGCTAGCGTGATGATAAGAACAGTATATGATAAGCTCAACAATGATGCTCATTCCTACTGGGTAGGTAGCCTCCTGTCCAACAATGCCTTCGTCCAAGTAGGATACCTCAACGGACTAACAACCAGTGGCCAGTTCTATTGTTGCGCTTGGTTCTACGAGTTTTTCCCACCTAACAATTCAACCTCTCCCCCAATCATCGGACCCGCAGGGTCCGCAGGACCAATTGGATCTTGGCATACCTACACAATGAACCACACCGGAAATTTTGTTTGGGCGTTCTACATGGACAATCAATACCTTGGTTCCAGTCCGCCTGCCGGCAATACGTACAACCTGGGCTCAAGCACAACAGGGAACAACGTAATTGCCGCTCTTTCTGAAGTGGCGGAAACTACTGTTAGAACTGACACAATAGGCCCAGCGGAATTCAAGAACCTAAAGTATGCCCCAACGAATCCCAACGCGTTCCAACCAGTTCAGACAGGCAACGTCCACATAGGCTGCGGCCTTAACAATTCCTGCCTTCCAAATCCATATGGCGTCTCTGAAATAGAAAACCTCCCAAATGACTTTCTCTCGGGAAGCAACATTCCAACCCCCGGGCCGGATGAATGTGGCAACCCTGTCAACCCTACCACGATGGTCCTATGGTCCCCCACCCTTGCTCTAACATGCACTGGCACGAACATGTCGTTCTCCTTTATCGACCAGGACGGAAAGAACATCACCCCAGACTGGATCTCTCTAGACGATTCCAGCAGAACCATATTCTACACAAACTACCAGAATCAAATAGTGCCCTCCCCCTCGGGTCAGTGGTCAGTCAATAAGATCTTCTGGCACGGCGTCAACGTCGCGACCAACCTGATAGTAGACATGTCAGGGTCAAGCCAAGTCTTCCCTACCAACGTCTTCTCCGTCACATTTGCAGTAGTCGGCTACATTTACTCCCTCCCGGTCAAGAACGCAACAATCATCATGTACCTTCCCGACTCGACAAATCAGACTCTACGAACCAACAGCGACGGCGAAGTGGTCTTCACACAACTGCCTCCCTCTTCCTATTCTGTCCATATCTCAGTGCCTTACGGCATAACTTCGAACCAAGTCCATGACATTTCGGGCCCCGGGTCTCTTATCGCCAAGGTCTTCAGTCTACCGGAACTCATTACGATAATAATTCCACCAATACTCATCGCTGTTCTGGTCGCGGTCGCTGTTGCACGGAAGGAGCATCAGCGCCAGGCGATGATCCAAGCGCGGACACCAATCCAACCTGTCATGGGTCCCGTCTACTGTAGGTCCTGCGGACAACCCCTCTCTCCAGCCGCTAACTTCTGCACTAGCTGCGGGACCCCCGTGCGAATGATGATCCAGTAAGCATCGTTCAAACTCGCGGAATCCTTATAGTGAACAAATCACCGCGCGTTTTTCCGATGGATTCTTGCCCCTCCAAGTGGGAATAGTCGGCGCAGGCTACGCCGGCTTCGACTCGATGACTCCCGGGCTCTCCACCCGAGAGTTGATGTTCGAGGCCTCAAGTCGGGCCTATGAGGATGCAGGCATAGATCCGCGGAGAGACGTTCAGAGCTTTATCTGCTGCACCGAAGACTTTTGGGAAGGAATCAGCATCACCGACGAGTACATGCCTGACCAGCTGGGCGCGGTGCTCCGCCCATTGTGCACCGTCTCCTCGGATGGAATCATCGGATTGGCGACCGCATGTATGCATATCATGTCAGGAATCACCGATGTGGCCGTAGTCGAGTCTCACAGCAAGATCTCAGACGTCTTGAACCCTAGCGAAATCACAAGTTTTGGTTTCGATCCCATCTATACACATCATCATTTGGATGCAGATCCACGATTCCTGGCCGGAATGGAGATGGCCAGGTATCTCAAGGATTCCGCGACTAAGCGAGAAGACTGTGCCCAGGTCGTAGTCAAGAACAAGAAGAACGCTCTCTCCAACCCGCGAGGAGTCCACGGGGCCAACATTGACCGAGAGGGAGTGATGAGTTCCCCGGTCGCGGCTTCGCCGTTGACAGAGCTTGAATCCAGCAAGGGGATCGACGCGAGCATCGTGTTCGTCCTTGCATCAGCCAAGAAAGCAAGGAGGCTGGGTGATCATACTGTCTGGGTAAGAGGGGTTGGATGGAGTTCTGATACGCCCGTTGTTGAAGACCGGGATTTTGGATGGGCCCACTATGTCGAGCAAGCAGCCTCCAGAGCCTACAAGATGGCCGGCATCGGAATCCCCGCAAGCTACTTCGACTTAGCGGAGGTGGATGATACGTACTCGTACAAGGAATTGCAGAGCATCGAAGCTCTCAAACTTGCCAAGAAGGGAAAAGTTGGGAAGATGCTCAGCTCAGGCGTATTCGACAGAGACGGCCGATTGCCGGTGAATCCCTCAGGGGGCTCACTAGGGGTGGGTCATCTCCTAGAGGCAACTGGGCTCCACCGAACCTTGGAAGCGGTCCTACAGCTACGTGGAGAAGCAGGCCGCCTCCAGATTCCCAGAGCAAAGAAGGCGCTGGTCCAGAGCTGGAGAGGAATCCCCACGGCTACCGGCGCAGTAGCGGTGCTGAGCAACTAGGAGTGGTGTGTTGATGAGGAGACGTGTTGCGGTTGTCGGTGCGGGAATTACCCTGTTCCGACGACGGATGCTGGAGACCCCCAAGGAGCTGTCGTTCGAAGCATCAAAGATGGCCTTGGACTCTGCGGGGCTAACTCTGAAAGACATTCAGTCCGTGGTCTCCGGCTCGGCTCCGGACGCGTTCGACGGGGTCCACATGAAAGGAGAATACTATCTTGATGGAATGGGTGCGATCGGGAAGCCGCACGAACGCGTCTATGTTGGAGGCGGGACAGGGGTCTTCACACCGATCGGAGGCTGGTGGAACGTGGCTTCCGGAATGTACGATACATGCCTCTGCGTCGCGGAAGAGAAGATGTCACCTTTGCACCCACATCCCCAGTACGCTTTCTGGAGTATCTTTGACCAGATCCTAGAGCGCCCGCTCGGGACGACACTACTCTGGATCTTCTCGCTGGAGATGCGACGGTACATGCACAAGTACGGAATCAAGGAGGAGGAGATCGCAGAAGTGGCAGTGAAGAACAAGGGAAACGCGATTGACCATCCTTCAGCCCAGCTTGGAGCCAGGATAACAGTGAGCGACGTAATGAATTCTGAGCCTATCTGCTCACCCGTAAAGCGACTGGATGTGAGTCCACCCAGCGACGGCGCGGCAGCGGTTGTCTTGGTTTCCGAGAATGTCGCGAAGAAGCTCACCGACGAACCCGTCTGGCTAGACGGCGTGGGCTGGACCCTCGACACAATGCACTGGACTAACAGGGATTTGGCGTATCCGGAGTATGTCGAGAAAGCGGCCAAAATGGCCTACAGGATGGCAGGGATCAAGAATCCTCGGAAAGAGATTGATGTTGCCGAGCCCTACGATCCCTTCGACTACAAGGAGCTACACCATCTGGAAGGGCTGCAGCTAGCCGGCAAGGGCGAGGCTCCCAAGATGACCGTTGACGGAGTAACCCAGCGTGACGGAGACCTCCCGGTCTGTCCCTCCGGCGGACTACTGGGCGTCGGGAATCCGATCGCGGCTGCCGGGATGATGAAGATCTGCGAACTGTTCTGGCAGCTGAGAGGAGAAGCCGGAAAACGGCAGGTGAAGAAGGACGCGCGGACCGGTGTAGCCCAGGCATGGGGAGACCTAATGCAGGTCGGGACGGTCGCAGTGATGAGGTCCTAGAAGGAGAACAAGAAATGTCCCAGAAAATAACGAGCTATCCGGGCCACGAGATCACGTCAGATGAGCTAAAGGAAGGAAAATACCTCGATGTCTACTACAAGTTCGTCCCCCGATACAGCTGGGCCGCTGGAGTCGCCATCAGCAGATTCCTGGACGAGCTGAAAAACGGCAGAATCGTTGCTCGAAAGTGCAACCGATGCGAGAGAATACTTGTCCCTCCAAGAATGTACTGCGAGCAGTGCTACAGACCAACAGACGAGTGGGTCCAGATCAAAGACACTGGGACAGTCAACACCTTCTCCATCTCTCACGTAGGTACTGACGCGAGACGCCTCAAGACCCCAATTCTGGTCGCAGTCGTCGACATAGACGGCGCCAGCCCCGGCATGGGAATACTCCACAACCTGGGAGAAGTAGAACCGTCGAAGATATGGATCGGAATGAAGGTCCAAGCGGTCTGGAAACAGCCCAGCGATAGACAGGGAGCAATCACGGACATCCGATACTTCAAACCCGTGGTGCCCTAGGAGATGCCGATCCTAGAGAAGATCTCCCAACTCTCCCAGGCGCGCCACTGGACCGACAGCATCCCACTAGAATTCCACTATACAGCCGGCGTGGCCGGAGAAGAGTTTCGCCGAGAACTGAAAAGGACTGGACGGTTCTTGGCCTCGAAGTGTTCCAAGTGCAAGAACAGTTACGTTCCCGCTCGAATGTTCTGCCCAACATGCTTCATCGAATTGAAGGAGACCAGAACGATCGAAGAGGCGGGATATGTCTACAGCTACACGACCGTTAACAGGAATAGAACTGGAGATCCTAGCGAACCAGTGACTATCGCGCTCATAAGGTTTGAAGGAGTGAAGGGAGGGATCGTTCACAAACTAAACATCAATGAATCCGGCCGAGTGACTTTCGGAATGAAAGTTGTTCCCATGCTGAAGGACATGGCAGAGCGGACTGGCGCTCTAACTGATATTATTGGGTTCAAGGCTGTATAGCCTTAGTCCCTTCTGGAGGGGTCGGTTCTTCACAATCAGCCAGATTTGAGAGCAAGATTCGGAGTCAAACTACTTATCCCGTCCTGAAATCTTTCTCGCATGGTCCTAGAAGGGCAGAGCAAGACCGACCTACAAAGCCTGCCCATTGAAACCACAACGGTTCGAGTCGACGGTCGGAACTGGACTGTCTATTCTGAACTTGTACTGACAATGTTCCTCTGGGGACTAGCTTGGCCTGTCGGGAGACTTCTGGCGACAGACCTTCCTCCCGTGTCTATTGCCGCACTCAGATACGCAATAGTTGTTCCGGTATTGTTCGGAATCCTCAAGATCAAAGGACAACCGATCAGGCTTGAACGGAAATGGATCGCGAATCTCGTCATTATGGGACTGTTCTCCACGACACTCTACCAGATCTTCTTCCTTTACGGCGTCAGATATGCAGCTGCTAGCGATGACTCACTCGTCATTGGCATAGGACCCGTACTCATAGCGATCATGGCATCGTTCGTTCTCAACGAACGCATGACAAAGACCAAAGGTCTGGGCTTCATCTCAGGACTGGCCGGCATAGGCGTTATCTCTCTCCTCTCTCCGAACACTGCAGTTCTGAACAGACTACTCGGGATAAGTCTCGTCTTCGGAGGAGCAGTCGCCTATGCCATCTACACCGTTACTTTGAGAAGGTTTGTGGGAGCAAACAGAGCAGACAATACGAGTCCAACACCCTCATCCCTAGCGATCCTCGCATGGATCTCTCTGTTTGGCTGGGTCTTTCTAATTCCCTTGTCGCTATCGGAGGCGCCTTGGACCTACAGTTGGAGTCCAATCTCGTGGCTTGGAATAGTCTACCTCGCCCTCCTCTCAACCATGGTAGGGTACTTCTTCTATGTAGAAGGCGTCTCTAAGATTGGAGCTGGGAGAGCTGCGATCTTCGGCAACTTGGTCCCAGTGTTCGGCGTGATAACTTCTGTGCTCCTGCTCCACGAGAACCTCAGCCCATGGCATGGAGTCAGCTTCCTACTGATTCTGGCGGGCGTAGTACTTGTCAACAAGCAGAAGAAGATCGAGCAGACGGGACAGCGATAGTGGCAACCCGATTAGAGATTCGCCTTTGACTGGAATACGGAACCTCCCCGTCGATGGCACCGGTCGACTGTTTCTGTCGGATAGCTTAAACGGTCAAGACATAGGCTAGTCCGAAAGAGTTGCGACTAACTCCCCTCGATCAGGATGTCGATGCGGGACGAAAATATTTGAACGAACGGAGTCTCCAGATCGGGCATGTCCTACCTCTCAGCGAGGAACATTTCAAAGAATACTTCCCTGAAAGAAACAGCTTCCTTCTCTACTCGGTGAGAGCAGTCGACGCACTCTTCGCCTTTCATCCGGGGCGGGAGAAGTGGACGCCCCGGGCAGATTTCGTCGTTGTGACAGACTCTCTCGCGGGTCTGAAGGAGGCGGTTGGTAGGATCGAGGACACTGCGGTGTCTCAGGAGAAGCTGGTTCTTCGAACTCGAATCTTCGGCTACGATCGCAAACGCCTCCAAGCGCTCAAGGCGCTCAACTACAAGATCGGTGCGTCAATTCCGGGTGCCGTGTCTCTCGACGGAAAGAGGTTTGACTTGCACTATCTCTACAAAGAGCTACGCGATCGCTACCGCTTCAGTATCCAGAGAAGCTATGCTACGCCTGGGCTCTACCCGGCTCTAGATGTTGAGAGATCGAAGAGTCAGAGGTTGAAGACCAGAGGCTATCGCAAGGAGGATCGGCCCCTCTTGAACAAGGCCGCTACACATCTCAACGTGATTCGAGGAATAGCCAACGGCGTCTTTGAAGGCTCAGTTCCTTGGGGTCCAGGCACGTACGAGGAATGGTTCGACAACCGCAGAGTGTTCCCGGTAGTCTGTGAGGACGAGTCTATTGGCGAGCCAGTAGGGATACTTGACCTCTCCAGAGCCGGTCCTGACGTGATGCAACACGTTATGATCCTCGGCATGTATGTAAGAGCTGAGTATCAGGGCCTTGGCGTTGGCACCTTACTCATGGACGCGATGAAGACCCTTGCGAAGAGGCTCAACCTCTCTAGGGTCATGCTCACAGTCTTCGAAGGCAACACACCAGCAGAGAAACTCTATGCAAAGGCCGGATTCGTCGAATGCGGAAAACTCCCAGGATGGCTCCAAGAAGGATACATTAACGAGACCTACATGGTACTGCAGCTTGACTAGTGAGGTCAAGCTATCTCAAGCTTCCTAAAGCGTTAACTACCCTAATCCGGATTCTAAACCATGGCATCTCTGGGACAGGCCAAGTCCCTCGGTGGAGTAGGCTCAATCCTCGTGCTTATCGCGGGATTCATTCCTTCAGCCGGCTTTGTCGTCGCGATTATCGGATTCATCCTGATTCTGATAGCTGTGAAGTACGTTTCAGATGCTTTCGCGGACCGAACGATATTCAACAACATGATAATCGCAGTCATACTCGCTATTCTCGGGTTTGTTGCTTTCTTCGTCGCGGTCTTGGGAGCCATTTACTCTTTCGTTGGTATTGGCGGGTTTAGTTCGTTCATGCCCGGCACAGCACCCTCAGCGGGCTTCATTGCTCTACTCACTTCGATCATAATCGGGTGGGTTATCGCCTGGGTTTTCTTCCTGGTTGGCTCTATCTTCTTGAAGAGGAGCTACGACACTGTTGCGATGAAGCTCAACGTTGGAATGTTTCACACAACAGGATTACTGTACCTGATTGGAGCTGCGCTGACAATAATATTCGTCGGACTAGTCATTGTCTTCATCGCCGAAATTCTCCAGATTGTCGCGTTCTTCTCCATCCCAGAGCAGATGCCCATGGGTCCACAACCGATGCCGGGACAAATGGGCACACCACCGCCACCAGGCGCGATGTAGAGCGTTCCACGAAAGAACTGGTTCAGACCTGCGCCAAACGACCCTTAGACAGAAGATTTCAAGGGACAGAGGATTCTGTCGGTGCATCTCTGGCTAACGCCCAGAGAAGTTTGGCCGTTCCATATGCAAGCATTCCTCCACCTAGCAGCTCCCATGCGAAGAGATACGTGGACTGTAGGATCATAGCCCGGATTGTGATTACGAGGGCACCGCAGACCATCCATATGAGACTATTTGTAACTCGTTGAAGAATCAGCTTCATCGCGGTGCCTATTAGAGCAAGGCGGATATTAAGGAGAGCTAGGGGGCAGACTTTTCTAACAGCCCGTCGAAGACTAGAGGGAGAAAACCGCTATGGCACAGACCCGTAAGCAGAAGGTGCTTCAGGAAGTCAAGAGGAAGCGGCAACAAAGAACCATAGTCTCAATCATCATCGTCGCAGTGTTGATTAGCATAATAGGCGTCGGGGTCTGGGCTCTATCACAGAACCATGATGGATCTAACTTTCCTTTTCAGTGTCTCGCCGAGAATACGACTCTGCACGTTCACCCCTGGCTCCGAATCTGGATAGAGACAACTCCAGGGAGCAAGTATAATGTTACGATCCCCCTAGCAATAGGAATTTTGAACCCCCAGATCTCAAACGGGGAAGCGGGAGGGGGCTCTTGTTTTGAGCCGTTGCACACGCACGATTCGACTGGAATTATTCACGTAGAGTCGGCACACACTACGGACACTTACACTCTCAACGATTTCTTCAACGTCTGGAAGGCCACCCCGCACTATGGTACAGTTAACGTTGCCGGCCTTGGTGATCTACCCGTTGTCTTCAACTCCACTGACATCCTCGGTTTTAGACCTGACCAAACACACACACTATCGTTACTGATCAACGAAGGTCAGTCATCCTACCAGAACTCGACTGCATATGGAACTTTACCTATCGTTCCGCTGGACTACTGCAGCCAGGCAACCGCGAGTACGCTACCATGTTCCCTGACAGCCGGGGGAAACCCGTACTGGGGCGGCGGGACTTATCCATACCCTGTCGGAAATACTATAGTCATCTATTACAAAGCAGTATAGGACTGCCCTCTCCCATTGAAGCTCAATCAGCCTTAGGGTTCAGAATTTCACAGAAACCTGTTAGGTCTAAAGTGATTCTGGTGCCCAGATGGCTTATGAGCTATGACCGAGGACCATTGAACCTGTGGCGATAATCAGATTGAACGAGAACGTTGCTCAGGAACGGATGGTCGTCAAGGCTCTGCCAATGACCGTCCCAGAGGCAGCTCTCCAGCATGACGCTGAAAAGAAACGGATCAAGAAGGGGATTCTGGGAGGCTCGGAAGAGCACAGAGTCTTCGAAAAAACCCTGTATCTGCCCTATCTGGATTTCACGTACCAGTTCTCCGCAGAGAAGGGTCTCCTTTCAAAGCAGACGGTCATGGGCCAGGGAAGGTCGGTTGTACTCGCGCTCCGCGAGGTCGACCTGGGCTTCTATCCAGAACTAGCCGCGCTGGCACCTCAATTGATAGACATAGAGTCCGAACCAGGCTCAATAATCCAAGGGGTCGACTCGACAGTTCTCGTAGGCGAGCGGCTGGAAGAACTCAAGCAGGTGCTCTCCGACTACGATATCCAGTTGCGAGAACTTTCAAAACAGTACGATTCACTACTCAAGACTGACCGTGCGAAAGCAGACATCAAAGATAGCATTGATCACTTGAAGAAGACCCGCGAAACGAGATGGAAGATGTTCGCGGATGGGCTCAAGCTACCGTCGAAGATCGACTTGGAGAAGCTGGAGCTCTTGGAAGGAAGCCTGTTCTACATGCCCTATTACATTGTATGGTTCTCTCGCAGGGGCGAGTCGAGGTTTCTTGTCTGGGATAGAGAAGGCAAGGAGAACGATGCCATCGCAGACGAACTCATGAAGAACAGCAGGTTCCGCGATGTCATCCAGTCCCACGCGATGAGTCGAGACAACTCACCGACGGAGTGAGAATCTAATCTGACCCTGGGTCCACCCGCGTCCACGTTTGAAGGTCCTGCATTCTCTCGATTGAAAGCGGTACCCACAACGGCCTTGCATAGTCTGCACGGAGAATCACAGTTTCGCAGCGGAAACCGTTCATCTCGTGCGTGACTGGGGCTGGTCTTGCCTGGACAGAATTTCGAAGGAAGATCGACCGATCCGATGAGGTTCTAAGTGAATTCTTTCCTTTGGAAAAGCAATAGTCCGAGTATGGCTGTGACGACGAAGTAGCCGAGAATTATTGTGAGTCCCTCTGGGATCGTAACCGCGAAGGTTGTGCCTTCTCTTCCACCCGGTCCTGCACCTCTGATAGGTTGAGTTGTGGGGTATGTGTCCGCGAGCACGTTTCCAATGATCCCAGAACCGTATGTGAGGATGAACCACGGCTCTATCTGTGCGAAGACAGAGACGAGTGTTTGGATAATCTGGAAGGCGAAGAGGAATAGTATGGCGGTTACAAGTATGGATATGGAGCTGGATTTGAAGAGGGAGCTGAAGAAGAAGGTGAACCCAAGCACTGCCATCAGGTAGAGGATTGAGAAGAGAAGTGATTCGCCAAACTGGTAAGGAATACCGATGCCGAAATAGTAGACGCCATTGCCAATTGTTACTGCCGCATAAGACGCAAATACCATCAGGGAAGCGGCGAAGGCTCCCAGCCATTTTCCTATGTAGATCGAGACCCGGCGCAAAGGGTTCGCTACCAGGAAGTAGCCGGTCTTGTTCTGGAATTCTCCGGAGATGGCGTCTCCGCCAAAGAAAATGCCATTGATCGCGATTACGAAAGTGATAGAGTATCCCCACCAGAACGCGTAGAATCCGAGGGCGGAAGAGGCGAAGGTGCTGACTCCATAGTATGCAACCAGGCCGGTGAGGATCCCGCTGATAGCGAAGCCGATTATTAGTAGTACGAAGAATCTGCGAGACCTGAAGTAGTTGACAAGTTCGTACTTGGTCACAGTCCCAACCTGGGAGACGCTGCTCGGAAGGATATGACCCCTCCTCGATGAAGCAGGTGCAGTTCGTAACTGGCTCATTGTCTGATCACAACGTGTCCTTGATGAGATTCAGATACGTGTCTTCGAGCGCGGAAGTGGGAGAGTGGAAGCTTATCATGCCGATCTTCATCGTGGCGATGTCGGAGAGAAGTCTCTCCTGGATCTGTGCTCCTCCAGAGAATCTTATGCGAACCCTTCTAGAATCTATTCTCTCGGCTGAGTTCACGTTAGTAAGAGTGCCAATGTTCCTATTGACTGCCTGATCATCAATGTCTCTCGAGAACTCTATTTCGACAACGTTCCCGCCGTCACTTGAAAACCTCGTCGTGACATTCGACAGCGTGTCATAGACAAGTAGTTTTCCGTGGTCGATCATGGCGACCTCGTCACAGATGTCTTGGACCTCGTTCAAGAGGTGCGAACTCATGAAGATGAGTCTGTTTCGCTTCTTGAGAGACTTGACGATGTCTCGGACCTCGGACATGCCTCTCGGGTCCAGACCCGTAGTGGGCTCATCGAGTAGCACGACCTCCGGGTCCGAGAGAAGTGCTGCGGCAATGTTGATCCTCTGCTTCATTCCCTTGGAGAATTTTCCAACCTTCTTGTCCAACCATTCGTCCATCTTTACCTCGGCAACGGCATCTTCGATCGTCTTGCGCCTCTCTCCCTTGGGCAATCCTCTGAGTTCTGCGACCATCGACAATGCTTCTCTCGGTGTGAGAGATGGGTAGATCTCCGGACTCTCGATCAGTGCTCCGGCGGACTCCAAGGCTTTCTTCTTGTTAGGATGCACTTCGATGCCATTTATGAGGGCTCTTCCTTCTGAGGCTCGGATCATGTCGGTGAAGATCTTCAGGGTTGTTGTCTTTCCTGCGCCGTTGGGACCGAGAAAGCCGACACATTTTGAGCCCTCGATTTTCAAGTTGAGGTTGGAGAGAGCGGGGAACGAGCCATAGCGTTTCGACAAGTTCACGGCTTCGATCGAAGGAGCATTCATCTTGCAGCTACCTCCTAAACGATTTTCTCCGTCGGCCGTCTACTAGCCGTGGGTTTTGCGCATTCTGCGGAATTCGCATTGGTGAATCTCAGCTGACGACTTTTCGGAAGAGGTAGAGTGTGGCTCCGAGTGTTATTATCCCAATAAGGGCGATTACTCCATAGGCTTGGAGGATCGTGCTCCAATCGTATCCAATCGCGCAATTGCTAAGGTCGGGAGTGCATCCCGTGATCAGGTTGCGAATTGCGTTTACTGCGAAGCTTATTGGGTTGTAGGAAGAGACAGTCTGCATCCAATCAGGCATCACTTTTTGTCCCACGAGGGCAGTGCTCATGAACAAGAGCGGAAAAGTCAGAAATCCTGCTATTCCAAACACGGTCTCAGCGCTCTTGGTCTTAAGCCCTAAGGCAAGTGATATTCCGGACCAGGCCAGACCGAAGAAGGCTACAGTGAGAATTATGAGAACATAGCCTATGACGCCGGTCTCGGGAAAAACCCCTAGCGGGTACGCTAGGGCAAGTATGATTACCGTTTGAGCAACGACTCGGAACGCATCACTCATGATCCTGCCGAATAGGATGGCCGACCTGTTTACCGGTGTGGCAAGCATCTTGGTGAGGAATCCAGACTTTATGTCATCAACTACTGCCGTGCCAGACTGGAAAGCGCTGGAGAACGCGTTCTGTAATACAATGCCTGCTGTGGCGAAGACTGTGTAGCTTACTCCTGGGCCTAGGAGTTGGCCGAACTTGCTGAACAGCTGTGTGAACAGTACGAGAAAGATTACAGGTTGGAAGAGCGAGAAGAAGATCAGAATTGGGTTACGTACGAGCTTCTTCATCCAACGTACGAATAGATGGAACGAGTCTGAGAGGAACGACATCTCTTATCGTCTCCTCCTAGCGAACATTCCGCGATAGTTCGCGCTGCTCACCTCTTCAACTCTAATTCTCTTACCAGTGTGTTTGAGAAACACGTCGTCGAGGGTCGGAGAAGAGACTGTTATCGAGGATAGTCTGATTCCATCCTCGTCGAACGCTCTCACGAGTTCGGGAACTAGGAAGCTACCGTTTTTCGCGTAGACTGTCAACCCGATGTCAGAATTCACGATATTGGAGACTCCGTCGAACCTCTTTTCGAGAACCTGACGGGCTTTTTCTCTGGTCTCGCCGCCGTTCACCGTCGTGTTCTCGAATCCTAGGGATATCGAATCAGCTCCGATCTCCTGTTTCAACTCGGCCGGGCTACCCTGGGCAACGATCTCGCCAAGGTCAACGATGGCAAGGCGACGGCATAGTCTGTCCACCTCTTCCAGATATTGTGTCGTAATGAATATCGTGATTCCCTGCTCGTTCAACCGTTTGAGATAGGCCCAGATCGCGGCCCGTGATTGCGGGTCCAGACCCGTCGTCGGCTCGTCCAAGAACAGGATCTTCGGATCGTGGACAAGTGTGGTTGCGAGATCGAGACGCTTCTTCATTCCTCCAGAATAGAAACCGGCACGCTTGTCAGCCGCGTCTACCAGATCGACTATCTTGAAAAGCTGATCAACTCTCTCCCTCAAAGCCTGACCATGCATCTGGTGCATCTCCCCCTGCAGAATCATGTTCTCACGGCCCGTGAGATCTTCGTCAACGACGGTATCTTGATTCTGAACTCCTATCATCTTTCTTATCTTGGGACCATCGGTCTCCACGTCAAATCCTGCAACTGTTGCGGAGCCTGAAGTCTTCCGAAGCAGCGTCGTGAGAATCTTGATGGTGGTGCTCTTACCGGCACCGTTCGGTCCGAGGAAACCGAAGAATTCTCCTTCTGAAACGTTGAAAGAGATTCCTTTCACGGCCTTGGTCCCGTCGCCGTACGTCTTGACAAGCTGGGACACGTCGATTATTCCCGTCATCTGCTCGACCTCCGCTCGTCCGGCAAAGGGTTGGATATAAACTATATCGTATTAGATACAGAATCCGATAATGCCCCTACTATGCTATTTTTGCTCGAAAAAATCCTGCACCCATTGTAACTAATAATCGCTCTCAGGAGAACAAGTCGCCTATCTTCTCGTAACCATTAAGGACTCTCCGGGTCCGCAACGAAGTCGGGTAGTATCGATAATGGTACGGGGGCTGGCTTCTGAAAATTCCGGTTGGCATCGATGATATTGCGGTATACGTGCCCAGATCGTATTTGGAATTGGCCGATGAGAATCACCCGGATAAGCCGACAGAATTCTCACAGTCACGAAATTCGGATCCTGCAAAGTTTCTGCACGGCATCGGGATCGCGAAAATGTCCATTCCCGACATTTACCAGGACAGTTCTGTCCTGGCTGCTAACGCTATTTACGAGCTGATTGACCGAGACAAGCTTTTGCCAGCCGAGATCGCAAGGATTGACATCGCGACCGAGACTGGGGTCGATGAGTCCAAGCCGGTCGCAGCCTACGTCCATGGAATGTTAGAGCAGAAATTCGGCAAAGGTTCTTTCAAGAGAACCTCCGGGGTCGAGTACAAGTTCGCCTGCGTAAGCACGGCCGATGCGTTAGAGAGTTCGCTCGACTGGGCATGGGCAGGACGCAGCAACAGTAGGTGCAGCATCGTCTGTTCAACAGACATCGCCAAGTATCCCCTGAATACCCCGGGAGAATCCACCCAAGGCGCAGGCGCGGTAGCACTCCTCATCAAGGAAAACCCGAGACTGCTCGCGTTCGACAACGTGATCGGTACATACATGGAGGACGAAGACGATTTCTGGAGACCCTTGTTCT
>Ga0209375_1000663_pt1 | contig 28333 bp, 24 predicted proteins | sample GraSoiAngelo_131_FD_185888 | JGI IMG/M metagenome (GOLD analysis project Ga0209375, IMG submission 185888) | Grasslands soil microbial communities from the Angelo Coastal Reserve, California, USA - 14_0929_02_30cm (SPAdes) (version 2) | ecosystem: Environmental > Terrestrial > Soil > Grasslands ... | reverse complement strand
GCGGCACCAAAGTGCTATCCGATCGGATCGTCGTGCGGATCACGGCGAGCCCGGGCGAATCCTTTCTCGATCGCATGATCGCTTTGGTCGAAGGCGCGGAGCGACAAAAAACACCCAACGAGATTGCGTTGAATATTTTGCTTGCCGGATTGACGCTAGTTTTTCTGTTTGCTTGCGTGACGCTCGTGCCGATGGCGCTCTATTCGGGCGTTGCCGCAGTTTCAGTGACGGTGATCGTTGCGTTGCTCGTTTGCTTGATTCCCACCACGATCGGTGGACTGCTTTCCGCCATCGGCATTGCCGGCATCGATCGTTTACTGCGGAAAAACGTACTGGCCATGAGCGGGCGCGCGGTCGAGGCCGCAGGAGACGTCGACACATTGCTTCTGGATAAGACCGGCACGATCACCCTGGGTAACCGCATGGCTACCGAATTGATTCCGGTCGACGGCGCCAGCGCAGAGACTCTGGCGGACGCGGCGCAACTATCGAGCCTCGCCGACGAGACGCCGGAAGGCCGATCGATCGTTGTTCTCGCCAAGGAAAAATATGGGCTGCGCGGGCGCGACGTGACCGAGATCGGCGCGCGCTTTATTCCCTTCAGCGCTGAGACCCGAATGAGCGGCTGCGATCTCGACGGGCGCAGGATCCGCAAGGGGGCCGTGGATGCGATCGCCGCCTACGTTCAGGAAATGGGTGGGACGATGGGCTCGCAAGTCGAGGGCATCACGCATGGAATCTCCGACACTGGCGGCACGCCGCTGGTCGTCGCCGAGGGCAACAAAATTCTCGGCGTGATCCATTTGAAGGACGTGGTGAAGGGCGGTATCAGTGAACGCTTTGAACGCTTCCGCGCCATGGGCATCCGCACGGTAATGATTACCGGCGACAATCCGCGCACTGCGGCGGCGATCGCAAGCGAAGCCGGCGTTGACGATTTTCTCGCGCAAGCAACGCCCGAAGCAAAAATGCGGCTTATCAAAGAAGAACAGGCCAAAGGAAAACTGGTGGCGATGACCGGCGACGGCACCAATGACGCCCCGGCGCTGGCGCAGGCTGATGTCGGTGTGGCGATGAACACGGGTACGCAGGCAGCCAAAGAAGCCGGCAACATGGTCGATCTCGATTCGAATCCGACCAAGCTTCTGGAAGTCGTTGAGATCGGCAAACAGATGCTGATGACCCGCGGGGTGTTGACAACATTTTCGATCGCCAACGACGTCGCGAAGTATTTTGCGATCATCCCCGCTATGTTCATGGGTGTTTATCCGGAGATCGCACCTTTAAACATCATGCATCTGGCGTCGCCGCAGAGCGCGATTCTCTCAGCGGTGATCTTCAACGCTCTTATCATTATTCTGCTTATTCCGTTGGCACTGCGGGGCGTGCAGTATCGTCCCATAGGCGCGGGACCGCTGCTGGCGCGTTCACTGCTCATCTACGGCGTAGGAGGAGTCGTTGCGCCTTTTATTGGCATCAAACTGATCGATCTGGTTTTGGAAGCTGTCGGACTCGTCTAGGAGACGATTATGAAAAACGTATTTGGTATCGCGATAAGAACCACGCTTGTCACTCTCGTTGTAACCGGCCTTATCTATCCTTTTGTAATGACCGGAGTGGCTCAAGTGCTATTTCCCTGGCGGGCCAACGGCAGCCTGGTGACGGACGACAAGGGACAAGTCGTCGGCTCGGATCTGATCGCGCAAGGATTTGCTAACCCGGCCTATCTTCAGCCTCGACCGTCGGCGGCTGGGGAAAAGGGGTATGACGCAGCCAACTCTTCCGGTTCCAATTTGGGGCCGACTTCGAAGAAGCTGCAGGACCGCATAAAGGAAGATATCAAGCGGCTCAAGGAAGAGAATCCTGTCGCGTCGAGTCCTGTTCCTGCCGACCTCGTGACCGCTTCAGGCAGCGGGCTTGATCCTGACGTTTCGCCGCAAGGAGCGCTTTGGCAAGTGCCGCGGATTGCTAAGACGCGCGGAATTTCACCGGAGAGAGTGCAAGCCGTTGTAGAGGCCAATGTCGAGGGAAGAACCTTCGGCATTCTAGGCGAGCCCAGGGTCAATGTGCTTTTGGTCAATCTCGCGCTCGATCGTCAGTTTGGCCGCCCCGCTCCGCTGCCGGTTCCAGAGGAAAAGGATACAGCAAAAGACAGCGCTGCGAGCGCGGGAGTATTTCTCGCGCCGTAGGCTCAAGCGTCAACTTACTGCCAAGAAAGGTGTTATATCGGTTGATACTGAAAAGTTGCTTTGAAGCTTACTGGCGAACTTGAAAACCGCACCCTCTATTGATCGCCAATGGCCGCATTAAGCCACTGGCTATGAGCGATACCTCCTGATGGCACTAGATCGCAAACGTCCCGAAGATTTCCTTGAGCTGGTCGAGCGCGCCAAGCGCGGCCGGCTCAAAGTCTATATCGGCCCCGCTGCGGGCGTGGGTAAGACCTATCAAATGTTGGAGGAGGCTCATGCGCTAAAGAAGCGGGGCGTGGACGTGGTCATGGCATTCATCGAGACTCACGGCCGTGCGGAGACCGAGGCCCTTGTGGAGGGGCTAGAGGTTATTCCACGGCGGCGAATGGAATATCGCGGGGTGACGGTGGAGGAGATGGACCTCGACGCCGTGCTGAAGCGTCATCCCCAGGTGGCCGTAGTCGATGAGCTGGCTCACACAAACATTCCCGGCAGCCGGAATCGAAAACGTTATCAAGACGTTTTCGAACTTTTAGAGGCAGGAATAAACGTCATCTGCGCATTCAACGTCCAGCATTTGGAGAGTTTGAATGATCTGGTCAAGCAGGCGACGGACGTTGTGGTCCGCGAAACCATCCCAGACTCTTTTCTGAAGCAAGCCGATCAAGTTGTAAATCTGGATTTGGCCGTCGAGGATCTGATCGAGCGCCTCCGCGCCGGCAAGATCTACAGCCAGGAAAAGGTAGCCTGGGCGCTGGAGCACTTCTTCAAGCCTGAAAAACTTTCGATGCTGCGAGAGATCGCGCTACGTGAAGTCGCCGAAAGTATCGATCGGACGGTGTCCGCCCAAGCTCATTCGGACGAAAATTCACATCGGGCAGTGGCGAGCGAGCGGGTCATGGTTTGCCTGAATCCTCAGACGGCCCGTGCGGCGACCCTGTTGCGGCGCGGTTCCCGTTTGGCGGGGCGACTCAATACGGACTGGTTTGTCGTTTACGTGGAGATGCCCAAAGAGAACGCGCTCCGAATCGATGCCGAAGCACAGCGTCGCCTGATCGATACCGAGCAAAAGGCGCGTGAACTGGGCGCCGAGGTCGTTCGCCTCAACGCGAAGGATCCCGTTCCGGCGCTGCTTGAATTCGCGCGGGCGCATCGCGTCGGCCACATCGTCATCGACCGAACCAATAAGCCTTGGTGGCGCCAGATATTAGGACAGTCGGTTATGCTCAGGCTGGTGAAACAAGCAGCGGGATTTGATTTGTATATCGTCTCCTTCGAGGAAGAAGGGGAGTCAGCATGAGCTTGCGAACCAAACTCCTTCTCGCGCAGGCGCCGATGGCCTTGATTTTAGTGATCATCTCGGTCCTGTCCGTAGGGATGGTCGCCTCTCTGGGTTCGCATTCCCAGACTATCTTGAAAGACAATTATCGTAGCGTCCTCGCCATGCAGCGCATGAAGGAGTCGATCGAGCGCATGGACAGCGCGGCACTCTTCCTGATCGCCGGTCGGCGGGACAAAGGACTTCCACTAGCGGCTCGCAACCGGCCTTTGTTCGAATCGGAGCTCCAGGTCCAGGAGAACAATATCACTGAGCCGGGAGAACTTGAGGTCACTCAACGGCTGCGCGCGTTCTGGACGGACTATCAACAAAAGTTTGATCGTTTTCAAAAGATGACTGATCCCGAGGCGGCAAAGCAATTTTATTTCGCCGAGCTGGAACCCGCATTCGAAAAGGTAAAGAACGCCGCAGATGAGATTCTGGCGATGAATCAGGACGCCATGGTGCGAAAGAGCAACGACGTGCGCCGCACCGCGGAGCGAATGAATAACATCACGATTGGGGCTGTCTTGGTGGCTCTGGTCCTTGGTCTTGTTCTTTCGACGATGCTCACGCAGCGGTTGTTGCGTCCTCTCTCCCAGCTGAGTCATGCCACCAAGAGCCTCGGTGAAGGAAATTTTAATGCCCGGGCAAATTTACAGGGTAACGACGAACTGGCGCAGTTGGCACGGGACTTCAATGCCATGGCCGATCGCCTCTTGCAGTACCGTAACAGTTCCCTCGGCGAGTTGCTCCAGGCTCAACTAGCTATGCAGGCGGCGATCGACAGCTTGCCTGATCCCGTCGTCATCTTCGGTGTCGAAGGCGATGTCAGCAACGTGAACCGCCCGGCGGAAACCTTACTCGGCTTCGGCTCGGAACTTGGTGCCAAGGACTCGCAAAGCAACGTGGATCCTTCGGTTCGGGAAGTGTTGGACCGCATGCGCGCTCACGTGCTGAGTGGCAAAGGAGCTTACACCCCGAAAGGATTCGAAGAAGCCTTTCGGGCACGCACCACCGAAGGCGAGCGATATTTTCTGCCGCGTGCGATTCCGGTGTACGAGTCGAAAGCGGGGATCGTCGGCGCCACCGTCATCCTTCAAGACGTAACTCGGCTCAGGCGATTTAGCGAGCTGAAAGACGATTTGGTCGCCACCGTCGCTCATGAATTTCGCACGCCGCTCACGTCCCTACGCATGGCCATTCATCTGTGCCTAGAGCAAATGGTTGGGCCGTTGACTGAAAAGCAATCGGATTTGCTCCATGCCGCGCGGGAAGACTGCGAGCGGTTGCAGTCGATGGTGGACGACATTTTGGACCTTTCCCGCATCAAGGAGGGTCAGATCGAAATGCATCGCCGTCCGATCTCAGTCGCCGCTCTAGTTCACGGAGCCATCGAGGCGCATCGAGCCGCAGCGGAGCTAAAAAATGTCCGGCTAGGCGCTTCCAATCAAACGTCCGACGGCGAGGTCATGGTCGATCCGGAGCGCGTTACCTTGGTGTTCTCAAACCTCATCAACAATGCGATTCGCCACACCCCGAGCGGTGGAAGCATCGACGTGCGGGCGCTGCCGACCGACGGGGTCGTACGTTTTGAAGTTTCGGATACGGGAGAAGGAATCCTCCCGGAACACCAACGATACCTCTTTGAACGATATTTTCGCGTGCCCGGCTCGAACTCGAAGGGCGCAGGGTTGGGCCTCTCCATCGCCAAGGAAATGGTGGAAGCGCATGGGGGACAGATCGGGGTCAAAAGTGAACGGGGAAAGGGCAGCACGTTTTGGTTTACCATACCTAGCGCTCATAGAGAGGAATCGAGAGGAGGATCACGAGCATGACTGAAACTCAGTCGCGTATCCTGGTCGCAGATGACGAGCGTAACATCCGTAAAACTCTATCACTTGTATTGGAGGCCGCAGGTCACATTGTCGATGTGGCCGCTGATGGCGACGAGGCTCTTAGTCTGTGTCGAGCAAGGCACCCGGATATCGCATTTGTGGATCTGCGTATGCCCAAAATGCAAGGGGTGGAAGTTCTCAGTCATATCCGAGCCATCAGCCCCAAGACAGCGGTAGTGATTATCACTGCCTACGGGACGGCCTCCAATGCCGTCGAGGCGATGAAGCTCGGGGCCGTCGATTTCATCCAAAAGCCTTTTGATCCAAAAATCATCGAAGTGCTCGCTCAGGAAATTCTCTTCCGCCAACATTTGACCTCCATCGGATCGTTTGATGATTATCTCCACCTGGCCGAGCTTGCCCGCGAACGCAGCGCTCGAGTCGAGGCCCGGGCTTATCTGAAGGCGGCGATGTCGCGTGACGTTACCCGCCCGGAGTCCTATTACTGGTTAGGTTTTATTGCCGAAGAGGAAGGCGATAAACGAACCGCTCTCCAGTACTATTACATGGCAGTGGACGCAAGCCATGAATTCGAACCGGCACGGGAAGCGCTCAACCGACTCGGACATCTATCATCGGAAAGACCGGCATGAGTCTCATTCTTCATATTTCTTTCGCTTGCGCCAAAGGGTCGAGGAATCGATGCCGAGAATAGCGGCTGCCGCCTCGAGCGTTTCCGTGCGGGAAATCACCCGCGTAACATGCTCCCGCTCAATTTGTTCAAGGGTAAAATCGCCGCCTAGACGAGGGCCGGCGTTCGGGTGCGCGGCGACGCGCTCAGGAAGCCCTTCGGGTTGAACCACTTGGGCCGGCCATAGGATCACCGTTCTCTCGATCGCATTGGCGAGTTCTCGAATGTTTCCCGGCCATGAATAGCTCACCAGCGCTTGCTCGGCTGCTCGGGAAAGCTCCGGAGTCGAACGGCGCGCCGCCCGGGAAAAAAACGCCAGTAAGCGTCCCGCGAGCGGTAGAATATCTTCCGGACGCTCACGCAGCGGCGGCAGAGAGATTTCGACGACGTTAAGGCGATAAAAAAGATCCTCCCGGGACCGTCCTTCCTGAACGTCCCTTTCCAGGTTTCGGTTGGTGGCCGCGATGACCCGAACGTCCGCCGTGCGCGTGCGCGTCTCGCCGAGACGCTCAAATTGCTTTTCCTGGAGAAAACGAAGGAGTTTGGCCTGGAGCGTCGGAGAGATCTCGCCGATCTCATCAAGAAAGAGCGTGCCACCTTGGGCGGCTTCCACGCGCCCGGCCTGGTCCCGCACCGCGCCTGTAAACGCTCCCCTGGCGTGACCGAAGAGCTCGCTGGCGAGCAGCTCTTCGGACAGGGTGGGGCAATTTACGACGACAAAAGGTCGGTCAGCGCGCGGACTGTGAATGTGGATCATCCGAGCCAGAACTCCTTTGCCCGTGCCGCTTTCTCCCCTCAGCATTACGGTAGCGTCCGATTTCGCCACCCGCAAAGCCGTATCGAATACAACGTGCATTTTTGGCGATTGCGTTTGGAGTTCCACGTCCGGCACGGAGGCTCGAAGTTGTTCTTCCAAGCTGGCAATTCGAGAGGTAAGCTCTCGCCGCTCGGCGACTTGCTTAACGACATGTTCAATCTGAGCGGGAGTAAAGGGCTTGGAAATGTAATCCTTCGCGCCTCGCCTAATCGCCTCCACCGCGGTATCGATCGTCGCGTAAGCTGTAACGATAATCACGAACAGATTGGGATCCTCAGCGAGAAGCTTCGGCACAAGATCGAGACCGGAAGTGTCCGCGAGGCGGAGGTCAAGAAATGCCAGGTCGTAGGGCTGCTGTGTCAGCGCGACCAATGCGCTTTCCGCTGAAGGCGCCGCGGTAACGTTGCAGCCCATCTGCTCCAGGCAAAGAGAAAGCGTCGTACGAATATTCTTCTCATCGTCAACGACCAGTGCCTTGAGCTTCTCGTGGTTTGAATCCGCAGGAGGAGAGAATGCCATATCTTTAGTATGCCTTGACCTGGGCCAACCGCGGTTGCTGACGACTTAGGGATTTTCGCATTTGCTTCTAACGATTGCGCGTCGGGATCACTAGCCGGTAGCCAATGCCACTTTCCGTCCGGAGAAGTTTTTCTCGGGCCTCTGAGATTTCGATCTTCTTACGCAGATGGGTCATATAAACCCGCAAGTATTGAGACTGCTCTTCGGCATTGGGTCCCCAAACCTCACGCAGCAACTGTTTGTGGGTCACCACTTTGCCGGCGTGCTGCGCCAGCACCTTTAGGAGCGCGTACTCGGTGGCGGTGAGTTTGACTTCGTCGCCGCTCACGCTGACCGTGCGGCTGTTGAAATCGATCGCCAGATGGCCCGCCTGAAAATAAGGTTCGTCTGGACCGACAGCGCCGCGTCGTTGAATGGCCCGCAGTCGCGCGAGCAATTCAACCGATTCGAAGGGCTTCGTGACGTAGTCATCGGCGCCACCGTCCAAGGCGGCAACTTTATCATCGGGCCCCTCGCGTACGGATAGAATCAGTACGGGCACCCGACTCCATTCTCGAAGACGCTTTAGCACCACCATTCCGTCCATGTCCGGAAGGCCCAGATCGAGTAAAACCACATCCGGTCTACGGGCGGCAATATCTGAGAGTCCCTGACGGCCGCTTTCCGATTCGAAAACCCGGTACTCTTCTTCCAAAAGGATCCGCAGCAGTTTGCGGATCTGCTGCTCATCGTCGATGACGAGAGCAAGGGGCCGCTCGTTCAAGCAAACTCCTCCGCCAGGTCAGCGCTCAGGGTTTCCACCGGAATCGTGATGACAAACTCAGCGCCCCGAGGTTGCCGGTTCGCCGCGTGCACGTTGCCGTTATGCGCCCGCACGAAACCGTCAACGATGGCTAACCCGAGTCCCGTTCCGCCCGGTCGCGCGTCCGCTCCTCGATAGAAGACGTCAAAAATACGACCGAGTTCCGACTCACGGATGCCTTTGCCCTCGTCTTTGACTGACAATACCAGGAGGCTATCTTGCAGGCGTGCCGTCACGGTAATTTGGCTGCCCGGCGGGCTCCACGAAGCGGAGTTTAAAAGCAGGTTGCAAAGACACTGCTCCAAAAGGGCTTGGTCGATCTTCACCATGGGGAGATTGCTCCCGTTCGTCATGACCAGACGATGTTCGCTCAAACTGTCCCCTGCCAGATCGACAGCCGCTTCAATCAGTTCTCCGACCTCACACCAATCGAGCTTCGGCTGCACTGCGCCGGATTCGATGCGGCTCATGTTTAAAAGATTGTCGATGACCCGTTGCAAGCGCCGTGAAGCCGATTGGATTTCTTGAATGGTAACGCGCTTTTTGTTCTCGATCATCGCGCCGCTGGCCAAAGCGTCAATGCCGGTTCGGACTGCCGCCAAGGGGGTTTTGAGTTCGTGCGAGACGCTCTGCAGGAGCGCGCGATGCAGCCGCTCCGAGGCTTCGAGAATTTCCGCATGTTTGAAAGCCTCTAGCAAGTGATCTCGCTCTAATATCGTACCGATTAATACCGCGAACGTCTCGAGCAATTCTATTTCAGCGGCATCGAAACTCTTTTTGCGCGCCGGGGCGACGGCGAGAACACCCATGACTGTCGTGTGCGCCTTTAGCGGCAGATACCTTCCCTCGGATTGATGCGGAGCGGCGGTGAGCTGCCGGACGGAAGTCTGCCGGTCAAAAGCCGTTTGCGCCCCGTCTAAGGCTGCCGGGTCCATTTTTAAGGAACTGGCAGAGTGCGGCGTTCGGGAGAGGGTGTGGTCTTTGAGACGGAGCAAAAGCGCGGCTCTCACGCCGAAGATCGTCTCGATTAAACTTATGGCCGCGCATAAGCCGGTGTCGGGATCCGGCGCAAGGCCGGCTTGACGCACGAGTTCATATAACGCGCTCGTGCGCCGTTCCCGCTGTTGCTGCGCGACCTGGCTTTCTCGTAACCGGTTTGTGATGTGTCCCATGGCGATCGCCACGACGAAAAACATCGCGAACAGCATTAGGTCTTCGATCTTTTCAATGTAGATGGTATAGCGCGGCGGTATAAATAGAAAATTCCATAGTACGGCGCCGGCGCCGGCGGTCAAAAGAACGGTCCAGCGGCTAAACTTGAGACCTGCCAGGACAACCAGCAACAAATAGAGAAGGGCGATGGCCACATAGCCGGTAAGTGGAACCAGCATCAGCGAGAATATCGTGACCACCGCTGTGGCAGTTGCCGCCAAGAGCAGCTCGTGTCTTGAGTATGCGGCCCGAATAGATTTTGAGATAGAACCGTTCATTGGTAATCGACGCGTGAGACGGGCAAACCCGCTCCCGAGCTGTCTGAATGTTATCCAGTTAACGGACGGGAACGCAACTCCCGGAGGAAAAGGCTAACTGGCATGTTGCTGGCTTTCCTGCGAAGCGAAAACCCGGATCGGCAGGATCATCATTTCCAGACCCTCAAACTGTAGCCGGCGCTCCAGCGTAAATGGGGTTTGGTTGTGAAGCAATCGGCTGAGAAAATTTTCCTGCTCAAAAACCAGTTTGCCGGCGAAAAAGACCGGCCTGGGAAAATCTTTAGAAACGGACTTACACAGGGCTTCCAACTCCTCGATAAGATCAATCCCTAGGGCGTAACGATACTCCGCGTACCAGCCCAGGCAGTTGGCAAACTCCGCCAAACTCTTGAGATCCTCCGCTTTTGATTGGCGTAAATTTTCGATTTCACCGAGTCCCTTAAACCGACCAGAGTCGATTAACCCGATTGAGACAAAGACAACGTTTTTGAAGTGGTTGGGAAAGAGCCGGCTAATGCTGAGCAGGGAATGAATCGCCAGCCCGTCAAAGTCCCTGACAATGAGGGCGGCCGTCGGACCCTGCGGGTTTTTGTCCGGCACCGGAGTCTTAAAATCCGGCTGGAAGGGAATGTTGATTAGGGTTTCATCGAGGCTTTTCAATGCGTTCCGGACCTGATCGTAATGTGTTCGAACGGCATAACAGAGAAGAATAAAGCCCGACGTCACTAGAAGCGTAACCCATCCACCCTCGGCGAACTTTATGACTACAGTGACTACGAGGATGATGGTCGTGAAGAATAGACCGAGACCATTCACAAGGAGCTTGCGTAACCAGAGCCTTTCGTTTTTTCTTACTTGCCACCAATGGCGGCACATCCCCACCTGAGAGAGGCTGAAAGTCAAAAACACATTGATGCTATACATGACGACCAGTAGCCTTACGTCACCGCCGGTATAAAACAAAAAGGCGAGGGAGGCCAAGCCCATGAACCAGACACCGTATTGAGTGACTAAGTTGTCGCTTAAATGGGAAAAGCGGTGGGGAACCCAGGAATCGATCGCCATGTTGGAAAGGACTCTCGGACCATCGATAAATCCCGCCTGGGCCGCGACCAAAAGGATGGCCGCCTCGGTAATGAGCGTTACAATCACCAACGCATAGGCCAAATCAGGCGACAAAAAACTTACGTAAATTTTTTCAAACAAACTGGCGTTCAGAGTCTTGCCCGGTTCGTGGGAGACCTGGTTGAGCAAGTAGGAGAGCAGCAGGCCACTTGCGGTGAAGGCAAGTGAACTGGCCATATAGAGCATGGTTTTCTTTCCGGTCTCGACTCGCGGCTCGCGCAGAGCCTGAAGGCCGTTGCTCACCGCCTCAATCCCAGTATAGGTACCGCCGCCAAGGCTGTACGCGTGCAGAACTAAAAAAATCGTCGTCCATACACCCAGTCCCTGAATATCGCCGATGGTCTTTTGATAAGTCATTGACGCAACAAGGGGGATCTCGGCTGCTTTGGGTAAGACTCCGAGGCTAATGGCGAAGATGTGCGCGACGACAAACAGGAGAAAAATCGGCAGGAGAAAGAGCACCGACTCTTTGGTGCCGCGAAGGTTCAAGTAAATCAGAAAAAAGATCAAGACAAACTCGATCACCAGCTTGGCGCCGTGTAGTGAGATGGGTAGAAAACTGAAGATCTGATCCCCCGCGCTCGCGACCGAAATGGTAACCGTTAGCATGTAATCCACAATCAGAGCGCAGCCGGAAGTGAGCCCGACTTTCGGACCCAAAAGTTTGGTGGCGACGAGGTACCCACCGCCGCCTGTCGGAAATAGCTCGATGATATGACTGTAGCTCGCCGATATGACGAAAACGGTCACGGCCATGAGGATGGCGAGAGGCAGAGCAAGAAAGAAATGGTCTCCCAAGGCCAAATAGGCCTCCTCGGGACCGTAGGCCGACGAGCTCAAACCGTCCGCCCCCAGGCCTACCCATGCCAGAAACGCGACCAGGGAGATCTGATGGAAAACCCTTGGATCCAAAGGATCCTTTGGTTTACCGAAAACAAAATCTTTTAGGGAGAAGCTCTCTGGTTTTTTGGCAATCATCTTAGGTGTTGGGACCGAGTTGGTGGGGGAGAGCTTGCCGTCACCGTGCTCGCTGGAACCACCAGCACTGGGCAATGGGCGCGGGCGATGACCCTCGAAGCGACGCTCCCAACCAATAGCCGCGAAATACCTTTCCGACCCTCTGTTCCCATGACAATGAGGTCGATTTTTTCCAGCCGAGTTGCTTGTAGGATTTGGTGGTCAATGGACTTCGTCCCGCAGAGTACGAAGCCTCGTGCGTTGACTCCATTCAACTTCAGTCTTGTCAGCAGCACTGAGAGTTCAAACTCGGCTTGGGTTTTCAGCGGTGATTCGGTTTCAAAAATGGGGGTTGGCGGCGGCACCACGTGAAGGAGCAGCAATTCAGCCGTGTTCACCTTTGCCAAAGTGGCGGCCCAGGCAAGGGCGTTCTCCGAGATGGTCGTGAGATCGGTAGCATGAGCGATGCGCTGCACGGCGCTCTGGATTAGAGGGCCGGCCGTGTAGCTGGCTAGCTTCATCAATAGGAGCTTAACGACTCGTTAAATCGTCGGCGAATTAAAAAACGGCCTAAGCGTATAAAAAAATCGTTAAGAGATTCAGGCGGAAATCTTGAATATTCGCCGGGATCGTCGTACTGTTCTCCATACGTCAATCGTCTGGCCTCAAAACCAAAACGCGGATGTCGATTGCTGATAGTTAGGTCCTGTGCAAGGCGGAACCGCGAACCCCGTCAGGTCCGGAAGGAAGCAGCGGTAACGGATGATCCCCTGTGCCACAGGGAAACCTGGCTGTCAGCAATGGGCATCCGCAGTGCAGTGAGCAGTCGACAGTAAGCAGTTTGATTGCTATCTGCCTACTGCATTCTGCCTACAGAATTTATGTCCTATCTCGTACTAGCTCGTAAATGGCGCCCCCAGAGCTTTGATGATATTGCGGGGCAGGGACATATCTCCCGGACTTTGCAGAACGCGATACGGACGAACCGCATCGCCCATGCTTATCTCTTTACAGGCGTTCGTGGGGTGGGCAAAACTACCGCCGCTCGAATTCTTGCCAAAGCTTTAAACTGCGAGCGGGGTCCGACTCCGGAGCCCTGCAATCAATGCAGCCATTGCGAAGAGATTACGAATGGCAATTCGATCGATGTTTTGGAAATTGACGGCGCATCGAATCGCGGCATCGACGAAATCCGACAGATCATCGAAAATGTTCGCTATCAGCCCGCGAAGTGCCGATTCAAGATTTACATCATCGATGAAGTGCATCAGGTGACGAAGGATGCCTTCAACGCCCTCTTAAAGACGCTGGAGGAGCCGCCGCCCTCTGTAAAGTTTATCCTCGCCACCACCGAGCCCCATCGTCTTCCGGAAACCATCCTGTCGCGTTGTCAACGTTTCGATTTCCGTCGCATTTCGTTAAGAGAGATCGTCGAGCGATTGGCGGATATAGCCAACAAGGAAGGACTGAAGATCACGAATGGAGCTTTGGTTCTTCTGGCTCGAGAGGCGGACGGCAGCATGCGTGATGCCCAGTCTTTGCTCGAGCAGGTGCTCGCGTTTGCCGAACCAGCGGGTGACAAAGTCGGCCAATCCACGGTCGATGAAAAGGTGCTGCAGGATATTCTGGGATTGGCCGAAAGACAGATTCTGTACGAGATTTCGAGCGCAGTGGTCCAAGGAGATGCGCGGCGATGCGTTGAGCTCGTTGCCGCTGTCGTCGTCGAGGGGCGGGATCTTTGCCGCTTGTCGCGGGATTTGTTGGAACACTTCCGCAATCTCTTAGTTGTCCGATTATTGGAGTCGGGCACAAAGAAATCCGAGGGCTTGGCAAGCGGTCAATTGCTGGACCTTCCCGACCAGGAAGTCGAAGATTTACGAAGCCAAGCGGCGGATCTATCGCTTGAGACGTTGTTGGACTACTTTGACTTCATGGCAGCCGGGGATGAAGATGTCGCGCGCTCGGCCCACCCGCGGTTTGCCTTGGAAACCGTGTTGGTGCGTCTGGCAACTTTGCCGAAAACGCTGCCCATTGTGCAACTGCTGGAGCGGTTGGAAAAGCTCGAGAAGAAGCTGTCCGGTGAAATGAGGACGGTTTCAGAGCCGATTAAAGACACCCTGATTCAGTCTCCGCGGGCTGTTGCGTCGGCACCGTCCGCTGCGGTACCGATCGCTAGCGATCGAGAAAAAGTCTGGCAAGACTTCGTTGCCTTTGTTCGCAGGGAGAAAAAATTTCTCGCGTCGCATCTCGAAGCGGGGACGGCCCTGGAGCTTTCGCCAAGACAACTCAGGGTCGGCATCGTTGAACGGCACCATCTCAACTATCTCCAAGACATGGAGAATTTATCGGCGCTAACGAATTTGGCCAAACAATTTTTTGCCGCGGACGTGACCGTCGATATTACGGGCTTGGCTGCTGATGATGCCGCGCGCAAAAATGAAAGCCTGGGGACGGGAGCCGCGGAACAAGGAGAGGGAAGTCCGATGGTCAAAGAAGCGCTACGGATCTTTGGCGGATCGGTCAAGACGGTCCGCCGAGAGAATGGCTAGACTGTCCGGCGTGATCTTTGACCCGTTAATCATGACGGATGAGTAAGGAGGATTTGATGGCAAAAGGGATTGGCGGCGTGGGCAACCTGCTAAAACAAGCCCAGGAGATGCAGGCGCGCATCTCGAAGATTCAGGAAGAACTCGGGCAAAAAACGGTTGAAGGATCGGCCGGTGGCGGAATGGTTCAGGTGACTGTCAACGGCCAGCTGAATCTTTGCGGTTTGAAAATTGATCCCAGCGTGATCAACTCAGAGGAAAAAGAGATGTTGGAGGATTTGATCCTCGCGGCCGTCAACGACGGAATGCGTAAGGCGCGGGACATGGTTTCCGCCGAGATGAGCAAGGTCACGGGAGGATTGAAGATTCCAGGACTCATGCCATGACGACTTATCCGACGCCGCTTGCGCGTTTAATTCAAGAACTTTCTAAACTGCCTGGGATCGGGGAGAAGAGCGCCGCGCGATTGGCATTTCACTTGCTGAAGGGCAAGAAGGAAGATGTTTTCAGCCTGGCCGACAGCATCGGAAAATTGCGCAAGGAAGTGGGACTGTGCCGAAGCTGCTTCGGATTTACCGAAGTCGATCCGTTGAACGGTGAGGCAGCACTTTGCGCCGTCTGCCGGAGCCTGGAACGGGAACAAGATAAGATCTGCGTCGTTGAGGAGCCGTCGGATTTGATCGCCGTGGAGAAATCGCGGGAGTTCAAGGGCCTCTATCACGTGCTACACGGAACGATCTCTCCGCTGGACGGCATCGGTCCGGATGCGCTGCGTATCAAAGAGCTGATGGAGCGGCTGAGCAGCGGCACGGTACATGAGGTCATCGTCGCGACCAACCCCACCATGGATGGCGAGGCGACCGCCTTGTATCTGTCGAAAATCATCAAACCATTAGGCGTTGCTGTGACGCGCATCGCGCGCGGACTGCCGATGGGCGGCGACCTGGAATACATCGACGCGGTCACATTGGGGAAAGCCTTGGAAGGCCGTCGCGAGATTTAGCGATATCTTATGCGAATCAAACCTGCCTGCTTTGTTTTGTATCTGTTTCTCTCGGGCTGCATTTATTTCGGACGCGATTTTTCGTCGACGGCCGTCAAGACCATCCAAAACGGTTGTGACTACGCAGCGTGAGATCTTTAACAATTTTGGCGAACCGGATCGTAAAGGGCTGGAGAACGGTTACGAGACGTGGAAGTACTTTTATCAGTATTATGAATTGAGTCAGTTGCGGGATTCCAAAGAGCTCTATAATATCGTTTTCGATAAGGACAACACCGTCCGCAGTTATTCCTTTACGGCCAAGTAACGCCCAGCTATCTATTCGGCTGATGATCAAGTCAAAATTCGAGATGGCTCGCTGATCGAAGGCTGGCTGGACTGTTGGCTGGATGCCGCAGCCAATAAGCGATCGACGCGGTCGCGGATCTGATCGCGCACCTCTCTGAACACGCGCAAGACATCATCTTGACCCCCGTGGGCTAAGGCCGGGTCACTCAGCGGCCAATGGATGCGTTCCACTTTCAATGGTAGGGCCGGACAGCTCTCGGCGGCGTCACCACAGAGTGTAACCAAGCGGCTAATTTCGTCGAGCGGAACCGCCTGCAATCCTTTGGACCGCTGGCATGCGATGTCGATGCCGACTTCCCTCATGACCTGAATCGCCAGCGGATGGATCCCCTTGGGATGGGTTCCCGCGCTGAAAATCCGATGACCATGGGGCGCGAGTTGACGCGCAAATCCCTCGGCCATCTGGCTGCGACAGGAATTTCCAGTGCAGAGGAAAAGGGTCGCGCCTTGATGCTTTACCAATGGCGCGGATGGAAGCAATACTCGCACAGTCGTCCCTTTCTGCACGACGCTTTCGATCTTCAGCTCGCCGCCGTGGACTTGAACGATATGTTTGACAATCGCCAGACCGAGGCCGGTGCCGCCCAGTTCGCGTGAGCGGGGCTTGTCCACACGGTAGAAGCGCTCTGTCAATCGAGGCAAGTCCTTTTCCGCTATCCCCGGCCCGGTATCGGCGATCAAAATTTCGACCTTTCCCTCGGAGTCCGGGGAAGCGAGCACAGGTGATGCCGTCACGCTAACCGAGCCCCCGGGTGGGGTGTATTTCACGGCGTTATCGATCAGATTAATAAACAATTGCTGTAAGCGGTCTGGGTCGCCGAGAATCGGCGGGAGATCCGGTGCGATCGTTTGTGAAAGTTTCACATTTTTCTTTGCCGATTGATCCCAAAAAATCTCCAGAACGCGCTGAACAAGCTGCCCTACTTCGATAGGTTTACGCACCAACTGGACCGAACCTGATTCCAGATCGGACAACGTAAGAAGATCTTCCGTCAACCGACTCAGCCTCTCGGAATGGCGCTCGATGATGGTGAGGAATTGGTTGGCGTCCCGCGGGTCTACCGGTGGATTATGAAGCAACGTCTCCACGTAACCGCGGATGGCCGTGAGCGGGGTGCGCAGCTCATGGGAGACATTGGCCACGAAGTCCGATCGCACGGTTTCCAACCTCTGGATCTCGGTGATGTCGTGAAACACCAGAATAGATCCGCTGGGCCGCGCGCCTCCGTTTTGCAGGCTCACGGCATTGACGCGAAACCATCTTCCGTCCTCCACCGATACCGTTTTGGAATAAACACGGTTAGTAAAGTCGAACGCCATAACTTCTTGAAGAATCCTTCGCATCTCGGGACTGCGCGAGATTTCGACGAACGAATCGGTTTGCATCTGTTCGTGGCTTACGTGGAACATTTTTTCGGCCTGTTCGTTGATGAGCAGCACGTTGCCCTTGGGATCGAGTACCAGCAGCCCTTCAACCATGCATCTGAGGATCGAGTCGACTTTTTCCTTCTCAGCCCTGATCTCGTTGATATTGTCGCGAACCTTAAGACTCATCTCGTGAAGGTTCTGTTCCAACAGGTGCAGTTCGTCAGGATGGCTTAGAGGAAAAACACGCTCGCCAAATTCGCCCCGGGCTAGAGCGCGGGAAAATTCCACGAGGCGGTTCACTCGGCCGCTGACCCGACGAGAGGCAAAGTAGGCGACCGCTAGTCCAAACAGCGAGCACAGCAAAAGTCCGACGAACAAGGTACGACCGAGGGAGCTCGTGAAATTTTGAATCTCGCTAAGAGATACGGCGACACGCACGATCCGTTGGCGATTGCCTTCGGTCTGGCGATAGGCGCGGTACAACAGTTCGTGTTTGACCGAAGTGCTATAGCGCACCGAAGAGCCGCTTCCGCCCGAGAAAGCCTCGATGACTTCGGGCCGAGATCCGTGATTTTCGAGGTCGATTGCGGGCTCATCCGAATCGCCGATGACCGTGCCGTCGCGCGCGATGACCGTAATGCGTACGTCAAGTTCCTGACCGAGGCTGCGGGATATCGCGTCGAGGGATCCGGGTTGGTCTTGCCAGGGCAGGAGGCGGGCGAGAACCCGGGCTTTTTGTTCCATCACTTTGTTGAGCGATGAAACGTAGGAATCGCGAAGAAGTTTGCTGGAGTAAAGAAAAAAACCAACCGACAACAAAATGATTATGGCGAGATAAGAGAGGAAAAATTTGTAGATGAGCTTGTTATTCCACGGCCTTTTCATCGAGCTTATATCCCACTCCCCGAACGGTCAGGATCCATTTCGGCTTGCGATCATCTTTCTCTATGGCCTTTCTCAGGCGGCGAATGTGGACGTCGACGGTCCTGGGCGTGACAAAGGTTTCGCCACCCCAAACGCGATCGAGGAGCTGATCGCGATTTAGTACGCGACTTGGATTTTGCACCAGAAAGCGCAGAAGCTCAAACTCCTTGAGCGTGAGTTTCACCGGTTTTCCGCGGACGAACACTTCATATGTCGAGAAGTCGATCTTAAGCGGCCCCTTCTCATAGGAAACAGCGGTCTCCGAAGCCGGTTTAGACTCTGCCCGGCGAAGGATGGCTCTCACTCGCGCAACCATCTCCCGTGGACTGAAGGGCTTGGCGAGATAGTCGTCCGCTCCCATTTCCAGCCCCACGATCCGGTCCGTCTCGCCGGCTTTGGCGGTTAGCATCAAGATGGGTAGTCTGCTCGTGTCGCTCCGCTGCCGTAACAACTTGCAGAGTTCCAGACCGGAAAGGCCGGGCAACATGAGATCCAGAATGACGAGGTTGGGCTTTTCGCGCTGTAAAAGGCTTAGCGCCTGCTCGCCGTCCTCGGCTTCCACGACATTGAAATGCTCTTGGGTTAGATTGTATTGAACGAGTTTCCGAATGTCTGGTTCGTCTTCGATAACGAGGATTTTTTGTGCGCTTGCCATAGAGGATTAGACGGAGGAGGGCAGCTCCTTCATGTGGCGGATGCTCTTTCCTTTCACCATGAAGATGACCATCTCGGCGATGTTCGTCGCGTGATCGGCGATACGCTCGAGATACTTCGAAAGGAAGGAGATCTTCATCGCCCGATTGATGGTGTGTGGATCGCCAATCATGAAGCTGATGGTCTCGCGGAAAATTTGGCTGTTCAGATCGTCGACTTCCTGATCATCCTTGCATACTTTGAGCGCGAGGTCCGTGTCTTCGCGGACAAAGGCATCCAGACTCTCGCGAATCATGCGTTGGGCGATGGCGGCCATCCGCGGAACGTCGATGTAGGGTTTGAGTTGCGGCTCCTGGTTGAGCTCGAGCGCGCGTTCGCAAAAGTTGACGGCGATGTCGCCCATGCGTTCGAGATCGGTGGTGATCTTCAAACCGGTCGTAATGAAGCGCAGGTCGCGGCCCGCGGGTTGATGCAGGGCTAACAGCCGGATACATACATCGTCAATATCCACGTCGAGCCGGTTGACCTCGTGATCTCTTTCGATGATGATCTCGGCCAAGTCCGAATCGCGGTCGATCAGGGCTTTGACCGCTTTCAGGATCTGGTCTTCGACGAGGCCGCCCATGTAAAGAATATCCTCGCGAAGTTTCTTTAACTCATCTTCATATTTCTTATCGGTGTGCTCTGCTTTCATGGGCAACCTCTCATCCAAATCGGCCGGTAATGTAGTCTTCGGTTTGACGTACCCGTGGGGTGGTGAAGAGGATTCCTGTCTCGCCAAATTCTATCAACTCTCCCACATAGAAAAAAGCCGTATAATCCGACGCGCGCGCCGCCTGCTGCATGTTGTGGGTGACAATCATTATGGTGACCGTGTCCTTCAGCTCATGGATCAATTCCTCGATCTTCGCCGTCGCTATGGGATCGAGAGCGGAGCAAGGTTCGTCCATGAGCAACACTTCCGGGTCCACCGCCAATGCCCGCGCTATGCACAGTCGTTGCTGTTGTCCTCCCGATAGACTGGTTCCCGGTTTTTGCAGATCGTCCTTTACCTCCTCCCATAAAGCCGCGTTCTTTAAACTCTTTTCGACCTTTTCGGCAATCAGCCTGCGGTCGCGCACCCCGTTAAGTTTATAGCCGGCCGCGACATTGTCGTGAATGGACATGCTCGGAAAAACGTTAGGTTTCTGAAAGACCATGCCGACTCGCCGCCGCACATCCACCGGATCGATTCCCGGCCCGTAAAGGTCCTGGTCATCAAGCAGAACCTTGCCTTCCACCCTGGCTCCGGGTGTCACCTCATGCATCCGGTTCAGACAGCGGATAAAAGTTGACTTGCCGCAACCCGATGGACCGATAATAGCAGTAACCCGATTGGTTTTGATCGAAAGGCTGATTTTGTTGACGGCAAGGGTGTTTCCGTAGTAAGCGCTCAGTGCCTCGACTTGCAGGCGAATTTCCTCGGGTGCAATTAGAGGCTGATTGTTGGGAGCAGGAAAGTCGGTCGCGCCCTGAAGGCTATCAGCCGTGTAGCTCTTCTCATCGCTCATGTGAATTCCCCCGTTATTCATGTGACTTCCCCCTTAAAAAGGCCCGAGTAAGAACACTTGTAAATAATACCACCATCATCAAAACGAAAGAAGCAGCCCATGCCTTCTTGTGCCAATCGTCATACGGGCCCGTTGCATAAGTGTAAATGAGCAAGGGCACAGTCGCGATGGGCTTTTTGAGATTCAGGTTCCAAAAGGGATTGCCGAAAGCGGTAAATAGCATCGGGGCCGCCTCTCCCAAGGCCCTGGATACGGCGAGAACTGCGCCCGTCAACAACGCACGGGATGAGACCGGCAAAACCACCCCGAGGATCGTGCGCCACTTTGGGACACCCAGGGCCAAGGATGCCTCCCGGAGCGATGACGGAACCAGACGGAAAGCTTCATGAGAAGTGATGAGAATGATCGGGATCATAATGAAAGCATACGCGACGGAGCCTGAAAATCCCGAAAAGGAACCCATGGAGCGAACTACCAGAGCATAGGCGAACAGTCCGACGACAATGGATGGAACGCCGGTTAAAACTTCCGCCAGGAACCGCACAGTCCTGCCCAGCCGAGCGCTGGGAAACTCGTTAATAAAGATGGCGGCGCCCAGACCGATAGGAATGGCCATCAGAGTTGCCACCGCGACTACGAGAACGCTGCCAACCAGGGCGTTCGCTATCCCACCTCCTGTCTCACCGGCAGGCAAGGGAAGAGCCGTGAGAAATTCCCAGTCGATAGCCGAGGCACCATGGTAAATGACGTAGCCCAAAATTGTCAGAAGAAAAAATACCGTGACGGCAGTGCACAGCACCATGCCGATCTGTGCGAACCGCTCGGTGGCTTTGCGGAAAAGATAGCGCTGGCTACGAGTTTCGAGTTTAAGTGCGTCCATTTTTCACTTGTTATTCGAAGACGGCGACTCTGCCTTTCGAAAGGCGCCAGATGAGAAATTGGGCGCAGAGGCTGATGATCATAGTGATGCCGAACAAAACAAGTCCGACATAAATAAGCGACGAAACATAAAGGTTGTAGGTTGCCTCCGTAAACTCACTGGCGATCTGGCTCGCCATACTATGAACGGGATCGAACAGAGAATGGATGAGATCGAAGGAATTGCCACCCACCATCGTCACCGCCATGGTCTCGCCGATGGCGCGCCCGAGACCCAGAATCACTGCGCCGAAAAGTCCGACGCGCGCATAGGGTAAAGCGACCTTCCAGATCGCTTCCCACTTGGTTGCGCCCAAAGCCAACATGCCTTCGATTTGGGGCCGCGGCACGGTCAAAAGTATGTCTCTGGAAATGGCGGTGATGATCGGTATGATCATGATGGCGAGGATCACGCTCCCGGCTAGCACGCCGACTCCGTAGACCGCCGGACCATTGAAAAGAAAAAACCAACCGAAATTTGCCTTGAGCCATATCTGTACTGCCCGAATGACGGGAACCATGACAAACAACCCCCAAAGACCGAAAACGATACTTGGGATGCCGGCGAGTAACTCGACCGGGTAGGAGATCATCGGACGAAGCCATTTTGGGACGTAGAAAGCTATAAAGACGGCAGAGCCGATGCTGATCGGCACTGCCAATAAAAGACCGATAAACGCCTTAACCAATGTACCTATAATCGTCGGAAGAGTGCCAAACTGCCGCGCCACGGGATCCCAAGTGGTGCCGACGAGAAACTTGAGACCAAATTGTCCTATCGCCTCCCAGGCGCCTCGGAAAAGGTCCAACGCCAGCAGAACTACAAGAACGATCACGCAAATTGCCAGCGCGCGTGTTGCCAGGTAAAATAAGCGATCGCCCCAATTGATGACGTGAACGTCGTGATGGACGACTCTTGCAGGGGGGTTTGTGAAGAATCTTCCTACGCTAGGACCAACGGCTTGCGGTTTCCCATTCATTCATATGCTCCAGAGTGATATGGCTGCCGCCGGCACCCCTTCCGTGCCGGCTGCGTGAGCCGTTTTTAAAGCGAACGGGCCCCTATTTTAGGACGACACGATTGTTAATTTTTATTTGTTTCACCAGCGCCTCCGCTTTCTTTAAGGCCGCGCCTTTGAGTGGTGCGTACTCCAGGGGAAGCGCGTATTGTTGCCCTTCATGAATCATCCACCAGGCGAGGTTTGCCACTGCGTCGGCCTTGGCCTCGTTGGTCTGGTTCGCGTAAACCAGAAGCCAGGTAAAGCCAGTGATCGGGTAAGCAGTGGGGTTAGAACTGTCGGTGACCATCACTTCCATGTTTTCCGGAAGATTGGGCTGGTCTGCCGCCGACACGGCTCCGTCGAGGCTCGGCTCGAGATATTTTCCGGCTTTGTTTCGCAGCTGTGCCCAGGTCATGTTGTTTTGCTTGGCATAGGCCAGTTCGATGTAGCCAATGGCACCTGGAATCTGTTTGACCGAATTGGCAACGCCTTCATTGCCTTTGCCGCCGACGTCCCCCGGCCAGTTGACCGATGTAGCAAAGCCCACTTTGTCCTTCCATTCCTGACTAACCTTGGACAGATAATGCGTAAAGATATACGTCGTTCCCGAACCATCTGATCGGTGCACCACGGCGATGGTTAGATCGGGAAGTTTTACGTTTGGGTTTAAGGCCTTGATGCGGTTATCGTTCCAGTTGTTAATTTTTTTCAGATAGATGTCGGCTAAGATATCGGGGGTGAGCTTGAGTTGTCCTCTTTGAATGCCGGGCAAGTTAAAAACGATCGCCTCCGCACCTGCAGCCGTCGGAATGTGGAGCACTGTGCCGCCTTTGGCCTCGGATTTTTGTCTTTCGTCCATCGTGCCGTCAGAGGCACCGAAATCCACTGTCATCTCCTGGAGCTGGCGAATACCACCGCCCGAGCCGATGGACTGATAATTCACCCTGACACCGCATGCCTTGTCGTATTCGGCGAACATCTTTGAATAAAGCGGATAGGGAAACGTTGCGCCCGCTCCGGTGAGCTCTTTTACTCCTTTGGTTGGACAAGCTGCCAAGGTTACCGTGCCGCTAAACAGGAAGCCGAGTATGCCAGTAGCTATCGCAAAGCTTTTCATCTTCATTGCGAAAATCTCCTTTTTTAGGATGGTTAATTTCCTATTGTTACAATCATGTTACAAATCAATGAAGCCTCGATTAATGTTAACAGCAGGGGCGCTTGATAACGTTTCAACCACCCGTCACCGCCCAGATGAGGCTGTTTGCCTAGTTTGACGCATACTGATATCCGTCGCCGGTAACGGCAAAATTAAACGAACATTAAGAAATGATTAAAACAGGAAAGTTGCGCCTGCGCCGGTGAACTCTAACCTTTTTGAAAGGACAGGCCGCCTTTGCCATTGAGCAGATGAATGACAACAAAGCCGGGGCTAAAATTATCGATAGGATTTCGGTCTTCACTTTTTAAGGTAAAGAATAATCGTTACAAACGGATTACGTATGGTGTTACTGGTTTCAAAATCTTCAGCGCCGGAGAACCAGACTAGGATAAAATTAATCTACTTGTAACATAAGATCTAACCCGTTGGTTTTACAAGAATCTTATTAAGATTTTTCTAAGGGCTTCTCGTTCGCAGCAACCGTTGTCCTTGCCTTAACGACTTGTTTTGACTAAAGGTTAAGATCTCGTTCGAGGAGATCCACCACTAAGGCCAGTTTTAATCCGTCGCTTTAAGAAGACACAAGGAAAGGTTCGGCTCTCATGTCCGGCGTAATGAAGATGTATGGTAAGCATCGCTTCCCAGGGCGATTGTTTATCGTCGAAGGGATCGATGGTTCAGGCAAGAGCACTCAGCTGATGCTGCTTCAGAAGTGGCTCGAGTCCGAGGGGTACGTTGTCTCCTTTAGCGAGTGGAATTCATCGCCGCTCGTGAAAGACGTAACGAAGCGCGGCAAAAAGAAACAGATGCTGACTGCAATGACGTTTAGTTTAATTCATGCCACTGACTTCGCCGACCGTACCGAGCACGATATCATTCCGCCGCTGAAGGCGGGCGCGATGGTTTTGGCGGACCGTTATATTTACACGGCATTTGCGCGGGACGTCGTCAGGGGAGTAAGTTCAAAATGGGTTCGGGATCTCTACGCTTTTGCGGTCAAGCCGACAGTGGCTTTCTATTTCCGTACTCCCTTGGATGTTGCCATGAAGAGAATCCTGGGCGGCAGAGACGCGATCAAATATTACGAGGCGGGCATGGATCTTGGATTCAGCGATGACATTGAAGAAAGCTTTCGTGTGTTCCAGGGCCATATTATCGACGAATACGAAAAAATGGTCGAAGAATTCGGCCTGGTCGTGATTGACGCGACTCGCTCCATCGAAGAGCAACAGACTCAGGTTCGGGAAATTGTCACTAAGGCTTTGGAAGGAACCAAGAAAACGAGGATTAGACGATGGGTCGATTTAGCTTCTTTGGCGATGGGCTCCCGGAAGTAGATCTGGAAGAGCTAAAAGGAAAGCTCATTGTTTTGGAAGGGACCGATGGCGTGGGGCGCTCTACGCATATCGGCCTGCTCAAGCAATGGCTGGAAAACCATGGCCACGCTGTCTTGGACACGGGAATGACCCGTTCCGCTCTTGCCGGTAAGCGTCTCAAGCAGGCAAAAGAGGGGCACACTCTGGGCGGGATCACGATGAGCCTCTTTTACTCTACGGATTTTGCCGACCGGTTGGAAAATGAGATCATCCCGGCGTTGCGCGCGGGGTTTATCGTCCTGACCGATCGCTATATCTATTCGCTAATGGCCCGCGCGATTGTGCGTGGCGCCGATCCTGAATGGCTGCGCGAAGTCTACGGTTTCGCCCTCAAGCCGGATGCGATTTTCTATCTTCGACTCAAGATTGATGATCTAATTACACGGGTCATCCAAAGCACGGGGTTTGATTACTGGGAGTCGGGGATGGACATGCACATGGGAGAGGACATGTACGAAAGTTTCGTGCGCTATCAGAAATGGCTCCTGGCGGAGTTCGACAAGATGGTGGACGTTTATGGTTTTGATGTGGTGGACGCTTCCGGTTCTGTCGAAGATGTGTTTGAAGATCTGCGTGATCGGGTTATGAGCGTGGTTGAGCGAAACGGGGATGAGACAAAACTTCGCTCCGCCTAAGATTCCCTTCAGAGCTGCTCCGGGTTGTCGATCCGAGCGTGCCCGAGATCTTATCGGCGCTTTTCATAATTTCTTCCACGACTGCGATTTCTTCGTTGCCTTCTCGTTCTATTTCATTCAGTAAGCTACGCGCCATTGCCGGCTGGTCTAAAAGAAAATCCGGCCGGCCAACAAAATCCGCCACAGACCGAAACAGGACATGCCGGTCATGCCAGCGGCCCAATGCTTGCTGCAGATTTTTAAGGGACTTGACCAATGACTTTGCTGATGAATCTCCAAAGTCGGCCAGTAGCTCGGAGCGATACCGCAGCCGTTTGGCGGCGATCCGTAAAGCGTGCAGGCGATCAGGAGTTCGGTTCTCCTTAGCGAGAGCTAGACTCTCGTTCCATCGCTGCCGCGCCTGCTGCAGGTTGGTTTCCAACACGGCGTAATTATCGCGAGACTCCAATTCTACTCTCGCGCGCCCGAGACAGCGATGGCTGAGGGCGACGAATTTGGTGATCTTGTAGGAGGACAATTTCTTTCGCGCCCGCCGGAAGGTTTTTTCTCGTTCTGCCCGAAGATGCGTGCGAAATTGCTCCCACGCTTCCCGAGTGGAAGGATCCGCCGTCGCTTCCAACATTTCGGCTACGAGATCGAGGCTCACGTCGATGCTTCTGCACTGGCCTAGCTGGCGTCGAACCTTCCTCAAAATCCGGATCAGTTTGCGTTGTTTGTCCGTTCGTGGCTTGGGAAAAATGGCATTGAAGAGCTGCTGGAGTCGGCGGCTCCGCACCCTTGTGTCGTGGATCGCATCGGGATCATTGCGATCAGAGGCTTCTGGAAAACGAACGGCAAACCGGTCCACGAGCTTCTCGGCTCGTTTGAGAAGCCGTTTCGGGGAGATCGAAACTGGTGAGCTTAGTTTCATCGAGTCGTTTTGCTTTTAGGACTTCCCGGATTTTGCAAGAAGGCGGAGTTGCTTGGCGGTAAGATGCCACTGCAGCACGCCCGGTTCCGTCGGCGGAAGTTGTTCGACTTCAATGCAACAAAGTCCTCCTTTGCGAAAGCGAATATCGAGCTTCGGGCCGATCTTTCCCAAGACGAGAAACGAGGCAGTATCGCTCAGCAGTGGCTCGTGGCCGACGAGCAACATATGCTTCTGTGCGTGAAAACGGGTGAGGCTGAACATGAGCTGCTCCACCGAGCTTTCCGGTGCGAGTCCGGAGATTTCCTCCAACTCCGCTTCGAGTCCCAGGGTTTGAGCGACAATTTCCGCCGTTTGACGCGCGCGAAGTAAGGGGCTCGTGAGAAACGGAGAAAAAGGGATTTTCAATCTTGCGAGGCCCTTGGCTATACTCCGCAGTCGCTTAACGCCCTTCGGGCTGAGCGGACGCTCGCTATCGGAATTGATTCCAGGTTCATCCTGTGCCAGGGCGATACCGTGGCGCATCAAATAGAGATTCATCGTGACAAGACCATCTTGCCGCACGTTCTACGGCCTCTTACGCCGTATGACGCCAATGGTCAAGAAACAAGGCAGCCAGACGTTTATCAATCTCGTCTCTTCCTTCGCGATAGACCGAAAGGACAGCGGAAGTCCCGCCGGAGGCACGGGCTGGATCAGGGATCGACCATTTTTCGATCTTGGCTTTCCTCGGAAGCGAATCGCATTTTGCGTGCGCGTCGCCGAAAGAAACCACCAAATCGATTTCATTCAGAGGTACCTCGTTGACTCTTTTGGGGCTGATGTTCGTTAGATTAACGCCGATCTCCTCGAGCACATGTCGTACCTCCGGAGGTATTCGGCCCGATTTGATCCCGGCGCTGAAGACGCGGGCTTTGGGCGGACTCATATGCTTCGCCATAGCCTCTGCCATGAGGCTCAGGCAAGCGTTATCCTCGCCCAAGAAGAGGATATTGTTTTCCAAATAGACGCGGCGCATGAAATCCTCCTTTCTATGATAATGCGCGAACCGCCTTTGCCTGACGAATCAACAACTTCACATTAAACACTTCTCGCATCAGTGCACTTTTTTCTATAGCCCGCTCGATTTCTCCTTTTAAGTTCACGGAGGCAATGCCTTCGATGGATAATGTCCTGGGGCCGGAGAGAGCGCATTTTACTTCCTTTACATTTTGCTCACGCCGGCAATCAAGAGCGTCCGCCACGCGAAGAATGGCGCTCAGCTTTCGCACGACATGTTGATTGCTCGGAGAGAGCTGGCTGAACCCGAGGTGTTTCGGGCTTGGATGAGACTTGCGATGGTAACGCGCGACGTTGGCAATGAGATCGAGATCCTCCTTGTTGAAGGAACTCGGGCGCGAACTCTTGATCAGGTAGTAGGAATGTTTGTGGTGCTTGGGGAACGCGATGAACGCTCCTATGTCATGCAACATAGCTGCAGCGCGCAGAATACTGGCATGTTTTTCCTCGAGTTGATGCAGTTTCTGCAGCTGATAGAAAAGACTCAGCGCGAGTTGCGCGACCTGCCGTCCGTGGAGCACATCGAAGTTGTATTTCTGTCCGATTTGCTCCAGAGACTCGGCGTGTTCGGCGTCCTGCTGTTGTCCGAGCGCGGCGTTTGCGTAGTGTCTGTGAAGGAGGTCGACCATCAGTCCATCGCGCAGTCCACGCTGAGAGACAAAAATGTAGTCCAGTTCCAGCTGCGTCATCGCTTCGAGCAGCACCATGCCTCCGGCGACGATGATATCGGCCCTTTTGGGGTCACCGCTGATGAGAGCCGCTCTTCGAGAGGTCGGTTCTCGTTTGAGCACGTCCATTAGCGCCTTCAGGCGCGGCCGGCGCAGCACCGTAAGCGATCCCACCTTAGTTTCGCCCGTCAGACGTGTGTCCGTGTCGGCCAGTGTGGTGATGGTTCCAGCGCTGCCGAACACCATGGTGAATTTTTCCTTCTGGATCCGTCTGACCACTCCTTTCAGTTCCTTTTCAACGACGCCACCGAGCGTCTTGAGCTCTTTGTGGCGGGGCGGATCCGACGCCAAGAAACTCTCCGTTAAGCGTACCGCTCCAAGAGGAAGACTGAACAGGCAATAGTTGTTGGTTGCGTCCGCGACGGAGAGCTCTAGACTACCGCCCCCGATGTCTAGAAAGAGACCGAG
>Ga0209375_1000662_pt1 | contig 28342 bp, 26 predicted proteins | sample GraSoiAngelo_131_FD_185888 | JGI IMG/M metagenome (GOLD analysis project Ga0209375, IMG submission 185888) | Grasslands soil microbial communities from the Angelo Coastal Reserve, California, USA - 14_0929_02_30cm (SPAdes) (version 2) | ecosystem: Environmental > Terrestrial > Soil > Grasslands ... | reverse complement strand
ACGGGATATGAATTTGGTCTCGTCGCTGTCGTCGTGGGCTTTGTCGTGGGCGCGGCGGTCCGAAAGGGATCGAACGGACGCGGCGGCTGGCGCTACCAGGCGCTGGCGATGTTCCTCACGTACAGCGCGGTGGTCGCGACCGACTCCTCGTTGATCGCGCGCGAGCTCGTGAAGCAACTCCCCGCGCGCACGGACTCGCTAGGGGTGGTCCATGACTCCACTCGTCTGTTGGCGAGTGCGGCCGGCGTGGCGGTCAGCGCCGACAGTGCGGGGGCGAAACGTCGGGAGCGTCCTGGGTTGGGCGCGTTGCTGCTCGGCCTCGCCGTCCTGCTCGGCCTCGCGTACGCCGCGCCGATCGCGATCGGGATTTCGAGTCCCATCCACCTCCTCATCGCGGGCTTCGCGATCTACGAGGCTTGGAAGTTGAACCGCGGAATGGCCCTCCGCGTCACGGGGCCGTACCAGGTCGCACCGCGCGCAGCGCCGGCCTAGCGTCACCCGATGGCCGCACCGGCCCTCTGCGTCCAGTGCGGGACGCAGCTCGCTCCCACCCTGCTCGCCTGTCCGTCGTGTCAGCGCCTGGTGTACAGCGAAGAGCTCAAGCGTCTCGCGACCACGGCGGAGCAGGCGGCGCATGCCGGTGACTGGACCGCCGCGCTCGGGGGCTGGCGTCAGGCGCTCGACCTCCTGCCACCCGACTCGTCGCAGCACCAGGTCATCTCCGCACGGATTGCCGAGCTGAGCCGCGTCGTCGACGGCGGCTCCAGCGCGGACGCGACCAGGCACGGTTCCTCGAAGTTGGCCAAGGGCACCGCAGGCGCGAGTGTCGTGGGCGCGCTGCTCCTGAAGTTCAAATTCGCGCTCGTATTCGTCCTCACCAAGGCCAAGCTTCTGCTCCTCGGTCTGACCAAGGGCGGTACGCTCTTCAGCATGTTGTTGTCCGCGGGCGCGTACTGGACCATCTGGGGGTGGAAGTTCGCGGTCGGCGTCGTCCTATCCATCTACGTGCACGAGATGGGCCACGTGCAGGCGTTGCAGCGGTACGGCATCAAGGCCACGGCCCCGATGTTCATCCCCGGGATCGGGGCGGTGATCAGGCTCAAGCAATACCCCGCCAACCCGCGCGAGGACGCACGCGTCGGTCTCGCGGGCCCGCTGTGGGGACTGGGCGCTGCACTCGCGGCCTACGCCGCATATCTGGCTACGGGCTTGGGCGTGTGGGGCGCCATCGCGCACTTCGGCGGGTGGGTGAACCTGTTCAACCTGACTCCGGTGTGGCAGCTCGATGGCGCGCGCGGCTTCCGTGCGCTGACGCAGGCGCAGCGCTGGGGAGCGGTGGCGGTCATCGCTCTGGCGTGGGTCGTGACCAAGGAAGGGTTGCTGCTGTTGGTGCTCGTCGCCGCCGCGGCGGCGGCTGGTTGGGGGCGCGCGCCGCAGGAACGCGATCAGCCCGCCCTGCTGCAGTACGGCTTTCTGGTCGGCGTTCTGTCGCTGCTCACGCGGATCGGCGTGCCGACCGTACCTCGATGACCACGAGTACTTGAACGGGGGTGGCGTCGGGCCTAAGTTTTCGATTCGGCCAGACCGGAGCGGGGATGCCGTATATCATCGCAGAGCCTTGCATCAATGTGAAGGATCGGTCGTGCGTGGATGTGTGCCCCGTGGACTGCATCTACGAGGGCGAGGACATGCTCTACATCCACCCGGACGAGTGCATCGACTGCGGCGCCTGCGAGCCCGAGTGCCCCGTTACCGCGATCTTCCCGGAAGAGGACACGCCGCCGCAGTGGAAGTCCTACATCGCCAAGAACCGCGACGCCTTCCAGAACGCGACTCCACCCGGCAAGCCGCAGCGCAAGGGATCGTAATCACGCCGCTGTCAGTGCACCGTCTGCAGGAAGTCGGCGACGAGGCGGCTGCTCACGAGCGGCTGCTCGAGCGGCGCCAGGTGACCCGCCGCCGGGACGACGTGACACTCCGCGCCCGGGATGAGCTGCGCCATGGCCCGGGCCCCGTCAGGGGGAGCGATCTGGTCCTCGCTCCCCACCAGTACCAGCGTCGGCACTCGGATCTTACGGAGCGTCTCGGTCGAGTCCGGGCGATCGCGCAGCACCCGTAACGCGCTCACGAGCACGGGTACGGGCCAGCGGCGCGCCATCTCTCGCACCTGATCGACCACTTCGGGCTGCGCGGCCAGCGTCTCCGGCGCCACCAGGCGCGGGAGCAATCGTTCGATCACGGCATCCTGCCCATGCCGCTCCGCCACCAGCGTGAGCTCGTCTCGTCCCCGCTTTGCCTCTGTGGAGTCCGCCTCCGTTTTGGTATCCACCAAAATCAGCGCCTTCGCGCGCTCCGGGTGCCGCCGCAGCAGCTCGAAGAGGACGTATCCGCCCATCGAGAGACCGCACAGCACCGCCTGCCGCGCCCCCAGCCCGTCGAGCACGGCGACGAGATCGTCGGCGTATCGCTCGAGCGCATATCCATCGGCCGTTGACGCCGCCCCGGACGCGCCGACGCCGCGTAGATCGAGGGCGATCCGCCGGACCCGCGACAGCGCCGCGAGCTGGTGCTTCCAGACGGTGCGATCGAACGGGAAGCCGTGCACGAACAGCACCGGGAGTCCCTCGCCGCGCACGTCCACGCTGAGCTCCACGTCGCCCGCCGGCACGCGGATCGGCTCGTGACCGCCGCCGGCCCCAGACGGACGGGCCAGGGGCCCGAGGAAGCGTGCGATCTCGTCTGGGATCGGCGTGGCGCGTCCCAGCCGATCGATGCAGACGAAGACCATCTCCGCGTCCGCGATCGGCGCATCGTCCGAAACGCGTCGCACCACATGACGCAATGTCATGCTGGTCGTGCCCCTGCCCGCGACGGTCGTCTCCACGCGCAGCACGTCGCGCGCGAAGGCAGCGGCGCGGTATTCGATCACGGCTTTGCGGACGGCCGGCCAGACGCCGTTGCGATCGAACAGATCCATGCCCGGCCCACGGGCCAAGGCCTCCCAGCGCGCCCGTTCCAGCAATGTGAGCAGCGCCGCCTGGTTCAAATGTCCAAAGGCGTCACACTCGTACGGGTAGACGGTCAGGTCGACGGTCGTGAACGGAGTCACGGGACTGCAAACGTATGCCAGAACACGACTCGCTGCACGTTCCACGTTCCACGACGCATGAGGAGGCCGAATGCTTTCGCGCCGTACGTGGAATCGAGGGTGAGGCCGTGCTCGGACGCGAGACGACGTGCCGCCTCCCCGTCCGACGTCGGATGCCCGTAGCCTTCGCCCAGCCTGTCGACGATTTCGAGGGAGCAGGGAGCGGGGAGCGGGACCCCCCGGTGCGCGAGCAGCCGCCGTGCGGCGTGCGCCAGCCGCAGCGTCCGCCAGCGATTCGCGATCACTATCGGCGCGACGCGCACGCCCACGACGCGGGTGGGCCAGCCGAGCGCGCCCACCGCAAGCGCGAGGCCCGCGGCCGTGCCGCCGGTGCCGAGGGGGAGGACGATCGCGTCGGGTGGGTGAGCGGTCTGCGCCGTGAGCTCGAGCCCTGCGAGCAGGTGGCCGACGACGGCGCGGGGATGCGCCCCGCCCCCGGGAATCCAGCGGCGGGGCCCCAGTGCGCGCGCCCGGCGCCACGCCTCGAGCATCGCCACCGGCAGCGTGGCCCGCATCCGTGCGCGCACGACGAGCGCCGCCCGTTGCTCACACGCGGTGGCCACCGCCTCACTCAGAGGCGTCACGGGCTGCGGGAACTGGGCGAGCGCGGCGCGCCCTCCAGCGGCGGCGGCGTGCACCGCTGTCGCCAGGCAGTGGGTCGAGCCCGTCCCTCCCACGGTGACGAACACGGTGCCCGGCGACGCGCCTGCGAGCAGGAACTCGAGCCCGCGCACCTTATTGCCACCGTACCGCTGGGACGCTCGGTCCTCGCGCTTGAGCGCCAGCTCGGCCAGGCCGAGGGCGCGCGCCAGGGCGGGCGCTGGCTCCAGGGGCGTCGGCCATTCGCCCAGGCGACACGGCGCGAGAGTCGCGCGTATCTTTTGGATCAGCTGCGCCGCATCCGACACGTGAACCCCATTCCGAGGACGGCCATGCGGGTTGCCACTGATTACATCCGTCATGCCGCGCGCGCCGCCCGCAAATACGCGGGCGATCCGTTCGGCGGCACGCCCTCCGGCGCCCCCGAGGTGCCGGACGCTGAATTCTACAAGACGCTCGCCAAGGCGTTGGAGGAGATCGCCGCCGGCATGGAAGCCCTCGGCAAGGAAGAGTGAGCTACATCCGCACAGCGGAAGCGCTCGCGGAGGCGATCGCGGCACTCTCTCGAGAACCGCTCGTCGCCGCGGACACGGAGGCCGCGAGCTTCCACCGCTACCGCGACCGGATCTTTCTCATCCAGCTGTCGAGTCCTTCCCGCACGGTGATCATCGACCCGCTGGCGGTGACGGACCTCGCCCCGGTCGGCCGCCTGCTCGCCGACCCGAAAGTCGAAAAGATCTTCCACGACGCCGACTATGACCTGCGGACCCTCGACCGGGATTACGGATTCCGCGCACGACGGTTGTTCGACACCCGGATCGCCGCGCAGCTCGCTGGCGAGCCCGCCGTGGGCCTGGCGGCGCTGCTCGAGAAGTACGTAGGCGTGAAGCTCGCCAAAGAGCACCAGAAGGCCGACTGGTCGCGCCGGCCACTCCCCCCCGCCATGCTCGCCTACGCGGCCGCCGATACGGCTCATCTACCTGCCCTGCGCGCCCAGTTCCGCACCCGGCTCACCGCGCTCGGCCGCCTCGCGTGGGCGGAGGAGGAATTCACCCGGTTGGAGAACCTGCGGTGGACGGCGGGCGGCGGCCCGGAGGGCAGCGGTGCCGCCGCTGATGGCTTCCTGCGCGTGAAAGGATCGAAAGCGCTCCTCCCCCGGCAGCTCGCCGCTTTGCGGGAGCTGTACGGCTGGCGAGAGGGCCTCGCCGCAGAGCAGGACCGGGCCACGTTCCGGATCATCGGAAACGACGCCCTCCTCGGAGTGGCCAAGGCACTGCCGCTCACGCCCGCGGACCTGAGCACGATCTCCGCCCTCCCCCCCGCCCTGGCGGCGCGGCACGGCACCGCGCTGCTCGACGCGGTGGGCCGGGCCCTCTCGCTCCCCGAGAGCGAGTTGCCGCGCGTCGAGCGGGCGCCGCGGCAGCCACGCGATGCCGCGCTCGAGGCGAGAGTCGAACGGCTCAAGGCGGCGCGCAACCGGGCCGCCGCGCAGTTGGGCATCGAGCCGGGCGTGCTGTGCGGCCGCACGACGCTCGAGGCGGTCGCCCGTGCCGAGCCCTCGCCAAACGATCGCGCCGGGCTCTCGAGAATCGGAGAGCTCCGGCGCTGGCAGATCGAAGCGTTCGGCGACGCGCTGCTCGCGGCGCTATCCTAGAGTCCCATCAAGGCCCGGACCTTGGGATCCATCCGCTCGGGGGTCCAGTACGGTTCCCACACGATCTCGATGTCCACGTCCTTCACGCCCTCGAGCCCGCGCAGCACGCGGTAGGCGTCGTTCGTGATCATCGGGCCCGCGGGACAGCCCGGTGACGTGAGGGTCATTTTCACACGCACCCCACCGTCCTCGATCTCCACGTCGTACACGAGACCCAGGTCAATGATGTTCATGTCAAGCTCCGGATCCTTCACTTGCCGGAGCGCGGTGCGCGCTGTTTCCGCGTTGAGCGCCGCGGGCGCCGTCATCAGCGTTCCTCCACCGTCCCGTTCTCGAACCTAGTCACCTGCGTAGCCGCGCACCAGGCAGTGGCGGCGCCGCGCGATCCATCCATAGACAACGCGCGCCAGGGGAGCGGCGCCCGGAATGCGAAACGCCAGCGCCCACCAGCGCTTGCCCGGCAGCAGCCGGAGGAGCTCCGGAACCGCATCGGCGCCCGCGAGCACGCGCCCGTCGGGCAACAGGAGATGCATGGCGGCCGCGAGAGCGGGCAGCGGGATGGCGAACGCGGCCACGCGCGGCTGATCCTGGAACGGGATCAGCGCGATTCGCTGTTCCCGGTCCCACCGCCGCACGACGTCGACCGAGCGCTGGCAGAAGCCGCACGCGCCGTCGTAGATCAGCGTGGGGCGATCAACGAGCTTGTGCATCGGACGCCCGCGCGGCGGCGTCGGCGACGCCGCCGCGTATTTCCTTGAGCACCGTGAACGGCCGGCGGGCCCGTGGCGCGTACGCGCGGTTCGTGAGCAGGACGACGAACAGGTCCCGGTCCGGGTCGATCCAGAGCGAGGTTCCGGTCCACCCGGTGTGCCCGAAGCTCCGCGGACCGAACAGCGTTCCCGCGCTCGAGACGTTCTCCCCGGTCGGCAGCGCCTGCCAGCCCAGCGCCCGTGCTTCGCTTTTCGCGCCGAATGCCACGGCCTTGGAGGTGAACTGGCGCACGGTCTCCGCGCGCACGAGGCGAGAGCCGTCCGGGAGCGCGCCCTCGCGAACCACGAACTGCGCGAACCGCGCGACGTCCGCCGCCGTGGAAAACAGTCCGGCGTTGCCCGATACGCCGCCCAACTTGAAGGCGCTGCCGTCGTTCACGGTGCCGGCGATGGCGTGCCCGTGCCAAACGCCGGTCGGCGCGATGCGGGGACGCAGGCGGGGCGGCGGCCGGAACACCATCGCGTCGAGGCCTAGCGGGCGAAACACCTCGCGCGTGATGAATACGTCCAGCGGCTCGCCGGTGACATGCCGCACGACCTCGCCGAGCAGGATTGCGTTCAGATCGCTGTAGATCACGCGCGTGCCCGGCGGAACACGCGGGCGCTCGCGCAGCACGCGGGCCATGACGCCGGCGCTGTCGTGAATCGCTTTGAGCTCGGGATCGGGGATGTCGGCACGGAGTCCGGAAGTGTGCGTAAGCAGCTGGCGCACGGTTATCCCTTCCGTCCCCGGCGCGTCGAAGCCCGGCAGGTACCTGGCGACGGGCGCGTCGAGGCGAACTGCCAGGTCGAGGAGCTCAGCCCCCGCGCCCGAGCGCACGGTGCCCCCACCTGCGACGAGGAGCGGCCGTTCCGCGCGGGCAAGCAGCGCGGACGCGAGATCATAGATGGTACTCTCGGGATCGACGGCCCGACTCGCGGCAGACCACGTGAGATGCCCGTAGCCCTTGGCGAACAGGATTGTGTCGTGCCGCCCCACGACCAGTGCCGCGCCCGGATAGGCGCCGCGCCGGATGCCGTCCTGCACCAGGGGATCGAAGCTGGCCGCGGCGAACGCCGGCGGTCCGGATAGGGCAGCCGTTTGCGCGATCAGCAGCAGCGCTAGCACCAGAGACCCGGGATCCGTCGTCCGCAGGTCGGGCACGCCCCGTCGGCACCGATGCGCTGCTGCTTGATCTCGTAGCCGGAGCGCTCGATCAGCAGCGTGCCACAGTCCGGGCACCAGGTATGCTCCCACCGATCCACGCGACCCGGGAGATTGCCCGCGTATACGAACTTGAGACCGGCCGCCGCACCGATCTCGCACGCGCGCACCAACGTCTCGGCTGAGGTGTTGTCCGGGTCGATCATCCGGTAGTCCTTGTGGAACGCCGTGACGTGCCACGGGATCTCCGGACTCACGGACGCGATATAGTCCGCGGCGCGGCGCAGCTGGGCATCGTCGTCGTTGAATCCGGGCACCACGAGGGTAACGAGCTCCAGCCAAAATCCCCGCTCGAACACCATGCGGATGGCATCGAGGACGTGTTGCAGCACGCCGCCCAGCTCGCGATAGCGCCGGTCGTCCATCGCCTTGAAGTCGATCTTGTAACAGTCGGTCCAGGGACGGATGTAGTCGAGCACTTCGGGCGTCGCATTGCCGTTGGAGATGAACGCGGTTTTCAGACCGCTGGCCCGCGCCACCCTGAACACGTCGACGGCCCATTCGGCGGTGATGAGCGGCTCGTTGTACGACGAGCCCACGAGCTTCGCGCCCTGCCGCAGCGCGAGCCGGACCAGGGCATCGGGCGTGACGTCGGTCGGGACGACACCGGCGGCATCGTCGCGGAGCGCCTGGCTGGTGAGCCAGTTCTGGCAGTAGCCGCAGTGGAAGTCGCAGCCGAGCATGCCGAACGTGAGCGTGTCGGAGCCGGGAAGGGCGTGGAAGAACGGCTTTTTTTCCGTGGGATCGCACTGCAACGCCGCCACGTACCCCGCGGGAACGAAGAGCGTGCCGTCCTTGTTGAAGCGAACCTTACAGATGCCGCGGCGCCCGGGGCGCACCAGACAGCGATGCCCGCAGGCAAAGCAGCGGACCGCCTGGTCCGGAAGCCGTTCGATCAGCTCGCCCTCGCGGACGCGCGCGTCCAGCGCCTGGGCGAGGCTCGCCGCTCCGCCATCCGGCGGAAGGACTTCGCGCGTCAAGAACGAGGTAATACTGCGATGCGCCATGGGACCCGCCGACTGCAGCCTGGCTGCAATATAGTCCGCCGCCCTCCTCGCGGCTCAGTTGCCCACGCGGAGCGTGCCCGGCGCGAGGTCGTACAGCAGCAATGCGGTGCTGATGTCCCGTGTCGAGAGATCACGCACCTGCGGTCGCGCGTACATGATGTCGCCTTCGTTGGGCGAGTGGTCCAGGCCGATGAGGTGCCCGACTTCGTGAAGCGCCATCACGCGGATCTCGTCCGCCCCGAGGGGTTGCCCCTTGGCATCGAACGTGGCAAGGGTGATGGTGCCGGTCAGGAGGTGTCCCTCATCGTCCCATTGCAGGTCGGTCTGACCTGAGCGCTCGCCTTCGAATTGAATGCGCCAACGGACCCACACCTCGGCCGCGGTCGAGTCGGCGTCCATGTTGAACCGCACCCGCACTCCGGCTTCCTGCCAACGCTGGAAGGCGGCGCGCACGGCGTCGAGGAAGGACGGCTGGAAGTTGGCGACGCTCGCGCTCGCGAAGGCCACGCGCACGGGCGTCGCGACCCGGCTGTCCCAGCGGTGCAGGACGGAGTCGGAGCTGGCGGCCACGATCTCGTTCAGATAGGTGATGCCGCCGCTCGCCCGGATACGGCGGCGAATCTCGGAGCGCGCCAGCAGGACGATGTAGCTCGGGCCTCCCGCCTCGGGAGGTCGCACGACCGGCGTCGTCGCAGCGGGCACTGCGCCGCCTGCCGTCGTGCCGCGCAGCGAGGCGGAATCGCGGCCAATGACGGTCGACGCCGCGCCGCTCTCCGCCGGGGGTGGCGCGGGCGGCGGTGCCGCGGCGGACGAGCGCGGGATCGGTCGCACGGACGCCTTCCACAGGACCGCCGACACGAAGAACACCACCAGCAAGGACGCGAAAACGAAGATGCGGCGCTCGACAACCATGCGCGCAATATGCGAAAGGACCGTGTCGCGCCGCTAGCTTTGACCCCTCAGCGCCTCTATGATTGTGACCTGCTTATGCTTGGCACGTAAGTGTGATCGCGTTACCCGCGGCCCCCATCATTCGCAGACGTGGGTGGGTCATCGTGGCGTGGACGGCTCTCGCGCTGTTGTTCGGGCCGCGGGCCTGCCACGTCCAGCAGGCGCTCGCCCTGCGGGGCAGCGGGAGCGAGACCACGGAATCCAGCCGCGGGACGGTGCTCCTCAAGGAAGCCTTCCCCACGCCGTTCGCCGACTACGTCGCCATTGTCGTCCACGGCCCGGTCCGCTGGACCAATGCCCGGTTCGAGGCCGTGCTCGACACGCTCAAGGCCACGGTGGAGCGCCGCTCCTACGTGGGCGAAGTCATCTCTGCCCGCTCGATCGGGGAGTCGAGCTTCGTCAGCAAGGATCGCCGCACCACGTTTCTCATCGCGGCCCTCACGCCGGAATCCACCCACGACTTGAGCGCAAGCTTCGTCCCGGACCTGCGTTCCGTGATTCTCGATGCCCTGGCGCGAGTCCCCGGCGCCGACGGCTTCGACGTGAAGGTCACGGGGTTCCCTGCACTGGACCACGACGTGCGCGCGGTGAGCGCCGAGGACACCGAGCGCGGCGAGCAGCGCGCCCTTCCCTTGACGCTGGCGGTGCTGATCATTGCGTTCGGGGCGCTCGTGGCGGCGGCGCTCCCCGTCAGCGTCGGCGTACTGGCGATCACGATCGCGCTCGGCCTCGTGACGATCGCCGCTCGCTACACGCCGATGTCGGTGTTCGTGCTCAACATCACCACCATGGTCGGGCTCGGCGTCGGCATCGACTACTCGCTCCTCATCGTCACCCGCTTCCGCGAGGAGCTGAACCGGGGCCTCTCGCCCGCGGACGCCGCCGTCCGCACCGTGGAGACCGCGGGGTCCGCCGTCATCACGTCGGGGTTGACGGTGGTGGTGGGGTTTGCCGCCCTCGTGTTCACGCCACTCTCCGATACGCGCTCGGTCGGCATCGGTGGGCTGTTCGTCGTCGCAGTCGCCGTCTTACTGGCCACGACATTCCTCCCGGCGGTGCTGGCGATCCTGGGTCGCAACATCGATCGCCCCAAGTGGCTGGCCCGCCCGCTCGCGCGCTTCCATGCGCCCACCGGGTGGGAACGGTGGGCGCGCTGGCTCGGCCATCGGCCGTGGCGCGCGGTCGCCGTGGGCGGCATGGCGATCGCCCTGCTCACCTTCCCGCTGACCCAGATCCAGCTGGGCCTCCCCGCCACCAACTGGTTCCCGCCCCAGTCCGAATCCGGTCAGGGGCTCGAGGCGCTGCGCGAGATGGGCGCGAGCGGCGTAATCCAGCCGGTGCGCGTGGTCGTGCAGCTCCCGGAGGGCGAGTCCGCCCTCTCCGCCCGCCGCCTCCCCGGGCTCAAGGCGCTGACCGACTCGATCCGCAAAGACCCGCGGGTCCGCGAGGTGCGCGGGGTCGTGAAGCCCGACCTGTCGACGCTCCAGCTCGTCGTCTACTACAGCAGTCCCGACGAGGTGCGTGCCAAGAATCAGAAGTTCTACGACGCCTACTTGAGCGCGGACGACCGCGTCACCCTGCTCGACGTGGTCCCGGCCGACACCGTCTCACTCACGGGCCTGATGGACGTCGTACGCCACGTCCGCCGGATCGCGGGACACAGCATCCGGGGCCTGGCGGGTGCGGAAATCATGGTGGCAGGCTTCGCCGCATCGAACGTCGACACGCAACAGGAGCTGATGCGACAATTTCCGAAAATCGTCGGGATGGTCCTCGGCATCACCGCCATCATGCTGTTTTGGGCCTTTCGCTCCCTGCTCGTTCCGGTGAAAGCCGTGCTCCTGAACCTGCTCTCCGTGGGCGGCGCGTTCGGGCTCACCGTGCTCGTGTTCCAGCACGGCTACGGCGGGAGACTGTTCGGCCTCGAAGGACCGACCGAAGCGATCTGGGCCGTGGTGCCGGTGCTCGTGTTCGCGATCGTGTTCGGCCTGTCCATGGACTATGAGGTCTTCCTGCTTACGCGGGTGAAGGAGGTGTTCGATAAGACCGGCCGGAACGACCACGCAACCATGGAAGGTCTTTCGGCCACGGCGTCGACGATCACGAGCGCCGCCTTGATCATGATCCTCGTGTTCGGGACGTTCGCGTTCACGCGCGTGCTGGCCGTGCAGCTCATCGGCTTCGGCCTGGCCGCCGCCGTGCTGCTCGACGCGACCCTCATCCGGATGGTCCTGGTGCCGGCGATCATGCACATTGCCGGACGCTGGAATTGGTGGCCCGGCGTCGGTGCACCCAAGTTGGAACGAGAAGACAGCGATTAGCCGCTTGCTGTTCTCCCATCTAACAGCCTGAGCCGCGCCCCCACCACATCCCAATGCCACGCCGGCACCCTGACTCCTGTGCGTGGGTCCTTGAGCGGCTTGTACTGCAGCCACGAGGCGTGGAGCCCGAGAGCGGTGCCGAGCGCGAGCAAGCGCTCTTTGTCGGCGCTCACGAGGTGCACCATGGGCTCATCGCGGTAGCGATGCCGATGAAGCCACACGCCGCCGTCGAGGGCGAAGCACATCCCCTCGCGGCGGCGCGTGAACTCCCGGTACGGCTGCTCTACTGGCAGGTAATAAGGCCTTCGGTCGTTGCTGGCGCCGGGGGCGGAGCGCCCCCGGAGAAAAGGGCGCAGGCCTTGCCCGGCGCGAAGGAGTTCGTGAGCCTGGCGGACCAGCCACCGGGCACCACGTTGAGCACCGGGGTGACCCCCGCCGTGAACCGAAAGTTGTTCAGCAGCACCAGATTGACCGTGTAGTGCGCGCTGTCATAAAAAAATGCCTCTTCCGCCGTCGCGAGGTTACGAAGGTCGGACTTCATCGACGCGATGTACGCCTTCTCTTTCGTGTTGGCGAACTTGGGGATGGCAATAGTCGCCAACAACCCGATGATCACCACGACGATCAGCAGCTCGACCAACGTGAACCCACGACGAGACATCACGTTCGACCCTCCGGGCGCGAAGAGGCGCCGAGCCGCCAACCGCCCTGGCCCGGCGCACCAATAGTTAGCACCGAGGTGCGTTCCTGCAAGAGACGTGCTTAACCCTTGGCATCGACCCAATTCACTCCCGTACCGACACTTACAACAAGGGGGACGCGCAACTCGGCAGCGCGTTCCATGTGGCTTTTTACAAGCGGTGTGGCGGTCTCCTGCTCCTCGACAGGTACCTCAAGTACAAGCTCATCATGGACTTGGAGGATCAGGCGCGACTCCAGACCGCGCGCCCGCAACGCGCTTGAGATCCCGATCATGGCGAGCTTGATGAGGTCAGCGGCAGATCCCTGGAGCGGGGAGTTCGTGGCCGTCCGCTCGCCAAACGCCCGGATGTTGAAGTTACGGTCCTTCAACTCAGGAATGTAACGCCGTCTTCCGAACAGTGTCTCGACATAGCCCTTCGCTCGGGCCTCCGCGACGGTCCGGTCGAGCCAGGCCCGCACCCCGGCGAAGCGCTTGAAGTACTGGTCGATGAACTGCCGCGCGTCGTCCTGCGTGATACCGAGCTGGCGGGCCAGCGCGAACGGACCCTGGCCGTAGATGGTGGCGAAGTTGATCGTCTTGGCGCGCGCGCGCATGTCCGGGGTGACCTGGTCCTGCGCCACACCGAAGATGAGGGCGGCGGTCTGGCGATGGATGTCCCCGCCCCGAGTGAAAGCGTCAACGAACGCAGGGTCTCCGGAGAGGTGCGCGAGCAGGCGCAGCTCGATCTGGGAGTAATCCGCGGTAAGGAGGACCGCTCCGGGCGGAGCGACAAAGGCGCGGCGGATGGCTTCGCCACGCGGAGTCCGTATGGGAATGTTCTGCAGGTTCGGGTCCGACGACGAGAGTCGCCCCGTGGCCGCGCCCGCCTGGTTGAAGCTCGTATGGATGCGCCCGGTGGCGGGATTGATGAACCCCGGGAGCGCGTCCACGTACGTCGACTTGAGCTTCGACAGCTCCCGGTACTCGATCAGCAACCGCGGCACTTCATGTCCCATCGCCGCGAGTTGTTCCAGCACCTCATAGTCGGTCGACGGACCGGTCTTGGTCTTCTTGAGGACCGGGAGCTGGTGCTTCTCGAACAGCACGTGCCGCAGTTGCGGAGTGGAGTTGATGTTGAAGTCGGTGCCTGCGGCCTGGTAGATCGCCCGCTCGAGAGCGGCGAGCTCGCCGGCAAACGTTCGGGAGATCTCGCCCAGGCGCCCGACGTCGATGCGAACGCCACGCGCTTCCATGTCCACCAGGACGGGGACGAGGGGCAGCTCGATGGTCTCGAGGAGCCGCGATAGCTGATGGTCCTCGAGCTCTGCCTGGAAGGCGTCGTGGAGCCGGAGCACCATCTCGCTGGTTACCGCGGCATGACGCGCCGCGTCGGCCACCGGGACCGCCGCGAATGGGCGCTCCGACTTGCCGCGGCCGACGACATCCGCGTACGTGGGCATCGCAAGCGACAGCCGCTCGCGCGCCAGGTCGTCGATGGCGTGGGAGCGACGTCCGGGATCGAGCACGAAGCTCGCGAGCATCGAGTCATACGCGACGCCCGCGAGCTCCGCACCCGCCCGGCGCAGTACCCGCCAGTCGTACTTGATGCCGTGACCCGCCTTGCGGACCCGCGGGTCGGCGAGGAGTTCCCGGACCGGCGCGAGCGCCGGGCTCGCGAGGAGGGGGAGGTTCGGCGGCGGCACTCCCCCCGCGAGCTCCCCGTCGGATGCGACGTGCGCGAAGGGCAGGTACCACGACCGGCCGGGCGCCACTGCGAGCGACAGGCCCACCAGCTCGGCACGCATCGGGTCGAGCGCGGACGCCCTGGTGGCGAGCGCGAGCAGCGACGCGCGACGAGATTCGGCGACCAGTGCAGGGAGTTGCGCCGGGTCGGTGACGATCACGGGGTCGGCCTTGGCATCACTGATCGTCGCGGGCAAGGCGGACGGGGGCCCCGCGACGGGGGGGGAGCGGGGGGAAGGGGGGGGAGGCGCCCGCGTTTCAGCGGCATCGACGTCCCCGGCGGCCGCGACGGTCACGGACGCCAACTTCGGGATCAAGGTGCGGAACTCGAGCTCGGTAAAGAGCTCGCTCAGCCGCGCCACGTCGGGCGGCCGGACGCGCAGCTGTTGCAGGTCGAGCGACAACGGAACGTCGCGGCGGATGGTCACGAGATCCCGCGACAGCCGCGCCAGGTCGGCATGCTGCTGCACCGCTTCGCGCGCGCGCTTCCCCGCGATCCGATCGGCGCTCGCGAGGATGGTGTCGAGATCGCCAAACGTTTTCAACAGATCGAGCGCGGTCTTTTCTCCCACGCCCTTCACACCCGGCACGTTGTCCGACGTGTCTCCCACCAACGCCAGATAGTCGACGACGCGCTCGGGAGGCACGCCCAGCCGCTCGCTCGCGTTGGTCTGGTCGACCCAGTGCTCTTCGACCCCCGCTGGGCCACCCCGGCCCGGGTTGAGCAGCGCGACGCCAGGGCCGATCAACTGGTAAAAATCCTTGTCGCCCGACACGATCACGACCTGCAGGCCGTGCGCTGCGGTGGCGAGCGTGCCGATCACGTCGTCCGCTTCATACCCTTCCACTCCGACCACCGGGACGTGGAATGCGGCCAAGAGCTGTGTGATCCGCTCGAGCGAGCGGTCGAACTCCTGCTGCAACTCCTGGGTGAGCTTCTCGCGTGTCGCCTTGTACCCCGGGTACACCTGATGCCGGAACGACTCGCCGACATCCTGGACCCAGGCGATATAGTCCGGACGACGGCGCTCGAGCAGGCGGAGCATGAAGTTGGTCACACCCCAGGCTGCCGACGAATTCTCACCACGGCGGGTAGTGAGCGGCCGCGCGATCATCGCAAAGAACGCGCGGTAAATGAGCGCGTACCCGTCCACCAGATACAGCGTCGCTGGGGAGGTGGGGCCAGTCATGGGCCGAACAATAACGAGGGGCCGGGGAGGAGGGGGACGAAATGAGAAGCCCCGCCCGGGCATGCGGGGCGGGGCGTAGGCCGAATGGCGCGGCGACCCGTTACACCCGAGTCACGTTCGCGGCGTGCAGCCCCTTCTCGCCAGCCTTCACTTCGAACTCCACCACCTGACCCTCTGCGAGCGTCTTGAACCCGTCCATCTGGATGGCCGAGAAGTGCACGAACACATCCTCGCCGCCTTCCTGTTCAATGAAGCCGTAGCCCTTGGCGTCATTGAACCACTTCACCTTTCCCTTGGCCATTCGGTCTGCCTCCTGCGAAGTCGTACTGCGGGCGCGGAGCACCCGGCCCGGCACTGTGTCGCGGCGGGGATAGAAATGACGCCCGGCAGAAACGTTGTCAAGAAACCCCGGCGAGGCGGCGTATAGTTCGCATAACTGCTGCCGGATCAATTGCTTGACGTGCCGTACAGGGCGCGATACAAGTCGCGGTTTCGCAGCACCGAGCGCACGTAGCCGCGCGTCTCCTGATAGGGAATGAGCTCGATGAACTGGTCGGGATCCTCGGCCCCCGGCCGCGCGAGCCAGCGCCGCACCGGCGTAGTACCGGCATTGTACGCGGCTACCGCTGCGTCGACTCGGCCCCCGAAACGCTCGAGCAGCTCCTGGAGGTGGGCCGCACCCAGATGGAGGTTCAGGTCCGGAACGGTGATCCACTCCGGATAGAACGTGACGTCGAGCCCCCGCGCGGTGAGCGCGGCCGTGCCCGGGAGGAGTTGCACCAGCCCGCGCGCGCCGGCGGGCGAGAGTGCCTGGACGTCGAACACGCTCTCCTGGCGGACGATGGCGACCAGGAGCAACGGATCGACGCCGAATTCGGTCGCTTCGGCTTCGACGGCGCGGCGGTTCGGCCAGGGAAAGATGACCCGGAGCACGCGCGCATCGTTCGGAGACTTGATGGCGACCTGCCAGCCGAGGCGGACGGCGGCCGGCCCGAAGCCGCGCGCCGCCAGTCCGTCGCTCCAGGCGAGGAGGGCGTCGACGTCCTGCTGCGGTGCCCGCGCCAGCATGGAGCGCACCTCCGCTTGGGCGGCGGTGTCGAGCCCCGCGAGCAACAACGTGTCGATGCGGCCGAGCGATGCCGCGACGGCCGCCGAGGGCGCCGGTAACGGCGCCGCCGAGACGCGCAGCGGCGGAAGATCGACCTCGTGGCGGGCACGGAGACCGTAGTACCCGATCGAGTCCTCGCGCGCCAGCGTGAGCCACGTCGCGCGCGCGCGCGCCGTGTCGCCGTCCTGCAGGGCGAGCTTGCCGAGCCAAAAGCGCGCGTTCGTGCGTTGCGGGCCAGCCGCGGCGACCTCCGCTTCGTATAGAGCAACAGCGCTGTCGCGCAGGCCGGCCCGCAGGGCTTCGGCGGCCAGCCGAAACCGCGCCACCGACGCGCGCAGATCGCCGGGGTAGCGCGCGATCAGCTCGCCGAACCAGCGTGCCGCGCCCGTCCCATCGCCTCGATCGGCCATCATGTCGCCTACCGTGTACAGCGCCGTGGGCGCGGCTGTGTCGGACGGGAACGATTGCGCGAATCCCGAGAGCGCTTCCACGGCGCCCGCGTCCCCCAGGCGCACGAGCACCCGCGCACGCCGATAGATCGCGAGCGGGCCGACAGTGGGATCGCCGCTGGCACCCCGATAGGCGCGTTCGGCGTCGCGCCATCGGCCGGCCGTGCTGAACAGGTCGCCCGCGAGCATCAGGGTCGCGGCGCTCGAGTCCCCTTGCCGCAGGGCGCGCTCCACCTCGATGCGGGCGTCCGCGGCACCGCCATGAGCCCTCATGGCCCGGGCCAGCGCGACGCGCTCGGGTGGCGTTCGCGGCCAGAGGCCGGCGAGTGCCACACCGACGGCCGCCGCGGCGTCATCCGACTCGGGGGCCCGCGCCATCAAGCCGTAGAGCGCGTCGCGCGACCGACTCGAGTCTCCGCGCGCGAGCGCCAGCCGGGCCAGCTCGAGCGAGCGGCCGGCTTGAGCGAAGGCTTCGAGCGCTGCGGCCGAATCGCCGGCGGCGAGCAGCGCCTGCGCCCTGGCGGGACCGGCCTCGCGGGACGCGGGAGCCGGCAGGCCGGCGAGCAGGCGGAAGGCCAGGGCCGTGTCGCGGGTGACGCGGGCCTGGCGGAGCCGCAACCAGCCGTCGATGATAGCGAGGCCCGCCGCGCGCGCCGCGGCGTACGCGGCGCCGGCCGAGTCGGGCTCCCCCGCGGCTTCCCACGCGAGCGCCTCCCGCACCGCGAGGAGGGCCGCGCGCCCTTTCCCCGCTTCGGCGCGCGCGGCGGCATAATGCGCCGCCGCCGCGGCGCCGAGCCCCAGCCGAGCCTCGGCTTCGGCCAAGACCGCGAGCGCTTCACCCTGGCCGTAATCCTCGAGCCACGGCTGGCCCACGAGGAGGCTACGGGCGCGATCGTAGCGGCGCGCGTGCAGCTCGGCCTTGGCGCCTTCTACTATGAAGGTGGCATTCAGTCGGGGCTCCCGGGCCGCCGCGGCAAGCAGCGTCTCCGCAGCGTGCCAGGGCCGTCCCGCCAGCCGCAGCGATTCCGCCCGCTGCGCGGCCATTGCCGGCGTGGTCTGTTGGCCCGCAGCCCGGGACCAGGGCAGCGCGAGAGCCGCACAGACGAACACCAAGAGGCCCGCCGCCCGGGTCATGCCTTGCGGCGCACCTGGGCCAAGATACGCTGGTAATCTGCGCGCGACAGCGGGGTGAGGCGGAGGCGCCCGAACCCCGTGTTATCCTGGAAGAAGAGGGTCAACCGCAACGAGTTGTAGGTCCAACGCACACCGCGGACGCCCGCGCGCGACACGTCCGAGCCGAAGTCGAATACATCGTCCGGCTCGCCCAGGGTGATGAACACCTCGCCCCGGTCCGACAGCCAGCCCGGATCACCGGCCTCGCGAAACCGCTGGTTCGCGAGCTGGACCCGCCGGAAGTACGCGTCAAGTGCCTCGTTCTCCGGCGTGCCTATGACGGGATCCGTCGCCTTGTAGAACTCCCGCCACACGGCGGGCCGTTGCTCGGGCGTCGCCTGGCGCAGCTTCTCCACCCAGTCCTGCCGCTCGAAATAACGCAGCAGGCTGATCATCTGATCGTAGTTCGTAATCGCCCATTGGTCGGAGAAGCTCACCAGAAAGGGCGCCGCTCGCCGGGCAGCGGGGGCCGCGCCCACCGGCCCGATCTCGAATCGCCCGGCGCCGACCGGCAGGTCCCCGAGGGACACGAGGGCGGTCGCCAGCGTCTCGGTGCCGCCGAGAGTCACCGTGTCATGCCAGATCTCGTTGCCGGCCTGGTCGCTGGCCCACGCCGCTAGGCGGGTGCCCGGGTGCGCGCCGTACGCCTCCAAGTAGAATCGCAGCGTGTCGGCGCCGTAGGGCACGGTGGCGCGCGGGTTCACCAGCACCGCGGGGACCTCGGACGTGTTCGTTCGCCCCGGCCCTTGATAGACGGCCAGCGGCGCGGTCGTCCCCTGTCCCGCGAACTGCGGCACCGTGTCCACACGCTCCCGGCGCGTGGCCGCGGGACCGTTCCGGTCGCGGACCGTGACGCTGACGTGGTAGATGCCGGGCGGCACGCTGAGGAACTCCTGATAGATCACGCTCTCGTCGGCGCGCTGTGTCTCCTGAAGGGTGCGCACGCGCACCGTCTCGTCGGTCGCGAACTGACGCACGTAGCTGGTGTCGGTGCGAAAGCTCACCTCCACATGGTACTGGGCCGTGTAGCTGCTGCCGTCGCGCTGGAAGTTCAGTGCGTGGCTGGCCATCGAGAGGCCGAACACCGCGAGCGTGGATCCGGGATTCGCATCTGCCACGTAATGGAACGTCGCGACGAACGGGAGCGGGGGCCCCGCCACGATGAGACCCATCGTCCCGTACACGGTCGCCGCGTCGAACAGCGTCGAAACGGCCGTGCCGGGCTCCGGCTTCGGGGCAGCGGCGGGTGCCGGGGCGCTGCTGCCACCACAAGCGCCCACACCTGCCGCCAGGAAGGACAATGCCACCGCTCGTCTCACTTGCTCAACCTCAAGTCCGGGCGTTAGTTTCGCGCGTTCCCATGCCCAGCGAGAACCTCGCCGGTCGAACCATTGCCGGCTACCGCCTCCTCGAGCGCGTCGGCGAGGGAGGCACCGCCGAAGTGTATCGGGCCGAACACCCCGATCGCGGGCCGTGTGCGTTCAAGGTATTGCGGTCGCGCCTCGCGAGCGACCCCACGGTCGTCAAACGCTTCCTGCGGGAAGCCGGGTACGGCGCCCGGGTGCACCATCCGGGAGTGGTCCGCACCTACGATTTTGGGGAAGCAGACGGCCTGTACTACCTCGCACTCGAATGGGCACCTGGTAAGTCCCTCGCCGACTACGTACACCGCGTGGGCCCCCTCGCTCCCCCGGTCGTGGTCGGCGTCGTCCGGCAGCTGGCCGATGCGCTCGCCGCCGCACACCAGGCGGACATCGTCCATCGCGACCTGAAGCCCGAGAACATCATCTACGATCCGCAGTCACAGCAGGCGAAGCTCCTCGACTTCGGCATCGCGCGGGACGCGCAGCTGCCGCCGGAGGAGCGGCTGACGCGCACGGGCTTCTTCGTGGGGACGCTAAAGTACGTGGCACCGGAAGCGCTGTCGGGCGAGCTCGTGGACGGTCGCGCCGACATCTACAGCCTCGCGACCATCGCCTACTGGATGCTCACGGGCCGCCACCCGCACACCGGGCGCAGTCCGCGCGAGCTGTTCCAGCAACTGTTGACCCAGGAGCCGGCGTCGCTCAACCAAGCCGTCCCGGGCCTCCGGTTTCCGGCCGCCCTCGAGACCGCGTTGATGCGGGGTCTCGAGCGCGACCCGAGCCGCCGGCAGCCGACGGTGACGGAGTTCGCGGCGGAGCTCACGGCCGCCATGGAGGGGGGGGCCGCGCCGGCCCAGGACGCCGGCCTCCTGGCAACGTTGAAGCGCGGCCTGTTTCGCAAGAACAAATAGTAGTAGCTATCGCAACTACTACCGTGCCATCGATGTCTCACCCCGAGCTGCAGCAACGGCTGCGCGATCTCCTGCTGGAACGCTCCGTGCGCCGCGGCGACTTCATACTGGCGTCGGGCCGGCGCTCTACCTTTTACATCGATGCGCGTCGCACCACCATGTCCGGTGAGGGACTTGCCCTGATCGGCGCCCTTGGGCTCGCGCGGCTCGCTGCCCGGCGTTGGACGCCTGACCTGGTCGGGGGGCTCACCCTGGGCGCAGACCCCGTCGCCTACGCCCTTGTCGCGGCGGCCCACGCAGCCGGTCGCGCGCTCGACGCGTTCACCGTGCGCAAGGAGCCGAAGACCCATGGTACGGGGCAGCGCATCGAAGGGTGCTTCATGTCAGGCGCGGCGGTGGTCGTGGTGGAGGACGTCATCACGACGGGCCAGTCGGCCAGCGATGCCATCGCCGCCATCACGGCCGAGGGCGGTCGGGTGCTCGGCGTGCTCGCGGTCGTGGACCGGGAGGAAGGGGGGCGGGCGACGCTCGAGCGAGCCGGTCATGCGGTCGAGGCCCTCGTGACCGCTACGTCGCTCGGTTTGCGGTGACCACCCCTGACGACGTCCGCATGGTTGCCGCACTGATCACCTGAGGTGTATGATCACCCCCGGGTGAGAACACATCCGTCGACGGAAACGCGACCCTCTCTCGCCTCGCGCGTGCGGGGGTGGACGGACGAGGCTACGGGCCTGGAGCAGCGGCTCAAGGACGTCCAGACCATCGCGCGCAGCCTCCGCCGGCGCTGGTGGCTGGTGGGCGTCGGGTTTGCCCTCGGCCTGATCGGGTGGGCCGTCGGTTCCGTGCGGACGCGTCCGGGGACGATGGTCCTCGTCGCGGGCGGGGGGCTGATCCTCAACCTGCTGCTCGACATGATAAACGAGCGCGGGTGGTACCGCTGGTGGCTCATTTATGCGCTGGCGCTGTTCGACGTCGGCCTCGTCGCCGTGCTCATCGTCTGGTTCGGGCACGGCGGCTTCGTCGTCGCCTTCCTCATTGCCGTCCTGCCTTACGCCTTCGACCAGGGACACACGGTCGGGAATTTCCTGGTCCTCACGGCCGCCCTGGCGTATCTCGGCGCCGTTCAGGCGCACCACCTGCTGTACGGGGGGGACCCGGCGCTCGCTCCGGCGCCGGTGCTCGAGACGGTCACGCTCATGGTCGTCGCGATGACCCTCAAGGAGATCCCGGCGACGCTCATCCAGCGCATCCGCCGCACGCGCAGCATCATGGGCGAAGCGGAGCACGGGTTTCTTGCGGTGCGCGCGGCGGCGCAGGAGTCCGACGAGCTGGGATTTCTCGAGAAGAGTTTCAACAAGATGATCGAAGAGATCGGTGGCACGATCTCGACCGTGCAGCGCGAAGCGGACGAGGTGGCGGCGTTCGCGGAGCAGCTCGCCGCGTCCGCCGAGGAGCTGCATGCGACGTCGGAATCCGTCACGCAGACGGCCCAGCGGCTGGCGGGGGACCTCGGGCACCAGCGCGAGATGGCGGAGGCGTCGCGCGGCGAAAGCGCGAAGGCGGCCGACCAGGCGGAGTCGCTGCGGGTCCGCGCGGAGCTCATGCAGGCGGATGCGGCGCGTCTCGTGGCCGCGGCGGAACGCGGGCGGGAGCGCGTGGCGCGCGCGAGCCAGACGCTGCGGGCGGTGGGCGAGGAGGTCCGGTCCACCGCGGCGACGGTCGCCGGCCTCTCGGGGATGTCCGAGCGGATCGGCGTCTTCGCCCAGACTATCGCGCGGATCGCGCGCCAAACCCACCTGCTCGCCCTCAATGCGGCGATCGAGGCGGCGCGGGCGGAGGAGCACGGGGAGGGCTTCGCGGTAGTCGCCGACGAGGTCCGCGCGCTGGCGGGGGAGGCGGGCAGATCGGCGCGCGACGTGGCGGAGCTCGTCTCGGAGCTGCGCGCCGGCATCGACGCCGCGGCGCGCGCGATGCACTCGGGAGAGACGAAGGTGCGCGACATCGGGGCCGTGGCTGCGGAGGCCGACGCGGCCCTGCAGGAGCTGCACCAAGGCATCGAGCTGGTCGGCGACCTCGTGAACGCCACGGCCGAGGTATCGCGCAGCCAGGCGCAGCGGCTCGCCGACCTCGCGAAATCGCTCGAGCAGGTGGCGGCCATTTCGAGTGCGTCGTCACAGCGGGCGGACGGCGCCGCCGCCGCGACGCAGGCGGAAATCACCTCGATGGGAGATCTGACGGCGACGTCGCAGCAGCTCGCGCAGCTCGCCGAGCGGCTGCGCGCGAGCATCGCGCGCTTCTCGGTGCTCACGCGGGAGCAGGAGACCGGGCAGCGGGCGGCGACGCGCGCGGCGGCGGACTGACCCCGGAGCGCGGCCTGGCGTTACCCCGACCGGGAAACGCGAGCGGCGTTCAGTCCTTGGTCCCACGGTCCCGCGTTGAGTGGGCAGAACGCGCGCAGGGTCTCCCAGTACGGGGTAATCAGCAGATCCACGTAGCGCTCCAGGGCAACGTCGAAGGGGAAGCGACGTCGGAACTCCCCCGACGTGACGCCCAGCATTGCCTTCAGGTGGCGCCCGAAGCTCTGGGGTGAGGAGTAGTCGAGCCGGTACGCGACGTCGGCGACCGAGAGCCCGGGGTTGGCGAACAGATATGCCGCGTGCACCAGCCGCATCGCGGCCAGGTAGGTTTTCGGCGAGGGCAGGTCGGCCCGATAAAACCGGGACATCAACGTGCTCGAGCAGATTCGGAGGTGGCGGGCGAGCCGTCGCACCGTGGACAGCACGGGCGCGAGCCGCGCGACCGCTTCGAAGAACGCCCGAACATCCTCGGTGCCTCCTTCGAGCGCCGGGATGACGCGCGCGAGAATGCGGGCCGCAACCGGCGATGCCGGATGGCCGACCAGGTCCCGTAGCCGGCGCCAGCCACCCGGCTCCGTGCAGTCCACGGCCGAGCGGATACCGGTCGCGCCGAGCTTGAGGAGCGTCTCCGTGGCATCGCGGTCGTGCCGCGAGACGAGAGCGACGGCCGGGATCGCGGGGAACTCGCGTACGAAGCGCGCGACGGCGGGGAGCTCGTCGGTGCGGCAGGTGTGCACCGAGAGAATGAGCGCGTCCACGCGCTTGCGCCGCGCGGCCCGCAGGGCGTCCCGGAACGAGCCCGTGTGGAGCGTCGTGAAGCAACCATCGCCAGCGGCGTCGAGCCGGGGACGCTCCGGTGGAGGCAGAACGGTGCAAACGGTCACCATGCGGGAGACACGCTAGCATGGACCCTTCAACCCCGGCTCAAGGCGGCCCACGGGTGGGCCCGCATCACGGCCGCGGGGCCGATGGCCCCTCAACCCCCGGTCAACGCGCCGCGTTGGAGGAACGACTGCGGCGGCACGTCGCGGCGCTCGAGGGCGTTCGCCACCCGACGGCCGCACCGGAACGACACCGCGCCGCCCGGGACTACCTCGCGGCCGAGCTGCGCGCGATGGGCCTCACCGTCGACCTCGTTCCCTTCTCGTTCCGACGACGCACCTACCACAATGTCGTGGCGCTCCATGCCGGCCGCGACGCCGGGCGAGCCCGCCTGCTCGTGGGGGCACACTTCGACTCTACCGCCCACACGCCGGGCGCCGATGACAACGCCAGCGGCGTCGCCGCTCTACTTGAATGCGCTCGACTGGTCGCGGCGCGAGTGCCCGAGGCCGGCGTCGAGTTCGTGGGCTTCGATCTCGAGGAGCTGCAGACGGTGACGGGCCGATACCGCGTCGGGAGCCACGCCCTGGCGCGCGAGAAGCGGGCCCGCGACGACGCACTGGCGGGCGCCCTGATCCTCGAGATGGTGGGCTATCGCGATCCCGCGCCCGGCACACAGATCGTGCCTCCGCTGCTCGGCATCGACGTCCCCCGGACCGGGGACTTCCTCGCGGCGGTGGGAGATGCGCGGTCCCGCGCGCTCCTCGATGGGTTCGTGGCCGGTGCGCGCGCCGCGGCGCCCGATCTGCCGGTGGTCCCGTACGCCACGCGGCTGCGCGGCTGGCTCCTGCCGCTCACCCGACTGTCCGACAACGCATCCTTCTGGGACGCCCGGTATGCTTCGCTGATGTTGACCGACACGGCGTTCCTCCGGAACCCGCACTACCATCGCTCGACCGACACGAGCGCGACGCTCGACTACACGTTCATGGCAATGGTCACGGAAGCGACGGCGGGTGCGGTCGTTCGGCTGGCCGATGCTGCCTGAGACCGCGACTCCGGGCCCGGGGCCCTCGCCCCGACGCGTCGCCCTCATCCTCGCCGCCGGTGTCCTGCTGCTCGCCGCGGGGGGCGCGATCTGGTTCGTTCGCTTCGCGGGAGAGGTCCGGCGCGATCCGGCGCTGATCTATCGCGAGCCCGCGACGCTCGACAAGCTGCTCAAGCGGGCGGAAGAAGCCGAGCGCGCCGGGGATCGTGCGACGGCGATTGCCACCTACCGGTTCGTGGCCGACGTGGGGCAGGGGACCAGTCCGGAGCTAGCACCGTACATCGCGGCGGCCCGCGCCGGGCTCAACCGCCTAGAAGCCCCCGATATACGTCCAGGTCAGCCGCACTGAAGCACACGAAGCGCACCAGCTCCACAGGGCTCGGTTCTCCGAGGGTCTGCCGCACTGTCGCGACCGCGACACGAGCGGCTCGATCTATGGGATAGCCGTACGCTCCGGTGCTGATCGAGGGGAAGGCAATCGACCTGATCCCGTGCGCCAGGGCGAGCTTGAGGGAGTTGCCGTAACAGCTCCGGAGTAGCCCTGGCTCGCTGCGTCCACCGCCGCTCCACACGGGGCCCACCGTGTGAATCACATACCTGGCGGGTAGGCGGTAGCCCTGCGTGATCCGGGCCTCCCCGGTGGGGCAGCCGCCGAGCCCGCGGCACTCGTCAAGGAGCTCCGGGCCGGCGGCGCGGTGGATGGCGCCGTCCACGCCGCCGCCACCCAATAGCGTCGTGTTGGCGGCGTTCACGATGGCGTCTACGACCTGGCGGGTAATGTCCCCCTGGACCGCTTCCAGCCTCGCCATGAGGGCAATCTAGCGCACCGCGTAGCCCACCCTATTGTTAACTGGTGCTCGCGGGCGTCCTGTGCGGCCGGCCAAAGCAGTGCCGCCGCCCGTAGCGCAGCCCTGGCGGGACGGACGCCATGCCGCGACGCGACCTTATCGAGCGGGTCCGCAAGGCCCTCGGCGACCGCTACACCGTGCTCAATGCGGTGGGTCGGGGCGGGAACGCGTCTATCTTCGCGGGACAGGACCACAGCGGCACCTTTGTGGCCATCAAGGTGCTGCATCCCGAGCTGGCGGTGTCGGTGGCCGCAGACCGCTTCCTGCGCGAGATCCGCTACACCGCACAGCTCAATCACCCGCACATCGCGCGGCTGATGGACAGCGGCGAATCGGACTATCTCCTCTGGTACGTCATGCCGTACGTGCCCGGGGAGACGCTGCGCCAGGCGATGCGCCGCCAGCCTCAGCTCGCGATCCCCCACGCGGTGAGCATCGCGACGGACGTGCTCGACGCGCTCGAGCACGCGCACGCGCACGGCATCGCGCACCGGGACATCAAGCCCGACAACATCGTGGTATCGCCCGACGGCGCCGTCCTTGTGGACCTCGGCATCGCGCGCGCGATCGCCACCTCCGGCGACGACCGTGTGACCCGGAGCGGGTTCGTGGTGGGCACGGAGGAGTACATGAGCCCGGAGCAGGCGGCGGGCGCGCCCGACGTGGACGGCCGCACGGACATCTATTCCCTGGGCATTGTGCTCTTCGAGTCCATCGCGGGGCGACCGCCGTTTTCGTCCGCGAGCGCCGCAGCCGTGCTCGACATGCATCAGCATGAACCACCGCCGGACCTGCGTGGCCTGCGCCGCGACGCGCCCAAAGGACTCGCGACCGTGCTGGCGCGCGCGCTCGCGAAGCCACGCGCCGACCGGTGGCAGCGGGCGACAGACATGCGACAGGCGTTGCTGCCCTACGGTGAGCGGGGAGCGGGTGCGTCGTGAGAACCGGGACGTGGACCCTCGCGGCCGTCCTGGCGCTCGGCGCGGGGCTCCCGCGCCCGGTGTGGGGGCAATGCCCCGACGGCTCCCCGCCGCCCTGCGGCCGGCCGCGCCAAGTGCTCGACACCACTCGCTATGCGATCCTCCCCTTCGTACATCGCGAGGGCAGCCAAACGGCCACGCTCGATGGCGCCGATTGCGCCGAGCTGCTCAGCGAAGCCTTCGGCCGCTGGGTCGAGGTGCGGTTGGCCGACAAGACCCGGATCTACGACGCCCTGGCGCGGCGCGGCGCGCGGGCGCCGTTCCGGATTCCGTTTGACACCGCGCTCGCCATTGCCCGCGCGCTGGGCGCCGGGAAGCTGGTGATGGGGCAGTTGTGGATCTTCGGGGACACGCTCCGCCTCACTGCCGGGGTGTATGACGCCGCGCGGGGCGGCCCGCCGGTCCGGGAGGTCACCATGCGCGTGGCGGCCCACAGCGGCGGAATCGGCGCCGCGTTCAACGCGCTCGCCGATTCGCTGCTCGGCGCTGACCCCGGCGCGATGGAGGGCGCGGGGGCCGAGCAGACCCGGTCTCTGCGCGCCCTGCGAGCGTACGCGCTAGGCGAGCGCGCCATGCGGGCATGGGACCTGACCGCGGCCACTAGCGCGTTTCGGACGGCGATCGTCGCGGATTCCGAGTTCGCACACGCGTACCTGAGACTCGGGCAGGCACTCTTGTGGACCGCCGATTCCGCCCCGGCGGCCGCACGTGACCGCGTGGTGATCGCCCGCCAGACCGGGACCCTGCTCGCAAAGCTCGGGGGTGGAGATCGCGCTTTGCTGCTCGCGCAACAGGCCATGTTCGAAGAGCGCTGGCCCGATGCGTGTGCCAAGTATCGCGAGAAGCTCGCCGCCGACTCGACAAGTTTCGCCGCGTGGTACGGGCTCGCGGAGTGCATTGCTGAGGACCCCGTCGTGACGCCGGATCCCATCGACAGCAGTCGGTACGTGTTCCGCGGAAGCTGGCATTCCGCGGTGCTGGCATACCGCCGTGCGCTCCTGCTCGCGCCGTCGTTCAACTTCGCCTTCGGAGGCGGCGCCGCACAGCGACTGACACGCATCCTCTATGCCGAGAGATACCGGTGGCGTAAGGGTCGTCTCGGCAATGTCCCATATTTTGGCCTGCCGTCGCTTGAGGCCGACACGATCGCCTTTCACCCAGTGACGGGTGCGGTCATGGCCCGCTTCGGCACCCGGCCCGCGACTCACCGAGCCGCCGTCGAGCGGAATCGCGCGATCCTCAATGAAGTGGCGGCAGCCTGGGTCACTGCCTTCCCTCAGGAAGCGCAGGCGCACCGAACATTGGCCTACGCGTTCGAGGTCGGGGGCAAGCTTACCGGGGCCCGGTTAGAGCAACAGAGCGCGCTGGAAGAAATCAGCGTGGCGCAGCGACTTGCACGGACGCCGACGCAGCGGATTCGGGACGCGGTCGCTCGAGTCCGCCTCCTGGTGAAGGTGGGAGAATTCGCAACCGCCCGCCACACCGGAGACTCTCTGCTGGGGTCGCTCGGGCGACCCACGACCGGCATGGCAGGCATAGCCGTACTCCTCGGGCGTCCGGCCCTGGCGGCACGGCTGTTCGTTCCGGAGGACTCAAACTACCTGCCCTCCGCCGCCGATAACGAGCCGGTGAGCCTACCAGTCCCGGTCGTACAGACGGGGCTGCGCTTGCTTGCGTACGCTGCCGCCGGAGCACCTCGCGAAAGCGTTCTTGTATTCGAGGCCCGGGCCGAAGATGCGGCCCGGGGTCTGCCCATTCCCACCCGCGCAGCGGCACGCAGCTCGCTGCTCGACATCCCTGCGGAGCTCGTGTTTGACGTCATGGGGCCCCGACCGCGGCATCGCCAACTCCCTTTGGTCGATCGCGAAATGGTCATGCAATGGGCCCTCGCGCGCGGGGATACCTCGCAGGTGCGCGCCAATCTGGACACGCTGCTGGCGACTACGGGACCGGCCCCGTCGGCCGACGAGTTGTCATCGGACGCCGTCTACGAGCGGGCGTGGCTCATGCTC